>Ga0187770_10001245_pt1 | contig 13357 bp, 12 predicted proteins | sample 0116_SJ02_MP02_2_FD_133154 | JGI IMG/M metagenome (GOLD analysis project Ga0187770, IMG submission 133154) | Tropical peat soil microbial communities from peatlands in Department of Meta, Colombia - 0116_SJ02_MP02_20_MG | ecosystem: Environmental > Terrestrial > Soil > Wetlands > Peat | place...
CATCCCCCGTCATGGTGATCAGCGGAACCTGCAGCCGCTTGATCGTGGCCAGCAGCGCGAGAATTTCTTCGGTTTCTCCGCTCGCCGAAAGTACCAGAACCACGTCTCCGCGCACCACCATGCCCAAGTCGCCGTGCAGCGCCTCGACCGGATGCAGATACAACGCCGGCGTTCCCGTCGAACTCAACGTGGCCGCGATCTTGCGCGCAATCAGCCCGCTCTTGCCCATCCCGGTGACGACCACGCGCCCCGCGCAGTCGAACATCAGATCGACCGCACGCTGAAACGCTGCCGCCATTGGCCCGGCAATCCGATCGGCCAGCGCGCGCAGCGCCTCAGCCTCAATTCGCACCACGTTTTCGCCCGTGTGTTTCATTGACTCGAACAAAGATGGATTCGCACAAAGATGTTAGCATGCATGGGTTGGCGAGTCGGGGCTTGGGTCTTTGGTCTTAGGTGTTGGGGACAACCGGTGAACCGGAAGCGGAGCAGCCGATGCGCGCGGCCAATCGCCGAAGACCTAAGACCCAACACCTAGCCTGCTCAGAAGTGGTCCGCATCTACACCCGGTGCGGGCGGACGCGGTTTCTGGCCCAGCACCGCCAGCCCCTTCGCCTGAATCAGCCGATCCCACGGTCCGGCCTGCCAATTATCGCGTGCCTTCTCGGCATGTCTCCAGGCCGGGAGAGTCAGCATCATGTTGCGCGCCGTTGAGTGCACGTAGGGTTCGTACATCGAGCGCAATTTGGTAAGTTTTTCGCGGGCCGTTTCGTCGCTTCTCAGTTTCAACCCCGCCGAGGCCAGAACCTCGCGCAAAACCTCAAACTCAGCGTCGGGCAGGCGGTCGGGGGCCGTGGGATCGTAACGCGCGTTGACGACCTGCGCCAGATCGACCGCGGCGTGCCGCGCCATGGCAAAGGTCAGCTTGGCCTGGCCCGGGTGCACGCCCTCAATTCCGGCCAGCACCAGCGAAGTTACGTCGAGCACGGTGGTCAGCGCCGCCAGCCACGATTGATTGCTGTGCTGCGAGCGGAAAAATGTCAGTACCGGATACGAAATTTGGCTCTCCAGCAGCTCCGCCGACCACACTTCCCAGTGGCGCAGAACCTCATCCAGGATCTTCTGATCGACTCCCGGATCCTCCGACCGACCCGCCAGCCGCACCAGCAACTCAGCGGCCGAGGGCGGCGATCCAGCGCGCGCGTCCATGATGGAGATCTGAATCTCGCGGCGCGAGAATGACGAGTACACCACCGGAATGTAGCCGATCACCACGCCCAGAAAGGCGAAACCCATGCCGGCCTCAATCACCGAAAGCGCCCGCGCCGCGCCCGAGGTGGGCACGATGTCCCCATAGCCGAGCGTGAAAAATGTCTCGCCGCTGTGGTAGACGATCTTGCCGAATGTCAGCGGTTCGCCGCTTAGCTGTTCATGCCCGCCGATCCCGAATTGAATAAGTGAGAACCCAAGAATCAACCCTGTCGCCCAGAAGCCCAGCAGAAGAATCAGCGAGAGCGGCCCGAAGTAGCCCAGAAAATTCTGCTGCCGTGAAGCGGTTTTGATGCCGGCGGCAATTCTGCGCCAGGGAATCCAGGTGCGGCGGTAGAACCACGCCGTCAATTTGAAGTGGCGCGTAACCCGCCGCGGCAAAACCACGGTCTCAAAGGCGTCGAGTAGCACGGCAACGATGATGACGATGCCGAAAATTACCGCGCTGATGTGGCCGTGCGAAGGCATGAATGAAGACGAGAGCATGAAGACGAAGGCGAGATGTAGATGCGGTGGGAAGATTAACAGATTCGGAGGGCTACTGTGGCTTCGCCGTCTGCTGAGATGACGGCGGCGTCTGGGGCTGAGTCTGCCCGGCCGCGGGTTTGGCAGTCGAGGGCGTAGTAGTCGAAGGCTTCGGAGCCGGCTTCTTCTTGGCTGGCGGCTTCTTGGCCGGTTCGTTGTCGTCCACTACGATTTTTTTGGGAGGCACGGCCGGAACTGCGGCCTGTGCGGTCTTCAACTCCACGCGCAGCCGAACGATTTCGGCCTCCTTCGCAGACGAAAGATTCTCGATACGTCCGGCAAACTGCTTGCGTGCACCTTCAAAGTTGTTCAGATCATTGGAGAGCGCCTGAAAATCGTCTTTTGACCCGAAGGCGCCGGCTGACTCCACCACGCTCCCCAGCACGTCGTACAGGGCATCGAGGTTACGGTAGAGTTTGAACGTGACAGGCACATCCTCTGGAGCAGCACGCAGCTGCTTCATGATCTCGGGCAGCGCGCCCTGCAGGTTGCGCTGAATCGAGTCTACGTTCGTCAGGGCCTGCTTCTTGTAGGCCGTGTCTGTCTTCCAGCGCTCAATGCGCAGCTTGACCAAATCCGCCTGCGTGTCCTTCGACGCCGCTTCCAGCTGCGCCAGGATGCCATTCAACTCCGTCACCGAGGCGTAGGAAACTGGGGTGGCAGCCGCCGGTTGCCCCTGCACGGAGTAGCGCTGGGTTTCGGCGGCGGGGATGGGCAGGTCCTTGTTGGTGTTTTGACTGGTGTCTTGCTGCGTGGCTTGTGGGGTCTGCGTCGACTGACCTGACGCGGGCAGGCTCGCGAAAGCGGCGCAAACCGCGAGTGCCGCTGATAAGAAAGTCACCGACAGGACGGAGGTCCGTTTCATGGATCGAGAGGTTCGCGGGTGCAGCCGTCGCCCTTGCGAACACAGCATACTACCACGGCCACCGGCGTATCGACCGGGTTGGGCATTGAAAACGGCGCGGCTCCTAGTTCGCCGGCAGGAGAGAAGCGCGCGCAATCACAGTCCCGTTCACGAAAATTGTATCAATCGCGTCGTAGGCAGCGATCGCTTTCAGCGGATCGGCGCGCAAAAGCAGCAGGTCAGCCCTTTTTCCGACTTCGATGGTGCCCAGATCTTTTGCCAGGCCGAAGGCGACGGCATTGTCGAGCGTGGCCGCGCGCAGGATTCGTGCCAGCGGCACGCCGGTGTCGACCCAATGCCCCATTTCCATCCGGCCATTCAGCCCCGGCGGATTTCCGACGCCTTCCCCAGCCGGCGTGTCAGTGCCGAAGAGAAGCTTGACGTCGTCGGCCAGCATCAGACGAAGAGTCGCAGTGACGCGGGCGGGCCCGATCGACATCGCTGTTGCCGGATCAACCGACGGCCCGAGAATTTTCGCAAACACCTGCCGGTATTCATCGGCCATGGCGCGACGGGCGGCTTGACCATCATTGCCTTTCAAATAGGCAATCACCGAGCGCGGCAGCGATTCTGCCAGCCGCGGATCGTCGAGCAAAGAGGCATCGAAAATCGACCCCTCGCCATAGACCACCTGCAGCGTGGGTTGCACCCAGATACCTCCGCGGGCCGCGGCCTCAATTACGTCACGCACTTCGCCCGGAGGCATCGTGCCCATGCGATCGCCCGGCCAGTGCCAGAGTCCGTGTGCGATCACATCGGCATGAGCGTTGATTGCGGCCTGCCAGCTTTCGACTGCATTGGCGTGAATGACGAAAACAAGTCCTCGCCGGCGAGTCTCGGCGCGCAGGGCATCGAGTGTCTCAGCGGTGGGAACCGGCCAGTGAAATACACCGCCGAATCCGGTTTCAACGAAAGTCTTCACACAGATGCCGCCGGCTTCGACCACCCGATCCACGGCGCGCGCTGGTGTGTAATCACGCGGGTCCAGATACGCAGGCCAATCCTTCGCCTGCGACGACTGATAAACAATGTTCATCCGATTAGCTGCCGCTGCATCCTTGGGGATTCGCTGTGCCGTATATCCGCCCATCACGCGCACCGCCGGTCCGCAATGGTAAAGAGTGGGATGGACCGGCGCCCGGTTAAACCAGGAGAGCGTGTCCGGGGCGAGATTGAGGTCAACCAGCGTCGTGAATCCGAATGCCAGAAACGACCGAGGCAGTTGCGAGCGGTATGCCTCGAGAAGTTCGGGATGCGCGGTGACGGCGTCGTCATCGAGGGGAGCGGCGTCGCCGACGTGCACATGCGTGTCGATGAGGCCGGAAATCAGGAAGCGGTCCCGCCCGTCTATGCGCCGCGCATGCGGGCCGCCCATAAGATTCGTTCCGATTTCGGCAATCCTTCCAGCGCGAATCACGACAGTCGCATGGGGCAGTGGAGCCGGCCGCTCAGGAGAGATCAAGGTCACATCTTCGATCACGATCCCGTCATCCACTACCTTCGCTGCCGGCCGCGCCTGCGCCCCGGCGAAGGCCACGCCACCTGCAAGGACTCCTGCGACAAACAGAAGACGTTGTGTTATTTGCATCATCATGGCCAACCTCCTGCTGCGGCGTCGCAATCGTACAATGGAGTTATGAGGACTCGTCGCCGATTCACCGCCGCGCTGTTCGTGGCAATCCTGCTGCTGACCGGCGTTATTCCGTGTGCGGCTCAGGAGCTCTCGCGCCGGCTCATCCTTAAAGACGGCTCCTATCAGCTAGTAACTAAATACGAAATCAAAGGCGACCGGGTTCACTATTTCAGCTCCGAACGAGAGGAATGGGAGGATTTGCCTTCTGCGCTCGTGGACTGGCCCGCGACCGAAAAATACGAAAAAGACCGCGTTGCTGGCGCATCGGTTCCAGAGGTGGTGCAATTCGACAAAGAATTGGCGGAGGAAGAGGCAAAGCAGGAGGCAGCGCAACCAGAAGTAGCTCGCGGACTCCGCCTGCCGTCCGATTCCGGCGTGTTCCTGCTCGACACTTTCCAGGGTGAGCCGCAGGTTGTGGAGATTCAACAGAACTCCGGCGACGTGGCCCACAGCAGCAAGGCCAATATTCTCCGCGCGGCCATCCCGGGCGCGGGAGTGAAACAAAGCATCGAGATCGAGGGCGCGCACGCCACCGTGCAGTCGCACGTGGACGTTCCCACGCTTTACATCAACCTCGAGGAACCTCCAGACCAGACCACCCAGCTGGTGGTCAATATGGATTCGCCGCGTGCGTCGCAGCGTTCTGGCCAGACGCAACAACCGCAGCAGCCGCAGCAGCCGCAACAACCGGAGCAGCCGCGTGTGCCCTTCGACCGCTTCCGCATCGTGCGCATCGAGGTCAAAGACAACCGACGCATCGTGGGCGACGTGAAGCGCCAGGTCAGCGGTAAGATCACCGAGGAGCAGCACTTCATTAAAAGCACCATCACTCAGGTCAGCGGAGGCTGGCTGAAACTCACCCCCATCGAGAGTCTGCCGCCGGGAGAGTACGCCATCGTCGAAACCCAGGGTAAGGACTCGGTCAGCCTCTCCTTCTGGGATTTCGGCGTGAACCCCAAGGCCCCCGCCAATGCGAATGCGGTCAAGCCGGAAGCAGTCAAGCCGGAAACGAAGGCCACGACCGCGGCCCCGCCAAAATCGGACAAATAGGACGGCCTGCGTCTTCCTTCCGCAATCTGGCCCTGCTAACAGCAAGATACGGGTAGGGTACGGCTTCAGCCGTGCCGTTAAGGCCAATTCAGATGTGGGCTTTAGCCCCTGAGGGCCGTGGCGTGCAGCACTCCCGTCAACGACCAAGGACAAACGACCAACGACGGTTTAGCGCAGCACGCCCCGCTGCGCGATGCCGATGTTGTCGCGAGTCGAATTCTTCACCATGTACATCATGCCGTCGGCCTGGCGGATGACGTCATGCGCCGTACGGGCGTCGTGCGGATAAGTGGCGAGGCCGATCGAGGCGCGAATGTTGAGGTTCAATCCTTCTTCGCGGCAAAAACTGCTGTGGCGGAGCGCTTCCTGCAGGCGCTTGGCCACGACCAGCGCCTGATCCTTTCCCGTCTGCGGCAGCAGCACCACAAACTCGTCGCCGCCATAACGAAAAGCGAAGTCGATCAAGCGCAGCTGCGCTTTCACGAGGTAACCGATTTCAGCCAGCAATTTGCTCCCGATCAGGTGACCGTGCGTGTCGTTCACCGCCTTGAAATGATCGAGATCGATGAACAGAATGCTGAACTCGTATCCGAAGCGTGACGACCGGTAGACCTCGGTGTCGAGCGTCTTGTAAAGATGCCGCGCGTTGTACAGGCCGGTGCAGTCGTCGGTGATGGTCAATTCCTGGATCTTCTCGACCCAGCGCGCGTTTTCAATGGCGATGGCGGCGTAGTCGCACAGCGACTGCAGGAAGAACAACTCACCTTCCTTAAAGCGCGTCATGTCGACGTTCACCAGCTGGATCACGCCCAGCACGCGCAGCTTCGAGCGCAAGGGCACGCAGATCACCGACCGCGTCTCCCACTTGGTGGTGTCGTCAACGCGGCTGGCAAAGTAGGGATCGGAGCGCACGTCGGGTACCACCCGCGCCTCGCCGTTTTTCGCCACCCATCCCGCAATGCCTTCGCCCAGCTTCAGGCGCACGTTCTTCAGAGCTTCGGCCTTGTCGCCGACGGCAATAGCGAAATAGAGCTCGTCGTGCGACTCGTCCACCATGAGCAGCGACCATGTGTCGGGGCGGAAGTATTCCGCCATTTTCTCCATGATGGTTTGCAGAATGGAGTCGAGGTCCAGCGACGACGTCAGCGCCTTGGCCACGTCGTGAAAAATCGTCAGTTCCTGGCTGTGGCGCGTCAATTGAGTGCCGGCCTCAGGCATGCAGAAAATCCGTTGTTCCTCGCTGGACGGGGTGACAGTTCCAAAAATTATATTCGGCACTTTCGTGGAGGGGCAATGAACGTTGGTAACAGGAACCCCTAAAGCCAACGGCATGAAAGGCTTCCACCCGCCGTGCATCCGGCGAACCGCTACGGTACTCTTAGTTAACATGAAGGAAATCAGACTTTGCCGGCTCGCCCGCTTTATCCAGCCCGCCCTTCTGCTGATCGCCCTGTCTGCCTTAGCCTTTTCTCAGACAGGCGCCGGTTCCAAGCCTCAAACCGGCAGCAATGCTCTGTCTCAAGCTGGCAGTAGCACTTCGCAGACCGCCGGTGCGCCCGATCCCCACGCCGTCCCTGCGCTCGATGGCGGCCTTGGGCCTTGCTCAGCCGATTTCACCATCACCGCCGACGCTGCCGGCGCGCCGGTCTATGCCGCGACCGTCAAAGTCCACATCGCCTACGGATTCATGAATGTGCGCAAGTTGGATCTGCAGGTCAGCACCAACATCGACGGCAAGGCCCGCTTCACGGGCTTGCCGGATCGTCTCAAACACGGCGTCTATTTCCACGCGTCGGAGGGCGATCGCACGGGAGAGGCGTTCGACGATCCAGCTAACACCTGCAAGGCGCAGTTCACAATTGTGCTACAGAAGCAAACGCCATAGCGGGCGACCGTAGCGCCGACGTCCGGGCGGCAATCCGAGGGCGAGACCCCTCGCTACAGCCGGCAAGTTGCCCGGCGCTACTCACGGGCACCGCGGGCGGTAATCGAAATCCCGGCTCCTTGAATGTTGGCGAGAGAACTACCGTGGAAGAGCGGCCCTTCAGGGCCGCGTAAAGATCGTCTTCTGGTTTGGGCTTTAGCCCCTGCCGAACGGCTTCCCGCGATCCCTACCCCTTCACGCTGATCTTCGAGAACGACAACACCGCGCGGCTGGCCGTCGGACGGCCCATGGAAAGCGCCGGATGGAACGTCGTGAAAATCAGCATGCGCTTCACTTGCGGCAACACTTCCTTGGCCTGTTCCGTATCGTCAGAAAGAATCCGGTAATCCTGCACACGGCCGTTGGCGTCGACGTAGGCCTCAATCACCAGCGAATCGGCATTGATGGTGTCGAGCGTCATGCCGAACGCGCTCGCCTCTAACTGCGGTGCGGTGTTGACCATCACCAGCGGGACGTCGTTGTCGGCCTGCAAAGACGACGGCGCAACGAAATACACCATCGCCACTCCGAAGAGGATCAGCGCGCTCAGAAAACCAGCCGTTGCCGGCACCATGTGGGCGCGCAGAGAATTTTCCAACCGCACCAGCCAGCCCGCAAACGGACCTCGCGCCGCCTGGGCCCGCTCGTGCGAGATGGCGACGCGCAGCCGCAGCGCCAGATCCTCCGGCGCCTTTGGCCTTGCCATGCTCATCACCAACTGCTGCGTCCGGCGCAACTCCTGATAGCACTCGTGGCAGGGCGCGCACTCTGACAAGTGATCGTGCAGCGCGAGCATTTCGGTGCCCGTCACCGCTCCATCCAGATATGGAGAGAACAAACGTCGTGCCTGGCGGCACGTCAATGCCCTCTTCGTGCCCGTTTCTTGTGTGCCAGTGATCTTCATGGCATCACCTCTGCCCTTCTACCCCCTCCAGCAACCTGCATCCGCGCTTCTTCTTTGCTGTCCAATTCCGGCGCGGTCAGCCCCAGCTCGTGCCCAACTTCGCGGACAAACGGCGTCAGCCGCTGCCGCAACATGTCGCGCCCGCGTGTCAGCCGCGACTTCACGGTGCCCAGCGAAATCTCCAGCACCTCTGCAATCTCTTCGTACGACATCTCTTCCAGGTCGCGCAAAATCAGTGTGGTCCGGTACGGCTCGTTCAGCTGCCGCAACTCCTGCTCCACGCGGCGCTGCACTTCGCGGTGCGCCACATTGTCGAACGGCGAGTCCGCAGGATCGGTCAGGGCCGCCTGCAGTGCCGCTTCCGTGCAGCTGCTCTCCGCTTCCGCAGGAGCAATCGATGTCTCCTTCGCCTTGTGCCGGAACCACCAGCGCTTGCGATTAGCGGCCTCGTGCAACGCGATCCGGTAGATCCAGGTCTTCAGACTGGACCCGCCTTGGAAATGCTTCATCCCGCGAAAAACCTTCAGGAAGACATCCTGCGTGGTGTCGGCCGCGTCGGCTGGATCGTTCACGATGCGGTACACCAGCCCGTACACCGGCTGCTGGAATTCGCCAATCAGCCATGCGTAAGCCGCTTCTGAGCCGGCCTTCAGCTCGGCAACAATGGCCGCTTCTTCCTGCGCCCGAATTCCTATCGCACTTGCCAGATCACCCAAGGTGGTCGACTCCCCTGCCCACATAATCCCTGCCGCACATAATCAACGATTATAGGATTTTCCACCCCACCGCGCCCTGGAATTTCATGGCCCAATCCGAGTCCGGTCTAGCCTGCGACGTAGGCCGACTTCCTCATTAAACATAGACGCCGCCAGCAAGGCAGGAGTTCCCATCTCTAAGTGATTTATTTTCATGGGATCCGGAGCCTGGTGGAAGTCTCAAGCAATGCCACCGAGGCAGCCTCGGGCAGCAAGCACAGGCAGTAACCAAATCGGAGTTACGGACGATTCTGGGCGTGCTCACCGCGTAGCCGCAAACGGGCTTGCCGGGACTTCCAGGTTCAGTTTCTTGAGGATCTCGGCCACGGCACTCAGCAGGGAATGGGGACCTCTATCGAGAGCGAGCTCGGCCTTTGCGAGGAATGCGAAGGCGCCGTCTTTGCGCAGCCGGTCTTCGTTCTTCTGCGACATTCCCGTGAGGACCACCACCGCGATCGCCGCGGTTGCGGGATTGCTCTTCACGGCCTTCAGCACATCCAATCCGGTGATCTTGGGCAGCAGCAGATCCAGCAGGATCACGTCCGGCCTCTTCTCGCGCGCTAGTTGCAGAGCGCTCTCACCGTCCGCCGCAGTCAGAACCTCATAACCCGCGTGGGCCAGCGACCGTTCGGTCGCCAGTCTCAGAAACTTGCTGTCTTCGACCAATAGAATCCTGGTCATAATCCGCTCTGCCTTTTCCATCGGCAGAACAGGCGGAGAGATTCAACTTTTCAGCAAGAGTAACAATGAGGCCGTTCTAATCCTGCGGGTCCAACCTAATCTCATGAATCCACTTAAGCCGGTTCTGCACGCCATCGCCCATAAGTTCCGGTTTGCCCGTCATCTGTCCGGTAAGTGGGGGGCGACCTATAGCAAGCCAAGATGGTCCGGATACTTGGCTTGCAAGGAGCTTACCAAGGTGTCAAATTCAGGGAGGCTTCGCACATTCTGGAGGCAAACGTCTTTCAGAAAAAATGGCCAGCACGCAAATCCGTGATTGACAGCGCGTTCAAGCCATTCAAAAGCCACGTCACGGCCCAACAACGAAAAGATGCAAGCGATCTGATAGTAGGTGTGGTGGGCGTGCCCGAAAGATTTGGCACTGCTGCAGGCGCGAGTCACACACTCCAGTGCCTGTCCAGCGTTCCCCACCAAAGCCCAATAGACACCCAGCAAACTGACGATTAGCGGTTCCTCGGGGAAGAGCTGGATCGCTTCGTCGAGCAGAGCCCTTGCCTCGTTCCAGTCGCTGGACATCAGGGCGTGTTGCGCAGCAAAGTAGATGACATACTTGTTGCTCAGGCCCTCGCCTCGCCAGGCCTGAATTTCTTCTGCTGCGAGATCAAGCTCCCGGTTCCAGAGATAAACCTGGACGATGCTGTGATTGACCGCCTTCTTTGGTTGGAACGGGCGCCCTCGTTCATACATTTCACGCGCTCGATCCAGCAGACCGATATGAGCCAGGATTGTGCCCAGGCGGTTGTAAGCGCGCGGCAGATTCTTCTGCAGGGCTATCGCCTTCCGCAGTTCGACCATCGCATCCAGATGCTGGAAGTTCTTTAACGGGCTCCAAAGCAGAAAAGCTTTCGCAACGTGGGCTTCGGGCAAATCACGGCTGAGCTCGAGCGCCCGAGCGCAATGAAACTCAGCTTTTTCCGACCATTTGCTGGCCGGGTCAACTTCGAGATAACGGGTTGCACAGGCGAGCGACAGGGTCGCGTGGGCAAGAGCAAAAGACGGATCGCGCGTCACCGCGTTGCTGAGTCGCTGTACCGCTTCATCCAGCAGCGCATGATCTCCGGAAGAGCTAAGACGATATCCTCGCATGAATTCCGCGTACGCCAAATGGTCTTTGCTGTACCGCTGGACCGGCGGAGTGTGAGGGTGCAAGGGCCTGTTCAATGCAGTCGCGATCTGTTTAGCAATTTCATCCTCCAGTTCCGCAAGACGATCGAGGTCGAGGTCGCGCTTCCATGTGAATCCCGCTCCCTGCAAATGTGTATCGAACATCTGCAATGCAAGACGCCACTGTCCCTTTGATTCTCGAAGGGCGCCGTGAACTACGAAGCGAACACCGAGGCGTGACCCGACATCCGAGGCGCTCATCTCTGCCGGTACACTCAGCATTGACGAAGTTGGCAAGACATCCAAATCCTTCAAATTCCCAAGGCGCGATACCAGTGCGTCGGCAAAACCGAGACACACCCCCTTGTCGTCAGGAATATTTCCGAGCAGACACAGTGGCAGTACCGCAAGGGTAGCGCGTTCCTCCGGGAGAGGAATGCGCCTGGGGATGGCCTCGGCTGCCGGATTTTCGTCGAAGCCGGAACGAGAAAAGCACGCATCAATCACTCGTACGGGTCCGATAAAGCGGTACCCTTTGCCAACTATCGTCTCCAGAAAACGCGGCTTCCCTGACCTATCGCCCAAGGCCGTCCTGATTTTTCGGATGACATTGTTGAGGTTGGCCTCGGTATCAACAAAGAGATCCGAACGCCAAAGTTTCGTGACGATGTCCTTACGCGTAACCAGTTGCTCCCGGCGGGCCACGAGAAAGATCAGCAGCTCCATGGGCTTCTTCTCGAGCTTGACCGGCCGCCCCCGGCGTCGGAGTTCATAGCGCCCCAGGTCCAGCTCAACTTCACCGGCTTGTGGTTGTGCACTTGGCATAGGGTTGCGTTCCACGCATTATCCCCTAAGATTGAAGAATTTACGACGATAGATCAAAAATATGGAAGCGTTATCCCATTCAGATTGCAAGATTGGCTTGGCTGAAGGATTATCGTGGGCGATCGTTATCTACTTCAACTCTGGAGGCAGAGCTAATGAAACGGAACGGATATTTGAAGGCGACGGTGGTGGCGCTGCTGTGTGGGGTGACCTTGGTCTTTACGATTGCAGCGCAAACAGGTTCCGCCAAACACGCATTCACTCCCGACGCGGTTCCATACGGTCCGGCACCGGCATTTGTTGCCGCAGGCGCCCAACTCGCAGTTCTAGAGGGCAACCCGGCCGCTTCGAGCGGGGATTACACCGTGCGTTTGAAGATGCCTGACGGATATCGCATCGCGCCGCATTGGCATCCGAAACGGGAAAACGTTACCGTCATTTCAGGGACATTCAAAGTTGGAATGGGGGACCGCTTCGACGAGAGCAAGATGGGAGATTTCCCAGCCGGTAGCTTCGCTTATCTCGACCCGGACATGCACCATTACGCGATGGCAAGCGGCGAGGTCGTGGTGCAGGTTCATGGAGCGTCTCCATTACAGTTCAACTATGTCAATCCTGACGACGACCCAAGCCGGAAAAAGTAGGGTGGATCGTCGGCCACAGGGAAGGTATGCCCCGAAACAGAAGAAACCAAGCCCTGCGGCATGTACCACATAGGTCCTAGATACTTTCCAATCGGCCTGCTTTCAGTTTCCTCCCGAAGTGTCGGGGCACTTGGCGGAGAACCTGCCGGTTCCGTCGAGCAGCGCTTGCACGGCTGTCCGGCAAGCGCAGCGCAGCTCCTCCTCATGCCCCTCGGGGACGGCCTTCGACAACAAGAGCGTGGTCGTTCCATGCACCAAGGCCCAGACGGCCAACGCCATCTGCGTGTGAGCTTCTGGGGCACCACCCAGCCGTTTGGCCAGCCTCTGCTCCAGTATGGCGAAGTTTGGCCTGAACTCCCGGATCGGCCGGGCCCGGCTCCGGGGCGGTGTCAGTTCGTGCACGTTGGCGAGAAACAGTTCGTATTCGTGCGGGTCGTGCAGGGCCTGGTCCACATAGGCCTCGGTCACAGCTTCAATCGTCTCGCCTGCCTGAAAGATCTTTCCGATGCGAGTAATTGTGCGCAACAACAAAGCCCGCACAATCGCCTTGCGATCTTTGAAGCGGCGGTAGACGGCAGGCGTGTTGGTGCCTGCGGCCCGCGCCACCGCCCGCATGGTGAGCGCCTTGTCGCCCCCTCGCTTCCACAGCGTGTGAGCGGCCTTCAGAATGCGTTCTTCGAGATCAGGATCGGGATGCCGCGGCATCGCTGTCCTCCGGTGCGAGGAGTGCACTCCCACTGAGATGAACCCCAATATATTGACACCGTCCACATAACCCTGTATAGGTGACTACCGAGAGCCTTCCCCCAGGTCTAACCTCGTTTGTCCCGAATAGGGCTTTCTGTCAGGAAAGGCGGTGCGCCCATGCGGCTTGCAGCAACTTCCTGACGGGCGCCTTCGTCTCGCCTTTACCGCTGGTTCTGTGCCTGCAGCCACCGTTGCCGATGGCCCGTTGGTAACGGGGGTCTTTCCAATTATTATGTTGACAGCGTCTACATTACGATGTATAAGTAATTGTTATTCGGCCCTCCCCTGCGCTTTTGCAGATCCAAGTGTAGAGATTCGGGTTTTAAAGATTC
>Ga0187770_10001246_pt1 | contig 13350 bp, 14 predicted proteins | sample 0116_SJ02_MP02_2_FD_133154 | JGI IMG/M metagenome (GOLD analysis project Ga0187770, IMG submission 133154) | Tropical peat soil microbial communities from peatlands in Department of Meta, Colombia - 0116_SJ02_MP02_20_MG | ecosystem: Environmental > Terrestrial > Soil > Wetlands > Peat | place...
AACGTATCGACAGCACGAAAACTCCTTCCTGTAAAGACGAAGTATGGTACCGGAAAAGCTGCTGACCGGGTAGTGCTATTCAAATTCTACGATGGACGGCCCAGTTTGCCCAAACCGCGGCCCTGCATGCGGGCGAGCGAGCCGTACTGCTTGATCATGCGGCGCATTTCCATGTACTGGCGGAGCACGTCATTGACGTCCTGGACGGAGGTGCCGCTGCCCCGGGCGATGCGCTTGCGGCGCTTGCCGTCAATCAGGTTGTGATCGGCGCGCTCCGCAGCAGTCATGGAATTGATGATGGCTTCGACGCGCTTCAGGCGCTTCTCGTCCACCTGGGTATCCTTGGGCAGATTCTGCAGCGGGCCGATTTTGGGCAGCATGCCGACGAGCTGTTCGAGCGAGCCCATTTTTTTGAGCTGCTGCAACTGGTCGCGGAAATCCTCGAGGGAAAATTCCTCGCGGCGGAGCTTGCGGGCCAGGTCTTCCGCCTTCTTGCGGTCGAGCGTCTGCTCGGCGCGCTCGATGAGGCTGAGCATATCGCCCATGCCGAGGATGCGGGAGACGATGCGGTCGGGGTAGAAGGGTTCGAGCGCGTCGTACTTCTCGCCCAAGCCGACGAATTTTACGGGCGCCCCGGTGACCTTGCGGATGGAGAGCGCCGCGCCGCCGCGCGCGTCGCCATCGAGTTTGGTCAGGGCCACGCCGGTGATGCCCAGGCGGCGGTGGAATTCGCCCGCGGAGCGCACCGCGTCCTGCCCGATCATGGCGTCGGCGACGAACAGGATTTCCGCGGGCTGCAATTCCTTTTTCAGCTCGGCGAGCTCGGCCATCAGCTCATCGTCAATGTGCAGGCGGCCGGCGGTATCGACGAGCACGACGTCGCTCGCGGAAAGTTTGGCCTCGCGCAGAGCGGCGCGGGCGATTTCGAGCGGCTTGGAAAGATTCGCGGCAGCGAAGCAGGGGACGCCGGCGCCTTTGGCCACCTGGGCCAGTTGTTCGCGGGCGGCGGGGCGGTACACGTCCGTGGAAACCACCAGCGGGCGATGTCCATTGTGCTGGAGCCAGCGGCCGATTTTCCCGGTGGTGGTGGTCTTGCCGGAGCCTTGCAGACCCACAATCAGCCAGACCGACGGTGGTTTCGACGCGTAGCGAGGTTTCGAGTGTTCGCCGAGCAGCGCGCCCAATTCATCGCGGACGATTTTGACCACCTGCTGGTCCGGGGAGAGCTGGAGCATGACTTCGGAGCCCAGGGCCTTCGAGCGGATGCCGACGAGCAGGTCTTCGGCCACCTGGAGGTTCACGTCCCCCTCAAGCAAGGCGTCGCGGATTTCGCCCAAAGCCGCGTCCAGGTGCTCTGAGGAGAGCTTGCCCTGGCCGCGGAGGTTCTTGAAGGCGCGCTGGAATCGTTCGGTTAGCGTCTCAAACATGGTCTGCGCGCACGGCGCACTCCACAGAATGCCGTGTAAGAATTATCTTAACAGCCCGCGATGAGACGCCGAAATGTCCTGGCGCGCCGCTGGAGGCAGTTCCCGCACGGGCCGTCGCTCTAGGTCCCGCGGCACTCCGTAGGGTGGTAGACTGCGCTCATGCGCGGGAAAAAGACAGGTCGAAAGAAATCTGGGAAGAAGAAAGTCCTCCGCAGGAAACTCGCCCGGAAGAAAGCCCCAAAAATCACGCGCGCCCGCGGAACCGCGGTCGATGTGGAAATTGCCACCGTGGAACCGAGCGGGCGGGGACCACGCACGGGAGGCCAGTCCGGCGACATCCAGGCGTTACCGACGCTGGAGGAATCGGGCCCGGAAAGCGTGAGAGAACTGGCGGAGGAAGGGCAGGATTACGAAGCGGAACTGATCAGCGGCGTGGAAAGTGTTCCGGACGCGGATCAGGGTGAAATCAGGCCGCGGGGAATGCGCGAAAACAACTTTCCCCCGAAATCCTCCGAGTACGAATAGCCGCCGGGACGCGGGCATCGCCAGATCCCCTGCCGGCACAGAGGATGAAATCCGCAAAGCGCCGCGGCCATGATGACCACGCCCAGATTAGCGGTGCTCACCACAGTGATGACCTTCGTGTACCTGGGGCTGGCCATCCTGGGGACGGGCGGGTTTGCGGCGTTCTTTTCCCACCGGGCGCTGATCGCGGTGACCCTAGCGGTGCTCGTGATGGCCTTGGTGTCGCTCTTCAGCCCCGGCAATGTGAGTTCCGGCGAGCGTGAAGACCGCTCGAACCGCTGGGTGCTGATCCCCTTTACAGTGATTGGATTTCTTTCTGCTTACCTGCCCGCCTACACGGATCGAAAGGAATTCTGGACCTTCGACGGGGAGGAGATGCGCTGGCTGGGATTCGTGCTGTTCGCCGCGGGCGGCGCGCTGCGGATCTATCCTGTCTTCGTGCTTGGCCGGCGGTTCAGCGGGCTGGTGGCCATCCAGACCGGGCATACGCTGGTCACCACGGGCGTCTACGGGACGATCCGTCACCCAAGCTACCTGGGCCTGCTCATTCATTCCCTCGGCTGGGCACTTGCGTTTCGAGCAGGGGTTGGCGTGGTGCTCACGGTGCTCACGGTTCCGCCGATCCTGGCGCGCATTCGCGCGGAAGAGCGCCTGCTGCGCTCGCAATTCGGCGCGGAGTATGAGGCGTATTGCCGCCGCACTGCGCGGCTGATTCCCGGAGTTTATTAGGCCGCGCTTGCGCCCTGCGCCGTGGTCTTTGCGAAAGCTACCATAAACAGGACGGCGAAAATCCAATCCACAGAACCGATGGCGAAAGCGGAGATGGGCACGCGGCCCAGGGCAAATAGAACGGCGAGCGCGACGCGGTAGTGGGCTACTTTTGAGAGGACTGGGCCAGGCTGATCGACCGAAAGAAGGCTAAATGACGATCGGAAGACCGAAACTTGTTAGGCGAACGAAGCGGAGTGATAATTCCTCTTCAATGCACTTCCACCACGGCCTCTACGAGGTTCACCTTCCCGTAACCGATATAGACCGCGCCATCGACTTCTACGTGGGAAAGCTCGCATTCGAGCCGGGATTCGGCGGGCGAGGCGGATCGAGCACTCTGCTGCTTTACACAGATGGAGACACGCGCTGGATGCTTGGGCTTTTCCGCGTGGATACCGTCGTGCACCGGTACGCCGCGGAGTACCACGTTTCGTTCAGAGTGGCCGGAGAGGATATCGACCAAATGATTCCTTACCTACGCGAGCGCGGAATCGATCCTATTCACCCGCCCACTGCTCCTGTGCAGGGGCCTATGAACGAGCCAATCGTGCACGGCTGGATGCCGGCGGCTGCCGTCTTCTTCAAAGATCCTGACGGACACTTGCTTGAGTTCATCGCGGAGCTAGCCGACGCGCCGCGGCCCGAGTTCTCGTACTGGCCTTTGAGTGAGTGGCGGAGGCTGGTCGGAAAGTAGCCCACTACCCGCGACGCTACTTTCCTTGACCCTATCTGAGGCCGCGTTTACACTAGCTGTTTCGCAACCGTCAGACGGCGCGAAGTGTGACGCCACGGCGCCGAAACCCATCGAGGAGAGGCTTCCTTGCCTAAACGGACGTTTCAGCCCAAGGTGCGCCGCCGCCACAAAACCCACGGCTTCCGCGCGCGGATGAAATCCCCAGGGGGGAGGAAGGTGCTTGCGGCGCGCCGCAGGAAGGGGCGCCACGCGCTCACCCGGGTCTAGTGCCGTTCCAACTTGTTGTATCGGCGAGCCTTCTTTAAGGCTGGCTCGGCGCTGTTGGCCACCTTTTATGGCCTCACCATTTGGCGAGACAAGATGGAACGGCGGACATCCTGCCGATGCGGGGCGGCGGAAGGGCGCGCTGGGATCGGCGCGGCTGGTGCGCCGCAGCGAGTTCGACGCCGTGTACCGCAATGGGCGGCGGCGCTCCAGCCGCCAATTCACCATCTTCTTCGCTCCGAATGGCCGCGAGGAAAGCCGCTTCGGGATGAGCGTGGGCCGCGCGCTGGGCGGCGCGGTGGTGCGGAATCGCATCCGGCGGCGGGTGCGCGAGATTCTGAGGCTCAGCCGCAGGGCAATCCCCGCGGGATGGGACATCGTGGTGCATCCGCGCGGAGAAGCAGCCCGCGCGGGATTCGCCGAGTTGCAAGGCGAGCTGGTGGAGCTGCTCGGGAACTCGATTCCGAGTGATTCCGTTCCACCCCACAGGGGGCGCGATGCGCGTGTTCCGGACGCATCCGCTCGAACCTGAGTTGAAGGGATTCATTCACTCAATCATGAAAAAAGCTTTGCTCATCGCCGTGAGGATGTATCAGGTGTGGCTTGGGCCGCTCGTGGGCGGGATGTGCCGGTTTTATCCCTCCTGCTCGCACTATGCGGTGGAAGCAATCGAACGGCACGGCGCGCGGCGCGGGGCGGCGCTGGCCCTACGCAGAGTGCTGCGCTGTCATCCATTCTCGGCGGGCGGGGTTGATCTGGTGCCGGAGATGGAGATTACACCTCGCGCGCAGGCCGGGGCGGCTGTGTTTTCGAGCGCGCGAGGCGATGAAGCACAGACAAGATTGTCTGTGCTACCGCGGGCGTGCGACACCGTAGCGCAGCCAAGAGTGGCTGCGCTACCGAGGACCAGAGAGGAATTTGGACGGTGAAGGAACTGTCTCAGGAAGCGCGCACGGTCATCGCCATTGTGCTCTCGGTGGTGGTGATTGGGGTGTGGTCTTACTTCTTCCGGCCGAAGCCACCGGGGGCGCCGCCGGAGGCTCCGGCAGCGCAAAAAGCGCCGGGGCAGGCGCCCGGAAGCGCACCCGCCGCGCCCGCCGCTCAAGGCGCGGCTGCTCCGGCGCGGGCAGGCGGACCGACGAGCGCAGCAGGCGGGCCGGCAGCGGCGAGTGAGAATGCACCGCAGGCGCGTGCGGCCTCCACGGAACAAACGCTGGTGGTGGAGAGCGCGCTGTATCGCGTAGAACTTTCCAACCGCGGTGCGAGCGTGCGGAGCTGGGAGCTCACCACCTACCGCGAGGAAACGGGAAAGACGCTGGATTTAGTGCATCCGGCAGCGGCGCGCGAGACCGGGCAATGGCCGCTGATGCTTGCGCTCGGGGATGCGCAGCAGGAAGCAGCGGTGAACAGCGGGCTCTATGAAACAGTTCCCGCGCAAGGCGTGGTGCACGCTCCGGCCACGGTCGAGTTTAACTGGAGCGACGGCCACCTGGCGGTCAACAAACGTTTGAAGTTCGGGACAGCTTACATCGTTTCCCTGGAGACGTCGGTGACGCTCGATGGGAAGCCGGTGCCGCACGCGGTGGCCTGGCGCGGCGGGTTTGGAGACGTGACCGCGTTTGCCGCAGCCGACCAGGTGCATGTGGTGTACAGCCGCGGCGGCTCGCTGAACGATATTCCCGCAAAAAAGGCCGGAGATTCTGCGAATCCCGGGAAACCGGCGAGCGTGGGAGGGCTTTCCGAGTTCGGCGGCATTGTGGACCATTACTTCGCAGCCGCGTTTCTGCCGAGCGACGGAGGCGGGATTACGCTGGAACATTGGAAGTACGACCGCGGCATCGAGGTGGAGGGCAAGAAGGACACCGAAGCGGTGGCGGAGGTGGCCGCCTCGGAGCCGGCGGCGAATCCCCTGCGGCTGCGGCTGTACGTGGGACCGAAAGCAGTGGGCGTTCTGGAAGGGGTCGAGCCTCCGCTGACCAGCCTGATTACGTTTGGGTGGCTGGCCATCATCGCGCGTCCGCTCTTCGATTTCCTGATTTGGATCCACCGCTACATTCCGAATTACGGCTGGGCCATCGTGGTGATGACCGTAGCCATCAACATGGTGCTCTTCCCGCTCAAATGGCGCAGCTTCCACCAGATGCTGAAAATGCAGCGGGTGATGCCGGAGATCAAGCAGATCCAGGACCGCTACAAGAAGTACTCGATGCGCGACCCGCGAAAGCAGGAGATGAACAAAGAGGTGATGGCGGTCTACAACCGGGAGGGCGTCAATCCGATGGGGGGCTGCCTGCCCACGGTGATCCAGATGCCCATCTGGTTCGCGCTCTACCGCATGCTGGACGTGGCCATCGAGCTCCGCCAGGCGCCCTGGATCCTGTGGATCCACGATCTCTCCGGGCGGGATGCACTGTACATTCTTCCCATCCTGATCTGCCTGACGCAGTACGTAATGCAGAAATTGACACCGATGACCACAGCGGATCCGGCGCAGCAGCGCATGATGAACATCATGCCGCTGTTCATGGGATTCATCTTCTTCCGGCTGGCGAGCGGCCTGCTGCTCTACATCGTGACGAGCAATCTTGTGGCTACCGCTCAGCAGTGGTTTCTCTACCGCACGATGAAAGATGGGAAAGAAAGCGCTGGCGGGAAGAAGGGACAGGCGGAGAAAAGACCCAGATGAGGCAGGCATAGCGGCCCGCGGCGGCTCCATCCATGGCATTTCGGTACTTCAACGGCGAGCAATTCGAGGCGGAAGCCTTTGCGCGGGATCTCGCGCCGCTGGTGCGCTCCGTGGCGGAGCAGGCGCGGCTGGACCTGCGATTTGAAATCCTGAGCGGGGCGGCGGCAGACCGCGACGGGAGCGGCACTGCCGTGGCCGTGCTGTTCGACGGGCCCGACGTGGAATTGCTTTTGGAGCACAACGCGGAACTGCTGCTGGCGCTCGAGCACCTGCTGCTGCGCTGCCTGCGGGTGGATCCTCGGGCGCACGAGCTGGTGCGCTTCGACGCACGGGACTTCCGCGCGACGCGCCTGGCGGAATTACGGCTTTCGGCGCAGGTGGCGGCGCAGCGCGTGCGCGAGCTGCACCAGCCGTTCCGCCTGGGCGCGATGTCCGCGCGGGAGCGCCGCGTGGTGCACCTGGCGCTGGCCAATGAAAAAGATGTGCGCACGGCCAGCGAAGGCGAAGGCGAAGAGCGTCGGGTGGTGATCTACCCGGCGGATATGGCGCCGCCGGCCGCGCCTCCGCAGGATGCGCGGGCGCCGCGCAACCGTCCGCCCCGCCGCGGGCGGTGACGCACCTCCGAAACGAACCCCGCCCCGACGTGCCGGGGCGGGCTACATCCGGTAGATCCCTTCCAAAGGACAAAATTCAGGCAGCGCCGTCGGAAGCGCCGAGGTAGGCCTTGCGCACGTGGTCGTCGGCGCGGAGCTCGAAGCTGGGGCCTTCGAGCGCAATGCGGCCGGATTCCATCACATAGCCGTATTGCGAAACGGCGAGAGCATAGTTGGCATTTTGGGCGGCGAGAAGGATGGTAACGCCCTGCTGAGCGATTTTTCCGATGAGCGCAAACACTTCGTCCACCAGGCGCGGCGCCAGCCCCAGCGAGGGCTCGTCCAGCATCAACAGGACCGGGTCGGCCATGAGCCCGCGGCCGACGGCGCACATTTGCTGCTCACCTCCGGAAAGGGTCCCGGCGGGCTGATGCCGCCGCTCGCGGAGCCGCGGGAACATCTCGTACACACGTTCGAGCGAATCCTGCACGCGCTTACGAAAGGCCGGCGGAAACGCGCCCATGAGCAGGTTTTCCTCGACGGTCATGCGCGGCCAGAGCTGGCGGCCTTCCGGAATCAGCGCCAGCTGACGGCGGATGCGGCGGTGCACGCGGTCGCGGGTGATGTCTTCTCCCCGAAGCAGAATCCGGCCGCGCTTGACCGGTAAGACGCCGGCCACAGCATTGAGCGTGGTGGTCTTGCCAGCGCCGTTGGGACCGATCAGGCAGGCGACCGAACCTTGCGGAATGGTGAGCGTGATTCCCCAGACTACCTGAATCGGGCCGTAAGCCAATTCCAAGTTCTCGAGTTTGATCAGCTCGTCCATCGCGCGCGAGGTCAGGCTTCCGCTTTTTTGCCAATGTAGGCTTCGATCACCGCGGGATTATTCTGCATCTCTTGCGGCGGGCCTTCCGCCAGCTTTTTGCCGAAGTTCAGCACCACCACGTGCTGGCACGTGGAGAGGATGGCGCGCAGGTTGTGCTCCACGTAGATGATGGTGGTGCCCCGTTTCTGGATGTCGCGCAGCAGATCCAGGATGGAAGCCATCTCGCTCTCGGTCAGCCCGGCGCAGACCTCATCCAGCAAGAGCAAGCTAGGGCGGGCGGCGAGCGTGCGGGCCAGCTCGAGACGCTTCAAGTCGCCGACGGGGAGAGTCACGCTGGACATGTCCGCGAGACGCTCGATGCCCACCAGGGCGAGGATTTCCCGGACCTGGTTCTGGATCGGTCCGCGCCCCGCGGAGTGCGCGCCGCTCTGGCGCCCGAAGCGCAGGCCCACTTCCACGTTTTCGCGCACGGTCATGGAGCGGAAGGGCTTGGTGATCTGATGCGTGCGGGCGATGCCTGCGTGCACGGCGCGGAAGGATTTGACCCCGGTAATGTCGCGGCCCTGGAAGGTGATTTTGCCGGAGGTGGGGGCCTGGGAACCCGCGATGATGCTGAACAGGGTGGTCTTCCCGGCGCCGTTGGGGCCGATCAGGCCCACAATTTCTCCTTCTCTGACCTCAAAGCTGACGCCATCCAGGGCGGCCAGGCCCGCGAAGTATTTCGATACTCCCTCAAGCGTCAGGATGGCTGCCATGATCCCACCCTCAGCCGCAACACCAGCCGGCGCATGCGGCCCAAGAGGCCCATCAGGCCGCCCGGTTCAAACAGGATAATCAGAATCACCAGCGCGCCGTAGAGCAACAGATGGAACTCGGGAAAGCGCGCGGTAAGCTCTTCTTCAATGACGCCGTAGACGCCACCACCCAGGACCGGCCCCCAGATGGTGTTCACTCCCCCGATGATGGGCATCAGCAGAATGGCCACACTGCGCTGGAAGGCGAAAACTCCGTCCGGCGAGATGAAGGCCGCATAACGGGCGTAGACGCCACCGGTGGCGCCGGTGAGCGCTGCGGCCACGGCATGGGCGGCGAGCTTCGAGACGTAGGGATTCACGCCGGAGTCCGCTGCGGCTTCCTGATCATCGCGAATGGCGCGCAGCCCGAGCCCAAAGCGAGAATAGCGCACCAGCATGGAAATGACCACGGCGAGAGCAGCTAAAGCCAAGCCGGTGTAATAGTGCTCCAATTGGCGGAAGGGGACCTGTTCAGTGATGCGGTATCCGCTGGCGCCTCCGGTGAACGCCAGATTGGTCATGACCACGCGCACGGCTTCGCTCACGCCGATGGTGGCGATGGCAAAGTACGGCCCGCGCAAGCGGAACGTAGGCAGTCCGATGAGCAGTGACGCCAGGGCGGCAATTCCCGCAGCCAGCGGATAGGAAAGGTAAGGATTGACTCCCCCGTTGATGCAAAGTGCGGAGGTATACGCGCCCAGGCCGTAGAACACGGCGAAGCCGAAGGAGGGCTGGCCGGTGAACCCGCCGAGGATGTTCCAAGCCACGCTGGCACCGATGGAGAGACAAGTAAGGAAAAGCACTTTGGTGGCGTTGGCGCCCAGGTCCGCGAGCGGCACAAAACCCAAAGCGGAGAGGAGAATCAGGGGGACTGCGAAGCGCAGGACTCGTGCGACCACCCCGCCCGCCGCTGCGAATTGCGTGCCCGGAGTCACGCCAAGCGCCGCTTCCGCGCTATGACTCCGGCTACACCGCCGGGAAGCACGACGAGCGCCACCACCAGAAGGCTAAATGAAATGGCCGGCTGGTAACTGGAGGGAATGGCCAGAATGCTGAAGGTTTCCACCAGCGCCAGGATGAGCGCCCCCAGAAATACGCCGGAGAACGATTCCAGCCCGCCGAGCACGATGATGACGAAGGAGCGCAGCAAGAAGGGGCGTCCGAAATCCGGGCTGAAAGGATAGAGCAGGGCAAGCAGGCCGCCGGCGGCGCCGGCAAAGGCAATGCCCAGGCCAAAGGTCATCCGCGCGGTGCGCTGGACGTGGACGCCGACGATGCGGCAGGCGTAACGGTTCTGGATCAACGCGCGCACCGCGCGGCCGAACCAGGTCTTGTGCAGCACGAATTCCAGAGCGGCCAGAGACAAAACGGCACAGATGAATACGACCAGGCCAATTTTGGGGATGGTGATTTCTCCGTAGCGCAGGGTGGCGAAAGTCATGGGCGTAAGGATGGAGCGGTCGCTGGTGCCCCACACCAAATAGCCCAGGTTCTGCAGAACGAGCCACAGCCCGAACATAAGGAGCAGGGAGGGCAACGTGGGTTCATCGGAAACGGGAATGCCGCGGCCGAGCGCCCAGTGCACCAGGATGCCCAGGAAATAAAAGGCGGGAAAGGCCAGCGCCACTCCCAGCAGCGGATGCAGACCGGCGCGCTCGTGCACTTCGTAGACAAAATACGCGCCGAGCATGAGGAAGCCGGCGTGGGCTAGGTTCACGATTTTCATCACGCCGTAAATGATGGTCATGCCCACGGCCACGGCCGCGTAGGTTCCGGCCAGAAGCACCGCGGAGATAACCAGGTTCAGGTAGTCAGCAAAAGTCATCCAGGCCTCGCGTGGCGCTCCGCTCTACCAATGGTCCAAACCCGCTGCTCGGCCGAATCAGGCCCTTACCGCCTTCTCTCCGCGCCGCTTCAGCTCTGGGGCTTTGGGGCGACCGCATCGCCCGTTTTTGCGTCGAGGGGATAGACGATGTCCACCTTTCCATCCGGTTTGTTCTGTACGATGACGAACGGATTGGCCACCTGGCCGGTCTTTCCGAACTTTACCGTCTGGCCGGGCAAGATGGAGCCTTGCAATTCGCCGGAGCGCAATTGATCGCGGATGGCGTTGCGATCCAGTTTGCCGGCGCGCTCGATGGACTGGGCCAGCATGCGCAGGGCGTCGTAGGCGGTGGCAGCGTACCAGGAATCGGGCGCATGCCCGGTGAACGCAGTATAGTCCGCATTGAATTTCTTCACCTGCGGATAGCCCAGGTCTTTTGACCACCAAATGCCGGCAAAAATGTAGTCAATGCCCGGTCCCAGTGCTTTCCGAGCGTCCGCTTCCGGGCCGCGCGCGCCGTAACTGATAATCTGGTGGTACAGGCCTGCCTGCAGGTATTGCCGCTGCATGGTGACGTAATCCTGGAGGTGCGCATCGGAGAGGAAGATGTCCGCGTGGGAGGTCTTGATTTTTTGCAGCAGGCCGGAAAAATCCGTTCCGCCCAGCTCAAATTTCTCATCGAAGACGACCGTGTAGTAGCCGGGATGCTCGGCCAGCCATTTCTGGATTCCGGCGACGTAATCCACGCCGTGGTCCGTGTTCTCCACGGCCAGGGCAATTTTCAGTCCCTTCTTCAATTTCCCTTGATCCGCCAGCCAGCCGAGGAACTGTCCCGTGGTGTAGCCCAGATTCTCGATGGAGCTCAGGGTGCCAAAAATGTATTGGTAGCCCTTGCTGAAAATGCTGGTCGCCGCAGCGCCGGGCGTGATCCAGGGGGTCTTATAGCGATCCGGCATGACGGACTCCGGCTCACCCAGTGCCGTCGAGTACCCGCCGATCATGGCCACGACATTGTCTGAACTCATGGCGCGCTCCGCCAGCGAGGCCGAGCGCGCGCCATCGGAGCCGTCGTCATAAAAAACTTCCCGGATGGGCAGCTTTTTGTTCAGGCTCTTGATGAAGATTCCACCGCCATCGTTAATCTGCTTGATGGCCAGCTCAACGCCTTCGCGCTGATATTGGCCGGGCCGCGCTTCGCGGCCGGTGATGGGCAACACCACGCCGACGGGAATATCCGTCTGTGCTTGCGCTGCGTCGGGCAACAGGAAGGGGACCGCGGCCAGCGCCGCGGGCAGAACGACGCGGGTGAGACCGCGCAGAAAGTTCGGGCGAAGAGAAATCATGGGAGGTGGCCTCCTATCGAGGATTTCGGAAGGGGAGCCCTGGCGCCCCTCGATGCGGGCGCATTATAGGCCACATTTTTTCAAATGTGTCGCATTTGTATTTGCGGAGGCCGATCGCACGGTGGCCGTAGTGCCGCCGTCCCAGCGCAGGTGTCCCAAGGCATACAGAGAACGGCCCGGGCCGGCGCGGGAGGCCGGCGCTACGCCGGATGAGAGGGCGGGATTACTGTACGACCCAACCTTCGCGGGTGATGCGGCCGGCTTCGTCGAGGGTCACGCGCCAAGTAAACGGAATGGGCTGGGTGCGCCCCCTGCGCAATTCCCAGCGGAAAGGCGGACGGAAGAAACGCAGATCGGTGAACTGCGCGCTCTCCACGCCGGAATCTTCGCGGCACTCTATGGCAGGGAAACGGGCAAAACGCATCCAGGCACGCACCTGCGCCAGACTCCAGAGAACATCGGGACAGGGGGAACCGCTGACGGCGGGAACCGCGATGGGCGCCTGTGCCAAGGGCGGCGGAGCGGCTAACGAAACGGTCCACTGCGAAATTCCCTGCGGGGTACGTGCAAAACCGCTCCAGGCGGTGAGATTCGGCGGCAGGGGAACGGCGGCCGCTTCGCGCACGTCCAGGTGCTCCGCGGCGGCCGATTGCTGCACTCGCTCGAGCGCCCAATGGTGAGCCTGGGAGTCCAGCGCCAGGTAGGCCGCGGTGGCCAGAACGCCAATGCGCCACCACACGATCGGCTTCCAGTGTTTGCCCCCACGCGCCACAGAGAAACACATTGGGGCAGCGGCGGCCAAATAGAGCACCGCAACCGTGATCCACGATGCCGGCTGAGAGAAGGCGTAGCAGACGGCCAGATAGAGTGTGGCCAGGGCGCCTACCAGGAAGAGCAGAATTGCAGCGCGCTTCGTGCTCTGCCGGCGATCCGCGCTCGAGGCCAGCCAGCCGAGCAGGAGGAAATAGAGCAAGACGCCGGTGAGCGCGAGGTCCACGATGAATGTCCAGTCCCAGGAGATCCGGTTCCACGAAACCGGACTCCACACCAGCGTGCCGAACGAAGTGATGCAATCGAAGAGAATGTGCAGGGCCAGGCCGAAGCCGTAAAGCAGCCACAGCACGGCACGGCCGGGCGCAGGGATATTTCTGCGGCGGCAGAACCAGGCGGTGAGCAGGACCAGCAAAAGCGCCCACACCGGCAAGCACACCAGCGAGTGCGTGAGCGTGCGGTGCACGCGGATGGTGGCGAAATCATCGGGGTCGAACGGCTTGGCGATGACGTCAATGTCGGGAAAAACCGAGCCGAGCAGGACGGCCCAACGCGCCACGCGGCGTTTGCCTTCGCTGGAAAACTGCGGCAGGAAGGCGCGCGCGGCGAGCGCGCCGGAGAGGCCGTGAGTGAGCGGATCCATGGGGAGCGGGCGATCTCAGATGACCTGCAAGAGCGGAGAAGCTTTGCCCATCACCCGGCCAATGACCCGCGCGGCCACCCCGCGGCGCTCCATGGCCGCGAAGGCCGCTGGAGCGGCTTCCGGCACAAGGCTGACCAGCAGGCCCCCGGAAGTCTGCGGGTCGAACAGCAGATTGCGATAATCTTCGG
>Ga0187770_10001248_pt1 | contig 13345 bp, 11 predicted proteins | sample 0116_SJ02_MP02_2_FD_133154 | JGI IMG/M metagenome (GOLD analysis project Ga0187770, IMG submission 133154) | Tropical peat soil microbial communities from peatlands in Department of Meta, Colombia - 0116_SJ02_MP02_20_MG | ecosystem: Environmental > Terrestrial > Soil > Wetlands > Peat | place...
ATGAGATCGGCGCGGCCAAGGGGGTTATCTACAAGGCCTTCAAGAACGACATCGTTAGCGGGGACACCTTAAGGGCGTTTCAGAATGTGGAAGACCTCCTTAAGGGCAATTCAAATGCTAGAGAGAGGGTATTAAGCCCGGAGGAATTTAGCCGTCTTGCGGCCAATGCTGTACCCCATCTAGGGGCCATTCTTTGGGCGGGCTACGATACCGGGATGCGGGAGGGTGAGGTTTTGGGTTTGACTTGGGCAAAAGTCTCCCTGAAGGACCGGATCATTCGGTTGAAAGCAGAGGATACAAAAGATCACGAGCCCCGGGAGATACCGATCTGTGATGAGTTATTCGAAATAATAAACGGCCTTCCACGAGGCATCAAAGACGATTACCCGGTATTCGGATATAAGGGCAAGCCGATCAAGGATATCCGCTCAGCGCTGATCGATGCTTGCAATAAAGCGGGGATAATCTACGGGAGGTTCAAGGAGGGGGGGTTTATTTATCACGACCTGCGGAGGACTTTCTCCACCGACGCAAGGAAAGCGGGGGTTCCGGAGTCAGTAATCAAGGAGATCACCGGCCACTCAAGGGGGGAGGTCTTCGACCGATACAATCAGGTCAATATGGATGATATGAGGCAAACGGTAGAAAAAACAGTTCGCTACCGCAGGGCTCGATTGTTAAGTGGGAAAAAAGTAGATTTCCGCAAGGAAGCCGCAAGTGTTGACCAAAACGTTGACCAAAAGCCGAATTCAGTGAAAGGCGCTCATAATTAATCTTGATAACTTATTGATATTAAATGTGGTGCGAGAGAGGGGATTTGAACCCCTACGGGTTACCCCACTGGATCCTAAGTCCAGCGCGTCTGCCAGTTCCGCCACTCTCGCATTGGAGGGAATCAGGAAGATCTTACTTTGAATTATAAATATTATCAAGCCCTTTCCTTGTCCGACGCCTTCGCTTAATGAATCATGGATTGAATCTCTAGGCCTTGTTGTGCCTTGACTGTGCCTAAACTATGCCTATTTTGCAAAATAACTATTTCCTGGTGGTACTCTTTGACCGTTTGGCTTGCTTTCTTAAGGTCGTCCCCCCAGCCTATAGTTTAAGAACCAATCTATAGCCTAATAAATAGATAACAGCAACAATAAAGATTGCCACCAAAAAACCAATGATGACCGCCTCTCCAGCATCGCCTCCCACTCTTAGTTCATCAGTCTTTAGGGCTATTTGATGAATCTGCTCATCGCTAAGCTGGTAGAGTCTCTGTTGAATTCCTTCTTCGGTAAACCCCAGCTGGCTGAGTCTTTCCCGTATCATTTTCGCCTCAAGCACCTTTTGAATCTTTAGAAGGTCTGAGTTTCGATCAATTTGTGAAAGGGTTATCAACTCCGAAGGCGAAAAGCCCGCATAGACCCCCGGTGTAATTCCGAGCAAGAACATTACTGAAACCATGTACCATGTAATCCATTTCGAAAGCCTTCTTGGCACTATTTCTCTCCTTTCTTTGGTGGAGGTTCTGCATAGAACCGTTCTGCATTCATGTCTCCCCTCCCGACTTGATGATTCAATCTTCTAACCGCAAATCCCATAACCAAAGGCTCCATCGAAGGAGCTTAGAATCCGGACGATTAATCTTGGTCATGGGAAGCGGGGTAAACGTAGCATGGTGGGCAATAAAAGCCAGGGGACACATTACCCCCTTTATCCAAATAACCCAAATACTCTCGCCCCCCTTGTATTCTTAGGTCGGTTCCAAAATTGAACTGGTTTGCTCGAGCGGTCTTTTCTTCGTCTCAATTCCTATTATCGCCATAATTATTGCCATCGAGACCAAGACCGCAGAAATCGCCTTAAATACCGACTCCGATCCGTATCCAATTAGAAGCCAAGCAATGACATAGGGGCTGCCAATGTTCGCCAGTCTTCCAAGGGCATTTGCAGTTCCACAGCCCCTCAAGCGTATCTCCGTTGGAAATAATTCCGGAGGATAAAGGGCAAATATTATCGGATTCAACATATAGAGCAGGGATAGCAAAATAAAGCCGTAAATAATGACCATCGTTATTTGAGTCTGAAAGGCATAACCATACCCAACTACCCCACAAGCCAAAAACAGGAATGCAGAAGTCCATTTTCGCCCCAAGCGATCAACAACCAATGATGCGAGAAAAGCTCCAAATGGTCCTCCTATCATCGTTAGTGTGTTGTATTCTAACGACTTCGAGATATTTATCCCTTGCTTGACAAAAATGGTTGGTAACCAATTAACCAGAGAATACACGGCAACACTTTGGGAAATAAACATTAAACTTGCGAGTATTGTCCTCCGAAGCAAATAACCACGGAAGAGATTTAAATAGGGACTTTGCCTTTCCTTATCAGCTAAAATAATTTTTTGCACCTCGACTGATGGTAGCGGAGCCCCTTGTCCTTTTTCAATTTCCTTTTCGATAGCTGCTACAATTTCTTCTGCTTTTCCTCGTTGCCCTCTAGCTTCGTACCACCGTGGAGATTCGGGCATCAATCTACGAAAATACCAGACTACTAAAGCTCCAGCTCCTACGAAGACAAACATCCAACGCCATCCTAATGCGGGAATGATCAGGAACCCTAAAAGAGCGGACGCTGCCAACCCTATGTTCGTAATGATTGCCAGGTAGGCCAACCACTTGCCTCGGCTGATTGCCGGAACAAATTCGGAAAAGGTAGCATACCCCATAACGATCTCCGCACCAAGGCCAATCCCTATAACTCCTCTTATAATAATGAGGGAAGTCATGTTAGGGGCTAAAGCAGCAGCAAGTGATGCAAACCCGAATACCAGTAGGTTAACTTGGTAAGAAAATTGTCTGCCAAAATGGTCACCGAGAAAACCAGCAGTCCAAGCTCCGAGCAGTAAACCGAGGAAGGTAACAGAAATAAACCTAGCATTTAGATCAACGGTGGACCAACCCGATTTTACTAATGCTCCAAGAACTGATCCTCCCAAGTAAATGTCAAAGGCATCAAAAAACATGCCCGAACCAATTAGCCAAAGGATTCGGTAATGGAATCTGCCAACGGGGAGACGATCAAGGCGTACCGCAACCGTACTATTCATGCTGCCCCTCCTTCATACCGTGATCGATGAGAGGTTCCCTAAAATGGGGGAACTCCGGCTCCATTACGCACGACCAAAACCGCCCTGGAAATAAATACCCCGCACCCTTTCCGCAAAGTTCGCCTTCGACTGTATCGCTGGTGTGTTTCTCCAATGGCCCGGGAAAGAGCTCTTTCCTCTTCGAAAACGGGGATCAGGTGCACAGTATCAAAAAGAATTAATTAAGTGATCTCGTATGTCCCCAGAATTCCCCTCGCCCTTTACCTCTTACTTTTTGGGCTTTTATATGCGCTTCCAGCTCCAATTCTGATCGTGAATAACATATTTTTCTTGCCCGGGTTTCCGGAACACAAAGATCTTTCCTTCTTTCATGACCATCTGAATCCTTCTTTTATCCTGGAGGACCCGAATATCTCTCAACGGGTCCCCTTCCACGGCAATGATATCCGCGAGCTTCCCCGATTCCAGCGTTCCGGTTTCTTGCTCCAGCCCGAGGGCCTCGGCGGCGTTGTGGGTGGCGGCCTGGATTGCCTCCATGGGGGTCATCCCGTAATCCACATAGATCTCCAGCTCCTGGGCGCTGCTGCCCATCTCCGGATCGATCTGGGTATCCGTGCCCAGGGCGATCTTGATCCCCGCCTGGTGGAATTTCTGGAAGGTCTCCTTGGTGTGGGGTTGGAGTCTTTTCATTTTGTTTAAAACAAACTCCGAACTACCCGCTCTTCGTCTGACATCGATGGCCCGGTCGGATCGGTGGGCCAAGGTGGGAACGACGATCTTTTCCTCGGCCTTCATCATGGCAATCGCCTCGTCATCCGTGAATACGCAATGCTCGATGGTGTCCACCCCGGCCGCTACGGCCATTCGCTGAGCAGTAGGAGTAAAACAATGGCAGGCGCAGCGCTTGTGGAAGGCATGGGCCTCATCCACGATGGCGTCCAGCTCCTCCTGGGTCATGTTTCGGATGTCAGGCTCTTCCTTTTCCGTTCCCCCGCCGCCGGACGCGCAGGTCTTGATGTAATCGCAGCCCATCCTCAGTTGGGAGCGGACAAGCTTGCGGAGCTCCCAGGGCCCGTCCGCGGTTAGGCCCGGCTGCCGGAGAGCCATTCCCGGATGGAGGAGATCCAGATGGGAATTGGTTATGATGGCATGGCCGCCGACCAGAATCCTGGGGCCGGCAAGGATCCCCGCCTGGATGGCATCGCGAATGGCCACCAGCTCTGCCGTGTTGGGGCCGCCGTAAGCGGTCACCCAGGGATGATTCCTCAAAGTGGTAAAACCCATCTCAAAACACATCTGGGCGTGCAGAAGGGTATAAAGCATCTGGAGCTGAGGGGTGGTTTCGAAATGTGCCACCCGGGGATTTAGGAAAGTGAGGATGTTATAGGCCGAAGTATGCAGGTGAATATCCATCAGGCCGGGCATCAGGGTACAATCCGGCAGGGAGATGACCTCCGCGCCCTTCGGGAGGCGCACATCTTTTGCAGCTCCAACCGCTTGGATGCGCGCCCCCTCAATGACCACACAGGCATCCCTGGATACTTCTCCTCCCTTTCCATCGATGAGTTTTCTACCCTTCAAGACTTTCCTATTTTTTCCTTGAATTTCCATGGTTATTTCCTTGAGGTGGTTTTGTACCCAACGACGTAGCAAATTCTTCATGCCCGGAGGAGCGATTCATGAATCGCCTTAACAGGTTTTCGAAATCGGCTCGCCCTTCCCATCCCAGGCTTCAGCGCTTTCATTCTTGGACCAGTTCCATGTCTTCAAAGGGGGCCGTAAACCATATGAGCGGCTGAATCCGATAAGGGTTCCCCTTCACCCTGGGACCAAACGCCGCCGGCGAGTTCGTTGAGGTGAGGGGGATGACCATGGTTTTGTCGTAGATCAGCTTCTGGATGCGCTCCAGTGCCTCTTTGCGCCCCTTGGGGGAGACTTCCCGCTGGTATTGTTCCCATAACCCCTGAATGTCCGGATAATTCCCGTAGGAAGTGGAGCCGAATAGGTAAAGCAGGCGCCCGCCGATGGTCGGGGCCTGGGAATTGTCTATAAAAATGCCGCCTTTCATCTTTCCCCCCTGCCGGTTGGCGAACCACGCCGGCCGGTCCAGAAGAACCGTATCAACCGTGATGCCGATCACCTTCCAGTAGTTAGCGATCTGCTCTCCGTAGGGCCAGTACCCTCCCTGGTAAGGGTAGAATTTACCCCCATGAAAGCCTCTAGGAAAACCCGCCTCGCGCAATAGCTTCTTGGCCTCCTCCGGATTATAAGGGTCCGCGGGAAAATCCACCGCCATGGGGTCTCCCTCCAGGCCAAGCGAGCCGACCGGGCCGCAACCGGGCATGTGAACATCGGCCAGGGTTTTCCGGTCTATGGCCAAGCTCGCAGCCTTTCGCACCCGTGGGTCCGACCATGGAGACTTCGGGTCCCATTGGGAAGTGATGTACACGAGCCAACGGGTTGGGCTCAGTGGCGACAGCATTCTGAGGTTGGAATCTTTTTTTAAATCTTCGTAAAAAACTCCTTGCATAAGGGTAGAGATGTCTACTTCCCCTCTCTTGGCCATTGCCAGGCGGGTCGCCGGTTCAGTGACGATATAAAACTCCATTCTCTTGATAGGGGGCACTTTCCGCCAGTATTCTTCAAAAGCCTCCCCTACAAGCCTGACGCCGGTCAAAAATTCTACAAACTTGTAGGGTCCGGCGCCGATGGGATGCTTTTTGAAACCCGCCTCTCCCACCTTCTCCACATATTTTTTCGGCACCACCCAGCCGATGGTAGTTCCACCTGGAAGAAGATATTCCAGGAAGTCGGGAAAAGGCTCCTTGAAATGGAAGCGGACGAGATGGGGATTCACTACTTCCGCCTTTTCGGTTTTGCCATGGATGATTTTCGCCTGGGCGGCCTTGTATCTCCAGAAGCTGAAGATCACGTCCTCGGCGGTCATCGGGTCCCCGTTATGGAACTTCACCCCTTTGCGGAGCTTGAATTCGTAGAGCTTTGTGTCCGGGCTCATGTTCCACGATTCGGCCAAGCAGGGGGAGTAGGTGCCGTCGGGCATGGGCTTCAGAAGGGCGTCATGGAAGAGATAGAGGGTAATCTGCGCAGGAACCAGGCCGCTGTTGGTGGCGGGGTCAAGCCAATCGGCGGAAAGACCCCAGTGTATGGCTTCCTTCAGTACGCCCGCAGGGGAAGCCCCCTGAGCTGGATTTAAGCCCAAGGTGAGCATTCCCCAAAGAGACAGAACCATCCCCCACAATAGCCAACCGTTCTTAGATATCATTTGTTCCCTTCCATGGAAGATTTGCTGCTTAAAGGATGGCTATGGATTCTCCCAGCCGCCCCTCCAGTTTTCAAGGCCGCCCTGGGGCAGACCTCGATCACCCCTCCTTTACTAAGGGATAAGGCCTCCGGAAATTCACCGCTAGCCCTGCCAATTGATGAAGCCTAACCTGGTCACCTGGCAGCTTTACCTCGAGAACCGGTGATTACCGTGGGCGTCAAATAGCCATAGGTCGGCGGAACGGGCTTCTTACCGATCAGTTCATGTCCGGTCGGTGCTCACCATCCTTCATGGCCCATACTTTGAAAGACGCAAGGATGACTCGGATTAACACGACGGACAGAACAACGGAGGTCCAATAGCCAGCCAGAGATGAAGATGTAATGGAGACTTCTTTACCACCAATTGACAGGATCATCTATGTATTTCCCCTCCGTTATAAACGCTACAACAGCAGTTACTCAGGTCACCAGCCGGATAGTACGCAGCGTTATCGGATCGGGATAAACAGAAGACCGAGCATCCATTTTTCCATTGACTTCGGGTTAAAACTTATACTCTTTGATAGAATATGTCAACTGTTGAGTTCTCTGTTGAGTTGAGGATGGAAGTATTGACCTCCCAAGCTAATGTCCGTGATCAAATCCCTTTTCCTAGCCAAAGCCTTGGGCCATCTACCCCGCTTATTGTGCCTAGACTGTGCCCGCGAGGCTTTCTTTCGGCCTGATTCTATCTGACTCCACCTGACTTTGGAAATTTGGGAAAATCTAGAGAATTCTGAGATGTGGTTGTAATTTTGAAGGATTAGAGAAAGGGTTGGAAAGGGCTTGAAAGGTTCCTAAGTCCAGCGCGTCTGCCAGTCTTGTCGGTGAATTCAAAAATCCACATGTTTTGCCCACCTCCAGCCTATCCAACCCAGAAACCCTGCAAGCCCGGCACCTATTGCGATAGACCCAAAATCTTGGGTAAGTGGGCTCGAGAACTGAAGATAGAACACCAGAAGACCTCCTAGTCCGGCGCACACCAGGGTACGCAGAACGGGTCGATCGCTATTGGCAGAATCGACGCGAATATCAAGTGCGTAAATGGCTCCATATATGGCGCCGAGCAGCCCAAATACTGCCCCGAACTTGGCGAAAATGACCCAGCCGCCTGCGGCCGCATCGCCCGCCAGCCAGTGGAGAAGCATCCCGGTGGCAAAGGCCGCACCGAAGAAAAGGATGGACAAGTCAAAGTGTTTCCATCTCGACTGCTGCAATGTGTTTTTCACCAGGCTGATATCTAACAAGCTTCTTCACCTCCGCAGCATTTTTCGATATAGGATGGCTTGGATGAGGGCCATAGATTTGGGCATAGAGACTGACCCGGGAGCCCGTGCAAGGAACCTGGTTGCCCAGGAGATATATTCCCATGCCCCTGCGAATTTTGCCCCTTTTTCCCGTCCCTATGATTACGATTTCATGTGAGCAAATATGCAATAAATGAACCACATTGCCAAAGGTGAATAACCATTTAAACTTGTTGTTTTTTAGAAATTTTTTTTCATTTATGCCCTTCAAAGAGTGGAAGAGATTTTCCATTTTTCCCCGGCCATTTTCGCTTTTTGGAAAGCTTTATTTAGCAATTGGGTTAAAAGAAAAAATTTATAAAAAGCAGGCAAGAAGGCAGGCTATAGGCCTCGGATTTCGTCAGTACTAGCATGACGATCGTTGAAAATTGTAAAAAATGGGGCGGGAGAAAAGATTGTCAAGCGCCGGTAAGGAATGCTGCGATTGCGTGGCCTTGGGGACTCGCCTTTTCATATCCTCATAGACGGTCTGAATTTATTATGCCTTGTCGCTGTTTGCTTATGCTTGCCTCCTTGACTTCTTCCGCCAATTTCGATAACATATTTAAAAGATCATAGTCTTCCAAATATCGTTAACCTCAAACCATTTCGCAGCATACTAGAAAGAATCGACCCGCTGTCACTCACGCGAAAGCGGGAGTACATAAAGGGCGAAAAAACCGAATTCCCGATTCCGGGGGAATGAAATTACATGGTTCACGCGGGGGTTTTTCCGCAAAACCTCAGAAGGGCAGGGATCCTCTGGCCCCTGCGGCCTAAAGAACCTGTTTCATGAAAGACAGGTACCATGGCTTTTTTAGGCGATAGAAGAACACATCCAAGATATCAGATTCCTCTCCCGGTTTTTATCTTCTACTCGGAAAAGAGGGCCGTCGCCCACACCCTGGACGTGGGGCTGGGAGGGATGAAGATCTATACCGACCAGGTTCTCCCTTCCGGGAGAGAATTTCTGTTTCAAATAGTTCTAAAACGAAAATCCATCTGGATAAAGGGACGATTCATTTTCGAAGAAACCCAACCGGAATCAGTAAATTTCATGTGTATTCAGTTTGTGGAGGCTTCGAAAGAAAGCCTCCTTCATCTGCAGGAATTTCTCTCCCAGTCGGAGAATTCGGTGAAGAAGAAGTACATGGAGATGGAGGTTCGAATTCGAGAAAGGGAGGCCGCGTTGGCGAAAGCCAATGAGTTATTGAAGGTTGAAACCGAAAGACGCGAGCGGGTGGAGCAAGTTTTCAGGGCATGGGGAGATCGACTGGGGTATTTATCATCGGGATTTTCGGATTCCCAAGAAAAGAAACTAAAAATGACCATCCAGGGGCTTCAGGAGAGCATCGAGGGTCTGATCGCGGCGATCAATGAAGGGCTCAAAAATATTCACCTCCTTTCAAAGAATGTGAACCTATCCGACCCGACTTCTTTTGAGCAGATCAATTTCAATATTCAAGACAATTATAAGAAAATCCAGAGGATTCTGGAGAGCCTATGGCCTTCCATTTCTGATGAACTCGGGCGATTGTCGGCTATTAACTGGAATTACCAGGAGCTTCAAAGGATTCTTGATAGAATCGAGAACGAAAAGGAAAGCGGAATCCTCGAACAGAGCGGATCCGGTGCAGCTCAACACGTCGGAGGCCACGGGTCCATTTAGCGGACTTAATTACTCCAAGGGGATTATCGCGACCGGAAATCTGCAATTTTGAAGGGGCAATGGCAGGTACACGATCCAAGAAATCAGGGATCAGACACCGCCGCGTCGCTTCCCCTCCTCTCAATGACCACCCAGACAAGTTTTTCAACATCCCGCCGGTATTTCCCCGGTAGAAACTGTGAGGCTCAGGGGATAAAATCGCCCTATCCGAAACCCGCAACCCGTATTTAAACCAGAAGAGGGTAGGGGTTTTCCAGATTCTTCTTAACGACTTGCAGGAAGCGTACCGCCTGCGCGCCCATGATGATCCGGTGGTCGTAGGAAAGGCAGAGGTACATCATCGAGCGGATGACGATCTGCCCATCCCGGACTACGGGCATTTCCATCACTTTTCCCATCCAGAGGATGGCGCTCTGGGGCTGATGGATGACGGGCGTGGCCAGGAGCGCACCGTATACTCCGGCATTCGTCAGGCTGATCGTTCCTCCCTGGATGTCCCGCAGGGAAAGTTTTCCCTCCCGCGCCTTATCCGAGACCTGTCCCACCTCACGGCCAAGCTCCAGGATATTTTTGTGCCCGGCATCTTTCACCACCGGGACCAACAGGCTCTCGCCGGTATCGACGGCCACTCCCACGTTTACGGCATGATGAAAGACCACTTCATCGCCCCGGAGAGAGGCGTTCAGAATGGGAAATTCTTTAATCCCTTCGACCATGGCCCGGATGACAAAGGGGACAAAGGTCAGATTAACCTTGTGCTCCTGCTGAAATTTTTCTTTCAGGGCCTTCCGCAGTTTTACCAGCTCGGTCATGTCCACTTCGGCCATGGTGGTCACCCGGGCCGCGGTCCTGGCGCTCAGGGCCATGTGTTCGGCCATTGCCCGCATCGGAGGGCTCAGCGGCCTGGCTTCCTCCACCCCGGACTCCCCCCCGGCTGAAATCGGTGGTTGGGCTTGTTCCGCGGGGCTTTTCGCCTTTTTCTTCTCGATGAAGCTCAACATTTCCTCTTTCCCGATTTTTCTCCCGGGAAATTGAGCTGCCACCTCCCGAATGTCCACCCCGTATTCGGCGGCGACCCTTACGGCCAGGGGGGACACCTTCAAATCACCCCGTTCTCTCAAGGCTGATCGGTGGCGGGCGTTCTGGCCGGAAGGAGCGGGTGCAGTTTCGGTCGGCCGAGGCAGGGAGGCACCGGTCTCGCCCGCAGAACCAATGAGGGCAATGGTTTCCCCGATTTTTACTTTCGTTTTTGCCGGGCGGAGGATTTTCAGAAGCACCCCGGAGACCTCTGCGGGGATATCCACGCTGACCTTTTCGGTCATGATGATCACCAGGATCTCTCCTTTCTCTACCGGGTCTCCTTCCTTCTTCAGCCAATTCTCAATCGTCCCTTCCGCTATGCTCAGGCCCAGGTTAGGCATCTGGACTTCAACGGCCATGGTCCTCTCCTTTATCGAAATGAAATCAGAGGCAGATGAACGCAGATTCGCAAGATTCCAGACATCTTAAAATTTCCCCTGTGTAAATCCGCGAAGGGCTGCGCCCGAATAACCTATTCCAAAATCTCCTTCGCCGCTTTTACGATCTTTTCGGCATCGGGCAGGTAAAATTTCTCCAGAATGGGGTTCGCGGGAACCGGAGTAAAAGGCGCTCCTACCCGCTTGATGGGCGCGTCCAGGGAGAAGAAGGCCTCTTCGGCGATCAACGCCGCGATCTCTCCCCCGAAGCCCCCGAAAGTTGGGGCTTCGTGGACGATCACGACCCGGCCGGTCTTTTCCACCGATTGCAAAATGGCCTGTCGGTCCAGGGGCACCAATGTCCTCGGGTCCAAAACTTCGACTTTCATCCCCTCCTGGCCAAGGATGTCGGCTGCGGCCAGAGCTTGATGGACCATCGCTCCGGTGGAGATAATGGTTAAGTCTTCTCCCGTGCGCTTGATATCGGCTTTGCCCAGGGGAAGGAGGTATTCTTCCCGGGGAACCTCTCCTTTCACCCGGCTGTACATATATTTGTGTTCAAAGAAAACAACGGGATTGTCGTCCCGAATGGAACTCTTCAGAAGTCCCTTGGCATCGTAGGGCGTCGAGGGTATGACGATCTTGAGCCCCGGGACATTGGTAATCCAGGCTTCCGGGCTCTGGGAATGGTGCAGGGCCGCTCCCACGCCGGCCCCAATGGCCATGCGGAATACAACTGGAACAGTGGCCTCTCCCGCATAGGCATAACGCATCTTGGCCGCGGAATTGGCGATATGGTCCATGGCCAGCGCCAGAAAATCTGAAAACATAATCTCGGCGACCGGACGCATGCCCCAGAGGGCCGCCCCCACCGAAGTCCCCGCGATGGCTGATTCCGAAATGGGCGTGTCGATCACTCTTTCCGGACCGAATTTATCCAGAAGACCATAGGTGACCCCGAAAGCCCCACCCCGGCCGTACCCCACCCGAACATCTTCTCCGATTACGTAAACTCTTTCATCCCGGGCCATTTCTTCGTGCAAAGCTTCATTGATGGCTTCCAAAAAAGTCAATTCGCGCATTTTCTTTTCTCCTATCTTAAATCGCTGCCAGCTTTCAGCCATTTTTTCTTTTCCGCGAGCCGCCGGCTGCCCATCTCTATTCCGCTAATCCGCATACACATCCAGGAGCGTTTCTTCCGGCAGGGGGGGAGGACTCGCTTCCGCGAACCAGATCGCTTCCTCGATCTCCTCGTGCACACCGCGGTATACGCTTTTCACCTTGGCATCGTCGAGGAGTCCCTTTTTCTTCAGAATAGCCTCGAATCGTTTAATGGGACATTTTTGTTTCCATGACTCCACTTCCTCGGGAGAACGGTAGACGGCGGGGTCATTGATGCTGTGCCCCATCCAGCGGTAGGTCTTGCATTCGATCAGCGTCGGCCCCCCTCCTTTCCGGGCTCGGGCGATGGCTGTCTGGGTGGCCTCGTATACTGCCAGGACATCATTCCCATCCACGGTCAGGCCGGGAAACCCGTAGCCCGCGGCGCGGATGGAGATGTCCTCAATGGCTGTGGCGCAGCTTTGGGGAACCGACATGGCGTAGCAATTGTTATCGCAGACATAGACAATGGGTAACTTCATTACGCCGGCCATATTCAAGGACTCATGGAAGTCCCCGCGGTTGGAAGCTCCATCCCCGAAAAAATGCAGGGCGACGCTGTCTTGCTTACGAAGTTTCATGGCCAGCGCCGCGCCGGTGCTGATGGGGATTCCCGAACCGATCAGCCCGGTGCCGGCGAGGAGGCCAACAGAATTGTCCCCGGAATGGGAAGCGGGCCCGCGTCCTTTGCCGCACCCGTTTCTTCTTCCGAACATGCCGGCCATCATGATCTTGATATCCACGCCCTTCATCAGGTATTTTCCCTTCCCCCGGTGGGTGGGCATGATGGTGTCATCCTTCCTGAGGCCGTAGCAGGTCCCCACATCTATGCCTTCCTGGCCGACATTGGGATGGTGGAACCCCACCAGCTTCCCCAGTTTTAAAAGTTCCAGGGTCTTTTCTTCGAAAACCCGATCCAGGACCATCCAGCGGTGCATTTGAAGCAAGTCATGGTCAGTGATTTCCATTCAACCCTCCATCTCCGGAATGACCGGAAGCAAAATATTCGCCTGAAGTTCAAACCTCAAAATCCTAATCCGAAATAAAATCCAAAGCAACAAGCCCTGAGGTGTTCTGCCGCTCGGTTAATAGAACATCCCTACGCCTCCGTTCACATCCAGCACCAGCCCGGTAATGTAAGAAGCGGCATCGGAGAGCAGAAAGAGGATTCCGTCGGCCACATCTTCCGGCTTGCCCAGCCTTTTCAAGGGGATGGCCTTGACATACTGCTCATTCACCTCCCGGGGGACATCCCAGATCATGGGAGTATCGATTCTTCCCGGCGCAACGGCGTTTACCCGAATTCCGTATTCGGCGACTTCCCGGGCCAGGATCTTGGTCAGGCCAA
>Ga0187770_10001249_pt1 | contig 13343 bp, 12 predicted proteins | sample 0116_SJ02_MP02_2_FD_133154 | JGI IMG/M metagenome (GOLD analysis project Ga0187770, IMG submission 133154) | Tropical peat soil microbial communities from peatlands in Department of Meta, Colombia - 0116_SJ02_MP02_20_MG | ecosystem: Environmental > Terrestrial > Soil > Wetlands > Peat | place...
GGGCCAGAGGGCTGCTGCGCGCACGCACATCGCCGAAAATTCGGGCGCCCGTGGGACACACCTCCACGCACGCGGGCACCTTGGCTTGCACCACGCGGTGATAACAAAACGTGCATTTCTCCGCCGTGCGCGTTACCGGGTGCAGGAAGCGCGCCCCGTAGGGGCACGCCTGGATGCAGTACCGGCAGCCCAGGCAATAGTCCTTGTCCACCAGCACCACGCCGTCGGGGGTGATGAACGTGGCGCCCACCGGGCACACCTGCACGCACGGCGGGTTGGCGCAGTGATTGCACAGCTTGGGCACAAAGAATGTGCGGAGAATTCCCTTTTCGCTGACGTTCGAAGGGAAGCCTTCGATGCCCCCGTCCGGGCTGGTCACCACCGTCTCCCCGTCCGTCGTCAGGACGTAACGCTCCACCCAGGTCCGGAAGTAAAACGGCTCGCGGGGCACATTGTTTTCCGTCTTGCACGCATCCGCGCAACGCCCGCAGCCGATGCACTTATTCACGTCAATGCCCATGCCGTAGTAGTGCTCGTCCGCCTGATAGGGCTGGTCGCTGGCTGCGGCTGCCGTCTCTTCCACCACGTGCGCGATGGTCAGCAGCAAGGGAGCGGCCACCGCGCAGCGCTTCAGGAATTCCCGGCGCTCGCGGCAGATCTCCGCCGGCGTTTCCACCTGGCCTGGCGGCAGCTTGGCTTCAGCGCTCATTTAGCCTCCGGGGAGTGGGCATAGTGGCATTGCCAGCAGACGTACCGCTCTCCGTGGGTCGCCATGTCCACGCGCACCACCTCCCGCTCCGCCTTGGCTTCCTTGCTGTGGCACTTGCCACAGAACTCGCGGGTTTGCGGCTTCGTGGGAGTGCTCAACTTCGGCGTGATCTTGTGCTTTTCCTCCACTTGGTGGCAGGTGTTGCAAGGAAGCCCGGCGTGCTTCGAGAACGCCTTGGTTCTGGCAATCTCCCCGTGGCACGCGCTGCACTCCTGCGGCGTGTGCGGAGGCACCGGCGCGTGCGGATTGTGGCAGGTGATGCAGGCCTTCCCGGGGTTGTGGCTCACCGGATCGATTTGCGGGAAGCCGGTCGGCCTCGAGGGGTCGTAGCCATGACACAGCGGACAAAAGCCCCGTTCGCGCGGCGCCGAAGGCGTGTGCTCTCCCGGCGACTCCGCATGCGCCTGTTGCGCCCCGTGGCACACCTCGCAGGCGACGCTCCGGTGGCGCGCGTTGTCGTGCGTCTTGACGATATCCGGATGGCAGGTCTCGCAGGCTTCGTGCCCCGCATAGACGAGCGGCTTCGAGGCGTTCAGCTCAATGGCCGCGGCCCGGTAATGCCCCACGGCCCCGAAAGTCTTAGGAACCAGGTAGTGCCGCGCCGCGATCAGGCTGCCCACCATGATCAAAAACACGATCGCCAGGCGGTTAATTTGTTGCGGCATGTCGTTGCACTACCCTGGGTCCGCTCATCCGAGTACCACCAGTTGAATCCAGGAAGACCGCTGGACTGATGAAACATTCATCAAATACAGGACTATGGCGAGGCCCGCCGTGAGGGTCGTCACTCGCAAATGTGATGGCTGTCACGAAGACGGCGCGCCGGCGGGGCTCACTCGTAATGGACTTGGGAGAATTACTGCAGGAGGGGAAAAACCAAGTTAGACGCCCGGCCTGTGCCGCACGCCGGCGCTACGGCATTCAGACAGTGCGGTGAGGAATTTCTCGTTTTCTTCGGGCGTGCCCACGCTTACGCGGATGGCTTCCGGGAAACCCATCCAGGCCATGGGCCGCACGATCACGCCGAGCCGCAGCATCTCCTCCGCCAACCGGCTGCTTTCCGGGCCCAGGAGGATCAGCACGAAATTCGCCACCGAAGGAATAAACTTCACACCCTGCGCGTGCAATCCCGCCTCGAGCTGTTCGAGTCCCCGCCGATTGTTTTCCAGCGACCGCCGCACATGCTCCGCATCATCCAGCGCCGCGAGCGCCGCAGCCTGCGACACATTCGTGGTGTTGAACGGCTGCCGCACCTTTTTCATTTGCGCCAGCAGGCCCGCCGGCCCTGCTGCGTAGCCGACGCGCAGCCCCGCCAGGCCATAGACCTTGGAAAACGTGCGCAGCACCAGCAGATTGCGCCCCTCACGCACGCGCTCCAGCGAGCGCGAATACCCTGGCCGGTCCACATACTCAAAGTAGGCTTCGTCCAGCACCACCAGCGTCATCTCCGGAATGCGTGCGAGAAACCCGTCCAGCTCATCCGCGCTGAACAGTGTGCCCGTCGGATTATTCGGATTGGCCAGGTACACGAGCTTCGTCCGCGCATCGACCGCCCGGGCGATTCCTTCCAGATCAAAAGAAAACTCCCGCAAAGGCACGCGGACCAGTTTCTCTCCCGTGGCCTGCACGGCGGAGTAGTAAAGAGGAAACGAACCCTCGGACGTGACCGCATTATCCCCGGGAGCGAGCAGCGTGCGCGCCACCAGATCAATCAGCTCGCACGTTCCCGCGCCCAGCATCAGCAAATCCATCGGAACGCCCAGCCGCTCGGATAGTTTCTTGCGCAGGTAGTAGCCGTCGCCCTCGGGATACCAGTTTGAATCCGCCGCCGCGCGGCGCAGGGCCTCCACGGCGAGCGGCGAAGGACCCAGCGGATTTTCATTCGAGGCCAGTTTGATCGCGCGGATGCCCAGCTCGCGCTCCACCTCCTCGATGGGACGCCCCGGCTTATACGCCACGATCGCCCGGATGTAGCCGGGCACCTGATTCTCAATGGGATTCGAACTCATGCCTCGCGCCTTCTCCGGTTGCGAGTTGCGCGCTGCCAACCGCGGCCTCGCTGCTTCCGCGGATGTGCAGCCCGCCATTGTTCCACCGCGCGAGCCATCGTGGCACGCTCGGGATGAACCGAAATTGTAGCGTCAATCTCCGGCACGTGAAGCCGCTCGCGCCGCCCGGCAGCCGCGCGCCGCAGCGATCGCAGTTCTTCCGGCGTCAGCTCGCGCATCTCGCCCGGCGCGAGCCCTTCCAGGTCCACCCCGGCAAACTTCCAGCGCAACATCTTCTCCACCAGCACGGAGTGGCGCTGGAGCGCCTGCCCCAGCCGGTCACGCGAGCCTGGGCCCGTCACGAGTTCCGTCTCGTACCAGGCATTGGGCGCATCACGATAAACGCTCAGGCGCACGTCCGCGCCGCGCTCGATTTGCGGTTGCACTTCTGCGGCGATGCGGCCTTTCACCTTGAACCGCCATGTCTGCGGGACCACGGCCGCGGCGCGCATCAGGTCGCTCGCCAATTCGCCGTCGCTGGTCACAAGGAGCAGGCCCGCGGCATCAAAATCCAGCCGGCCCACCGGGAACAGCCGCCCCTTGAATCCCCGCAGATACGGCCCCAGGCACGGACGCCCTTCCGGATCGCTCATGGTGGAAACCACCTGCGCCGGCTTATAAAACGCCAGGTAGCGCTCGGGGGCGCGATCGAGTCGCACCGTGCGCGGCCCCACCGTGATGTGGTCGTGTTCCGGATCGGCCTTGGTGCCCAGCTCGGTCACTACATGGCCGTTCACCGTCACGGCGCCGGAAAGAATCAGCTTCTCCGCATGCCGCCGCGATGCAATCCCCGCCCGCGAAATAATCTTTTGCAGCCTTTCTTTCATCAAATCTCTCACAAAGGCCAGATGTCGTTTGTCTTCTCGAATTTCGAGTTTCGATCTTCGAATTTCATATTCTCCGCGCCATTCACTCCGGCTGGGCGCCGCCCTCTGCCATATCACTCGCCTCCGCCCCGTCCTCCAGCTCTCCCGGCTCCGGCGGAACGATTCCGTCCTCGCCCAGCGCCGCGCGCGCCAGCGCTTCAAATTCTTTTAGGCTGGGCAGATCATCCACACCCGCCAACCCGAAGCGCATCAGAAAATCTTTCGTCGTGCGGTAAAGAATCGGCCGTCCCAGCGCCTCCTTGCGTCCCGCCGTGGTGATCATCCCGCGCTCCAGAAGCGTCTTGATCACCCCGGCGGCCTGCACCCCGCGAATCTCCTGTATCTCCGGCAAAGTAACCGGCTGCTTGTAGGCAATCACCGCCAGCGTTTCGAGCGCCGGCATGGAGAGCCGCAGCGGCGGCTGCAGGCTCTTAATAAATCGCCGCACGGCTTCGTGGTGCTGCGGCTTGGTATAAAACTTGTAGCCCCCGGCCACTTCGCGGATTTCAATCCCCCGCGCGTCGCTGGCGTACTCTGCGGCCAGCTCGCGCACCGCCCGGCGCACCACGTCTTTTTCCCCGTGCACCGCGGAGGCGATCTGGGCGATGCTCACCGGCTCCTGCGCCGCGTAGATGATGGCTTCAATCGCCCCGCGAAACTCCGCAGGCCATGCCGCCGGCGTGAAGTTTTCCGGAGATTCGGCGGCCGGAGCGCTACCCTCTGCCGGAAGGGGCGCGGCGTCGCGGGTGGATTCTTCAGGCATACTGGCTGTCGATCTCCGTTCCCGGCGCAGCCGCCTGCCCGGCGCGGTAGGCGTCAAACGCCGCTTCGAATTGCCGCGTCTTGCGCAGGAGGATTTCTCCGAACAAAGTTTTCTGCACCAGCACCACCGCCTGCATGCGCACCATCTCCAGCACGGCGATGAATGCGGCGATCATCGCGTGGCGCGACGGGCAATCCTCGAAGAAGCGCGCCAGGGAGATGCCCTCCTCTTCCGCCGCCAGGCGCTGGCGCAACAGCTCGATCATCTGCCCGATGGTCACCCGCTCGTGCTGCAGCTCGAGCCGGGTCTCCTGCCGCTTGCGTTCCAGAACCTGCTGGAAGACTTTCACCAGGTCCACCAGCGAGACCACCAGCTCGCCCTCCACGGCGTCGCCTTCATAGAGCGACAAATCCGGCCGCGAATAGACGTGAGCCTCGATCTGCTGCCGCTCGTAAAGCATCGCCGCCGCGTTCTTGAATTTCTCGTGCTCCAGCAACTGGTGCACCAATTCCGCGCGCGGGTCCTGCTCTTCCAGCGGCGCGAGCGGATCCGCGGGCAGCAGCATTTTGGATTTGATGTAGATCAGCGTGGCCGCCATGTACAGGAACTCGCCGGATACGTTGATGTCCAGCGCTTCCATGCGCTCGAGCGTTTCCAGGTACTGCGCGGTGATGCGCGCGATGGGGATGTCGTGAATGTTGATTTCCTGTTTGCGGATCAGGTCCAGCAACAGGTCCAGCGGACCTTCATATTTTTCCAGGTGCACCAGAAATTGTGGGACAGGCATTCCTGCCTGTCCTTCGGGAGTTTCCGGCGCGGCCATCTTAATTCCCCGCCCCGGAGACTTTGGCCGCGGCCGGCTCGCGCTCCCCTGCAGCCTGTTCTCCAAAGATGGCCTTGCGCACGCGGCGCATCGTCCGCCGGGCCGCCTTGCGCGCCTTTGCCGAGCCTTCCGCCAGAATGTCCTTCACCCTTTCCGGCTGGGCTTCGAATGCCAGTCGCCGGGCCCTCACCGGCGCAATCCAGCGGATCAGCGCATCCCCCATCAGTCCTTTGCAATCCACGCAGCCAATCTCCGCGGTGCGGCACTCTTTGTTGACCCGGTCAATCACCGGCTGGTCCGAGAACAGCTTGTGCCAGGCAAACACGGGGCAAATGTCCGGATTGCCCGGATCGTGGCGCCGCACCCGCGCCGGGTCCGTCACCATCGCGCGGATTTTCGTGCGGATGGAATCGTCCGGCTCGCTCAGCCAGATCGCGTTCCCATAAGACTTGGCCATGCGTCGCCCGTCGGTGCCCGGCATGCGCGGAGTTTCCGTCAACAGGTGGGCCGGCTCGTGCAGGATCGGCTTCAGTTTAAAGTACTTCCGGTCCGCTCCCATCTTCATGAGGAAGTTCTCAAAGCCCCATTCGTTGATGGCCCGTCGCGCCGCTATTCTGAATTCCGCGGACCGGGAATCGCCGGGTAGAGCTTGAGAGTTGTTTTGAATTCTCGGAGCAGGGCCTGCGGGCTCATGAATCGTCCCGGAGAGCTTGCTGCGGACGCGGCTGTAAACCTGCAGGTCCCGGAACAGGTCGTCCTGGATGCGCAGTCCAAAAGTAAAATTAAATGTCCGAACGATTTCCCGGGTCAGCTCCACGTGCGGCACCTGGTCCTCGCCTACGGGCACGAAATCGGCGTCGTAAATCACGATGTCCGCGGACTGCAGTAGCGGATAGCCGAGAAAGCCGTACGTCCCCAGGTCGCGGTCCTTGAGATTCTCGATTTGCTCTCTGTAGGTAGGCACCCGTTCCAGCCACGACAGTGGTGTGATCATGGAGAGCAGCACGTCCAATTCCGCGTGTTCGAGCACGCTCGACTGCACGAAGATCGTGGATTTCGTGGGATCGAGACCCGCAGCCAGCCAGTCCATGGCCACCTGCAGCGTGTTTTCGGCGATCGACGAGGTCTCCTCGTAATGCGTGGTCAGCGCGTGCCAATCGGCCACAAAATAGAAGCAGTCGTACTCTTCTTGCATGCGGATCCAGTTTTGTAAGGCGCCAAAATAGTGGCCGATGTGCAGCCGTCCCGTGGGCCGCATCCCGCTGAGCACCCGCTTGCGATGCGCTGCCCCGGCCATCAGAGATTCTCTTCCCCGTGCGGCGCGGCGCCCAGCAGATCGCGCGCAATCACCGTCCGTTGAATCTCGCTCGTCCCCTCGTAGATGCTGATGACGCGGGCGTCGCGATACATCCGCTCCACCTCCGTCTCCCGCGAGTAGCCCATGCTGCCGTGGATCTGCACTGCCTTGTAAACCACGCGATTCACCATTTCGCTGGCATAGAGCTTGGCGCGCGAAGCCACCGGCCCCACCCGCGCCTCGAGCGGCGAAAGCCCGCGCCGCTTGCCATCATCCTGCGCGCACGCCGCGGCATACGTCAGCATGCGCGCGGCTTCAATTTCCGTCTGCATATCCGCCAGCATCCACTGGATGGCCTGGAATTCCCCCAGCGTTTTGCCGAACGCCCGCCGCTGTTTGGCGTAGCGCACGGACGCGTCGAATGCCCCTTGGGCAATGCCCACGCCCTGGGCGGCGATGCCCACCCGCCCGCCGTCCAGCGCTTCGAGCGCGATCTTCAGGCCCTGGCCCTCTTCGCCCAGGCGGTTGGCCGCCGGAACCGCGCACTCCTCCAGCCGAATTTCCGCGGTCTTGGAAATATTCAATCCCATCTTATCCTCAAAGCGCGCGACGCGGAAGCCGGGCAAATCCGGCGTCACCAGGAAAGCGGTTGTGCCGTGCGCGCCCGCACTAGGATCGGTCTTTGCGAAAACCAGATACACCGACGCCATGCCGCCATTGGTCACCCAGCTTTTCGTCCCGGTCAGGCGGTAACTGTCCCCCGTGCGCACTGCGTGCGTGGCTATGGCCGCGGAGTCCGAACCCGCCTGCGGCTCCGTCAGGCAAAACGCCCCTAACCATTCCCCGCGCGCCAGCCGCGTAAGCATGTCCTGCTTCTGCTCCGCACTCCCGTGCCGCGCCAGTGGCGCGCCCACCACGGAATTGTTGACGCTGAGGGTGACGGCCGTCGAAGCACAGACCCGCGCCACTTCTTCGAGCATCACGACGTAGCTAAGCGTGTCGCTGCCCGTGCCGCCCCATTCCTCCGGCACGGTCATCCCGCAGCAGCCCAATTCCCCCAGTTTCCGGACTTCTTCCGCCGGGAAGTGCCCCTCCTTCTCGTACTGCCGCAGATGGGGCCGGACTTCCGCCTCCATGAATTGACGAATGGTGTCTTTCAGCAGGCGCTGGTCGTCGCTGAGGGAAAAATCCATCGGGCCGCAAACGCAAATCTTAGCACACGCCTGGGACGGACATTCCTGTCTGTCGCCTGCGCGCTGCCACGCCTAGCTGGCCTCTCTTTTTACAGCTTCAGGAGTTCGCGCAAACGCCGCGTCTGATTGCGGCTCACCGGCACCTCGCTCTGCTTCTTATCGTCCATGCGCAGGATGTAGCTGGACTTGAACCAGGGAACCAGCTCCTTGATGTGATGGATGTTCACCAGGTAGGAGCGGTGCACGCGCCAGAAGACGTCCGAATCGAGCTGCGCGTGCAGCTCTTCGATCGTGCGGTAGTTCGACGCCCCTTCCAGCTCGCGCGTGGCCAACGTAATCAAGCCGTCTTTGATCGTGGCATACACCACGTCCACCGCATCCACCAGCAACAAGCGCTGCTGCGCCTTGAGCAGTAATTTGGTTGGCGGACGCACCGCCGCCGCGGCCTGCCGCAGGCCCTGAGGCACGAAGGGCTGCGCTCCCGGTGTGGCTGCGCCGCCCATCTGGCTGAGCAGGGATTCGAGCCGCTCCACCGGCGAAGCCTGGGCTTCAAGTTGCTTCTTGGCCCGCGCAATCGCCTTTCCTATTCGCGCCTTGTCGAACGGCTTCAGCACGTAATCCACGGCATTCACTTCAAACGCCTGCACCGCATATTGGTCGTAGGCGGTAGCGAATACGATTTGCGGCAGGCGTACCTTGCGATCCATCACTTTTTTGAGCACGCCGAAGCCGTCGAGCCCGGGCATCTGCACGTCCAAAAAGACCAGTTCCGGCGAGTGCTCCTTAATCAGCGCCACGCCTTCCAGCCCGTTGCGCCCCTGGGCCACAAGCTGCACTTCCGGGAAAGACTTCAGCAGGAAGGCAAGCTCCTCCCGTGCCGGCTTCTCGTCGTCCACAATGACTGTCGTGATGGGCATGGCCGTCTGTTTCGCTTCTACTGTCAGTATAGGAAATGCGCGCCAGCGCGTCGAGTGAAGCAGCGGGACTCGTGACTAGCTACTGGTGACTGGTGGGTGGCCGGAGACACGCGTTGGCGCGCGGGTGAGAATCAACCTTCGAAGACTAAGGGCCTCTCAAATGCGGACGAGCCACTGACGCTCCTGAGTGGGTCTCTCCACCAGCCACCTGCACCAGTCACCAGTCACTGAATCGGTTATCATTCACCCGGAGGCTTCCATGGACGCCAAAACCTTTGCCAAGCACATCGAAACGCACATCCGCCCGGCCACATTTCCTGTGGCGGCAAAGCTGCTCGGCGAGGGCGAAGCGCTCCCCGAAAAAGCCAAGCGCCCGCGGCGAGACATGAACGTGCAAATCGCCATTTGCCAGGCCGTGGCGATGGCCCGGCGCTACGGCTGGACGCTGGCCGTGGGCGAAGAGGACGTGAATTGCGTGCTCACCAAAACCGCCTTCGGCCTCGCTCCGCTCACCGACCACTATCTCGAGGGCAATCTGGCCTGCGGGATGTACACCGCCACCAAGGAAGCCGGCGCGCGCACCGAAGCGGCCACGGACCGCCTGCCCGTAGGCACCTGCCGGTACCTCGTCGTCGCTCCCGCCTCCCGCGCCGAATTCGCGCCGGACGCCATCATCATTTACGGGAACCCGGCCCAGGTCATGCGCCTGGTCACCGGCGCGCTGTGGAAGCGCGGTGGGGCTATCACCAGTTCGTTTTCCGGACGTGTGGATTGTTCGGATGAGATCATCCGGCCGATCCTCTCCGGCGACTATCAAGTGATTCTGCCGTGTTACGGCGACCGCGTCTTTTCACAAACGGACGATACAGAAATGGCTTTCACCCTGCCCGGCGTGCGCATGGCGGAGCTCGTCGAAGGGCTGGAAGGCACCCACAAAGGCGGCATCCGCTATCCCATTCCGGCGTTTCTGCGCTACACGCCGCAGTACCCGCAGCACTATTACGACCTGGAACGAATCTGGGCTGCGGGAGCTGCCGGGAGCGAAGGCCGGGAATAAGCATTCCAACGAACAAGAAAAAGATAGCGCCAAGGCGCTGAGAACACAGAGATACGCAGAGAGGAGAGGGCTACGTGGCCAAGGCGCTCGAAAAACTAGTCAAGCGCCGGGTGATTTACCGCGGACGTTTCTTTCAGGTGTGCCAGGACCGCGTGCTCGAGCCCGGAGGCGTCCGCGCCCTCCGCGATCTGGTGCTGCATGCCGGCTCCGTGGTCCTTTTACCGATATTCTCAGACGGGCGCGTGCTGCTCGTTCGCCAGTATCGCCATGCCGCCGGCCGGTACCTCTGGGAACTCGTGGCCGGACACCTCGAGCCCGGCGAGGCGCCGCTTACCGCCGCCCGGCGCGAGCTTGCCGAGGAAACCGGCTACACCGCGCGGCGTTTCCGCAAGCTCCTGGACATTTTCCCGACTCCCGGCATTCTGAACGAGCACATGGTCATTTTCGCCTGCACCGGCCTCACCCCCGGCCGCGCCAGTCCCGAGGACGACGAGCGCATCCAAGCTAAAGCTTTCACCCTGGCCGAGACCGAACGCATGATGCGCCGCGGCCTGCTTCGCGATGCCAAATCCATTGCCGGTCTGCTTTTTTACGCGCATGTTGTGCGCGGGCGGTAAACCTTGCATAAGGCGTAACTCAGCCCTCCATTTTTTCATTCCCATATTGACACACGCGCCTGCTCTCACTAGACTCCGCGCCTATTAAGGGGCTTCCCTCGATCCTTCAGTCCCGGGGGCTGCGCTTCTCACTTCATCACCTTAGGAGGGTAGAAGTTGAAAGTAAACGGCAAGGTGAAGTGGTTCAACAACGCAAAGGGGTATGGTTTTATCGGCCGGGATGGCGGAGCAGACGTATTTGTCCATTACACCGCGATTGTTGCGGAGGGGTACAAGACTCTGCAGGAAGGCGACTCGGTGGAATTCGAGATCGTCCAGGGCCAGAAGGGCCCCCAGGCTGCCAACGTAACTAAAGCCTAGCACCACGCTCATCCGAGCGCCGCTTCCTTCCCTCCGCCCACAGGAACGGGCGGCGCCCGACGACGGACACGGAAGCGCCCCGGCCTCCGTTTGGGGCGAGGCCTGTCTGCTCCTACGCGCGTGGGCCTAGCCGTTTCTCCCCTGCCAGGGCCGAGGCATCGGGGCGCCTCGCCGGACCGCCGCAGTCCAGGTTTATAATCCGGGCGCCATGGAAAACCGCGACGTAGCCCGCCTGCTGCGGGAGACCGCCCATCTCCTGGAAATTGACGGGGCCATCATCGGCCGTTACCGCAGTTATGAGCGCGCTGCGGAATTGATAGACGCGCTGCCCGAGCGCATCGAATCCCTCGTGGCGGACCCGGAACGCCTCACCGCGCTCCCGGGAATCGGCGACCGCATGGCCGAGCATCTCCAGGAAATCGTCAAAACCGGCCAGTACAGCCTGCGCACCAAACTCCTGAAAAAATACCCGTCAACCATACTGGACCTCCTGAACTTGCAATCCCTCGGTCCTAAGAAAGTGGCGTTGCTCTGGAAAACCTTCAAGGCCGGCACCGTCGAGCAGGTCGAAGCCCTGGCGCGCGAAGGCAAACTGCGCGATCTCCCCGGCTTCGGCGAGAAGAGCGAGCAGAATATCCTCAAAGCCGTCGAGGTGTACAAGCGCTCGAGCGGACGCTTCCTCCTGGATGTGGCCCAGCGCCAGGCCGACGAACTGACCTCGCACATCCGCGGCCTGGGCAAAAAAGTGGCCGACGTGCAGGCGGCGGGCTCCCTGCGCCGCTCGAAAGAAACCGTGGGGGACCTAGACCTGCTGGTCACGCTCCCCGAGGGCCACTCCGCCGCCCACGACGTGGAAGCAGTCAGCGACCACGTCCTGAAATTTCCGGGCATCCACCAGGTCCTGGCGCGAGGGGAAAACAAAGTCAGCTTCGTGCTCGAAAGCGGTATGCAAGTGGACGTGCGTTTGCTCCCGCCCTCCCAAGCCGGTGCCGCCTTGCTCTACTTCACCGGCTCCAAAGAGCATAACGTCTCGCTGCGCAGCCGCGCCCTCAAAATGGGCTACACGCTCAATGAATACGCCCTCTCGCGCCTCAAGGACGAGAAGCCTGTCGCCGGGCGCACTGAAGAAGAAATTTACAAAAAACTCGGCCTGGCCTGGATTCCTCCGGAGCTGCGCGAAAACAGCGGAGAGATCGAGGCGGCCGAGAAAGGCCGGCTTCCGAATCTGGTCACGCGTCAGGAAATCCGCGGCGACCTGCAAATGCACACCACGGCCAGCGACGGCAAGAACTCCATTCTGGAAATGGCCCGGGCCGCCAAAGCGCTGGGCCACGAATACATCGCCATCACCGACCATTCCAAAGCCGTGACCGTGGCCAACGGCCTCGATGAAAAGCGCATGCGCGCGCACATCCAGGCCATTCGCGCCGCGCAACCGGAAATCGAAGGCATCCGGCTGCTGGCCAGTTGCGAGGTGGATATTCTCAAAGACGGCTCGTTGGACCTCGCCGAAGACGTGCTGGCCCAACTGGATGTGGTCCTTTGCTCGATCCACTCCTACATGAATCTGGACCGCGCGGCCATGACCGAGCGCATGGTGGCCGCGCTCGAGAATCCCTACGTGCAAATCATCGCCCATCCCACCGGGCGCCTGCTGCTCCGCCGCGATGGCTTTGAGTACGATATGGAGCGTATCCTCACCCTGGCCCGCGAACGCGGCGTGGCCATGGAATGCAACAGCTATCCCGACCGCCTCGATCTGCGCGATACCCACCTGCGCATGGCCAAAGACCGCGGGGTGAAGATTGTCATCTCCACCGACGCCCACTCCACCGCCAACCTATCCTTAATTGAATACGGCGTACGCACCGCCAGGCGCGGCTGGCTCGAGCCCGCGGACGTCCTCAACACCCTTCCCTGCGACAAGCTTCTTGCCGCCCTCCGCCCTAAACCCGGCGCCGCCACCCGGCCCTCGGCAAGAGCGCGCAAGCGCCGCTAAGCCCTCGTTTCCGCTGTGCGGACTTTGCGCCTTGGAGCCTTTGCGAGAAACTCTTCTCTGAGGGAACTTTTTCTGCCCCGGCGCGTACCATTGGTAAGCACCAAGGAGGGACTATGCGCAAATGGGTCGTGCTTGCCGCTTTCGGAGCCTTCGCTTCCGCCGCCGTTCCCGCCCGCGCGGACATGCGGAACTACTCCTACAAAGTCACCGGCCGCCCGGACGTTCGCGTTGAGACCAACGATGCCGCCATCGAAGTCTCCTCCTGGGACAACTCCGAAGTGGCCGAGCGCGTGGTCACCAACGGCTATGCCATCTCCGATGCTGAGGTGCGCATCGTGCGCGCCGAGCAGAGCGGGAACCGCATTGACCTCGAGGTGCGCGTCCCGCGCTCGCATTCGTGGTTTAGCAATGACAATCGCTCCGTGCGCATCGAAATCACCGTCCCGCGCAGCGCCAACCTGGACCTGCATACGGGTGACGGTCACATCCACGCCTCCGGCGTGAGCGGCGAGATTCGCCTCGAAACCGCCGATGGACACCTGGAAGCCAGCAGTCTGAAGGGCAGCATCCGCCTGCACACCAGCGATGGCCACATCGAGGCCACCGAGATGGACGGCTCGCTGGACGCCTCCAC
>Ga0187770_10001250_pt1 | contig 13340 bp, 18 predicted proteins | sample 0116_SJ02_MP02_2_FD_133154 | JGI IMG/M metagenome (GOLD analysis project Ga0187770, IMG submission 133154) | Tropical peat soil microbial communities from peatlands in Department of Meta, Colombia - 0116_SJ02_MP02_20_MG | ecosystem: Environmental > Terrestrial > Soil > Wetlands > Peat | place...
GCGGGGCGGAAAGGAACGTCTGGACTTTCCGTCCAGACGATGCTTCCGAAAGGTTAAAGCCGATACCAGGGCCTGAAGGTTGTACGTTGGCCTCGGGAGCCTTTATCATCTTCTCTCTCAATATCATGAGCGCCCTGGTAGCACTCCTCACGAGCTACTATGCGTACAAGGCGAACAGGCTTGTGTCTAGCTCTGTCCTCTGGGCCATAAGCATTGGCTTCATGCTCGTAGGGATCGGGCTGGTGATCGATGCAGGGACTTCCCTCATTTCGGGGAGAACACTCGTGGATATCACGGGGAGGACAGCCGGGGAATCCTTCTCGGACAGGGTCCTTACGCTCCTAGCTTCGCTCACATATCTGACACTTCAGATGGTCGCATACCTGATTATTGCGATAGCGTACGCGAGGTCGACGTATGGCCGCCAGCTAAGTGCAGCGGCCCCGGCCGCAGCTGTAGGCTCTGCCCTCTTGAGCCTGTACAGCTTCTCAATCTTCAGCTATTTCGTGACGCTCATCCTTCTTGCCTTCATCGTCTTTCAGGGGTTGTTGCTCCGTTCGGGACACGGGGGCAGGTTCTCGGGGATGGTCCTGCTCGCCTTCGTCCTGATATTCGTGGCGCACTGTGTGCTCCTGGTGTCAGTGCTCGTGCTGGGGCCGGGGCTCTTCCTGATAGGGACAGCGATCCAGTTCCTCGGCTTCCTGTCCCTGTTGATATTCGTTGTAAGGAGCGAAGTGATTGGCCCAGGGTGAGAGGCAGAGGAGTGTCCTGAGAATAAACCTGGACATCCTCAACGCGGTCAGGGATGAAGGTGAGGCGAAGCCGACCCACATACTCTACAAGGCCAACCTTTCGCACGAGAGGCTCGTCAAGTATCTCGACGACCTGACGGCCAAGGGACTCATAGAAATGAAGCAGGAGGGGGAGAATAGGACCTACAGCCTCACGCCGAAGGGGGTAAGCTTTCTCATAGAAATGAGGCATGCCGAGTCATTCGTCCAGGGGTTCGGCCTGGCCATCTGATTTCTCTAAATCAGGATTTATCTCAAACTCGGCGCTCTGGTGCGGAGTTGGCTTTGCTGGAGAAGACGGGGCTGGCAGGCCAGATAAGTAACTAGCCTCTTCGCTTCATCAGTTCGCCAATCTCGCGATCGAGCCGGACGACCTCGTCCTGGTACTTCGCCATTTCGGCCTGATCCCTTTCGATAGCCTGTTTTTTCCCTGTAACCTGGGTCCTAAGGTCGGCCAGTACGCGGTTCGTGGAATCCATGCTGGTGGCGAGCTGCCTTAGCCTACCGTCAATCTCGGACTTTTGGGCCTGCAGGTCGGCGTACTGCTTCTCTGTGTTCCCGAGCTTGGCCTGCAAGTCCCGGAGCTCTTGCTCCTGCTTCCTGACCTTTTCGTAGTATTCGTTGGCCTTGGCCTCGTTGTTCCTCCTCCTCTGCTGGGCCCCTGTAAGCTGGTAGCTCACGTATGCGACCCTTCGACTTTGATATTTATCCATGATAGGGCTGGGCTTGAGCGGCTGGATTGACTCCCCGGACAAAACTCCTCATTGCCCTTCCAATCATTGCGGCTTTCGTCATCATGCTCGTGTACTTCCGGCTCTTCTCCAGTCCTGTGATTATCGCGATCATCTTCGTCGCTTGGTTGGCTGTGAGCCTCATGAACAGGAGAAAATTCGCCGAGCAACGGGCTCGTAGGGAGGGCCGAGAGGGCTCGAGTTCTTCAGCGGCTAACCCAGCCCTTCCAATCACCGTCCCTGGCGCCATGAATCTTGAGGACGTGCTCTTTCAACTCGTCTTCCGTCTGACAGACGAAGCCGCAGTAGCACTTCAACGTGAGGTGTCCCCTGTCATTAAGCGAGGCGTTCCCAACAAAAACCTTGCCTAAGGTACGCTCAGGGGGAGAGCTTGGAATTTGCCCCGTCTAGCCTAGACCGAGCGGGTGATAGGGGACGACTAGGTCAAGTTCTTTCTCCCTCGCCCGAAAGTCTGGGCAGAAGGCTGCGAGCTTCCTCTTGAAGAGGGTGGAGTGGTTGAACTCGATGAGGTGAGTGAGCTCATGGATTACAACATATTCCCTGAGCCTCTCCGGGAGGGCGATGAGCTGCCAACTGAACGAGAGCCTCCCCTCCCTGGTGCAATAACCCCATTTGCCAATCTCTCTTACGTCGACCCTGCTCGGCCTTGCACCGACAATCGGTGCCAGCTCGGCTACCTTCCTTACAGCATAGGCCGAACTTTCCTTGAGGAACCAACGCCGAACTAGCTCCTTTAGATGTCTTGGGTCGCTTGTGTGCGCGACGAGCTGCCGCCTCGCCAGGTCTGGGATGACAGCGTCGCCGGGACCTTCGAAAACGATTTTCAGGGGCTCGCCACTGAACATTACTGTGTCCCGTGTCAGCACATGTCTCGTTTTCGAGAGGCGTTCGTGCTGGCGGCGGAGCCAAGCGCCCCTCTCTAAGATGGCCTTCTCGACGTCGACTGGCCTGCCCCGGGGGAGCACCACCTCCAGGGTTAGGTCATCTCTGAACCTGAAGTAGGTGTACCGCCGGCTTTTCCCCTTTATCACAGTGTATTCGATACGGCGCGACCCAAGGTCGACGAAGGGCAAATATCGGGTCGTGGTCATTCGGGTAGTTAACCGTGAAGCCCAGCGCCGTAGCCGGATTGACATTGGGTTGAGGTGCGGGGAGCCAGGAAGTTTCAGGTTCTGACGAGTTCAACCAAGTATCTGCTGCCAAGGCTGACCGAGCGGGCTACACGGAATCTCTCGGCGTGCTCCAGTCTTCCGAGAAGCTGCTCTTCGGTCATGATCTGCATCTTTTCCCCCATGAGCCTCCCAAAAAGTCGGAAGAGTTTCCCGAAGGGTGAGCCTGGCTCCACCTCCAGTATGACGTAAGAACCCCCGGGTCTGACCACCCTGGCAACCTCGCCGAAGGCTCTGTCCAGGTCGGAGAAGTGATGGAGCGCCATTGTTGAGTAGGCCTTGTCAAAGAAGGCGTCGTCAAACGGGAGCTTTTCGGCTCCCGCAACCGTACTTCTAACGCCCGGATGATTGCGCTTCGCTTCAGTGATTCGTCTTTCGTTTGGGTCGACGGCGAAAACATCGGTCCCCGGGAAGGACCGAAGAATCCTAGCCGCTTTTCCCCCTTTCCCGGCGCCGATGTCGAGGATTCTGTCTCCGCTCTTTGGATTCAAAAGGGCGATGAACACCTCCCAATCAGATTGGGTCCTTGACTGGGCCAACGATGTTCTGTCCTTCAGCTCAGCTTTACGAGTTCTTGGGACGCGTCGACCCGGGAGATTACGACCGCAGTGCCGAAGGCGATGATTTCGTCCATGGTGTTCCCGATCTCTGTGGAATCGAACATGACGCTTATCACTGCGTTGGCCCCCATGCTCTTGGCGTGGTCGGCCAGCCTGTCAAGCGCCTGCTGCCTAGCCTGGTGGGCCATCTCCGTGTATTCGTTGATTTCACCCCCGCCGATGGATCTGAGACCTGCCATCAGATTCCCGCCCAGGCCTCTGGATCGGACGGTGATACCGTAGACCATGCCTAGCACCTTGTCTACCTTGTATCCCGGGGCGTAGTTGGAAGTCAGAAGCATCAGGCCCTGGCTGGAGGTGGCCCTCGTAAGATCAGCGCCGCAGCTTGGACAGAAGGCGCTGCCGTCAGCAACCTGTTTGCCACAGTTCGGACAAATCAAGACGATCACTTTTTCGTACCTCTGCGCGTTATTTAAGTGGGGCTGCGGGTTCGCCATGACGAGAACCCGTTGCACTTCCCAGGGTTGTCCAAGCCACCCAGGGTCTATGTGGACGCGAAGATACTGAACGTCCATGACCCGATGCTTGAGAGGGAAGCCTACGTCGGTTATGTTGTCGAGGGGAGTAACAGACACGACGCGACGCGAGTTGAAGCGACGGAGAGTGATGACGCCGAGGTCCTGGCGATTCTATTCGCAATCAACGAGCTGAAGGACCAACTCAGGCGGTTCACGATAGTGTGCGACCATGAATCGGTCGTCTCAGAGGCCAAGAGGAGTGTTGCCAAGCGGCCGAGCGAGCTGATGCAGAGGCTGCGCGACGCCCTCAACATGAATCCTACAATTGGACTGGAGGTCTTGAAAGCGAATCCCGCCCATGGAATCGTTACAGAGTATGTCAATAACCTGAAGGCGGAGAAGGAGGAGGGACTAGGCACCGGGGGCGTAGGGCCTGCTCCTGAAGTACCTGATCAGCGAAACTCCTGATGCGTCTATTCCCAGGTTCACCTGCCACCGTTCGACTCCTGCTTCCTCGGCGACCCTGGCGACCTCCAAGATTCTGGCGTTCGTCCCGTCAGGAGGCGGAGGCGCGAATGGCTTGGCGTCATACAGATAGCAGAGGACAATCTTCGCTTTCTTTCCAGAGGCAAGTGAGTCCTTGAGCTCCCCCATGTGCTTGATCAGCCTGTCGAAAGAATCGAATCGACTGTGTTTGATTCTGGGAGTTCCCTCGGGGGCGGGCAGCGTTATCAGTGGCGTTTTCACTTCGACGTAGGCATTTCCAACAAGGAAATCTATCCTCGACTTCCCGAGTCTGACCTCGCGCTGAATAGGTCCACTGGCCAGACGCCTGAGCGCTCTTTGTCTTAGAAAGAACTCGAAGTACCTGTTGGCGGCCGTCTGGTTGATGCCTATCCATTGACCCCCCGCCGGAGAAGATGAGATGGCCTCGACCGTGTGGGCTGTTTTCCTCGACTTCGAACGGGAGCTAGAGTAGAGGCATGGCAGTCCGGAGAGCTTCAGGTCTCCCAGTCGACCCGTAGCGGGGCAGTGACACCTGAGAGTTCCGTTTCCTGCCCTGACAAGCATTATGAAGCGGTTAGGCCTGGAGACGATTTTCCCTTGCTTCAAGGGCTCAGGGAACCGGAACATCGGCTCAAGTCGTGATGATTGCCCGATCGTCTCGGTTCGGACCACCACTGAATTGCCCGAGGTTTAACCGTTTGCAGCTTCAGAAGTCCCAGAAGCTGCTCCTCAACCCTATCGAGTCCCAGTAGGACATCAGTTCCTTCTTGGGGGGCCTTTGGTATTCGAGGTTCATCCTACCTCTGGAAAGAGGCCTGCAGACGTCAACCATATTTTCCACGGTGAGGGACTCTCCCCGAAGATTCGTATTCTCCTCCAGCCAGCGGTTCAGGTGGTCCTTCGACGAGAAGTAGACCATGTTGTTGGAGCACGTGTTAATCAGATTGTCGTACCACTTGGAAACAGGGGTGCTGAGAAAGATCAGTGGAGACGAGGGTTTGCTCGATTTCACCTCACCCTTGCTCAGAGAGACTTCGATGGGTTTGGCGCAATGATGGCAGAAGGACTCGACCCTAGCGTCCAGCTCGAGCATCACGTGTAGGGATATCGAGTCCCAGGCACAGTTGGCGAAAAAGCGTCTGCTCCCTACATATACCCGGAACGGCGTTGAGATGGCTGAGTAGGGGTTAGCCATCAGGATTCGCTGGGTTCCAGGCACGAGGAGTATGTGGTGGTCTGCCTCGAGCTCCCTGAAGCTCTCGAAAGCTTCCTTGCGGGTGAGCTTGAACCTCTGCATGACCTCCTCAAGAGGCGGAGCCGTTGTGTACTCGAAGAAGTGGTCGAAGATGTACTTCCTGACTGCCCTCGTGACCGGGGTCGTCTTGCAAACCTCCTTGCGAGGACTAGGGCTTCTCCGATGCTCTAGATAAGAGTGGGACTTTCACCTAGGGAGGCTCATTGTCATCGCCTCGACTACTTCCATCCACGCGTCGGCGCAGTTCTGGGGCACGTATCCCCCACCCCCTAGTGCGACTATCCTCCCTGCGCAGAGTTCGTGGGACAGCCGATGGAGGAGCTCCCCCACTTGTCTGTGGGCTCTCGGAGTGTAGTCGAGGCCTGCGATGGGGTCCCCCCTGAGTCCGTCTGCGCCGCACTGCAGAATGATGAACTCGGGCTTCGCCGACTTCGCGAACTCCTCCAGCCTGGGGAGTCGTGACTCGAGGTCAGCGTCGCCGGCGCCCGGTTCCAGGGGGATGTTGATCTTGGATCCCTTTGCCGGCCCGTACCCGTTCTCCCACGAAGAACCGGTCCCCGGGTATAGGTACCTGCCGTCTTCGTGAATGTCGAAGATGAAGAGTTCGGGGTCGGCCTCGTAGCTGTAGAAGACACCGTCCCCATGGTGGACGTCGATGTCCACGTAGAGTATGCTCTGGACGTTGTGGCGTTTGCGCAGGACCTCGACGACGACCCCGATGTCGTTGAAAACGCAAAAGCCTGCTGAGGATTCCCTGGTGGCGTGGTGCAACCCCCCAACCGGGTTGAAGGCATGGTCTACCTCCCCAGCCATCACCTTCTCGACCGCGTAGACGGTGGATCCGACCGCGTACTGGGTCGCCTCGAAGACACCTTTGTAGGCAGGGGTGTCCCCTTGGTCCAGGGCGCCGTAGCCCAGCTGGGAGGCGAGCTCAACGTATCGTATGTGCCCAGCGGTGTGGAAGAGTCCGAGCAGCTCCTTGTCTGCTTTCTGTGGGGGCAGGCGCTCCACCTGCAACTTCCGCTTCCTCAATTCGTCCCAAAATCTCTGCGCCCTTTCGCTGGTGAACGGGTGAGGGGGCGGAAAGGAGTAGAGAAGCAGCTCCTTCCCCTCGAGGACCCCGACCCTGCAGGGCATACGGCGGCCGTCGCTAGACGCCACTCTTAGACTGTTGTTATTAGGCCCTAGGTGGGGCTCGAGCCGTGGCCGGGGATCGAATGATGGCCTTCGCGGCGGAGGTCAAGAGACAACCGGGCGTTCTCCTCAAGTTCGCAAAGTCAAGTTTTCCGAGGGCGAGGAGGGGTTCGATATTCGTCGGGGCAGGCGATTCCTATTCTGCCGCCATGGCTGGATTCTACGCCTCCAACGGGTCGTGCATTGCAGTCGATTCCTACCACCTGGCGAGCACCCCGGAGATCGCGGAGGGGGCAGACATCTTCCTGATCTCTGTCTCGGGGAAGACAGCCTCGAACCTGGCCGCGGCGAGGAAGGTGCGCACCCTGGCGAGGCGAACCGTCGCAATCACGTCAGACGAGGGGAGCAGGCTGGCTGGCCTCGTGGACGAAGTCGTCAGGCTGCCAATGACGTATTTTCCTCGGACGCCTGGACTGCTGTCGTACTCGCTCTCCCTTCTTGCTGTCCTGAATATTGCGGGTCGTCGGGAGAAATGCGATTTCGAGCGCGCCTTTCGTGCGGCCCGCGAGAACGAAGGGAACATTTGCTGGGGGGAAGGCGCCACATATTTCCTGGGCAACTCCCTGGCCTATCCAGTGGCCATGTACGCGGCAGCCAAGACCTATGAGTTCATCGGGGTCAAGGCCCATCCTCAGTTGCTCGAGGAATTCAGCCACTTGGAGCTTTTTTCGCTTGGGCCGTCAGATGTGGTGAACGTTTTCTCCGCCTTCGACCCCCTCGGGGTGTCTGGCAGGCTGGCCAATGCTCTGGCACACCAGGGATTCGAATCGCACACAGTTCCAAGCAGAGGGGGCTCCGAAACGGAGCAACTTTTCTCCGCAGTCTTCGCGAGCCAGCTTTCCGTCCTAAGAAGAGCTGGCGAGTTGAGTCTGTCCAAACCGAACTTCTTGACTGCCGCCAGAAGGCTGGCAGTGAGCGATTCGATGATCTACTAGATTCTGGCCATTCCCGATTGGGCCATGGGCAGGTTGTTAGCCTATGCACCCCGGCTGGACTTGAAGAGGTCTTCGTAAGATGGGATTTCAGGTATGGTCTCTCTCGTTATCTCGCTTGCCTCTATCCCATACCACATCGTTTCTGGCTCAACTTGTTTCGATTCAAGCCCCGCAAGTATCATGCGAAGCCATGGTATGGACATGCTGTGGTAGCCGTGCCTTCCGCCGTTCTTTATTGCAGTCCGCACAAGGCTCTCGTAGTAATCGGGGGTGCTAGAGTCGTCTGGGGCGTACTGTCCCGACACCTGTGTAACGGCCTCCGAAACCGCAGTGTCTCCCAGCGGATCGGCGTTGTCCTCAATCTCGGGCTTCAGTCCTTTATCAGCCCCCCAGGGTTCTCCTGTGGCGGTTTTGCCGAGCTTCCGCCTGATTCCATCGATCATCGCAGAGGTACTCTCCATTTACTTATTGAAGCGGCACTTTTGAAAGAGGAGGGGCTCATTGTTTAGAGGCCTTGAACGGTTCCTTGAAATCGAAATAACCGGAGATGACGAACATCAGCCACGTAGCGATGGAGAGCTGAGAAATTGGGACGACCTGGGAGGCGGACTGGAGCCACCACGCCAAATCGTTAAGGGCCGATGCCAGAGCCTGGTACATGGGTCATTAAGGAGGCGGCTCCGTATTTAGCAGGGCGGAAACTAGCGTCTGGACGGAAGGTCCTCACCGAGCGGAGACTTGAGAGCCCGAAGTCGTGAGACTGCTCCCGAAGTGTCTCTCAACGGTGGCCAGCCAATAGCTCCTTGGGCAGCCGGGAGCTATGACGTGAGCATCTTCGCAAGGAGCTTGTGTGAGACGTTCCCTCCAGAGACGACCAACACCACCCGCCTGCCGATGGACAGTGAAGAACCTGAAAGGAGTGGGGCGAGGGGGGTTGCGCCCGAGGGCTCGGCGAAGATTCTCGCTTCTCTTATCATGGCCCTGGTTGCCCTAAGAATGTCCTCCTCAGAGACTGTGAAAGAACCATCAACGTTCCTGGAGCATGCTTCATACGTGAGCCTGCCCAGGGAAGAGGGGATTAGCCCATCGGCGATCGAGGCGGGAGAAGGGACCGTGACTATCTGCTTCGCCTTCAGGGCCTCGGTCAGCTTCGGAGCGCCCTGCGGTTCCACTCCGTAGACCCTGATCCTCGGCTGAATTGCCTTTAAGGCTGTCGAGATCCCAGAGATTAGCCCCCCGCCACCGACGGGAACGAGGACGGCGTCGATGTCGGAGAGTTGATGCACTATCTCAAGTCCACACGTCCCCTGGCCCGCTATCACGTCGGGGTCGTTGAAAGGATGGACGAATGCCGCACCTGTCGCTTCTGCGATGTTCTTGGCCCTGGCTTCCCTTTCGTTGCTGTACTTCCCTGCTCTGACGACTTCGGCCCCGTACTCCGCGATGGTGTCCACCTTCTCCCTGACGGCGGTTTCAGGGACGACAACCGTGCACTTCTTCGAGAGGAGCCTCGAGCAGTATGCGACCGCGATGCCATGATTCCCCGACGAAGCGGCTACCACGCTAGAATGGCTCAGGAACGAGATTTTGTTGTAGGCCCCCCTTATCTTGAACACCTTGATTGGCTGGAAGCATTCGAGCTTGAGGTACACCTCGTGACCGGTCAGTCTGGAGAGGGCAGGAGATTCGACGAGGGGCGTCCTGCTGGCGACCCCGGCAATCCTCTCGGCAGCTGCTTCGATTTCCTTGAGGCCGGGCAGGTCTTCGTTCAAGGGGTTCGCGCCCTCCCGGGGAAGTGCCATCCGGCAGGGAACCTGGGGCGGACTCGACGAGGCATGTTGCCCACTGATGCTGAGTGGATTTAGGCGCTTCGGGTCGAACCTTGATCAGCCCGATGTCTATTCGCGGGACGCGCCACCCTGACTACGAACAGCGCTGGATCTTACAGGACCCTGATTCGGTTGTCCTCCTGGAAGCTGTCGAACAGCCAGCACTCATTTCGTTCAAGAATGCCAATTACTCCCGAGTGTAACTAGTACGATACCTGGCGTAATCGTCTGCGCGCGCAGTGAACCGCCCGATTGAATCCAAGTCCAACGAGGAATCTGCACTTCAAATGGCGGGAAAAGCATGTTCTACCGTGCCTAACTCTTTCGGCATGCTGTCGTCACATGACGATTTGTGACCTACTGTGGGCTTTCGGAGTTCGCCCAGAGCCTTCTGAAGAAGACGACCACGACTATGTCTGCCAGAAGGGTCAGAGGGAGCGCCAGTTCTGCCAGCACTCCGAAGACCATGATGGGAACTACCAGGCCGAAAACGAACGCGATTAGGCTCCTCCTGGAGGCGCCCCAGCTCCTTCTCGCCACATAGAGGAGGTAGAGAGCTTGAACCGCGACAACGAGAAGGAAGTCCAGCGCAGCGGGAAGCCCTGCCCCCCGACCAAGGCTCTGAGCAAGGATGACGGCAGGGAAGAAAGACAAGCTGATGACGACGGCCTCCCTTGGCGACGGAGCGGGCCGGCCGTCTAGGTTGCCAACCTGTTGGGGTACGGTCCGCCTGGACAAGAATACGAGCCCACAGATTGAGAGCAAGCTCAGTACCAGTGTCGGCCAGCCCATCCAGTAGCCAGACACGTGCCAGACCACGACCATTAGTATGACGACGTCGAAAGACAGTACCAGGAGCGCCGTGACGGTTCCCCTCTTAGTCAGGAGCGGCTTGGCACTTGTTTCGGGGATGGCCATACCGAGCAGTAGTATCGGAATGGAGATGCTGAAGATCGCATGGAAAGGCACAATTCCTGCGGCCCAGATCCAATTGACACCGAGCCAGTGACCGTAATAACCGAGGGCGCCTACAGGTCCGGCATTAGGGTCGAAAAGCGTACTCAGGGCCACCCCCTCTTCTAGGATGCCATATGCCGCCCCGAGAAGGAGGATTGTGGCCCATCCTTTCTTCCACCTTATTGCCCCGTCGTGGATGAGAAGCGCTCCCGAACCGTACAGGCCGAGGTTAGCCAGAAGTTGGAAGACGAACTGTGGAGGATTAAGGACGATCGCGTTAATCGGGCTGGAGCTCGAAAGATACTCCGGTATGCCTGGCGTTAGAATAAGAAGGGAGATGACAGGGTGGGCCTTCAGATAACCAACGACGCGAGCTCCAACGGGGGTGCGAGCCTTCGCCTCCATCCAAGATAGCTTGGTGAGAGCCCCTATGAAACGCTTCTTGCGAGCTTCCTTGAAGCTCCCCGCTCCGATTAAGAGATTCTACTGCTGGAACTTGAACCTCATTTCATTGGAGGGTTCGAACCCGAGGCCCTCGTAGACTGACCTCCCCTCCTTCGAAGCGTGAAGAATGACCCAGTCGTAGTTCTTCTCCCTGCACCATTTTAGCGCGCCCTTCACGATAAGAGAAGCCACCCCCTGGCGTCTGAATCTCTTCACAGTATACATAGACATCAGATATGGAACCAAAAGGCGCATGCTCGTGGGCCTCGGCTGCTCCTCCCTCAGCCAGATACAGCCGCTCCCGACCACTTCGCCGTCCGCAGTCCTGACCACCAGGCCTATGAGGCTCCCCTTGGACAGCTGCTCCTCAATCCATTTCCTTGTCCGCTTTTCTGTGGCCCGGACCTCCTTCTCATATTCGGGGTGGATGTCAAGCCACATCTTTTTCCTGTGCTCGGCCAGAAGACCGACATCCTCCTGCCCGGCGTAGGACAGCTTGAAAGACCGCAAGTCGTGTTGCCAGCGCTGGCATTCCCATTTGAGGATGTCGTTGACTGAGGTGATCGGAGCGACCAGGAAGTTCCTTCGCGAGGACGCAGGCTATGAGAAGGTGACTATCTTGACAATCTCCTCTGCTGTCGCCATCGAGCCCGACTCGAAGCGGAAGGTCATAACCGAAATCACCGGAATCGGGCCGGACAGGAAGGAATTCGTCGTCGACGACAAGGACGGGAACATAGTGTTCTACAAGCAGGCCCGGCCCTCTGTGAAGTAGTTGCCCCGGAACAGCAGGAGCTCCGAGAAACAAGGCTCATCGCGCCCATATCATGCGCAGGCCCGCCTTGAACGAGTTCTTGGGAGGCCGGGTGTAGCTTCGTACGAGAGACGTTAATAGGCGAGTCCCTAAAGCGTCTGTTGAATGCAGGTCCCGCTGAATGTGCCTTGGTTGCTTGAGTACGTCGACGCGGTGAACTCGGAGTTGCAGGAGCTCTATCCCCAGCCAGGTAAAACGGCCCTGGAGCAGGCAGCGGCCGATGCCCTCTCTGTCGGGGGAAAAAGGGTGAGAGCCACACTAGCTTTGCTCTGGTGCGAAGCACATTCCGGAGAATACAAGCCCGCTGTCCCACTTGCGGTGGCCTACGAGCTGGCGCACGCCAGTGCCCTGGTGCAGGACGACATCATCGACCACTCCGAGACGCGGAGAGGGACTAAGTCGATAGCCGCGAAATATGGCGTGACGACTGCCATCTTGGCCTCTGACCTCCTGCTGTTCAACGTCCCCAGAGAGGTCGCGAAGTACAGAGACTTGGACAGCAATCGTCTTGCAAGAATCTTTGACCTCGTCGGTGAGGCGTGCAGGGCCACGACCTGGGGGGAGTTCCTGGACATGGAGATGGCTGGTGGGACGGAGGGGACCGAGAAGGACTACGAAGAGATGATCAGGCTGAAGACATCGACGCTCCTCAGCGCACCTTGTGCCAGTGGTGCCCTCGTGGGAGGGGCCTCGGAAGAGCAGGTAGCCCTGGCAGGGAGATTCGGCGAGGAGCTCGGCATGGCGTACCAGATACAGGACGACGCCCTCGACTTGGTCGGGGACGAGACGACACTGGGGAAGCCGATTTTCACTGACCTGCGAGGGGGAAAGAAGAGCGTGGTGCTCTTGCACTGCCTTAACCGATGCTCGGGAGACGACAGGAAGTTTATCCTCGGACTGCTCAACAGGTCCGGGCCTTACGAGGTCGACGAAGTCGCGAAGTTGAAGGGACTGATTGCCGAGAACGGGTCTCTCGAGTACGCGAAGGGAAGGGTCATGAATTACACCGACAGGGCGCGAGAAATCCTCAGCTTTGCACCGGACACGGCAGCGAGGTCTCGGCTTCTGGAACTCACGGGTTACCTGGCATCCAGATACTATTAGCCACGAGTCCGTGGCGGTCTGAAGAGGTTGGAATCGTACAGGGTTGGGGCAGTTAGCTCAGGGGGAGCCCGACCAGTCTGGCCAGCTCGAACAGGCCACCCAACCACAGTGCGGAGCAGAAGAGGATGAATCCAATGAACGAACCCTTCCCCGTCTTGTGATGGAACGCTACGCTTCCCAGCAGGATTCCGAAAGTACCTCCGACGAGCGCCAGAACGAAGAAGTTCCTTTCAGGAATTCTCCAACCAGCTTTGCTTGCCCGTCGTTTATCGAATCCCATGAGGATGAAGCCCAGCAGACCAGAGAGGACGAGCCAGCCTGCGCAGAGGTTCCATATCGCGTTCAAATCCCGCCGATGGGATCTGCTCTGGTCCTAAAAGAAGCAATGATGATGCCCAATTGAGGAAGAGGACTGGACAGCCTGCTCTTTATTACCCGGAGAGGTTTCCGGGCGCGAGGCCAGAAGATGACCTCGGATCTTGAATTTTCGACGGACGGAACCTACGAAGCC
>Ga0187770_10001251_pt1 | contig 13334 bp, 6 predicted proteins | sample 0116_SJ02_MP02_2_FD_133154 | JGI IMG/M metagenome (GOLD analysis project Ga0187770, IMG submission 133154) | Tropical peat soil microbial communities from peatlands in Department of Meta, Colombia - 0116_SJ02_MP02_20_MG | ecosystem: Environmental > Terrestrial > Soil > Wetlands > Peat | place...
AAACCCGGTTGAAAGACCAATTCGCGGAGCAGGTCCTTGCGTAGCCTGGAGGTTTTATCCGCCCTGGGCTCATCACCCATGTACATGTACTGGTTCACTTGGCGCCACCAATCACTCCGGGCGAATGGGCTGGGATAGTTCGTACGGACTTCAGTCCAGGTGATGGTTCCCGACTCCAATTCGGCCAGGACCGTCTTCAGACTCTCGAGGTCGAACTCTTCCCGCAGGCAAGTGCGCCAGGTTTCCAGCAGGATGGGAAAATCTTCGAATCGCAGGACGGCATCCAACAGTTTTTGGGATTGAAGCCGGCTCAGCCAGAGGGGCATCCGCTCGCCCCATTTACTCCGTGCCAAGAGCAGGGCGCGCCCGGCACATTCCCTGAACCTGGCGCCAAAAAACCCCGAACCCTCCAGCCTCTTTCTCAACAGAGATTCGACCCGGGCACTTCCAACCAGCGAGAGCAACTCTTCGCCCCGAACTTCATGAGGCAGCAAAAGGGCAAGACTGTCGTTCCCAATATAAAATTCCAGCCGGTGCCCGAACCGGGCTTCCCAGGCAGCATCCAGCGCCATGGCCAGGGGACGGTTGACGCGCCCTCCCCACAGGGTATGGATCACTACCATATTCCCTGGAGCACCGCCGGGACCGCTGTGGGTAGCTTCCACCACCAGGTGATGCCGGTGGGGTAAACCGCATCCGGTCTCATTCTTTTGCCTTCTTAAGAAGTCGATCAGTTGTTCCGCGGCGAGGACTTCCATGGAATTCATTCTCTGCAGAACGGCCGGAAAAGCAGGATCCTCCAGCCGGACATCCGCCTTTTCCAGAAAATTTCCAAGCCTCTCCGAAAAGTGAAAGTCCCGGCCATTCTCCTCAGCTTTCCAGAAGGGCGCCGTAATCTCCCGGGAGGGGGCAGGCAGAACCAGTACATCGTTGTGGGTAATCTGCCGGATCTGCCAGTTCTGCGTTCCCAGGGCAAAGGTGTCCCCAACCGATGCCTCCCAGACAAACTCTTCGTCCAGCTCGCCTATTCTGGCCTTCGTCTCCTGGTGGCGAAGATGAAAGTACCCCCGGTCTGGGATGACCCCCCCGGAGGCGTACAAGGCTTGAAGCGCTCCTTGGCGCGCGGCAACTGTACCGTCGAGCCGGTCGATGGAAATGCGCGGTTTCAAATCCCGGATCCGGGATTGGGCATAACGTCCGGTAAGCATATTCAACACCAGTTCGAACTGGTTCCGGCTAAGATTCCGGTAGGGATAGCTGGCCTTCAAAGCCGCGAAAAGGGAATTCACCTCCCAGGTTTCCACCCCGACCATGGAGATGATGATTTGGGCGAGCACATCGAGAGGATTGAGAACCGGCTTGGCTTCTTCGATATCGTGTTCTCGGATCGCGGGGGCCAGAACCGCGGCTTCGAGAAAATCTTTGGGATGAGTGGGAAACATCGTTCCCCGGCTGATCTGGCCCACCTGGTGCCCGGCCCGGCCCACCCGTTGAATGGCGGAAGATACGGAAAAGGGTGATTGGACCAGGATCACTTCGTCGAGGGCGCCGATATCGATCCCCAGTTCCAGAGAATGGGTAGCCACGATCGCTCGCAACTCGCCGGCCTTGAGTTTCCGTTCCACTTCGCCGCGGATTTCCAGAGAGAGGGAGCCATGGTGGGCGTAGGCCACCGGCTCTTCTTCCCCCTCGTTGATTCTGAGGGTCAGCATCTCGCAGAGTCGCCGGCTGTTGACAAAAATTAAAGTCGACCGGTTCTGACGAATGATTTTCTTCAGTTCTAAAACGATGGGACCCCAGGCTGAAGCCTTTTCTTCCTCTCCCGGAGCTCCTCCGGAAAAGCGAAGATGGAGGTCGTACTGTTTCTTCACCCCTGAACGAACGATGGATACAGACCGCGACCCATACTCCGGATCATCTAGTCTCCCCTGGATTTGAAACCCGCCCACAAATTCGGCAACCGTTTCCAGCGGCCGGATGGTGGCTGACAGAGCAATACGTTGAAACTCTCCGGATAGTCTGACAAGGCGTTCCACCGCGGTCATCAGATGTACCCCTCGTTTGTTGCCCACCACCGCATGGATCTCGTCGAGAATCACGGTTGAAAGGCCGGTAAGGATCGACCTTCCGCCGATGGAGCTTAGAAGCAGGTTTAGACTTTCGGGGGTGGAAATGAGAATTTCGGGCGGATGGCGCAGCATGCGCCGCCTTTCGGACGAGGGCGTGTCTCCGCTTCGGGTCAGAACCTGAATCTCCGGAAATAGCTCTCCCGCTTTTCCAAAAGCTTCCTTTATCGCCCCGAGAGGTTCCAGCAGGTTGCGCTGGATATCGTAGTTGAGGGCCCTCAGCGGAGATATGTAGAGGACGCTCGTATGCCCCGCCGCCCATTCTCCGGTGGCCAGCTGGTTGATGGCCCACAGGAAGGCGGCGAGGGTTTTTCCGGTTCCCGTGGGGGCAGAGATGAGGAGATGCTCTCCGGCAGCAATTCTGGGCCAAGCCTGTTCCTGTATGTCAGTCGGCCGGCCCACCCGATCGATAAACCATCGGGCGACAAGAGGATGAAAATGCCCTAAGGGATTTTCCATAGAATCCTTTGTCCCCTTCCGAATGCGCCCCGTTTAGGCATGGGGAGAGGGTTGAATCGCAGGATACCTTTCAATCCTACTATATACTTGCCAAGAATCAAATCCCCTTTCCGGCCCGGCTTCTCCGCATCCTCTGCAATTCGGGCATTCGGTTGTGGAATAGCGAAATGAAATGGGAGAGTACAGGAGTATAGGTTAAAGGAACCACCGAGTTCTTCATTTATTTTCTGCCGCGCTTATGCTAAATTTTTGTATTGAGTATTCCCCCAGGCAGCTTTTGAAAGCCTTCCTTTAATTCCTGTCTCCCTGTCCTTAGATTTTTATACCCCGGGGAATAAGCGAGGCAGGTTCTTCTAAACTGAATTCGGGGTATTGCCGAGAGAACATATTCACGCGGCGGGAAATAATTCACACCAGAAGGAGAAGATCATGTATCAGCTGGATGAAGATCAAAAGATGTTTGTAGATCAGATGCGGAGGATGGTCTCGGAAAAAGTAGCCCCCCGGGCTGCAGACATCGACAAGAAGGGTGAGTTCCCGTGGGATCTCAAGAAGATTTTCCAGGACATGGGCCTGATGGGGCTCAGCATCCCCGAAGAGTACGGCGGGTTCTATCGCGGGCACATCTATGTGTGCCTGGCTGTCGAAGAAATCGCCCGGACCTGCGTAAGTTCTTCCTTGATCGTCCAGGTCCAATCCCTGGGCTGGGAACCGATCCTGATCGGCGGGTCGCAACAACAAAAGAAGAAATATGGCCCCTCCATTGCCTCCGGAGACAAACTGGCGGCCTTCGGCCTTACCGAACCAGGCGCGGGTTCTGACGCCGCGGCCATGAAGACCAAGGCCGTCAAGAAAGGGGACAGGTATATCCTGAACGGGTCTAAATGCTTCATCAGCAATGGACCCATTGCCGATGTCCTCAGCGTATTTGCCATGACCGACAGCTCCAAGGGGGTCAGAGGCATCAGCGCCTTCATCGTAGAAAAGGAATACAAGGGATTTTCTATTGCCAAGTGGGAATCCAAGATGGGCATCAAAGGCTCGCCAACGGGCGAATTGGTTTTTGAAGACGTGGAAGTGCCGGCGGAAAATTTAATCGGGCAGGAAGGAAAAGGATTCGTCTATGCCATGCAGACCCTTGATACCTCCCGTCCCGTGATCGCCTCCCAGGCCGCAGGGTGCGCCCAGGGGGCCATGGACCTGGCCATCAAGTATTCCAAGGAACGGGTGCAATTTGGAAAGCCCATCGGGACATTCCAGGGAATCAGCTGGATGCTGGCGGACATGGCAACCCAGGTGGAGGCAGCACGGGCTCTCAATTATCAGGCGGCATACATGGTGGACACGAATGATCCGCGAAAATCGTACATGTCGGCCTGCTGCAAGATGTTTGCTTCCGATGTAGCCATGAAGGTCACCACGGATGCCCTCCAGATCGCGGGGGGGTATGGGTATATGACGGAGTATCCCTTCGAGCGCATGATGCGGGATGCGAAGATTACCCAGATCTACGAGGGGACGAACCAGGTCATGAAACTGGTGATCTCGCGGGAATTACTAAAGTGAGCGCGCCGCAAAGGCAGGGGCTTTATTTTCCAATCCTGCCTTTGTTAGGGGTCTTCAGGGACAGGGTTGGAGAATGCTCGTGCCCAACCGGAATCCCCCGTCCGGAACCGCGGGAGAAGGCGAAGGGGGGAGGAATAGAGCGGGAATCGTGATCTCCCGCCAATGTCTTCCGGAGACCGGGCGGCAATATCCAGATCATCCCTGCATTTTTCCTAGGGGCGATTCCTAAATCGCCCCTTCCTTCACAGGAATGCCATAAGGGCCTTCCCGGATGAAGGCTACTCGGGGAGAAATGTTTTTTTCTTGATATGCCTGGTGAAAGTAAAAAACGGCATTCTGCACCATTTCCTGAACTTTCTTCGCCCGTGTTTTTTTCCTGCCGGCGGGCGTCAGAAATTCATATCCGCCGACTCCCGGGAGCAGGGTGAAAGTTTTTTCCGGGATGTCCGAGGTGCAGTAAATGAGCCCCTGCTCACCCACCTTCCTCAGAACCCTGCCCCAGACTTCCGGTTCCCACTGGTCCTTGGTAAACCTCCAGGACTTAGATCTTAGCAGGTCCACGTATCCCTCGGCCCCTTGAAGTTTCAAAAGATGGATTAAGCTCTTGTACTCGGGCCCTCCGATGGGCTCTTCATCGCGATTATCTGCGGCAAGGATAATGACTCCATTTTCTTTCACCGCGGGAAGAGCTCCGACTGCGGCTTTGGCCGCTTGGTAATGGTTGCGGCCCGCATATCCCCCATGGGTCAGGACAATGTCGAAATCTTCTTTCACCGGAATAGCCACGTAGGTTTTGATTTTCTTGACCGCCTCCTCCAGGACTTTTTCCAGGTCTCCGGCGAAAACCCCGGTCATCCGCATGTCCTTGTCGAGGGTCACGGTGATCGTAAAATCGACGCCTACGGCTTTGGCCACCGCTAGCGCCTCTTCATGACAGGGGTTCCCTTCGAAGACCAGGTTGGTGGCGTGGGGAGATTCCAGAAACTCCGGGCTGTGAAACTTCTGAATGGTCCGCAGGTCAACCAGCCCGGGGCAAACCGCTTTCCGTCCTCCCGAGGCGCCAGCCATGAAATGGCTCTCGGTCAGGCCGGTGGCGACCTTTACATCCGCTTCATGGAAAAATTGGTTCAGAAAGACTTCCGTCCCCGAGGGGGTCTTGCCTACGGAAACCAGGATTGAAGAATCCTCGCAATTATGGTCTTGAATCTTGTAGGTGGAAATGATCTCCTTCCCCAGTATTTCCAATTTTTCCTTGGGGGTACTGGCGCGGTGCGTCCCCGTTCCTACGACGATGCGGATATTCTCCCGGCGAACCCCGAGGGCCTGGATTTTTTTCAGGAGAGGAGGAAGGATTCCTTTCCTGCCCTGATAGGGAACCGGACGGGTGATATCGGAGATGGTGATGGCGACGATTAACTGGCCCGCCTCTTTCCCCTTGCCCCGGATGATTTCCTCCAGGGTTGGGCCTCCACAGGGCTGGTCGATAGCTCTCTGGATCTCTTTTGCCGGGTTCTTCAAGACTTCAGCCTTCTCCATAGTTAACTCTATACAATCCGGGGGTACGGAGATGACCAAAGGCCCCCCGGTAAACTCCACTTTCAGTTTTTTCCAACCTTTGGTATTCACCGTATCAAGGACGGAAACCAGATCGGCTCTCATTTCGACTCCCATCGATTAAAAAGAGATTTAAGGAAACCGCGAGTATTAGAATACAGCGTAATTGGGATTTTTCTCTCCTCATTTACCACAGGGGAAAGCGATATTGTAGGGGGGCCCCACGTGGTCGCCTGCAAGATCGACGACTACCGAGGGCTCCCCTTACAATCTGCCCTCCTCCGAAAATTCAGGCCGCGGAAGGGATCAGGCCCAGATCTCCGGAGAATGCCGCTTCCAGCGTGGGTTTCATTAGCTTATCCACATCACCTCGCTCGGCCTCCATGGGGGTGGGCATGTTCTGGAGCTTCATCTTCAGCTGCGGATCTTTCGCGGCCGTGATCATTTTTTTCAAATGTCCTTTGGAAACCCCTGCCTCGGACAGCGTCGCCGGGAAACCGAGAACCTTGGAAAACCGGAGCATCCCTTGCGCGACCAGCATCGCCAAAGCCCTTCCCTTCTTGCCCCCGGTTTTGCCCTTGATGAATCCCGCCTCTTGCAGGATTTCAGCAAAGAGGGCTAACTGATCTTGGATTTTTTGCGCGAATAGAACCGTGTAATAAGGGTTGAGGATCGCGCAGGCCCGCCCGTGGGTCAAAACGTCAATCAAGGAGAAGCTCCCCAGATGGGGCCCACTGGTCCCCCCGATCATGATGGAATAGCCCCCCAGATCTGTGCCCAGTCCAAGGCATAGCCTGGCTTGCCGGTCCTGAGGATCATCTTTTACCTGGGGAAGTCCATAGATGATCAGCCGGAGGCAGGCGTCGGCCACCTCTTTCATCTTGGGGTAATAGGCTTGTCCGGTTGCTCCCATAAAGACCTCCCAGGCATGAGCAATCCCATCTAAGCCTCCGTCCAGGGTGAGATTCATGGGGGAGCCCAGAGTGACCCGGTAATCGAAGACCGCCGCCCGGGGGACGATGGCCTCGTCAACGATGAGCTTTTTTTGCCCGGTAATCAGGTCCGTGATGTTGGAATACTTCGTCAGGTGGGCGCCGGAACTGGCCGCAGTCTGTACCGCGATCATGGGCAAGAGGGATTTTGAGGTCTGGCTCTTCACCTTGGTTACCATCCCCACGCCAAAATAGGGATCTACGGTGCTGGCCGCCGATTCCGGAACCTGGAGAGCTTTTTTCACTTCCGCAGGAGAAAAGGTCGCCAAGACATTGGCCGCCTTGGCCGCGTCGATGGTACTACCGCCTCCTAAGGCAATGATGACCTCCGGCCGGGTGCAGGCCACATGCAGGGCGAGCCGGTATAAATCTTCTCTTGGAGCGTTGGGTCCGGCCCCGGTAACGATTTCATACTCGACCCCCTTCGCTTTCAAGGAATCGGTGATCGTTTGCAAGTTCCCCGCCATCCAGGGTTCCCCCAGGTCGGCGACCATCAGCAGGGCTCTCTTTCCGTTTTGGGCTGCGCATTCCCCTACCTTTCCCAGCAGGTCAAATCCAAAGACATAGGAGTTGCCCTTCCACCCCAGGAGCAAGTTCCGTGCATTTTCAATTACCCGTTCCATCCGCAATCCCTCCTAGATTAAAATATGGGCCAAAAGGGAAGACGGCATCATTTCCCCTTTCCCCCCTTTCCGTTCTTATTCTTTCACCTTAGCGCCTCTTCCACGAGGGCAATGAGACGCCGAGGAGAAATGGGCTTGGGTAAGTAAAGGTTTGCCCCGGCCTCCATGCCCCGCTGTTTATCCTCTTCCGCGCTTTTGGCGGTAAGCATTACAATAGGTGTTTCGGTATAGAATTCCATCCTGCGAATCCTCCGACAAACCTCAAAGCCGTCCATCTCCGGCATGATCACATCCAGGATCACCAGGTCAAACCGTTCGCCCGCAGCCTTTTCCAGAGCTCCGGGTCCGTTGGACATGATGGTCATCGAAAACCCCAAAGGGGTGAGCAGTTCCTGAATGGCAATTAAAACCATTTCATCATCGTCTACGACTAATATCTTTTTGGCCATCGCTTTTCACCCCTTTCACGGCTCCAACCTATCCCTGTCGGACACCGCCGGGCGATAAAGATTTTCCCCATTTCTATCATGCTTCCACCATCCATTCCAACGCCGTTCTTAGATTGGAGGACAGGACGGGCAGAATCACCCGGAAGGTGGTTCCCTCATTCAATTTACTTTCCACTTCAATCCGGCCGCCGTGGGCCTCGATGATCCCGTAGCAGATGGAAAGACCCAGGCCAGTTCCTTTCCCCACTTCTTTGGTACTGAAAAAAGGCTCGAAAATCTTCTCTGCATTCTCGTCGGAAATCCCTGTGCCCGTATCCCGGACGATTACTTCAACGTCATTCCATCCATTGTGGCGAAGGAGAGACGTCGCAATGGTCAGTTCCTTTTTCCGCTCGCACTTTTCCATTGCGTCTTTGGCGTTGGAGATGAGATTGAGGAAAACTTGCTCCAGCTGGTTGGCATCCCCCCGAATCTGGGGTATGTCGGGCTGGAAATCTTTCATGATCCGGATCCCGTGATTGAGCAGCTGCTGGCCGGTAATCATCAGGGCGTTTTCGATGGGCTCGGCGATGTTCATAGGCCGGAAATCAAACCTGGATTGCCGGGAGAAGTCTCGCAGGTGGTTGATGATCTTGGCTATGCGTTCATGACACTGCTGAATCAGCTCCAGGCGCTTCTGGTTTTGGTCTTCTCTGGCGAGGCTCTCCCGGATGACGTGGAGGAAGGTGTCCGCGGCCATAAGCGGGTTATTCAACTCATGAGCGACGCCCGCTACGAGGTCGCCCAGGGCACGCATCTTCCCCGCCTGGATGAGGTGAGCCTGAGTATTTTTCAACTCTTCTTCCAGTTTCTTCTTCTCGGTGAGATCTTTGAAGACTCCGAGGGTACCGATGATCTGGCCGGTTTCGTCCCGGAGCAACGAGGCCGAGGTTAGGATGGAAACCGTTCCGCTCGCTTTGAGTGCCGTGGTCTCGTGGTTTTTCAGGCTCCCCTTTTCGCGAAGGATGGACATGATCTTTCGGGCCTCTGAAATCCCCTCCAGGTAAAACTGGTAGATGGGGGCTCCGATCATATCTTCTTGGGGTCTCCCCACCAATTCTTCCATGGCCCGGTTCACGAAAGTGATCCGGCCTTTGGGGTCCGTGGTTACGATCGCATCTACCGAACTCTGGACGATATTTTCCAAATAATCCTTGGTCTTCCACAACTCCTTTTCCAGGGCCAGCTTCTCGGTGATGTCCCGGGCGATTTCCAGGAATCCCAGGGTCTTACCTGAGGGGTCTTTCATCCTAGTGACAATGGCGTGAGCCGTAAACACGGTGCCATCCTTACGAACCCGCTCCAGCTCATATTCGGTCATACCTTCCGCTTCCACCTTCCGGAAAATCTCCTGAATGATCCCCCGCGACGGAAGGTCACGGTAGAAGGTACTCCCGATCTGCATCTTTTCCACCACTTCCTCTTTGGTCCACCCGAAAAGATTGACCGACCCACTGTTATACTCCAGGATGATCCCGGTGGGATCCGTTGCCATGATGGAATACTCTGTTGAGCTTTCCAGTACGCTGTTGAGCAGGTTGGACAGGTTACGATATTTTTCTTCCTTTTCCTGTATCTCTTCGGTGCGAGCCTGGACGATGTCCTCCAGATCCCGCGTATAATTGAGGACCTGGTCGGCCATCCGGTTGAAGGACTTGGCTAAGGTCCCAATCTCGTCGCCTGTGGTGAGATTTACTTTTTGGGTCAGGTCTCCGCCGGACATCCGGGCCGTGACCTCCGTCAATTCCTGAATCGGGCGAGTAAGCACCCTGGAGAACATGACCGTCAACAGGATGGCGAGAGCCACCGTGCCCAAGGCCACTAAGGTGATAAAAAACTTGGTTCGAGCTACACCCCCGAAAATCTCCTCTTCATAGCCCCCGGCGGCGATAACCCAGTCCCAATCTCGAAAATATTGATACTTATTGATCTTTGTCCGGGGGTGCGTCTCCCCCAGTTCGATGTTGGCCCAGGGGTAGCGGAGGGTCCCGACCTCACCCTCCTTCAAAAGCGGCGCTTTGCGGATCATCTCTTTTACATATTCGAACCCCGCCGAGTCCTTGGCCTCCAGAATGCTCTCCCCTTCTTTTGCCGGGTGAACAATCAGTCTCCCCGAACTATCCATGATGAAGGCATACCCGGTCTTTCCGATCTTGATGGACTTGATCGCCGTCTTCAAAACCACGGCCCTTTGTTCCGGGATTCCCACATAGAGGGCACCGATTACTTCCTGGCGCTCGTTCATTATCGGCTCATAGGCGGTGATGTACCAATCATTCACCACAAAAGCCCGCCCGCGATACGTCTCTCCCCGGAGGATGGTTTTAGTTACCTCGTTGGAAGCAGGAAGGTAAGTTCCCACTGCTCTGCTCCCGTCCGCGCGCAAAACATTTGTGGAGATGCGTAAGAGCCGGTCTCCCTCGATTCGCTGAAAAACGGTGCACGTACCCCCCACCATTTGCTGAACTCGATCCACAATGGTGTAATCTCGGGTGATGGTCTGGGCTCCGATCGACCAGAAAGGTATTCGAACGCGATTGACCTGGTTGGTGAATTGATCTTCGGCCATAAATTCCGCCGGCCGTTCTGAGGCGACAGATACATGCCTGCCGTATTGGTGGAGGATTTGGCGGGCTATCTTTAAGTCGGAAGTAAGCTTGCTTTGCAAGAGCTCCTGCTGAGCCTTGCACATGGTGTGAATATTGGTGACAATATGTTCGAGGTCTGATTCGTAGGCATTTTTCAAATCTTCGGTGAATTTGTCCAGGGATAGCATGGCCGCTATCCCCATGGGGACGAGACCTAATAGAAGGGTAAAAGTGATTAATTTGGTCCGGATCTTCCAATCTTTGAATGGTTTCACGGGTCTGACCTTATGATCAATATATCAAAGGCTCGGGAAAATCTCAAATTTTTTAACCCCTTTTATTTTTTCTTTGAAAACATGGGCAAGAAATTCTCCATGCAAAGGAGACACCCGAGATAATTAGTACGTATCAAAACTATATTTGTCAAAATGTCACCCGCAATCTTAGAAAAGCAGTACATTTTGACAAAAATTTCAATAATTGATGAATGAATACACATTCATTTGCCATTTTGCCAATAAATTAAGAAGGAATATCCAGCGACGGGATACACGAGTATATTAATATTTAATAATAAATATTAATCAGTTACCAGCAAATATCCGGCCAAGTATATCGTCTCTTAAAGGCTGGCACGGCCCTTGCTCTTTAGGGTAGTAAAGGTATCGTGGAAGAAATAATAGGGGAAGGAGGAGGCAGCCTTGAGAAAATCAACAATTCTGATAATCACCTCCATGATCCTCCTAGGATGGATCTCCAACGTATATGCCGCCGCGATCTTGGGTTACCCCATCGTGGAAAAACAAGCAAGATTCTATACTCTCATATTGGGCATAATCGGAGCTTCCGCAAGCCTGATCGGTTTTTCCTACCTTTGCTTCTGGCTGGCGGATTTGAAGAAAAGGGTGGTCAAGCCCGTTCTCCGGAAAGAGAAAGAAGTTTTCGCCGGCGAACTGGCGGCAGTTGCTCAATCAGCTAAGTAGCCTTTCCGGCCTTCGAATGAAAAACGCCTTCCCAGCTAAAACCCGGGAAGGCGTTTTTCATTTCTATGTTTTTCGGACCTGCTATCTGCGGCCGGCCTCTCCTCGATTCGGGTAAATCTCCCAATATAAAGGGGGGCATGCTTCCCTTGAAGTTTGCTCCCCATTTCGCCGCAAAAACCCTGCAGATTACTGTCTTTCAGATACCAGAGACTGCACCACTGTTGGATCGGCAAGGGTTGTTGTATCACCCAGGTCGGTGACATCGCCCGCGGCGATCTTTTTCAGAATCCGCCGCATGATCTTACCGCTTCGCGTCTTGGGCAGGGAGTCTGTAAATTGAATCTTATCAGGGGTGGCAATAGGCCCGATCTCTTTTCGTACATGGGCGACCAAGGTTTTCTTGAGATCATCTGATTTGGCCTGGCCGGTCTTCAGGGTGACGAAAGCATAGATTCCCTGTCCTTTGATGTCGTGGGGCATGCCCACCACCGCAGCTTCGGCTACGAAAGGATGGCTGACTAGCGCGCTTTCCACTTCGGCCGTCCCGATCCGGTGTCCGGATACGTTGATGACATCATCCACCCGGCCCATGAGCCAGAAATCTCCGTCCTCATCCACGCGGGCGCCATCGCCGGTGAAGTACAACCCCGGGAACTGGACGAAATAGGTTTCTTTGAAGCGCTCATGCTGCCCGTAAATGGTCCGCATCATCCCCGGCCAGGGTTGCTTAATAACCAGGTATCCGCCTTCATTGGCGCTGGCTAGAGAACCGTCTTCTCGGATCACGGCTGCGGCCACTCCGGGGAAAGGTTTGGTGGCCGCACCAGGTTTGATGGGAACCGCACCCGGCAGAGGCGTGATCAAAATCCCGCCGGTTTCCGTCTGCCACCAAGTGTCCACAATAGGGCACTTTTCCTTCCCGATGACCTTGTAATACCAAATCCAGGCTTCGGGGTTGATGGGCTCGCAGACGGTCCCCAGAAGGCGGAGCGAAGAGAGATTGCGGCCGAGAGGCCACTTGTCACCATCCCGCATCATGGCCCGGAGAGCCGTGGGTGCGGTATAGAATAGATTGACCTTGTACTTCTCTACGATCTCCCAGAAGCGGTCCGGTTTGGGATAATTGGGAACCCCTTCGAACATCAGGCTGGTGGCCCCTGCCGCCAGCGGGCCGTAAACGATGTAGCTGTGTCCCGTGACCCAGCCGATATCGGCAGTGCACCAGAAAACATCCTCATCCCGGTAATCAAAGATCCACTTGAAGGTGGTCATAACATAAAGGATGTACCCGGCCTGCGTGTGGAGGACCCCTTTGGGCTTTCCGGTGGAACCGGAGGTGTAAAGCATGAAGAGAGGATCTTCCGCGTCCATGACCTCGGGGGGGCAGTCAGGCTTGATATCCTTGGCGGCCATCTCCTCGTGCCACCAGAAGTCCCTCCCGGCCTTCATGTCCACCTTGGTGTTGGTCCGGTTGTACACGATGACCGTCTTCACCCCTGGGCAACTCGCCAGGGCTGCGTCAGCATTGCTCTTCAGGCCGATGACTTTTCCGCTTCGGTAACTGGCATCGGTGGTTATCAGCATGGATGCGTTGGCATCCAGGATGCGGTCCCGCAGAGCGTCGGCGCTGAATCCCCCGAAGACGATGCTGTGGATCGCCCCGATCCGCGCGCAGGCCAGCAGGGCGATGGGAAGCTCCGGGATCATGGGCATGTAAATGGTGACCCGGTCGCCCTTTTTAACACCCTTCTTCTTCAGAACGTTGGCGAATTTGCAGACTTCCGCATGGAGCTGTGCGTAGGTGTACTTCCGGCTGTCTCCGGGCTCGCCTTCCCAGAGGAGGGCCGCTTTGTCCTTTTTTGCGGTCTTCAGATGCCGGTCCAGACAGTTCACGGTTACATTGATCTTTCCTCCCTGGAACCATTTAACATAGATGTTGTCACCGAAGCTGTAGT
>Ga0187770_10001252_pt1 | contig 13332 bp, 10 predicted proteins | sample 0116_SJ02_MP02_2_FD_133154 | JGI IMG/M metagenome (GOLD analysis project Ga0187770, IMG submission 133154) | Tropical peat soil microbial communities from peatlands in Department of Meta, Colombia - 0116_SJ02_MP02_20_MG | ecosystem: Environmental > Terrestrial > Soil > Wetlands > Peat | place...
CCCGTCGCATTGTCCCGGAAAATCGAGAAATAGGCTTGATCGGCGGTCAATCCAAGACCTCCTCCTAAATCCTTCTGCGTTAACATGCGCTCATCCCCTTCGCCGACCCTGACAGAATAGGCGGCTGAGGATCGAATCCATCCCTTGACAGAGTCATACTTGTTATGGTAGATGACGAGGGCCCGCTCCTCACCCACGCGATTGGAGTAGGCAAACACATTTTCGTTGACATGCCCTTCCAGAGTGAAGAAGTCGTACAGAACGAAGTTCTCCACTCCGGCAAATAAGTGGCGGCGTTTCATCAGCGGGAAGAGCTCCTGCTCATGCCGTCGTATCAGATCCCAATCCGGCTGCTCATCCCATTTGGCATATCGGTATTCCATTCCGTATTTTTCGGTGAATCCTTCGATCTGGCCATGGGCGAACATCGGGAGTCCAGGCATGGTCACCATCATGGTGCAAACACCAAAATACTTGTCTCCTTTGTCGAATTGGAAGACAGCGGTCTCCTCGTCCGGGTTGCTCATGAAATTAACGAAACGCTTGAGGACCTCTGGATTGAATTCCAAGGTGTTCTTCATGACGGAACGGTATTTGGCATTTTCCTCGTCTTTCAACATATTCATGAAGGCACTGTTGTAAACCCGGTGCATCCCCAGCGTACGGACGAAGAATCCCTCCAACAGCCAAAAGGCCTCTGCCAGCAACAAGGTGTCAGGGGCTTCCTGAGCCACACGGTCCACCACTTGGCGCCAGAACTCCTCGGGCATGAGACGATTGAACTCCTCTTTGATCATGCCATGTTCCGCTCGCGAAGGAATGGCGCCGCCTGTGCCCGGTTCTGGAAACCACAAACGTTGATAATGCCTCTTTGTCAGGGTCATGGCGGCATCAAAACGGATGATGGGAAATTTTCTGGCAACATGGAGGATCGTTTGAATGATCGCCTCCCGTACCTCCTGTTTCAAATAATTCAATTGGGCCGTATCGTTCCACGGCATGCGAGTGCCGTCATTGCCGTGATAGATGTACATTTCATTGCCATTTCTATGATCGACCCGCTTAAAGACGACCGCTGCATCGCTTCGGTCAAAATAGTGGTCTTCGAGATAGATGCCGACGTCTCCATGCCAGGAGAGGTTCGGCCCGTTGAAGCGGTACGCGGGAAAAGGGCTGTAATCCAAGGAAATGAACCAGTCGGGATGTTCGATCACCCATCTCGAATCGATCCCTACATGGTTAGGTACCATATCGCTTGCCATGCGGATGCCGCGCTCCCAGGCCCGTTTCTTCAGATTCTGAAAGGCTTCTTCGCCGCCCAGGTCGCCTGCAATCTCATAGCCGAAGAGGGAGTACGCAGAAGCCACTGCCTCAGAATTGCCCAATTGCTCCTTGATTTTTTTTGATGCCAAGCTGCGCTCCCACAGACCGATGAGCCACAAACCGGTGAAACCCCATTGGGCTAAGATGTCCAGCTCTTCATCGGGAATCTGGTCGAGGCGGTAAAGGAAGCGCCGGTATTTCCTGGAAAGCTGATGGAGCCACACATAGACGTTTTTGGCCATTAACACCAGCCTGGGCATCCAATCAAGATCACGGCTAAACCGTTCAGATTCCGCCTCGAGACCGGTGAACTCATAAACCTGAGCAGGAGAGCGCCCCCAAAACGCCATTCTTCGCTGCTCTGCGATCTCTTCTTCTTTGATCAGGTCGAGACTGCTGAGGAGGCGGTAGAAATACTTTCCCAGCATCAAGCCCCATTTTTCGCGGATATATTCCAGCTGTCCCCAAAGCGAGTGGGGGACAGCCACGGCAGGGGTGCGAAGCATATCCATCAGATTCTGTTGATCAGGACCGAAGAAAGGCTGGATATTGAAAAATGCGTGCAAGCTGTCGATGATCTGGAGGTAGGATATTTCCCTCTCCAGACCGGAGTCATCGAAGAGATCGATGAAAGGAGAGAAGGCTGGATTCATATTGGCGAGCCAGAGCAGGAGCATCTCTTCCAAGACAATTTGGCGGTGAGGTACCCCTGCTGTTTCGCCCTCCAAATAGGCATCGAGTTCGATCTCTCTGCGGTAGAGAGCTACGGTCGGAAATTCGTCTGCAAATTTTCGAAGGGCTTCATCCACTGTCGATTTGCCAATTTTTTCATAGAGCCAATCCAGTGCCTGTTTCATGGCCTGGGAATTTTTTTGATCACGGTATAGGCCGACGATGTAGTGGAGGATTTCATCGATCAGTCCCATTGCGTTAATTTGCCCGGCTTTAATCGCCTGCTCCGGGAAATTGACCAGGTCCCGTCTTTCATTGATTTTCTGTGAAAAGACACGGGCAGCGTGGAAGTTGGGGAAAAGGACATTTCCGCTGAGGGAAAATAGGGAATGGTCGAACTGGTAGAGATCCCGTGCCTTCCGGGAAACATGAAATTCCATCACGATGGCACTATTTCTTTTTTTCATCTTGAGTGTGTTTTGGGTGTTGAGTTTTGAAATTTGCCCTTTTTCATTACTATAGGCCATTCCTTTGATTGACTCAAGGAAAATTATAGATCATTGATGCAAACTGGTCTATAATGAGTCTTAATTTTCAAATAAAATTGAAAATGGGAGGAGAGCCATATGGTCCATAAAGAGATCTGTATCATTGGTGCCGGCAACGGCGGGTCAGCGATAGCCGGCGATATGACCTTGGCAGGACACCGCTCGCGGCTGTTTGAGTTTCCTGAGTATGCGGAGAACATTAAGCCCATCATTGCTCAAGGTGGAATTCGCGTCACGGGAATCGCACGGACAGGTTTTGCGAAGGTCGCGCTGGCGACCGTGAATCTGGCGGAAGCCGTTCAGGGGGCAGAGCTCATTATGGTAACAACACAGGCCTTGGCCCATGAGCGAGTGGCACGAGAGCTGGCTCCCCTTCTGTCGGACAGCCAGACAATCGTTCTGTGGCCGGGGAGTGGCGGCACGCTTGTTTTTCGGAAGGTGTGGGATGAAATGAGGATGAATCGCCGAATATTTCTCGCCGAGGCCGTGACATTTCCTTATTGCTGTCGTCGTCTGGAAGGGCCAGGCACGGTCAACATTCACAGGATAGATGGCCCGAGAATGTTACTGGCAGCTCTGCCCGCAACGGATACAGAATCGGTTTTGAAGGCCCTCTCTGGATGCTATGCAGATGCGGTAAAGCCGGCTTTCAGCGTGTTAGAGCCCGCACTTTACAACGTAAACATCATCGTCCATCCTGTGGGTGCCCTCCTCAACATGGGACGGATTGAGCACTCGAAGGGAGAGTTCTGGATGTACAAGGAGGGGCTTACACCCTCGGTGAAGAAGGTTATTTACCGGATGGATGCCGAACGGATGGCCCTTTTCAGAACATTAGGATACCGGCCCTACACTTACGATGAAATTTTTTGGGATTCTTTCAATATGGATGTCGACCGGTTCGCGGTGACCTCAAGCAAGGGGCCATTCAGCATGCAGGATCGCTATGTCACGGAAGACATCCCAATGGGTGCGAGCCTCACTGTATCGATCGCTCGCAGGTTTAAAGTTCCCATGCCCACGTATGAAACCATGATCCACCTTGCTTCAGTGGTGAATGATACGGACTTTTATGCCGGAGGTCGCACCCTGGAAAATTTGGGGGTGGCTGGCCTGGATTTGGAAGAGTTAAAGCATTACTTCTTGAGCGGAAAAAGAAGGTGAGAGGAGGGCTGAAGATGGGTATCGTGCGTGCCGCGGTGATCCAAGATTGCCCGGTTGTTTTTGATCGGGAGGCGACCATTGAAAAGGTTCGTTCCCTTGTGAGGAAGGGCGCTGAAAAAGGAGCACAACTGGTTGTCATGCCAGAGGGCTTTGTATCGGCCTATCCCATAGGTCTGGACTTCGGGGCCCGGGTCGGCCTGCGTAACCCGAAAGGGCGGGAGGATTTCAGGCGCTATTATGAAAGCGGCCTGGACGTGCCTGGCCCTGCTTGCGGTGCCTTAGGAAAGGCCGCGCAGGAGTCCGGGGTTTTCCTGGTCATCGGCGTCATCGAGCGCGACGGCGGCACGCTTTATTGCACGGTCCTTTTCTTTTCGCCGGACGGAAGGATGATGGGTAAGCATCGAAAGTTGATGCCCACGGCCATGGAGCGCTTGATTTGGGGGTTCGGCGATGGTTCGACCATGCCGGTATTTGACACGCCTCTGGGCAAGATCGGAAGCGTCGTCTGCTGGGAAAACTACATGCCCATGCTCCGGATGCACATGTACGCTCAGGGGATCCAGCTGTATTGTGCCCCCACGGCCGACTCTCGGGAAACTTGGCTACCGTCGATGCGGCATATTGCTCTGGAGGGCCGCTGTTTTGTCCTCAGCTGCTCCCAGTACCTCACCCGAGCCGATTGCCCGGACGATTATGATGCGATCCAGGGCAATGATCCGACCACAGTCCTCATGCGGGGCGGCAGTTCCATCATTGGGCCCTTGGGCCAGATTTTGGCTGGGCCCCATTTTGACGGGCCCTGCATCCTGATTGCGGATTTGGATTTAGATGAGATTCCCAAGGGCAAATACGATTTCGATGTGGTTGGCCACTATGCCCGGCCAGATGTCTTCCGTCTTTATGTCAACACCCGGCCCATGCTGCCAGTAACGGTGTCCTCAGGTAGCAGTATTGATCTATTTGAAGAGGACAAATAGTCGGCGGGTCAAATGCTGTGGAGCTCCTTGGATTGCTCTTTATCTCAGACCGTATTCTGACAGTTTAACGAATTTAAAACCGCGCCTTCTTAATTCTGGAAGCGCCTCGATGACACCCTGCGCTGTTTCTCCCTCAGGATGGTTCATGTGCATGAGAACAATAGATGAGGGGGGAGCATTCCATAATGCCTCTTTCACCTCCTCCTTCGAGTAGGTGGCACCCGCATCTCCCAGAACATTAAAATTCACCACTTCATATCCTAACGCGTGGGCCACTTCCACACCCACTTCATCACAGAATGTGGTTCCGGGCCGATAAAATCTTGGTTTGCGGCCGGTCAGGTTATGAATCTCTATTCCATTTTGTTCGATCTCATCGATGAGTTCGCTCACGCTTCTTGTCCCTTCTATCCCGTAAACAGAGCGGCCATTGACCGAACAGGGCTTATGGTTTAAACCGTGATTTTCAATGTCGAACAGGGGATTGTTTGCCAGTTTCTGGAAAATATTACGATTCGCATCAATCCACCTGCCGCTTATAAAGAGGGAAGCAGGGATCTTCTCGTTTTCCAAATAATCAATCAACTTGGCGTCATAACCACTCCCCTTTATGCCTCCGCAGGCATCGAAAGTGAGGGCGATCACTTTTTGATCGGTGTTCAGCTTGGTCTTCACACCCTTTACGGTTTGTCCCCATTCCTTTGGAACTCTTCCGGCGAAAGCCGAGACGATCTTCTCTTTTGTCTGCAGTGTCTGGCACTGTCCGACCGCAATTTTCCAAAAAGAAAAGATGAAGAAAAGGGTCAGCATTATCATACTCGTTTTAGATCCGTTTCGATTCATGGACGTCTTTTCGCCTTTGGCTCTCTGCTTCGGCAATATCAGGGTTGACAATAACTTTTCATTCATCTATTTTTAAGATAAATGAAATATCTTCATGAGAAATATTAACAAAGAATTGAGAAAATACAAAGGGTCCTGTTATCCTCCTCGACACCCTTAGAAGGAGGGGAACAAAATGCAATTTAGACATATCATCCTTTCGAATTGGCGAAATTTCACGTCGGTAGATGTTTCTCTGGCGCTACGGATGTTTCTTGTAGGCCCCAACGCTTCGGGGAAATCTAACCTTTTAGATGTTTTCCGTTTCCTCCGAGATATAGCAAAACCCGGGGGAGGTTTTCAGAAGGCAGTGATAGATCGTGGTGGAGTCTCAAGCCTCAGGTGTTTAGCAGCTCGCAGGCATCCAGATATCACGGTGGAGGTCCACGTTGACGTCTCCCCGGAAACTGAGGAATGCCCACCTTGGAAATATCGGATTGAGTTCAACCAGGATAAGCAAAAGAGGCCCGTCCTCAGAAAGGAACAGGTTTGGAAAAACGGACAACAGGTTCTTAATCGTCCAGATGAAGAAGACAAGCACGATCTTGCGCGTCTTACTCAAACCCACCTTGAGCAAGTTAATATGAATCAAGAGTTTAGAGATCTCTCTCGTTTTTTTGAAACCGTTCAATATTTACATCTGGTCCCTCACATTATTCGAGATCCTGAACGATTCATAGGGAAAAGCGGTGACCCATTTGGCGGCGATTTTTTGGAAAGGCTGGCTTCAACACCTAAGAGGACTCTCGACGCGAGACTTGAAAGAATTTCAGAGGCTCTTAAAGTTGCGGTTCCTCAGCTAAAAGAACTCCACTTAGATCGGGACAAGCGCGGTGCTCCGCACCTAAAAGCACTCTACGAACACTGGCGTCCGCAGGGGGCCTGGCAGGATGAGAAGTTGTTTTCAGACGGTACGCTGCGTTTCCTGGGGTTTCTATGGTCTCTCCTGGATGGACAAGGACCGCTGTTGTTGGAAGAACCAGAGCTTTCCTTACACCCTGGGATAGTACGGCGTTTGTCAAGAGTTATATACCATCTCCAAAAAACAAGAGATAGACAGGTATTAGTAAGCACGCACAGCATCGAGCTCGTTTCGGACAAGGGTATCGGAGCAGAAGAAGTCCTCATCCTGCAGCCTACAAGGGAAGGGACAAGGGCTTTTGTTGGGAAGGAGGATATGCAGATAATAAAACTTCTTCAGGAAGGAGCAAGCGTTGCCGAAGCAGCAATACCTGTGACTGAACCGAAGGATGCACAACAGCTGGAACTCTTTTAAGGCCGGAATCGATGGTTAATAGCCAAATCGTAAATATCGCAGTGGAAGGCGAACTCGATGAAGCTGTTTTAAAGAAGGTTCTCGCCTCTGTTAACATTAAGGTTGCGAACATATTTGGCAAGCGGGGTAAGGACAACCTCAAGGAGAATGTGCCACGCTATAATCAAGCAGCCCAATACGGAAGGTGGGCTATCTTGGTAGACCTGGATAACGATGCCAAATGTCCACCACCTTTTGTTGAGTCATGGCTGCCCCTACGAAACCAGAACCTCCAATTGCGTGTTGCGGTGCGGACAGTAGAATCCTGGCTATTGGCCGAGAGAGATGGAATGGCTCGCTTTCTTGCAGTATCGAAGCAAAGAATTCCTTTATATCCAGAAATTGAGGATAACCCGAAAAGAATTCTAATAAATATTGCGCGTCACTCCAGAAGCAAAACAATCCGGACAGACATTGTTCCAAGAGACGGAAGCACTGCCACTCAAGGTCCAGGTTACACAACCCGTTTAATAGAATTCACTATGGAATACTGGAATCCAGAGCGGGCTGCTGATAATGCTCCGAGTCTGAAGCGTAGTATAGATTCACTTTTAGAATGGAAAACGGGGAAATGAAATGATCAAGATCGGGACGAGCGGATTTTCTTTTCCGGATTGGAAAGGAACGGTTTATCCCGCAGGCATTCGAGAGACGGATATGTTATCTTTCTACGAAAAAGAGCTGGGGTTTAATGCTCTGGAGGTCAATTTTACCTATTACACCCTTCCTTCCCAAAAGAGTTTTGCCGCGATGTCGAAAAAGACATCGAGTGGATTTGAGTTTGTGGTGAAGTCGTTTAAAGGAATGACTCATGAGATTCGAGATAAAGAGACAGGTGCGATGATCGAAAATCGCGAGACCTTTGAAAAGTTCAAATACAGCCTTATCCCTCTGGCCCAGGATGGGAAGTTGGGTTGCGTGCTGGCACAGTTTCCTTATGGATTCTTCCCGAGACGAGAGAATTTTGATTATCTCGAGAGGTTCAAAGAGGAGATGGAGGGTATCCCGTTAATCTTTGAATTCAGGAACCGCGCATGGATGAAGGATCAGACTTTTCAGTTTTTAGAAAAAGATAGAATTGGATTCTGCGTTGTCGACGAACCGAAATTGCCACAGCTGATGCCTTATCTTCCTAAGGTTACGTCCGAGATCGGTTATTTCCGATTTCATGGTCGGAATCCCAATTGGTTCAATGTTCCCATCAAGGTGCGGTACGATTACCTCTATAGCGAGGGGGAGTTAAAGGAATTCATCCCGGACATTCAGGCTATTTCTCAGAAGACGGCAAAGACCCTGGTCTTCTTCAATAACTGTTATTCTGGCTCTGCGGCCAAAAATGCTGTTCAGATGGCCAAACTGCTCATAGAGCAGTAGTCATGAGTTAACCGTTCGTAGTTCGGAGAAGAAGATAAAAACTCCGAACTTAACACTCCGAACTTAACACTCCGAACTCCGAACTTCGACGGAAGGAGAGAAAGGTGATCGAAATCGATTTCAAAAAAGGAGATGGGCTCATTCCGGTGATCATTCAGGACGCTTCAACGAATGAGGTCCTGATGTTAGGTTATATGAACCGAGAAGCGTGGGAAGAGATGCTGGAGACGAAGAGGGCGTCATTCTGGTCGAGGTCCCGCAAAAGGCTTTGGGTGAAAGGAGAAACCTCAGGCCATTTCCAGGAGGTCAAAGAGATCCGGCTCGATTGTGATGGAGACACTCTTCTGCTCAAGGTGAACCAAATCGGGGGGGCAGCCTGCCATACGGGTTTTCGAAGCTGTTTCCACTATGAGTATGGAGAGAGGGGATGGAGGGTCTCGGGACAGAGAATCTTTGATCCGAAGGAGGTATACGAAAAGTGAAGGTGCTCAAGGTTGGAATTCCAAAAGGAAGTCTGGAAAATGCCACTGTTGAACTCTTCAAAAAGTCGGGGTGGAAGATTACGATGAGTTCGAGAAGTTATTTCCCCACGGTGGATGATGATGAGATCCGCTGCACCTTGGTCAGGGCTCAGGAGATGTCCCGGTTTGTGGAGACAGGGACTCTGGATGCGGGGCTGACGGGAAAGGACTGGATTTTGGAAAATGGTTCTGATGTGGTAGTCGTCCAAGACCTCGTCTATTCAAAAACGAGCGCATCCCCTGCCCGCTGGGTCTTGGTTGTGGCCGAAGACTCGCCCATCCATACGTTAAGAGATTTGGAAGGGAAAAAAATCTTCACGGAGCTGGTCAATTTTACAAAGGGATACTTTGCCGAGCGCGGCATCAAGGTCGACGTGGAGTTCTCCTGGGGAGCGACGGAGGGAAAGGTGATCGAAGGATTGGCGGATGCCATTGTGGAGGTGACTGAAACAGGGAGCACCTTAAGGGCCAATGGTCTTCGTATTGTTGAAGAACTAATGAAGACCAACACCCAACTGATCGCCAATCGTGGATCCTACCAGGATTCCTGGAAGAGGGAGAAGATTGAACAGATCTCGCTTCTTCTTCAGGGAGCCCTCCGAGCGGAAGGGATGGTAGGGCTCAAGATGAATGTTTCAGCCAATGATCTCAAAAGTGTCATCGAGATTCTACCGAGCATCACTGCGCCCACTGTCGCGAACCTCTTTCAGACCGACTGGTTCTCTGTGGAGACGATCATTTCCGAGAAGGTCGTCCGGGAACTCATTCCACAGTTACAGAAGCGGGGAGCGGTGGGGATCATCGAGTATCCTCTCAACAAAGTCATATAAGGTTGAGGTGAAGGTTGAGAGAGGGAGTTTTCTCTCATTCAAAGTCCGCATTCTACAGTTTTGGAGATGTCCCTCTGTCCGATCTCCTGTTCCTAAATTTTTCACGCCTGCGTGAGCAGCCCTACGACTTCCATATGGTAGGTCTGTGGGAACATATCAATGAGGCCGAGCCTCTGGAGGCGGTATCCGTTCTCAGAAAAGAGGCGAAGATCTCTTGAGAGATGAGTGGGTTCGCAAGAGACGTAGACGATTTTTCTCGGCGTCAACGCAGCAATCTGATCTACCATTGTCTTGCAGCTTGCCCTGGGAGGGTCAAGGACGACGAGATCGGGTTTTTCCCTTTTCCAGCGCTTTAAAATATCCTCCACCCTTCCTGGAATAAAATCGCAATTCTTCATTCTGTTTTCTTCCGCATTGAACCGAGCATCTTTGACGGCCACCTTGTTTTCCTCGATCCCCCAAATCTCTTTGGCTTCGAAGGCCAAGGGAAGGGTTAAGTTTCCGATGCCGGCGTAGAGATCCAACACCTTCTCGTCTTTCTTCACGCCTGAGAAATTAAGAACGGTCTCGATCAATGTTTGGTTCTGTTCCAGGTTGACTTGAAAAAAACTCTCTGGCGAGGTTCGAAGTCTGATCTTCTTTTCCCATCCGGATCGATTGTAAAGGATGGTGAGGTTTAAGAAGGGGTTCCCCAAACACTGGTGTCCTCCTTTGCTTATGACGGCGAGACCGCCTACCATCGGATGATTCTGAAGAAATACTTTCAAAAACTTTTCGAATCCTTGATGGGATGAGAGGGGATGAAGGATAAGAACTCCTTTACCTTCCTCGGGTGAGACGTTGATCTCTATCTCCCTCACCGGCGGAAAGGAAGATATTTCTTTCCGGAGCAAGAGGATGATGTGACTGACCAAAGGGTGAGAGATCGGGCAGTGGTCGATATCGACGAGTTGGTTTGATCTCTCTTGGTAGTAGCCCATGGTATTCCCCCTTACCTTCAGTTGGACGCGCACGCGATATCCGTACGGATCGGGGGAGGAGGTGACATCGATGGGAGGAATTTCCTTCAATCGTCCTAACCTGGCAAGAAGGTCTGTTAGAATTTCCTTCTTTAACTGTCCGTGAATCGAAGAGTCAATATGCTGCCACTGACAACCGCCGCACAGACCGAAATAAGGACAGGGAGGGTCCACCCGCCAAGAGGATGGCTCGATGAGCTTGACTAACTTCCCGATGAGGTAGTTCTTCTTCTCCCCGATGACCTCAACCTGTGCTCTGTCCCCAGTCATGGAATGAGGAATGAAGGCCACTTTGCCATCGATTCGAGCCACTCCATAACCTTTGAAGGCCATTGACTCGATCTGGACTTGGACTCGTCCAACCATGAATAAGAAATAGCATGGAGTGAGATGAGATTCAACCGGCCCTATGGGCATCGCATCGCCATCTTGCCGTCCCCAGTTTTTTCTCTCATGGGAAGATTTGAGAAAGTCATCGACGCGAAGGGGCGGGCTTTCAAACCTTAAGAATGCGGCCATTCCGGATGGTATGGGGAACCCTCGCCAATATCAGGGATCCACCCCGGTCGAGCAGGAAAAACTGGGGGAGGGCAAGGCATCGCCATGAATTGACATCTCGCCTTTATTTTGTTAGGTTAATTTGTCTAAAAGAAAGGATGATCTGAGGAGATGACCTGGTTCAAGAGAAGAGACGAAGAGGAAAAGGAGGCAAAAGAGAAACGACAGGAGCTGAAGCTCTCCGATGAGCTCTGGGTGAAATGTAACTCCTGTAATGAGATCATCTACCGAAAGGTCATCGAACGAAACTTCCAGGTCTGTCCCAAGTGCAACTACCATTTTCAGATTCCAGCACGGAGAAGAATTGATTGTGTGGCGGACCCCAATACCTTCATCGAATGTGATGCGGATCTCGTTTCCGGCGATCCGTTAGAGTTCAAAGATTTAAAACGATATCCTCATCGCGTCAAGGAATCCCAGGAAATTACCGGACAGAAAGACGCCATCATCTGTGGGGAGGCGAGAATCAAAGACCAGCCAGCCATGATCGGCATCTTTGAGTTTAATTTTATGGGAGGGAGCCTGGGATCTGTGGTGGGAGAAAAGATCACACGCCTGATCGAACGGGCCATTGAAAAAAGAATCGGCGTCATCCTCTTTTGTGCTTCTGGAGGTGCAAGAATGCAGGAAGGGATCCTTTCCTTGATGCAGATGGCCAAGACGAGTGCTGCCCTTGCGAAACTTCGTGAGGCCAGGGTCCCTTACATCTCTGTCCTGACCGACCCTACCACCGGAGGGGTTTCAGCCAGCATTGGAATGTTGGGCGACGTTATCATTGCCGAACCAAAGGCGATGATCGGATTTGCAGGGCCGAGGGTGATTAAGGAGACGATTCGGACGGAGCTTCCAGAGGGATTTCAGCGGGCGGAATACCTTCTCCAGCACGGAATGGTTGACCTCGTTGTGGAACGCAAAGACCTCCGACACACCCTCGCGCAGCTGTTAGAAATGCTCAGAACAGACGGTCGAAAGGAATAATCAATCCGTGGGGCCAAATAGATATCAGCAGTCGTTGGACTATCTTTACGGTCTTGAAAAGTTCGGGTGGATATTTGGCCTGACTCAGGTGGAAAGGATTTTGGAAGCGATTGGAAATCCCCACAGAGAGGTCCAGGCCATCCATATCGGAGGGACGAACGGGAAAGGGTCCACGGCTGCCATGATAGCCTCGATCTTGAGGAAAGAGGGCTATCGAATAGGGCTTTATACTTCGCCCCATCTCATTCGGTTCACCGAACGGATCAAAGTGAACGGGAAGGAGATCGGGAAAGAGGAGATCGCAACATTGACGGGATGGATGAAAGAGAGGGTGGAGGCCGCTGGCATCACGCCTCCCTTCACCTTCTTTGATTTCACCACCGCCATGGCTTTTGTTTACTTCAAGGAGAAGATGGTCGATCTTGCGGTGTTAGAGGTTGGGTTGGGAGGAAGACTCGACTCGACGAATGTCGTTGACCCCCTGCTCTCCATCATCACCAATATTGCGAAAGATCATGAAGAGCAGCTGGGGAAAACGATCTTAAAGATTGCCGGAGAGAAGGCGGGTATTATCAAAGATGGCCGACCCCTTATTACCGCTGCCACGCAGCGCCCAGTGCTCCATCTTTTTTCAAAGGTCTGCCGAGAGAAAAGAGCCCCTTTCCTTCGGGTGGAGAAGGAATTCCGGTATGTCCGAAGCGGAGAGAGAAATTTTAATTACGAGGGCCTCCGGCGAAAGTTGTGGGGTGTTTATCTCAATCTTTCGGGACCTCATCAGATCGTCAATGCAACAACGGCTCTCGGAGCGATGGAGGTTTTAGATGATTTAGGATACCCCATATCCAACGAAGCCATGATCGAAGGTTTAAAAGAGGTGGAATGGCCTGGAAGGTTGGAAACGGTTTGTTCCTCCCCCAAGGTCATTCTGGATGGGGCTCACAATCCGGCTGGAGCGCTTGTCCTGAAGGAGGCCTTGGAGAAAGAGTTCTCATACAACCACCTCATTCTCCTCGTCGGCATGATGAAGGATAAGGACATCCGGTCCATACTTCATCTCTTGGCCCCATTGGCCGATCACCTCATTCTTACACGGCCCCATCTTGACCGCGCAGCCTCTCCCACCTTGCTCAAGAAGGCATTGGGAAAGGACGGAGGGAAGGCGGAGATTGTC
>Ga0187770_10001253_pt1 | contig 13329 bp, 14 predicted proteins | sample 0116_SJ02_MP02_2_FD_133154 | JGI IMG/M metagenome (GOLD analysis project Ga0187770, IMG submission 133154) | Tropical peat soil microbial communities from peatlands in Department of Meta, Colombia - 0116_SJ02_MP02_20_MG | ecosystem: Environmental > Terrestrial > Soil > Wetlands > Peat | place...
AAATCAATCAAGAGGCTGACCCTCGAGCTCGGGGGATCAGATCCGATGATTGTCTGCGACGACGCAGACCTTGAGCTTGCTGTTGAAGGCGCTGCCTGGGGACGGTTCAGGAACTGTGGTCAGTCATGCACCTCGGTTAAGAGGCTCTTCCTTTTCCAATCCATTGCCGACGAATTCATCAGGAGTTTCGCGGACAAGGTTAAGACAATCAGGGTTGGGAATGGCCTTGACAAGTCAACGCACATGGGGCCCGTCCACACGGAGGAGCAGCGCGAGAAGGTGGAATCGATGGTGGAGGACGCGGAGGGCCGGGGGGCCAAGGATATAGTGAAAGGTGGGAGACCTGCTCAGAAGGAGCTTTCAAAGGGGAACTTCTACACTCCGACCGTTCTCGGAGACGTGAATTATGACGCCCAGATTGCGAGGGAAGAGTGCTTCGGGCCGGCGCTTCCCATTTTCATAGTAAAGGACCTCGAGGAGGCAATCGAGCGGGCGAACGACACACCCTACGGCCTGGGCTCATCTGTCTGGACCAGGAACGTTGAGCGAGCGTATCACGCGGCGGAGAGGATTCAGGCGGGGACCACCTGGGTGAACTCACCCCCCATTGCCAGAGCGGAGGTGCCGTTTGGGGGCTTCAAGCAGAGCGGATTCGGCAGAGAGTTGGGAATCGAAGGCCTGGACCACTACTTCGAAACGAAGAGCATCCAAGTCCTTGAGTACGGCAAAGGGAAGAAGTGGGCCTTCCCCATCAACTGAACCTCCTAGGTGGAGACGCGCTCGCGGAGTAGCCTAGGGCTGCGGCTGGGATGTTATGTTGATCATCCAGTGGATGCCGAACTTGTCCGTGACCTGCCCAAAGGTGTCCCCCCAGAACTGCTTCGCAAGGGGCATGTCGACCTTCCCTGCTCTTGCGAGTCCGTTGAAAACTTTCGTCAGCCTGGTGCTGTCGTGGCCGCTGATGCTCATGTGGATATTGTCACCGAACTTCGCCTGGCGGCTAGGCATGGCGTCGCTCGCCCTGAACGTCAGTCCTTCGTTCTTCAGAACAGCATGCACGATGAGGTCGGCATCGGCGGGGGTGGATGCCATCTTCGCTTCGGCGAACGTTTGCATCGTGAGTTCACCACCCAGAATCGAGTGATAGAACTTCATGGCTCCGGCCGCGTTTCCATTGAAAGTCAGGTACGGCGTTAGCTGAGGGTCCATTTGTCATAATCGTCCTCTGTCCTATTTAACCAGGTACCCAGTCGACTGGTAGCCCAGAGTCGCACGCCTTACATGGTAAGAAGATCATCAACGCAATCCAAACAGTCTGTCAGAGCCCGAGCAGAAGGCACACCGAACGCAAGGGATGTACTGATCGTCGAGGAGAGCGGCCAGAGGCATAGGACGGCCATCTGGTTAAAGTCTAGGAACGTCTAAATACATTCATCCGGCGCCGGTGAAAGAAAATGGCTCAGTTCGCCAGGATAAAGCTCACGAGTACCAACCTGCCAGAGCTAGAGAAGGTTGCAAACGACATCAGGGAGATCGCCGACAAGACAGGCGTCAAAGTACGCGGCCCTCAGCCACTCCCAACAAAGAAGCTCAAGATCACGACAAGGAAGGCGCCGACTGGGGAGGGGAGCCACACCTTCGACCACTGGCAGCTGAGGGTCCACAGAAGGATACTCGATGTTCAGCCTGACGACAGAACCATGAGGCAGATCACAAAGTTGAGAATCCCCGAGGACGTTAAAGTAGAGCTAATTCTTACTTCTTAGGCTTGGGCTTTCACCCAGTCGATGGTTCGCCGCAGACCCTGCTCGAGTGTCAGCTCGTGCTCGTACCCCAATTCTGACTTCGCCCTCTCCATAGAGGGATAGCTGATCTGGGGCTCCGCCTCTAGCGCTGTGCGGGGAGGGGCGAGGTTGAGTTTTGACTTTGAGCCTGTCAGTTCTTTGATTGTTTCCGCGAGCTCTCTAATCGTGACCGGCCTCTCGCCCCCGAAGTTGTAGGCCCTACCTACCGCCCTGTCGTTGTCCAGAATCATAAGCGCCAGTTTCGCGAAGTTATCGACGTGAGAAGGCGACGTGGTGTCCCTCCCGCCGTTGAACAGAGTAAGAGGCTCGTCCTTCAGGCAGGCCCGGATGAACCTGATGGTCGCCCTCGTTGGCTGGTCGTACTCTCCGAAGAGGAGCCAGCTCCTTGTGAGAGACACTGGAAGGTTCTTGGTCTTGTAGAAGCTCATTGTCAGGTTCTCAAGGACAACCTTGGAGTAGTCGTAGGGTACCCTCGGGTCAAAGGGTGTATCTTCAGTGACGGGGTTCTTCCTGGGCGCCCCGTAAACATTTGCACTGGATGTGCAGATGATTCTCTTGACATTCTTTCGGAGAGCTAGCTCGAGCATGTAGAGGCTCCCGAAGCAATTAACTTCAAAGCAGAGTTTCGGATCCTCCACTGTCTTTCTGATCTCGGTTATGGCCGCCATGTGGATAATCGCGTCAAAGTCAAGGGATGCCAGCCTCTCGAAAACAAAACCCTTGTCGAGGAGGTCCCCCGAGACATCCCATCCTGAGACGTCTGTGGGCACCGTCTCCGCCCCATTCTGCTGAAAGTATTTCACAAGGTTCCTCCCGACCATCCCCGAAGCCCCCGTGACTAGGACCTTCAACGGCTCGACCGGCCGACCCCCATTCTATTTAAGGAGAGAAGACTATTCCCGATTTCTTCGATAGTTCTGTGACCAATTCAGGGTCTACTATGCCGTACCCCATCGTCTCGGTCCCGTCGGCCATGGTTAAGGGAAGCCGCGAGACGTAGTAGGGAACTTCGTAATCCCCAACCCGCTCCGGAGGTGCTCTGAATACTAGGCTCCAGGTGTTGGCCTTCAGCTCGAAACAAGTTACGGCGGTCACCTTCCTCTCGCCGAACCCTCCTCCCCTTCCTCCAGCCGCGAGGGAGCCCTCGCCAATGTTGAGCACAAAGAGCATGTTTTCTCCCGACTGGGGTCTCAGGTCGACTTCTCTCCGCGCTATCACGATGGCCCGTGAAGGGCCCGAAAGGTTGGCAACGAGTTCCTCAATAGCGTTCAATGGTGCCCGTGGGAGAGTTCGGAGCTATAAACCAGGCAGGAATCCGGAGCCCGTATCCTCCCGGCGCTCTAGATACTCTGCCAGGAGAATTACGGCGTCAGGGGTCATTGAGCCGTCGTTGAACATACGTCGCAGCCGAGAAGCGGGAACCTCCTTCACGCCCTCGACTTCCCCTCTGTCGATGTCCCAAGGCTTGTCTGTTCGGGTGAGATAGAGAGTTACCCACTCCCTTTCGGTGAGCCCTCCCGATCGAATCGGAGGCAGGAGGTGCTTTCCAAGCTTGGTTAGTCTGGCGACAATCCCGAGCTCCTCCCTGAGCTCTCTCAAAGCAGCCTGGTCGTAGGCCTCCCCCGCCTTTACGTGCCCAGTGCTGGATAGGGTCCAAAGTCCCGGATGCCACATGTCTCTCTTGCTCCGCTGCTGAAGCAGGAATTCTCCGTTGCCCCGCACCACTAGGACGGCCACCGCACGGTGGAGCAACCCCTTCTCTAGGCAACTCCCGATGCTAGCGGTCCCTATCACGATATCGTGCTCGTCGACCAAGTCGACCATTTCGTCTGGGGGCAACTCGCTTCCTCGCACCCTCGCAATAGGAGATGATAAAGCGAGTCTCTGAGAACCACTTCATGAAGGATTTGAGGACAAAGCTCGCGTTTTCTAGGTTTACCGACCGCGTCAGACGGCGGTTGCGGCCGGAGTCCCTCCCCCTGCCGGGGGCGTGGTCGCAGCACTGTACATCTTCGGAGTCCTTCCTATGTAGACGTTGATGAGGATGAGCGCGACTATTGCAATCAGAATCAGAGCTATGGTGTAGTTGAAGTTGTTGAAGACATCGAACGTTGACAACGCCGCTACGACCACTCCCCATCCAAGGTAGAAGCTCCTCTCGCTGTCGTCGAAGATGGTGAAGGCGGCGACCACCGTCCAGAGTCCGCCCAGAAGCAGCATAAGGGAGACCATTCTGGGAAGATCAATGATTCCGACCAGCCAGGCTGCCGCAGAGAGCAACACCACGATTATGATTCCCGCCCCATACCCCAGCTTCAGACGCATTGCACCTGTGGTGTCTGCCTGCGGGCGGGTATTAAGGGGTCTCGGTTCACGATTCCGAAGAAGGGAGGGAGAACGGGCCGAACCTTTCCTCGTATGCACGTGCTAGGCGCAAAACACCCGATTCTTCGAAGAGCTTCCCTATCACCTGTACCCCGAGAGGAAGTCCATCCATCAACCCCGAAGGGATAGAGGCCACCGGGAATCCGACGTAGTTGAAAGGCAAAGTAAGACGGTTCAGAGCAGAGTAGACCGAGACTTCTTTGCCGTTGATGGTCGTCGCGTTCTGGCCTATCTTTGGTGCAGGAATCGATGTTGTAGGGGCAATAAGGAAGTCGAACTTGTCCATCGCCTGGGAGAAGCGCTCTATGATGGAAGGGCGCGAATTGATGGCATTGACGTAGTCTACCGCCCGTATGTCTTCGCCCAGCTCCAGCAGCCTCCTAACGTCTGCTCCGTAGAGTTCTGGGACGGTGTCGAGCCACCTCTGGTGGAAGGCAGTAGCCTCGGCACGGCGGATAATGAGCCACTTGTCATTGACCTCCTGGACTGGGCCGAGGTCGGCCCCGCCGATGGTGCAGCCTATGTCGCGTAGATTGGAAGCGAACCTCTCGAAGTTCTCCTCAACCTGCGGGTCGACGCCATCATGGAAGTACGGCCGGACCACCCCGATCCGTGCGCCAGTGAAGGGAACGGACAACGATTCGAGATAGTTCGGGACTGGCTCATCGACGGTTGTTATGTCGGACTTGTCGTGTTCCGTTATCGCCTGGAGTAGGGCAGCGGCGTCCCAGGCACTTTGGGCTAGGACACCAACGGTATCGAGCGAGGCAGCCAATGGAATCACTCCGAGCCTGCTCACCCTGCCGTACGTGGGCTTGAAGCCGATAATACCGCAAAGGGCAGCGGGAATCCTCACGGAACCTGCGGTATCTGTTCCTATCGCACCTGCAGCCATTCCCGTTGCCACGGCCACTGCGGAACCTCCGCTTGACCCCCCGGCCACCCGCTCGCGATCCCAGGGGTTCCTAACGGGCCCGAAGTGAGGATTGTCGCTCGTCACCCCCGCGGCGAACTCGTGCATGTTGGTTGTACCGACCAGGACAGCCCCCTTTTCCTTGAGGCAACGGACAGCTGTCGAGTCGTAGTTCGCAATGTTGTCAGTGAGTATCTTTGAGCCGGCCGTGCACCTGACTCCACTGATATAGAATACGTCCTTCACTGCAATTGGAATCCCGTCGAGGGGCCCCAGGGGCGTCCCGGCCCTGTACCTGCTCTCTGACTCTTCCGCTGCCCTCAATGCAGATTCCCCTAGGACGGTGATGAAGCAGTTTAGCGCGCGGCCAAGTCTCTCGATTCTATCGAGACACGCCTTCGTTTCCGCGACCGGAGAAAGCGTACCTGCCCGGAACGCCTCCGACAGGGCTTGAATCGTGGGCGGATTGCGCGTTTGGGTGGGGGCAGACTTCATTGAGGCAGCCAGCCTAGTGCCACCGATAAAATGCGGGATGAGACTCCTTGACTGCAACAAAGAGTCCCGTCATCGTCGCGGTGACTGTCCCGTCAACCTTCAGCTCGCCTGAGACGTTCACTCTGTCCCCCTTCACTTCCGTCGCTCGGGCGCTGATCTGCCACTTCTTGTCTATCGGAGATGGGCGGAGGAACTTGACGGTGTATTCGGCTGTGACCGTGCCCGGAGGGGACGACAGGTTCCTAGACCCCATGAGCGCATAGGCCGCCGCCCAGTTCCCTTGACAGTCCATGAGGACAGAAATGATTCCGCCGCTCCCGAACCTCCCGAAGGCGACGTGATGCGGCTTCGGCTTCCAGTCAGCGACCACAGCGCCTCCGACAGGGAGGCTCTTCAGCCTCAGGCCATGCGAATTCTTCGGCCCGCAACCGAAACAAACGCCATTCGGTGCATACCTGTCTTGGAGGCTGCCCGCCATTGTGCCTAGATGCCCATCCTCGATTCACTCGTAAAGAACACGAATCGTGCGGCAGGCTTTGAATAAAAAGGGTTTGCGGGGTAGGTAGTCCCCTCAGGCTCCGCAAAGATATTACCATGCGAGCCGACTCCCCTGCAGGGCATGTCAGACTCGCCAGAGGCGGATCTATCTCATCTCACCATTGGCACTGGACCACAGGGCCCATTCGTGATTGAGGCAAACCTTGTGGTAACAGGGCGCACCTGCGTCCTCGGTAGCAGCGGGAGCGGGAAGAGCTACGCCGTAGGGGTGCTCTGCGAGGAGCTGTGCAGGAACGAGGTGCCGTTCGCAATAGTGGACACCGAGGGGGAGCACACGGGCCTCAGAGAGAAATTTGAGGTGATCTGGGTGGGAGAAGAGAGGGACAGCGACATATCATGGGACGACCTAGACCTCAAGGACCTGGCACAGCAGGCGCCAGACATTTCGCCACTTATTCTGGACGTCTCGGACCTGACAGATCCGAAGGAGAAGGTGTCTTCATTCATCACTTCCCTGTACGAGACGCTAACCCAGCGGCGGACCCCATACCTGGTGGTGGTGGAGGAAGCTGACAGGTTCGTCCCACAATACGGCCAGAGGGTGCCCATTTTCGCGGAGGTGGCGAGAAGGGGGAGAAAGCGAGGAATGGGGCTGATGATTTGCTCGCAGCGGCCTTCTTTGGTGGACAAGAACGTGCTCAGCCAGTGCGGAAACCAGCTGATCGGGAAACTGATAATCCAGAACGACCTCCAATCGGTCGCCCAGTTCTTCCCCGGGAAGGGTCTGCCAAAGGAGCTGACGACGCTAAAGGCGGGGCAGTTCTTCGCGATGGGAGGGTTCGCGCCAGCACCCTCTCTGGTAACAATCAAGAAGCGCGCGACAAAGCCGGGAGGTGTGACCCCGTCCCTCTCGAAGAGGGTGGTGAAGAAATACGTGGGGCCAGTGAACCAGCGGTTTGTCCAAGCGACGCGACAAGGACCGGATGTGGCCGAGCGACTCCCGACCAGGGTCGCCATGGGTCTTCCGCCTTCGATAAAGGCAGAAGACGTTCCTCTGATGGTCAGGAGGGAGCGCAGCTTCGGAATCTTCGGACCGCGCGAGACAGTCACGAACGTGACCCCCCTATACCGAACACTGATTCAATTAGGAGTGAGGAAACGCCGAGGACTCCTCAAGAGGAGGTTCGAGACCGTCTATGCATACCTGGACGCGACCACAGGCAAAGAAGTCTTGATCGGAAGGGGACTCGAGGTCAATAGTGGGTTCGAGAAGCTGTTGGGGCTCACCACTCTGCAAGTGGAAGTCCTGCGAGAGGTCAAACCCGACGGCGACACCAGCGCTCTGGATGTGGCAACCGCAATCGGAGAGTCGAAGCCGAGTGTCTCGAGGGTTCTCAATTTCCTGGACAACAGGAGGCTCGTGAGGACCATAGAGGTAAGGAATAGGAAGCTGTACAGGCGTCTCATCGACCTTCCCCGGGAGCCTTCGGATCTCTCTCCCATTGAATGGGAGGAGATCCCCGTGGCTGATGCGAAGACATTGACACCGAAGCTCAAGGAGTCGGATGTCAAGGAAACGGTCAAGGGCCTCTGGGAGGGCGCTGACGTGGAAAGCTTCGAGACCTTCCTGTACCCTGTGTTCAAGGTAGAACTGGTGGTGAGGAGGAGGCACCGCTCGGTTCTGATCGACGGGAGAAGCGGCAAGGAACTGGCGTTCTAGAGCACCCAGACGAAGGAGGGAGTCGGTCTCGCTGAGCGAGTGCTAGGCAGGGAGTTCGTCCAGGATCTTGGTACCCGAGCTGGTGCCGATTCTGTTAGCCCCGGCATTGATCATCTCTAACGCCTTCGCGAGGGTGCCAATGCCCCCGGCTGCCTTCACCCCTGTCCGGTTGGCGAGCACTTTCCGCAGAAGCGAAACGTCCGCGACCGTGGCTCCACCGGTACCGAACCCCGTCGATGTTTTCACGAAGTTTGCTCCCGCCTGCTCCGCGAGACGGGCCCCCCTGACCTTCTCTTCGTCAGTGAGGTAGCAGCACTCGAGTATGACCTTCAGCACGGTGTTAGAACGTCCGCAGAAGGCGGCAACCTCGTTTATGTCCGAGAAGTAAGCCCGCGTGTCCCCGGACTTTAGGGCGCCTATGTTCGAGACCATGTCAATCTCCCTCGCACCGTCGGTAATGGCCCCCCTTGCTTCCATAAGCTTCATGTCGGCGGCGGCAGCCCCAAGGGGGAAGCTCACCACAGAGCAGACCACGGTACTGCTCCCCGCGAGCCTACGAGCCGCGTGCCTGACGTGGACTGGGTTGACGCAGACCGCCCAGAAGCCGTACTTCAGAGCCTCTTCACAGAGCACATCGATGTCCGCGGAAGTCGCAGTCGCCTTGAGGATTGTGTGGTCTATGACCCGGGCAAACTCGGATCTCTTGTTCAGGTGCGCCGGGGAAAGAAGCTCTCCCATGAATTTCGGAACTGACCGTCTTATTCGTCCTCATAAATTGGGAGCACCATTCCCATAGTTGAAACCAAGAGCAGAATGCGAAAAGCAGGGGGCGACCTCTCGGGTGACCGCACACGCCCTATTTCTCAATAGTGAGAAGAGTCCCGGAACCTTAAATCAGAGAAGACAATGATTGGATTGATGCGAGAAAGGAAAAATCTCGAAAAGAAGCACCTTCCAGGTTCGACATACGAATACTGGCTGAGCGCGCAGGCGACGGTCCACGCTGGCAGAGCACACAGGGTGCCGGCGCCCGACATCTATGAGGAATGGGTGGAGGGGCGGATTCACAAGAAGGTCGAGAAAGCCCGCCGCCAGACTGCACGCCCCCCACGCTCCAAAGGCCGACCCTGACCTGATAGCCCCCCAGACGCTAGGGAGTCCGGCGGGCCATCTCTGACGGTTTCTCAGAGTTGGGAATTGTGCCCACGATTTATTATGGCGAGTAGGATGTTTTTCCAGTGGAAAATGCAGCGCCACGCGGGACCCTTTGCAAGGGATTTCATGGGGAAGGGAGTCGTCACCATCTTCCAGGAATCAAAGGTGGACAGCGCCATCAGGGCGATGGATGAGCACAACATCGGGAGCGTCGTGGTACTGGACAGCCTCGGCCCCTGCGGGGTGTTCACCGAACGAGACCTGCTAAGCAGGGTGCTCGCGAAGGGGAAGGACCCTGAGTCTACGGTCATAATGGAGGTGGCCTCGCCGAAGTTTCCCTCCATCACTTCCTCACTGACGTTGGAGGAGACTGCCACGGCCATGGTCGAGAAGAAGAGCAGGCTCATGGTCTTCGAAGGAGCCGAGCTCGTGGGGATGGTTACCCCTACTGACCTTGTCAGGGTTCTCAGAGGGGTCGGGACAGACTTCTCGATACTGAAGGTGATTTCTACCCGACTAGTCACGGTGGCGCCCGAGTCGCCGGTGGACGCTGTGGTCAGGCTAATGGACGAGCGGAAGACAGGGAGCGTGCTTGTGAGCGAATACGGACAGTGGACGGGGATCTTCACGGAGCGCGACCTCCTGAAGCGGGTGCTCGCGCCCCGGAAAAAGCTCGAGACACCCGTTATGGACGTGGCGACGAGACCTGTCATTACCGCCGAGCCTGGAATCTTCGGAAGAGAGGTGGCAGGCATAATGGCTATTCACGGGTTCAAGAGGCTTCCGCTTGCGCTAGAAGGAGAAGGCGTCGGGATAGTCACGGCGAGGGACGTAGTGGAGGCGTTCGCCATGGCGAACAAGCCCAGGGCGCCCCGCGTGGACTGGGTACAGTGGAACTGAGGACTTAGTGGGACGTGGCGGCGTTTCTGAGGCGCCTGTTGCCCCGGATGAGCGTGGCCAGCCTGTGCCCTCCCACCTCGGACGCTTCGAACCGAACTCTCGCGACTGGCCTGCGGATGCGAATCATTCGGGTGAGGTCAGACGGCGTCCCGAGGACAACGGCGTCGCAGGAGACGCCATTGATGCTCTCCTCGAGCTCCTTCAGCTGTTCTGCGCTGTAGCCCAGAGCAGGGAGAACCTTCCCTAGCTTTGGGAAGCGGCTGTACGCCTTTCGAATCGAGCCGACCGCCTTCGGCCTTGGGTCGACGAGGATTCCCCTGACGCTTCTGGCAGCGACAGCTCCCGCCCCTTCAGAAAGGCCCCCATGTGTAACAGAGGGGCCGTCCTCCACGACAAGGACCCGCTTCCCCCGCACAAGCTCGGGCTTGTCGAGGGTGGCATTCGAGTCTGTCTTGACGATCAGTGCCTTCGGGTTGAGCTGGCGGCATGAACTAGTCACCTGCTCGACCGCCCTCCTAGCTGCGATGTTCACCTTGTTGACCACAATGGCATCAGCCATCCTGACGTTGGTTTCTCCGGGGTAGTACCTCGACTGATCCCCCGGCCTCATGGGGTCGACGACAGTTATGGTAAGATCAGGGAGGTAGAAGCTGAAGTCGTTGTTCCCTCCGTCCCAGATAATCACGTCCCCCTCCTTCTCTGCCTGCTCTAGGATAGCACCGTAGTCCACCCCGGCGTAGACGACTATCCCCTTGTCAATGTGCCCCTCGTATTCCTCCCTTTCCTCGACTGTGGCATGGTACCTGTCTAGGTCGTCGTGGGTCTGGAACCTCTGGACGGCTATGGAAAGGTCCCCATAGGGCATGGGGTGCCTGACCACTATGGGCTTCAACCGCATCTTCAGCAGAATGTCAACGACCATTCGGCTGACCGTGCTCTTCCCCGCTCCGGTCCTGTCGGCCACTACGGCAACAACCGGTTTGGAAGATTTCAGCATGGTGTCCTTGGGGCCAAGCAAGTGGAAGCTCGCCCCCTTCGACTGTACCAGGGAGGCCATGCTCATGACGTACGAATCGGAGACGTCGCTGTAGGCGAAGTAAACGTCAGTGACCTCGCGGCTCCGTATGAGCTCCGCCAGTTTCTCTTCCGGGTAGATCGGTATTCCTTCCGGGTAGAGCCTGCCCGCGATGGATGCGGGATAGGTCCGATTGGCGATATATGGAATCTGGGTCGCAGTGAAGGCAACGACTTTGTATTCCGGGTTGTCCCTGAAGTACACGTTGTAATCATGGAAGTCTCTCCCCGCAGCACCCATTATGATGGCATTTCTAGTCACAATCAAGCACCAGCCCCGCCCGGGCTTCAAGTGTATATAATCGAAAGGCTGATTCTTACGTCTGGGAACATAGTCCCACGTGGGGACTGCTTTACAATCAGTCCACTACATCAATAACTGGCTGTTTCTGACCGGTGACAGGATCAAGTGCGGACATGGAGGCGCTGCGAGCAACCAAGCTGACGAAGGTCTACAGGAAATCGAAACAACCCGCCCTAGATTCCGTCGACTTGGAAATAGAGGCAGGGCAGATATTCACGATGTTAGGCCGAAACGGTGCAGGCAAGACGACCTTTCTCAGGATTGCAAGCACACAGTTGATGCCAACATCCGGGAGCGTAATGGTCTTGGGGCTTGACGTGGTGAGAGACGCCAAGCAGCTGCGGGAACGAATCGCAATCACGCCTCAGGAGGCGGAAACCATCTACCCGCTTACGCCACGGGACCATGTGTTGCTCAACCTGAGGATGCGCGGAATGCCGAAGGAGGAGGCGAAAAAGAGGGCAGTGGAGGCGCTCGATGAGCTCGAGCTGAGCGATGTTGCGGACATGAATTCGGATTGGCTCTCGGGCGGCATGAAGCAGAGGGTGATCGTGGCCATGGCCATCAAGACGGACGCCGAGCTCATCTTCCTGGACGAGCCCACCATAGGACTTGATCCCCTTAACAGGAGGAAGGTATGGGATCAGCTGACGAGGCTGAAGAAGAGCGGCAGGACAATCGTTCTCACTACCCACTACATGGACGAAGCCGAAGCACTATCTGACAACCTGGTGATCATCAACAGAGGGAAGGTGGTCGCCTCTGGGACCCCCAGGAGCGTGAAGGAGGCCGTAACCCTCAGGAGCACCCGAGTTGACGTCTACGACAGGTTCACTCAGTCCGAGCTAGGCCGCTACGGCAGAGTTTCCTCAATCGCAGGCAGGTTCAGGGTACTGACCGACGAGGAGGGGGCGAGAAGCCTTGGCGAGGAAGCAGTGGCAAGAAGTGCGACCATTTCCATGAGCCCTGTAACTCTCGACGACGTGTTCGTGGACATAGTGGGCGAGGCCGAGAAGGGGGAGGAAAGTGAAGCTTAGGGAAAGAATCAGGTCGCTCTGGGCGATAATGTACTACCTGGGGTTCACCCCCATGCTGAGGAACCCTCTCTTCATCGCCTTCGTCTTTTCGACCCCATTCACCCTCCTGTTCATCCTGTTCGTTGCCAGCAATGGCGCAGCCCTCCCCTATGGCCTCGCAGGTGCGCTTACCATGGTAACAACCGAGCTGGGGTTGTTCGTTGGGACGGACCTGGCATCGTACAAGCTGCAGAACAGGTTCCAGGACATCGTGGTCGCCTCGCCCGTAACTCCCCTTGTGTACATGTTCGGGGTGGCGCTATCAGAGCTCATTTTCGGGGCTCCGGCCCTCGTAATTCTGTTCGTGCTAATAGCGGGACAGGGTGCGTCGGCCGTCGCTCTCGCGGGTTGCCTCGGAGTCGTGGTGCTCCTTTGGGTCACTACCACAAGCCTGGGGTTCTTCTTCTCCGCGTACGCCCCGAACACACAGAACGCGTTCATCATAAATGGGTTCATCACCACCATCCTCTCGGTCCTTCCGCCCGTCTATTACTCGGTCAGTGTGCTTCCGAGGTTCCTGGTGCCCTTGGCAGAGATCATCCCGACAACTGAGGCGTCGGCCCTGTTCCAGGGGACCATAGGGCTCGGATACTCCATAGAGCCAGCATCGGGCTTCGCCGTGCTTCTGGTGGCGACCGTGATAATGCTCCTGCTCGTCTCGTTCAGAATGAAGTGGCGCGAGAACTAATCAAAGAAACAGGGAAGGCGCCGGGGGAGGGATTCGAACCCGCGCGACCGATAACGGTCACGGGCTGTCCTGCTGGGACTCAAGGCCCGCGCATTAACCACTCTGCCACCCCGGCGTTGACGCCGCTCCAAAGGACTGTCTTCTTATCCTTTAAACGGACAAATCAAGGCGTGGGCCAAGCAATGGTTTTACCCCATTGGATGGGCGACAGGTGCTGATGGAAGCGAAGGTGCGACCTGCCAAGCCAGCCGACAAGGCACCGCTCATGAGCTTCATCAAGGACGTGTGGGGAGGCCACGATTACATCCCATCAGTA
>Ga0187770_10001254_pt1 | contig 13324 bp, 11 predicted proteins | sample 0116_SJ02_MP02_2_FD_133154 | JGI IMG/M metagenome (GOLD analysis project Ga0187770, IMG submission 133154) | Tropical peat soil microbial communities from peatlands in Department of Meta, Colombia - 0116_SJ02_MP02_20_MG | ecosystem: Environmental > Terrestrial > Soil > Wetlands > Peat | place...
CGATCGCAGATTCTTAGAGACGATTATCCGCTATTACAAGGGAGGGCCGGTAGGTCTGGAGGCGATTGCTGCGACCCTACAGGAAGAAGCGGATACGCTGGTCGATATGATTGAACCCTTTCTCCTGAAGATCGGTTTTGTCGCCAGGATGCAGAACGGGAGAAAGGCCACGGAATTGGCCTATCAACATTTTGGGATCCCCTATTCCGAATCGGGAAGACAGCTCTCCCTTCCCACCCGCAAGAAACATTGATCCACAACCCGTCCCCACAAGGAGGAAATGATGAAGAGATTTGTCCTGATCCTGGTCATCGCTGTTAGCCTTTTTTCTCTTCCATCCGAAATTCAAACGGCAATGGCAGGCGTAGGGATGGGGTTCGATGGTCACTCCAGGACGAAAGAAGAGTCCGCAGAACCGATCTAAAGCATGTCTTTACTGATTTCAATTTTGGCTTTGGCCCTTAATTGACGGAGCCAATCCTGGTAGAATTCTTCCCCCTTCTGATAAATCAGCCGCTTTTCAAGCTCTTTCTTCACCTGTGGGAATTTATTCTGATCCGCAGGTTCCACAGCGGATAATCTTACCACAAAATATCCATCCTTTGTCCGAAGGGCTTCTTTGGGAATGGGATTCTTATCTGTCACCGTGGAGAGGATTCCCATTAGCTCCCCGGCCGGACCAATTTTTGGGATGACCCCTCCTGTCCGATTGAAGAAACCCGTTTCCTCGATGTGCAACCCTCTCTCTTTCCCCACTTCATTTAGACCTTTTCCCTTTTGAATCTGGCTGAGAATGTCTTCGGCGACCTGACGGGCCTTCTCCTCAGCCTTCACCCCGATCACCTTCGTCCTCACCTCCTCCTTCACTTCGTCAAGAGAGGGAATCCGAGATTCTTTCTTATCGACCAACTTAAGAATATAGAAATTGGGTGGGATGTTGACCACCGGAGAGATCTCTCCGACCTTCAAGGAGAAGGCACTTGAGAAGAAGGAAGGATCCCTGCCGATTTCTGGGATCTCATCACCTTCCTTAAAAAATGCCGTTGTCTTGATGGGAAGATTCTTTTCTCCTGCAAACCGTTCTAAATCTCGGCTGCGGAAAAGAGAGTAGAAGGCATCGTCTGCTCTGCGCGAGGCTTCTCCGGTTGCCTTCTCCTTCCTCAATGTCTGGAGAATCTGCTCCCTGACTTCCTCAAGAGACTTTAGATTCTCCTCGACGACCTCCTCTGCCTTGAGGATATAGAATCCATCCTTCCCTCTCAAGACCCCACTCAGCTCACCCGTCTTCATTGAAAAGAGAACTGTTTCGATCGGTTCACCCAGCGCCCCTCTCTGAACCCATCCCATCTCACCTCCCTTAGGGGCGGTATTCGACTCGGAATACTGTTTTGCCAAGGAACCGAAATCCTTTGCCTTCTTGGCCTTTTCCAGGATCTCTTCAGCCCTCTTTCTCTTCTCCTCCACTTTATTGGGCGGGTCTTCCGGGCCGACTCTGACCAGGATCTCCCTTGCCTTCACTTTCTTTGGAGTCTTATATTTTTCTTTCTGGAGATCGTAAACTCGCTTGATTTCATCAGGGGAAACCTCAACCTTCCCCTCAAAATCAGAAGGCCGGAAGAGGAGATATTGGATCTTTAGAAGGGTGGGCACCCTGAACTCCTCTTGGCGTTTCTGGTAATAGTCCTTTAACTCCACTTCGTTCACATTGATCTGTCCCTTAAAGGCCTCGGGGGTGACCTTTAGAAAGGTGAGATTGATCCGTTCGTTTTCAAAGAGATACGTCTCGAGGACCTCCTCCTCAGAAACCTTTCCTCCATTCAGTCTGATCAGATTGATTACCTTTGAGAGCAGGATATTTTGCCGCTGATCCCTCTCAAACTGCTCCGGGCTCATCCGTTCGATACGGAGGAACCTCTCATAATTTCGCTGATCAAATTGACCGTTGACCTGGAAATACGGGATGGATTCGATGGATGTCCTCAATTCCTCATCGGGGACGGAGAGCCCCAATCTCTTTGCCTCTTGAAGGATGAGAACCTTGGAGGTGAGATCTTCTAAAACCTTGTCTTTTAGGTGGAGCTCTTCAATCATCTTCTCCGAAAAGGATGGACCCAAGGCATTTCGATATTGTTTAACCACGTTTTGATAGGCGTCATTGTAATCCCTCACCTCGATGGTGACCCCATTTACCTTGGCTGCATAGGTCTGCTTTCTCTCACGGATCAATGAATATCCTCCCCATGAGATAAAGGTGACGGCCACCAATATGAGGATCCCCCGCAGCATCCATGAGGTCGCATGTTCCCTTAATATCCTCAACATAAACGTTCTCCTTTCACTCGCCGCTGTCAGTCGTGCACCCCACAGGCAGGGGTGATGAGAATGGAAGCCTTATACTCAATATTATTAATCAATCTTCCTAAAAAAGACAAGACCTTTCGAATGTAATGCTTCACTCTGCGGTGGAAATTTGCCGAGGTCCGGCAGGGATGCCAAAGAAAATCTTATAGTGGCAACATCAGCTTGCCCCTGGACTAAGAGATTTTCACCGGTCACCCAAGGACTGCGCTATTAATGGTGAAGGTTAACCGCGCCCTCAAAAACTTGGACCATCCGCTTGTGGTCGGATCTTATCGACTTTATAAGATTTTCGGAGAGATTCCTGGCGAATCATCAGATTTCACCCACGCTTCAGTGAGGCATTGCTTTCCAATGTTGAATTTTCTTGAATAGGGCGGAAGTATTTGTTAATATAAAGCAGCTTTTTAGACGGAGAGGGGAAGAAGGAATGGTTTTTAACTCGCTGTGGGGACTCTTTTCAACGGATTTAGCGATCGATTTAGGAACCGCCAATACCGTCGTTTATGTGAAGGGGAAAGGGATCGTTTCCTCCGAGCCCTCCGTGGTTGCCATTCAGAGGGATTCGAGAGGGGAGAAACGTATCCTGGCCGTAGGCCGCGAGGCGAAAGAGATGTTGGGCCGAACTCCCGGGAGCATCTTTGCCATCCGACCGATGAAGGACGGGGTGATCGCTGATTTTGAAATCACGGGTGAAATGCTTCGCTATTTCATCGCGAAGGCCCACAATCGCAAGACATTGATTCGGCCCCGGGTGGTCATCTCTGTTCCCTCGGGTATTACGCCTGTCGAAAAAAGGGCGGTTCGGGAATCGACCCAGTCTGCTGGCGCCAGGGAGATCTATCTCATTGAAGAGCCGATGGCCGCTGCCATCGGTGCCGGACTTCCGATCACGGAAGCCTCTGGAAACATGGTGGTCGATATCGGGGGAGGGACGACGGAGGTGGCCGTTATCTCCCTGTCGGGGATCGTGACGAGTCAGTCCATCCGGGTGGCGGGTGATAAGATGGATGAGGCCATTGTCCAGTACGTCAAAAGAAAATATAACCTACTTATTGGAGAACGGACGGCAGAGTTGATCAAGATCAACATTGGGACGGCCTATCCTGAAGAAAACCCCCAAAGCATAGAAGTCAAAGGAAGGGACTTGGTGACGGGGATTCCCAAGACCCTCGAAATCAATAGCGAGGAAGTCCGGGAGGCTTTGGCGGAATCGATCAATACGATCATTGATACCGTCCGCATCACCCTCGAAGGAACACCGCCCGAATTGGCTGCGGATATTGTAGACAAAGGGATCGTTCTGGTCGGTGGCGGGGCCCTTCTCAAAAACCTTGATGTTCTGCTCCGAGAGGTGACCAGCCTCCCCATCACCATTGTCGATGATCCCCTGTCGTCAATTGTTCTGGGTGCAGGGATGGTCCTGGATAACGAAGCATTGCTTCATACTGTGACGGTTCAATACTGAAGATTGATGAGGATACGTGGTTTTTTCCTCTATCGAAGATATACTCTCTCAGCATTTATTATTGTCATCCTGTTCTCTGCCCTGATCTTGATGTCGTTGAGGGTGAAACAGCGAAAGGGGGTGGAGTTTCTGGATGCCCTCGTGATAGAGGTTTGCGCCCCTTTCCAGAAAGCATCGACCTTCGTTATCAAGGCGATTCATGGAGCCTTTCAAGAATATTTTTTTTTGGTCCACCTCGGAAGAGAAAATGCAACGCTCAAACAGAGGATCGCTGAGCTTCGAAAAGAGAACCGTCAGATGAGGGAAATGGCCATTGCCAATGAGCGCCTTCAGAGACTGCTCCAATTTCGGGAAAAAATCTCCCCCTCCGTGATCGGGGCCGAAGTGATCGGCCAAGACCCGTCCTCCTGGTTCAAGAGTGTGACCGTGAACAAAGGGGAAAAGGATGGGGTGCGAAAGGGGATGGCGGTGATCTCCCCCGAGGGGGTGATCGGTCAAATTCTCAAAACGGCTCCCGATTATGCAACCGTTCTTCTCATCACCGATTACAACAGTGCCATTGATTCCATTGTCCAGAGAACCCGAGCCAAGGCGATTGTGGAGGGAAAAGGGGAGAATCTATGTCAACTGAAGTACCTTCTACGAGCGGATGAGGTGATCGTCGGAGATACCGTCGTTACATCGGGCTTAGGAGGAAATTTTCCGAAAGGGTTGACGGTCGGTGAGATAAAAAAAGTGGACAAGAAGGGCCACGGCATTTTTCAGTATGCAGAACTGGTTCCGAGTGTTGATTTGACAAAGTTGGAGGAGGTTCTTATCATCACCGAGACCTCTTCGCCCCCCCCAGAGGAGAAGGGAAAGAAGACAAAGAGGGACAAATGAGGCGGGTCGCCCTTCCTCTTTTTTTAATCATCTTCTTTCTAACCCTGCAGACGACCCTACTGACATCGTTCCCCGTTCAGAGGATCCGGCCCGATATCGTCTTGATCCTTACCCTTTATTTAGGCCTTTCGTACCGACCGATTCCCGGTGGGATCTTGGCTTTCTTTATGGGATACCTCATGGATCTCTTCTCCGGAAATGCCTTCGGCCTTTATACCCTGTCGAGGCCTCTCATCTTTTACATTGCACAAATCTTCAAGGACCGGTTCTATCTGGAAGGTTTCCTATCCCAATTCCTTTTTGTCTTCCTCGCCGGTCTGGTGGAAGGTCTCCTCCTGCTCATCCTCCTCAACGGTCTCAATCCCAATTCCATTGGAAATCTTTATCCCTTGCTATTCACCGTCCTCCTTCCGCAGTCTTTTTCCACTGGGTTGATCACGCCCATTCTCTTTTTTCTTCTTCATAAGGGATCGCTTTTTTTCTCCCATCCGAAGACGATGGGGATAAAGGAGAGGGGATAGCTGATGATGGAATTGAACACCCAGAGGATGGAGGAGTTCAAAGAAAAATACAGATATTTGGTCGCCTTTGCTGCAATCGCCTTCCTTCTCATCTTCATCCGCCTTTGGCACCTTCAGGTGATCAAGGGGAATGAATTCCAGCGATTGTCTGAAAACAATCGAATTCGGATTCTTGAGAACCCAGCTGACCGGGGGATGTTATTGGATCGAAAGGGGCGCATCTTGGCCCATAACCGCCCTTCCTTCGAAGTCTATCTCGTTCCAGAAGACCTGAAGAAAAACCCAGAGGTTCTGGTTAAAGTGGGAGAGATGTTGCACATGACTCAGGATGAAATAAAGAGCAAAGTGCAGAGTCAAAAAAAACGCCCCCCCTTCAAACCGGTGAAGATTAAGTCCGATATTGATTGGAATGAACTTGCCCTCCTCGAATTCAACCGGGTTCACCTTCCTGGTCTGATTGTGGATGTTCGACCGAGGAGGGCCTACCATTACGACGATCTGGCTTCACATCTTCTTGGTTACCTCGGAGAGGTTGATGAAAATGAACTGAGACAGTCGAACGAATCCCCGTATCGATTGGGGAGCCTCATTGGAAAATATGGAGTTGAATACCAATGGGAGGCGGATCTCAAAGGAATCGATGGAGGGCGCCAGATCGAAGTGGATGCCCTGGGAAGAGAGGTCAGACCCCTCCGGACGGTCGATCCCTTTCCCGGGAATAACCTGGTCCTGACGATTGACCTCGACCTTCAAAGGACCGCTGAGGAAGCCTTTCAAGATAAGGGGGGAGCCCTCATTGCCATGAATCCAAAGACGGGTAAAGTTCTGGCGATGGTGAGCAAGCCTTCTTTCGATCCCGATCTCTTTACGAGAAATATCTCGCCTGAAGAGTGGAGATCTCTCATAGAAGACCCTCATCATCCTCTTCAGAACAAGGGGATTCAAGGCCAATATCCTCCTGGTTCCGTGTTCAAGATCGTTACCGCCATTGCGGGTTTGGAATCCGGGATCATCACTCCGGAGACACAGTTGAACTGCACAGGTAGCTATCCCTATGGGAACCGGGATTTCCGATGTTGGAAAGAAGGAGGACATGGAACTCTCAGCCTCCATCGGGCCATCGTCGAATCCTGCGATATCTATTTTTATCAGGTGGGGCTCAAAGTGGGGGCCGACAGAATTGCCCATTACGCGAATGAACTGGGTCTGGGAAGGACGACGGGGATCCCGCTGCCACACGAGAAGCCGGGGATCGTCCCCTCCAGCTCGTGGAAAAAGAAACGTTTGGGAATCCCCTGGTATAGTGGTGAAACACTTTCCTTTTCGGTAGGTCAGGGCTATCTAAACGCGACACCTATTCAACTCGCAAACCTCATCTCGGCTGTTTCGAACAATGGCACCTTCTACCTTCCTCAAGTGGTGGAGAGGGTGGAAAATATTTATGGAACTCCATTAAAAGAGTATGCACCAGTGGTCATCGGAAGGGCTAATATCTCTGAGAATACTTTCCGGATCATCCAAGAGGCCTTATCAGGGGTGGTCAACGAGCCCCATGGAACCGGCTGGGCTTGTGCCCTGAAAGGGGTCAGGGTCGCAGGGAAGACGGGAACGGCTCAGGTGATCCGAATGGCACAGAATTTTAGGAAGGGAGATATGGACCGGATGCCTTTAAAATTCCGGGATCATGCGTGGTTCGTTGCCTACGCCCCCTGTGAGGATCCGCAGATCGCGACTGCCGTCCTCGTTGAGCATGGAGGTTTCGGGGCAGCAGCAGCAGTCCCCATTGCCAAGAAGGTCATTGAAAAGTATTTCAGCCTTGAACACGAATCCTCTGGTAAGATGGCGGGGGTTCTGATGGATTCCAACGATGATGATTGACCGGCGTCTCTTCACCCACTTCGATTGGGCTTTGGTGGGGATGACACTCGCCATCGCCTCCATCGGTATCGTTAACCTCTATAGCGCCACTTGCAATGTGGAGATATCCGGCACTCCTCTCTATCTCAAGCAGATGTTATGGCTGTTGATCGGATTGGCAGTGATGGTTGTGATCGCCTTCATCGAATACCGTTTTTATTCGGACTTTGCTTATATCATTTATATAACGGCCTTCTTCTTGTTGTTGGCGGTCATGGGTTACGGGATCATCACCTCAGGCGCCCAGAGATGGATCAGAATTGGCGTTTTCTCCTTTCAGCCTTCTGAATTTGTCAAGATTTCTCTGATCATGGCGTTGGCGAAATTCTTTCATCGACCTCCCCATCGAGAGGGCTACACGCTGAGGAACCTTTTGCCTCCTTTTTTTTTCGTTTTTTTCCCGATCATTTTGATCCTCAAACAACCCGATTTGGGAACAGCCATCATTCTTCTCCTGGTTTTTGTCTCCGTTCTCCTTTTTGTTAAAGTTCGATGGTCCTCCCTGCTCAGTATTGGATTGTCCGGGGCAGGTATCGTCCCACTCCTTTGGAGGTTTCTTAAGGGATATCAGAAGAGAAGGATCATCACCTTCTTCAACCCGGACTTGGACCCACTGGGTGCCGGCTATCATTTGATTCAATCGAAGATTGCCGTGGGATCGGGGGGAATCATCGGGAAGGGATTCATGAAGGGGACTCAGTGCAAACTGGGTTTCCTTCCCGAGCAGCAGACGGATTTCATCTTCTCTGCCCTAGGAGAGGAGTGGGGGTTGATCGGCTCTCTGGTTGTCGTAGGACTCTATCTTGCCCTTATCCTTTGGGGGATTCGCATCGCTGTTCAGGCAAAAGATCGATTTGCCGCGGTCCTTTCCTTTGGTGTGGTGGCCATGCTCTTCTGGCATGCGTTCATCAACATTGGAATGGTGTTGGGGATAATGCCGGTGGTGGGAATCCCTCTTCCCTTGCTCAGTTATGGTGGATCCTTCCTCTTCTCCACTCTGATCGGAATTGGCCTCCTCCTCAATGTCAGTATGAGGAGGTATCTTTTCTAGAAGGGTTCAAGGGGCCCAGGATTCAAGGGGTCAAGTAGGATCTCACTTGAATCCTTGAATCCTCGAATCCTCAAATGCTATTTTAGAAGGGGATGTCCTCGTCGGGTCCGGGAGGGGCTTCTTGACTCATATCTACTTCGGTGACTTCAGCAGGGACTCCGGGTGCTCCTAACATCTGCATTCGGGTTGCCACAATTTCGGTCGTCGACCTTTTGTTTCCGTTCTTGTCTTCCCATGCTCGGGTACGGAGTCGCCCTTCTATATAGACCTGTTTTCCCTTATTCAAATATTCTCCACATATCTCAGCCAATCGGCCGAAAGCGACAATCCTGTGCCACTCCGTAACGGTGGTTTTCTCCCCAGACCGGCTTACGCGATTTTCAGTGGTTGCCATCCTAAAATTTGCTACAGTGGTACCCGTGCTTAAATACTTCACCTCGGGATCCGCACCCAGATTACCGATGAGAATGACTTTGTTTACTCCAGCCATAGAATCCTCCTGTTTCCGGCATGAGTCTCGTCTTGTCCCTGACTGACCTCCCTGCCGTCACGCATCACTCGAGCCTTCCCATAGCAAGCAAGGGATGCCTTTCCTCTTTCTCTCTCCGTCAACTTACCATTTCTATCGCGCCTTTTCAAGGAGATATTGATGTCCACCGCCAGTTTTCTTCGTTTCATCAACACCGATTTGAAAGCGTGCCTTTTCACTTGGCCGTACTCCTTTTCGTCGCTTCGGAGGGCCTTTGTCTTGGGCGGGGAACGGGCAAGGATGTTGACGAAGTGGAAAATATATTTTAGTTTTATTGTGTCACTTCCTTACTCTCCTCGTTGACAAAGCGTATCATTTTCGTATAATATTTGCTTGTTTTTTCCATTTGAAGCAGGAGTCATTTGTGAAATATCTTTACAAATCAGAAAGCTACTCGATCCCGCAAAGGCTGCTTTTCATTCCTCTTAGGGAAACAATCCTCTTCCCTTACGTGGTAGCTCCGCTCTTTTTTCAGTCGGATGAGGCATTAACCCTATTGAATAAAGTGGTATTGGAAAACAGTCTGATCGGATGCGTGGGGCAGCGTGACCCTCATCTTAAGGATCCCCAGCCGAGGGATCTCCTATCTGTTGGGACGGTTTGTAAAATCTTGCAATTGGTCAAGCTGCCGAATAAAGGGATGAAGATTTTTGTGGAAGGGCTTTCAAGGGTCTTTCTTCAGAACATCACCCAGGAACCCCCTTATTTTAAGGCGGACGTGAAAGAGGTGAATGAGCCTCAGGAAAGGACGGTTCTTTCGGAGACCCTCGTCCAGAGTGTCGGGATCCTTTTTAAGATTTCGTTCTCCATGGGGAAGCCCCTTCCCGAGGAGATATTAAAGACTCTGGATAAAATTGACCATCCAGGCAGGCTTGCTGACCTGATTGCTATCACTCTTCGTTTGGGATTGAAAGAACAGCAAGACATCTTCGAAACCATCGAACCTCTGGATCGGTTGAAGAAGGTCTTTGAACACTTCAGTCGGGAGATTCAATCCTTTCCGGCAAGGCCCAGTCCATTGATCCATCCGAGTAAGGAGCCGGGTAAATTTCCGAAGGATCATTCGTTCCGCCCACCGCCGAGGGGACAGAAGGAGGTATCGGAGGAGGATCCCTATTTGGCGGAGATCTATGAACTTCGGGAAAAGATCGGATCTGCCGGGATGCCCCAGAAGGTCGAAGAGATTGCTCATAAAGAGATCAACCGCCTGGAACGGATGAATCCGGTTTCGGCAGAGTATACCGTCTCCAGAACCTATCTCGACTACCTCATCACCATGCCTTGGGATAAGAAGACGGTGGATAATCTTGACCTCGACCGGGCCCAGGCCATCCTCAATGAAGACCATTACGATCTTGAAAAAGTAAAGGAACGAATCTTAGAATTTTTGGCCGTTAAGAAATTGAAGGATCGTATGAAGGGTCCAATCCTATGCTTTGTCGGACCCCCTGGGGTTGGCAAGACATCCTTGGGGCGCTCCGTTGCCCGCGCCTTGGAGAGAAAGTTTATCCGCATCTCATTAGGAGGGGTGAGGGATGAGGCGGAAATCCGAGGCCATCGCCGGACCTATGTGGGGGCGCTTCCGGGGAGGATCGTTCAAGAGATGAGAAGGGCAGAAACCTCTAACCCAGTTTTCATGCTCGATGAGGTGGACAAGATCGGCCAAGACGTTCGGGGCGATCCGGCATCTGCCCTTCTTGAAACCCTCGATCCGGAGCAGAATTTTTCGTTTACGGATCATTACTTAGATGTTCCTTTTGACCTCTCCCATGTCCTGTTTATCACCACAGCCAACACCTTATCACCCATTCCTCCTGCTCTGCTTGATCGAATGGAGGTCATCCATCTCTCAGGATATACAGAGGAGGAGAAGGAGAAGATCGCCTTCCAATTTCTGATCCCTCACCAAAAAGAAGAGAATGGTTTGAAGAACTCTCCGCTTTCTTTCACCTCAGACGCCGTTTATAAGATCATTCGGGAATATACCCGAGAGGCAGGGGTTCGAAATTTAGAAAGAGAGATCGCTACCGTCTGTCGCAAGATCGCCAAGGAATTGGCGATGGGAAATAGCCCGAGGGAGGTGATCGATGAGGAGGGGGTGGAGGGACTTCTGGGGCCGAAAAGGTTCTTCCGGGAGGTCGCCCAGGAGAAAGACCGGGTCGGTGTGGCCACAGGATTGGCTTGGACAGAAAATGGAGGAGATATTATCTTCATTGAGACGTCTAAAATGAAAGGGGACAAGGGCCTTATCTTGACGGGTTCACTCGGAGAGGTGATGAAGGAATCTGCGCAAGCTGCTCTCTCTTATATTCGAACCAATGCTCCCTTCCTGGACATTCCTGGTAATTTCTACCAGGAATCCGATATTCATATCCATATCCCAGCGGGGGCGACTCCTAAAGATGGGCCTTCTGCAGGAATCACTATTGCCGCTGCGGTCCTCTCTCTTTTGAAAGGAAAGCCCGTTCCTCGCGAAATGGCGATGACGGGAGAGTTGACATTGAGTGGAAGAGTCCTTCCTGTGGGGGGGGTTAAGGAGAAGATTCTGGCGGCCCGGAGGGCGGGGGTGAAGACAGTGATCCTGCCCAAGGGAAATGAAAAGAATCTGGAGGATATTCCCGACTATATCAAGAGGGAAATGAACCTGGTCTTGGTCGAACATATTCAGGAGGTATTGGATCTTACTCTCTCCTCCTCGGAAACGAAGTCATGAGTGTGCGGAGTAAGAAAATCAGAAGTTGAACTCCAAATAGGACATCAAAAGCTCCGGATCCCGATGAAGAGAGAAAGACTCCAAGCTCCGAACTAAATTTCTCCGAACTCAGGTAATGGCATCTTTTAAATCCGGTTTTATCTCCATCCTGGGAAGGCCAAATGTTGGCAAATCAACTCTTTTTAATCGCATACTCGGTGATAAGATCGCCATCGTTGCGAGAAGACCCCAGACAACACGAAACCGAATTCTCGGTATAAGAAATGTGAAAGGGGGTCAATTCATCTTCTTGGATACTCCGGGAATCCACGAAGGAAGGTCCGAATTAAATAGACGGATGGTCTCAACGGCTATTGCTTCCGGTCGAGATTCGGATGTCCTTCTTTTTATGACGGAGGCCTCATCGCCTCTTGTGGAAAAGGACCGGCAGATGATCGGATCCCTTAAGGGAAGCAAGGGTGTTTCCTTTCTGGTGATCAATAAGATCGATCTGGTGAAGAAAGGAAAGCTCCTCCCCATCATCGATCAATATCAAAAACTTCATGCCTTTCAAGAAATGATTCCCATTTCGGCGATCACCGGGGAAGGGGTGGATACCCTTTTGGATGAAATCCTGAAAGCCCTTCCCGAATCCCCGCCCTATTATCCGGAAGATATGATCACCGACCAGACAGAACGTTTTCTGGTATCTGAAAGGATACGTGAGAAGGTGATCCATCAGTGCTATCAGGAAATTCCCTTTTCAACGGCTGTGACGATTGAGGAGTTTAAGGAGCGTCCTGAAAAGAATCTGGTCGTCATTAAGGGAACGATCCATGTCGAAAGGGATTCTCAGAAGAAGATCCTCATCGGAAAAGGTGGCCAAAAATTGCGGAAGATTGGCGAGGAGGCTAGAAAAGAAGTGGAAGCCGTCCTGGGAGCAAAGGTCTTCTTAGAATTGTGGGTGAATGTCGAGAAGGATTGGACCCGTGATCCCCGCGCCTTGAATCGCTTAGGCTATCAGTAAGAACGTTTATAACGTTTGGGTCGTTTGACGAAAACATCGATTTGAAGGAACTTAACGATCCAAACGATTTCTCTTCCATGATCTTGGGGGGACCCTTCTGTGGACGAGGCGGAATCTTTCGGAAAGTACCTCAAAAGAGAGCGAGAATCGAAGAAGATCTCCCTGAAAGAGGTGGCAAAAAACACACGGGTGAGGGAGCAGTTCCTCAAGGCTATCGAAGAGGATCGCTATGAGGTTCTCCCTTCCGTTACCTATGTCAAAGGCTTTCTCTTAGCCTATGCCAGATATATCGGACTCGACCCCAATCAAGTTGTGCTTCGTTATGAAGGTCTCCTGAAAGGAGAAGCGGCTGGCCGTCCGGAAATACCGCCCCCAACGAAGAGGTCATGGGATATAAAATATCTATCCGTGATCGGCGGGATAATGATCGTCGGCCTCATCGTCTCTTATTTCCTCTTTCTTCGTTCCTCCAAACCACCCGTCGAATCGATTCCCGAAAAACCCAAGATGGAAGAAACCCTTCCTCCCCCTGTTCCCCTTCAAGGAGCTGGCACGACTTCAACTCCAAAGGAAGAACCTTTCTCAGTCAAGCTGAAAGCGGTTGAGGAAACCTGGGTTCGGATGCAGATTAATGGCCAACCCGAACAGGAAATGACCCTTAGACCAGGAGAAGCGACCTCCCACTTGGCCTTGAAGCGAGTCCGCCTCTTGATTGGAAATGCGGGCGGCCTTGACATCTCCTTCAGAGGGAAGCTCTTGGAACGATTTGGAAAATCGGGAGAAGTCGTGACCGTGGTCTTCACCCCGGAAGGGGCGGAGATCAAACATCCTGAGAAACCAAAGCCACCATGAAAAAATTTGGCATCCCTTTGTTGTCCG
>Ga0187770_10001255_pt1 | contig 13322 bp, 13 predicted proteins | sample 0116_SJ02_MP02_2_FD_133154 | JGI IMG/M metagenome (GOLD analysis project Ga0187770, IMG submission 133154) | Tropical peat soil microbial communities from peatlands in Department of Meta, Colombia - 0116_SJ02_MP02_20_MG | ecosystem: Environmental > Terrestrial > Soil > Wetlands > Peat | place...
AGCACCTCGACGTCCCTCTGATTGAGGCCGAGCAGCTGTGAGAGTCCCGTGCCGAAGGCCAAGCCTGGCGAAAGGACGACCTCCCTACCGTCGCGGCCGTCGAGGAGGAGGTACTTCGTCTCATAGTGTTTCTTGACCAGGCCCGCCTTCAGCCTGACCTTAAGCTGAGACAGGGGGACAAGGAATTTCTCGACGCCCATGATCATCTCCCGCCCGCCGAAGACGATGTAGGTGCGCGCCCGCCGGACAAGGAAGAGGACATCCTTCGACGCGACGAGGGAGGGGAACCCCGTGAGCTCCTTCGGGGCGACCAGAGGGGTTAGAGGCGCTGTTGCGGAAGGCTCGGCAGGGGTCTCCTCCGGCAGAGAAGATGGTTTCGGAAATGGGTGGAGAGGGGCGGGAGGTCTGGAGGAAAGGAGAGGTGTGAAGCCTCCGTGGCTCGTCTCCCTCTGTCTGACCTCTATCTGTACGGGCTGGCTTGAGATGTCTCCCATGGCGTAGAACGATCCAGGGGCAAGGGCTGTGAGCTGCTTCGGAAGCTGCTGGCCTGGGAAGAAGTGAGAGACGGCCTGGAGGTCATTGCGGATGACGAGCCTTCCGATAAGCTGGTTGCCGCACTGACTCAGGACGTTCTTATCCACGACCGATGGTCGCTGGGTGCATATCACGATACCGAGGCCCCTCTTCCGACCTCGGCGGGCGATCTCATCGAGAATAGGCAGCCTTTCACCAGCCTGCGGGATGAAGCGGTCAGCCTCCTCCAGGACTATGAGGTACGGTAGCCTCCTGCGGGAAACCTCCGCGTAAAGAGAGGTCAGGATGGTCCCCAGCATGGTCTTCTGGTCGTCCAACCACGAAAGGTCTAGTATTATCGGCTGGCCTTCGAGCGCAGCCGCGGCGAGCTCTCCCACTCGCACTTCGTTCCATCTAAGGTCGGATTTCGTGTCGTCGCCCACCCAAAGGAGATCATACTTCTCCTTCAGAGTGTAATACTCGCCCTCGGTGTCGATGATCAGGAACGGCACCGACGCCTTGCAGAGCTCCTCGCAGAGGACAGCGACGAGGTAGCTCTTCCCGCTTCCGCTGGCTCCGATGACGCAGGTCCTTCCCGTGACGAGGCGATCTGCGTCCACAGAAAATGGCCTTTCGCCGTGCCTGCCCAGCTCCAGTTGAGGCAACGCATGGGCTGAGCTTGCACTTCTAATTATCGGTTTGCACAATCGATGTCGGGACCCCTGGACGGTCATGCGGCCGCAGCCCTAAGCCAGGAATCCAGCTAGGCTCAAGGTCGGACGGGAGCTACCGGTCATCGTCCTTGGAGCCGCTCATCTCAAGGTACTTGCGGATAGGCCCCATCAACTCGGTGAACTCCATGGGGAAGATGAACTTCGTCGCGGGGCTGGAGCCAATCGCCTTGAGTGCGTCCAGGTACTGCAGCACCATGGTCTTGGAATCGATGGTCTTGGCGGCGCCGAATATCGTGTCCAAGGCCTGGGCATATCCCTCCGCCCGCAGGATGGCGGCCTGCCTGTCTCCCTCGGCCCTCAGGATGTTGGACTGCTTGTCGCCTTCTGCGACCGTCACGGTGGCCGTCTTCTTGCCTTCGGCCTCGGTCACCAAGGCCCTCCTCGCCCTCTCCGCGGACATCTGAAGGATCATGGCGTCGGAGACGTTCTTCGGGGGGAGGATCTCTCGGATCTCGACGTTTGCGACCTTCACTCCCCATCTTGATGTGACTTCGTCAAGCTTGGTCCTTAGCACGGCGTTGATGTCCTCCCTTTTGGCCAAGACCTCGTCCAGTATGATGTCGCCGATCACCGCCCTGAGCGTTGTAGTAGCGATGCCCATTGCCGCCCCTTCGAAGTTCTGCACCTGGATGACGGAGTCGGCCGCATTGAAGACCTTGTAGTATACTATGAAGTCGACGTCGACCGGGGCATTGTCCTTTGTGATGCAGGTCTGGTGGGGCACCTGAATGTACCTCTCCCTGAGGTCGACCTTCTTGGGCTGATCGATGAACGGGATGATTATCACGAGCCCCGGGCCCTTCTCCGCCAGGACCCTGCCGAACCTGAAGACGACGATCCTCTCGTACTCCCTCACGATCTTGATCGCCATCGCCAGGAATATGCCGATGATTAGGAGGAACACGAAGATGGCAACGAGGGTCGTAAGCTCACTGGCGGTCTGCAACAGCTCTGTAATCAATCCGCTGATCTCTCGACATAAAGCAGGATGCCGTCGGTTTTAACGATTTTGATTCGTGTCCCCACGAGAATCTCGGAGGCTGAGGTAGCCGACCAGAGCTCGTTCCTGACCAAGACGACGCCCCTCCTTCCCGCTGGGATCGTCTCCTTCACCACCCCGTCCTCGCCTATCATCGCAGGGATGCGGTGATAGGTCTTGGTGACGCTGGTCATCCTGCTGGACGCGAGGCCTACGAAGACTGCAATGAGGACAAGCAGTATGAGAACCCCTCCGACCAGTAGCGTGCCCCCTCCGACCTCCCCTCCCACAATCCTCTGGTAGCCAACCAGGACGCAGGCGATGCCTATCAGCGCGAACCCAGCCAACAGCACGGGCGCCCTTACGCCGATGCGGCTCCGGAGGCTGCTATCCGGCGCCACTGGTCACCTTCTCGACGGTGACAACGCTGCCCTCCACCTTCAGGGCTCTCACAGGGTCGCCCGCCTTCAGGGGTACATCCGACTTCACCGTCCAGTCTTCGGACGCTATGTTGGCCGTCCCGAACTCCGGAGGGTTGAGATCCCTCGACATGTAGCCGACCTTCCCCACCACCTTCCCCTGCGTCACGGCAAGCGGGCGATTCATGGCAGCTTCCCTGAGCTTGATCAGGTAGAGAGTCCCGATGGACGCGAAGGCCGCTACGACAGCCCAGGTGACGTACTGCAGCAAGCCTATGGGGGACGGAGAGTATCCCTCGGCGTTTCCTGCGAGAAGCCACATGCCAAATAACGACAACGCCACCCCTGGGATAAGCCCGAAGCCATGTGAAACCTTGATTTCGAGGATGATGAAGGCACCCGCGACGGCGAAGACGACCAGGGCCACCAAGGGGGCGCCGATGAGCTGGGAGCCGAACAGGCCCAGGGCGATGGAGATGGCCCCAACTACGGTCAATATGATGGAGCCGTGGAAGAGGTCGATGAGGATGGCCACCACACCCAACAACAGGAGTATTCCGTCGAGGGTCGAATCGCTCAGGGTGCTGATGAAGGAATCATAGAGGCTGGGGGAGGTCGACTGAACTGTCGCGCCGGACAGCCCAACCGCCGAAAGGACATCCGAGATGCTGTTCGCGCTTCCGGTCGCGATCCCTATCGAAATGGCCTGCGAAGCCGAAAACGCTTGGTCGCCCAGGACCATGTCGGAGGCGGCCGTGGCGTTCCTGTCATGGCTCTCGGCCAGCGTAACCATGTACGCAAGCATGAAGGACTCGGTATGGTTTTGCTCAAGGTCGGTGCCGCCCACGACTTCGGGCGTCGATGCGCCAATCGCGGAGCTATCCCCCATGTAGATGCCGTCCGTGGCCATGGCGATGTAGCTTCCTGCCGATGCGGCCCAGCCCCCCGGAACAACGTAGGTGTAGACGCTGATGCCGGCGTCTTCGGCGGAGGTGATATAGTCGATTATGTCCTGCATGTTCCCGAGCAGGCCACCGGGCGTGTTCATCTCTATGATTATGGCGCTGACATGTTCGCTCTCGGCCTGCGCCACGACGCCACTCATGAACTGGTCGCTGCCGGGATCGACGGCGACGGAGAAATTGGCGACCAATACGGTAGGGGTCGACTGAGCGAAAGCCCTTGCGGTCACGTTCAGGGAGAGCAGGAGCAACGCCAACGCCAGGAGTGCCCTTTTCGCCATCTGCACTCCTTGAGCGTGGGGTGACCTATAAGCCATTATGAAGCCATTCCGACGATGGGGTCGGCGCTGGATTCGCTGCTTCCCATTACAAAGGTGTCATATTCGATGCTGCTTCAGGTGGGCTCGCTTTCTGAAGATGAATATGTATTCATGCTTGAAGACATAGAAGCCCCCGGCAAGCGCCCTATACCGCCAGAGCTCCTCTTGTTTCCTCTTCCCGCGGGTCACGTCGAAGTTCTTCACGATGATGCTCTTCAAGGCGAAGTCCCCCCGTGCGAGGACTTTCTCCATCAGGCGAAACCCCAAAGGTATCCATTCGCCCCCTGCGTACTTGTCGCCAATGACGAGCGCCATGTAGCGGTCGCCCTCGAGGAAGGGCACAAGATTGTCTAGGCAGGCTGCGAACCTACCGAGGAAGCTCTCGACATCGGGTGCGTTGCTGAGATCGTCCGGGTCCTCCGAGAAGCGGATTATGTCGTGGTAGGGGGGGTGCATTATGAGGAGCCCAACGCCGGTGGCTCCAAAGTGTTTCAAGATTGGTCGGATGTCCACCTTTGAGCTGTCCCCTTCCACTATCTCCGTCCTTCTCCCTGGGAGGACGGGTTCGCTCCCGACTAGTTTGCGGGCCGCGGTCGCCACATCGTGGTTCAATTCGATGCCAATCCCGTTCCTATCCAGCCTTCGACATTCGATTAGGGTGGTCCCGCTCCCCGCGAACCCATCCAGGACCAGATCGCCTTTCTTCGTGTATCTGAGCATCAGCTGCCGAGGTATTTGGGGCACGAAGTTGCCCCAGTAGGAGCCTATGTGCGCGCCTGAAGAGTCCCTCCTTCCCATCAACCACAGGCTGTCGGTCCAGACGTCGTCGTACTCCTTCCATCTCCTCAGGTTGATTTCGTTGACATCGCCGTAAGTCGGCTCCTTCAGGCCATCCCTGAGGCGCCTGAGGTAGTGCTTTGCCCTGGCCAGAGTCTGCGACTCTCGGACCTGTTTGAGCTCACCAAGGACCACGTCGGCCCTCGGACTTGCTGATTCCGTCGTTGAGGTGGCTTTCGTATCGCCATGGCCCCTGGGAATTGGCCCCCTCCGCAGATCGTTCGCAAGGTTTTCCACTTCCTTCCTGACGGAAGCGAGGTCGTTTAGGGCGAGGAGCTCCTCGACTCGCCTTTCCAGCGAGGGCTTGTCGATCAGGATGATAGGGCGCCCGGTCGGCCGCCCCCTTGCCGAGGCCCTCGGTCCTCCGCTGGACAACTTACACTGCATCCCGTTGCGCGTCGATATAAGGGATAGGTACGGGGAGTCGGTCCCTCTAATCTGCAATACTTCCTCCTTAAATGAGGAGGCGGGCGGGCACCGTCAATCCCAGGGCCTCTGTCGAGCGGATGATAACGGGCTCTCGAACGCCCAACAATCGCTTCCGAGGGAGACCTAGACCAAGGTCCTCTTTCCCATCTTGCCGGGTTCCAGGTTGAAGACGATGGTCTTCAGGTTCGTCATCTCGTCTATGCTGTAGCCCACACCCTCTCTCCCTGTCCCCGACTCCTTGGCACCGCCGAAGGGGAAGAAGCCCGTACCATGCCTGGGGAGGTCGTTGACGACTATCTCGCCGGCCTGAATTCTCTTGGCTACCCTCCACATTCTGTAGAAGTCCTTGGAGAAGACGCATCCGTCCAGCCCGTACCTGCTCCTGGATGCGATGTCGATGGCCTCCTCCTCCCCCTTGGCCCTTATCACGGTCACCACGGGGCCGAAGGTCTCCTCCCAGGCTATCCTCGACTCCAGAGGCACCTTGTCAAGGAAGGTAGGCTGATGATAGGCGTCCTTGAAGTCTCCTCCCCTGAGCAGCTTTGCCCCTTTATGCACCGCGTCGGAGACGAGGAGGTTCACCCTAATCGCCGCATCCTTGCTTATCAGAGGGCCTACCTGGACATCCTCTTCGAAGGGGTTGCCGAACTTGAATGAATCGAACGCCTCTACCGCCTTGCTCACGAACTCGTCAGCTACAGCCTCTTCGACGATGATCGCGCTGATGGCGTCGCACCTCTGGCCCGCACCCTTGAGGCTCCCCTCCACGGTCTTGGAGGCGGCAAGGCCGAGGTCGGCGTCGGAGAGGACCACCGCGTAGGCCTTCCCTCCTAGCTCAAGGTGAAGCTTCTTGATGCCGGCCTTCTGGACGATCTTCTTTCCGGCGTCGGTGCTTCCAGTGAGGCTGACCATGGAAACCCTGGGGTCAGACACCAAGGAGTCTCCGACTACGGCCCCGCTTCCGGTGATGACGTTGAGGACGCCCTTGGGAAGCCCCGCAGCCTCGAGCACCCTCGCGAACATGAGCGTCGAGATGGGTGTGGCGCTTGCGGGCTTGGCCACTACCGAATTGCCAGCGAGCAGCGCTGGGATGATCTTGGTCGCTGGGATGAAAAGAGGGTAGTTGAAAGGCGAAATCGCCGCGACGACGCCGACGGGCTCCCTTATGACCAGGGCGATCTTCGCAAGGGTGTCCTTCGACCAATCGCCGGGGATATATTCGCCATAGATTCGCCTGGCTTCGTCAAGAGCTAGGGCCATCCGATTGCTGATCCCCTTCACTTCTCCCTGGGCGTCCGACCTGGTCTTTCCCCCCTCCAGCATGAGGGCGTTCAGGAAGTCCTCCTCGTGCTCGAGGAGGACATGGCGTGCCTCTTCGATTATCCCAGCCCGCTCTATTCCCGCTAGGTCCCTGATCAGATGCTGCCTAGAGTGAGCTGACTCGATGGCCTCGGCTACATCATCCTGAGTAGCGGCAGACGCGTTGGCGAAGACCCCCCCGTCCGCAGGGCTCACGAGGCTGAAGAGTTTGCCGTCTCCGCTCCCCCGCCATTCCCCGCCCGTGAAAAGGTTGAAGACCTTCATCTCCTCAAGATCTCTGTATACACCGTCGAAGAATCCACTCAATTGTAGCTTGTATCCACTCTTTTGCAAACCCACTTCGACCGCGAAGAATCCGCAGGGGGTGTGGGATTTAAGATTAGTGTGGGTTCATAACAAACAACCGAGGAGATTGTTGACCTTTATGAGCCTGTTTTGGTCAACATTAGTTAATCAGATGTAAATGCTTGATGATAACTGCATCTTATATCGCCATCCGTTTTGGGTAGACCTTGCGAGGGAATAGCTTTGGAGGCTAGCGGCGGGCGTATAATCTTCATGGGCGTTGGCACTTCGGGATGTAGAATCGTTAACCTCCTGCAGGGCCGCGGCGTGCAAGCCGCATACCTCTTCGCCAGCCTGGACGAGGAAGACCTTGTGGGAACCGACGGGGTCAACATGAACGGATGGGACGATCAGGAGATTCGAAGCGTCGTGGGCCATTCCATCGCAGGAAGGGGCGTCGCCTTTGTAGTGGCTGGCCTTGGTGGCTGCTCTGGGAGCAACCTCGCGCCCAGGCTCGCCCAAGCAGCGGCGGCTGAAGGGGCAAAGACCTTTGGCATCGCCCTTCTGCCCTTCAAATACCAGCGATGGATGGAGTATAAGGCCGGAGTGGGCCTCTCCAAGATGAGCAACCGTTGCGCCGGCATGCTCGTCGTCGACAGGGAGCAGTTCGTTGAGGAATCGGTGGAGGAGCTTCCTCTCAACAAGCTCTACGAGACCATCGATGGCAAGGTGGCGGACGCCCTAGAAGCCCTCTTCCTTGGGGCCGAGGGAAGTTCGCCTGTCGTCGAATCGAGGAAGTTCCTTCAGATGATGCAGCATGGGAGGGTTTCCCTTGAGATCAAGGACCTTTCGACAGGGTTCGACGAGGGGGTGGCGTCGTTGGTCAGGAGGGCATTTGCCGCGGGGCAGGAGGACGTCGACGAAGTCGTCCTCTACACGGCCGGAAACAGGCCCATAACCTTCGATGAAGCGAGGATGTCATCGGAGGGTCTGAGGAACCTCCTTGGGAAGGACATGAGGATACAGTATGGCAGCAGGGTCGCCGAAAGGGGGTCGGCAGTGGTGGCGATGGTCCTCGCCATGAACGAGAGATCGAAGCTCAGGATCTACGACCCGATCGCCCAGACGCTCGGGGGAAGGACTCTGGATGACGAGCCGGAACAGGGGCTGGCCATCGACATAGGGATCTCATCGATCGACTAGGAGACTTTGGCGCCGTTTTCGATCTCGACGTCGGGCTTCAGGACGGAGAGCTTGTCGTTAGCGAACGCCGCGAGGATCATTACTTCGCTTACTAATCCCATCAGGACCCGGGGCTGCAGGTTTGTCACCACCGCCACCTGGGCGCCGGGGAGCTTTTCGACGTCATAATACGATGCTATCCCCGCCACGGCCCTTTTGACGGTCCCGCCCAGGTCGATCTTCAGCTCGACTAGCTTCCGCGAGCCCTCCACCTTCTTGGCCTCGACTATCCTGCCGACCCTTATGTCCAACTTGGAAAACTCTTCGTAGCTCACCTTGTCGGTGCTCATTCCGCCACTCGAGCTCCGTCGGGCTCAGGTCGATTATAAGTCTGCCTGCCCCGCCCGTAGCTTTCTGCACACGATGAGCATGTGGTCGCTGGAGCCGACGGCCCCGGGGTGGTTGCAATACTTGAAGTGGGCGTACATCCAAGCGTCCCACCTCTTCCGGTTGCGGGACAGGCGGTCAAGGTCGGCATCGAGGGGAGCCGGGACGAATTCGAGCGCCGCCATGTCGAGGGTCTCTCCGCCCGCTCCCTCCATAAGCGACCGCAACTCTTCCGGGAGAAAGAAGTGGCACGCAGTAAACTCAAGAGCACCGTCGTAGTCTCCCGTATCGCATACCTCCCTGAACAATGGAAGCTCGATTTCGTTCTGGAAGCGCGCCAGCTCAATGGGGAGGACGCCCAGCCTGCTCATGACGGAAGCGAAGACGGGAGCCCCCGGCCTGGCCACCCTTACCAGCTCCTTCGCAGCCCTCCTCCTCCGTCGGCTGTCGAGCAAGTGAGACAGCGGGCCGCCGAGGCAGATGACACCGTCAAATCGGTCGTCGGGGAAGCATGCCATGTCGTCGATCGAACCTTCTGCGATCGCGTCGACCTTGGAGAGGAGCCCCTTCCTCTTGAGCATGCTCCGGGCGAACTCGAGGCTCAGTGGCGTGAGGTCGAACAGCGTGGGCCTGTACCCCTCCTTGGCTAGCTCCATCGAGTACCTTCCGGGGCCGCACCCGGCGTCGAGGACCCGCCCGTGGGGAGGGAGGTACTTATGGAGGTAATGCATCGTGGTCTGGTATTCGAGCCTCCGGTATGAGTCCCGGCGCAGTCTAGCCCACTCCTTGCTGACCGTGGAGGAGTAGTATGCCTTTACGTCCTTCATCAGCATGTGGGGCTCCTCAGTCGCTTATTTGGGTTCAAGGTGTCCTGGTCAGGGTCTTCCGAAGGAAGCAGGAAACCTTTAATGGGATAGCGAAGAGGTAATGGGCTGTCAACAGGGTGCTACGTTGTCAGCCAGACCATATAGAGAGCTCCTCGATAGGATAAAGTCAGACCTCCCCGCCGAGGGGGCAAAGCGCGAGAGCAGACTAGTCCTGCCCCAGCCTGTGGTCGTGTTCGTCGGGAGCCGCACGATATTCAGAAACTTCAAGGAGACCTCCACGTTGATTCGGCGAGAGCCCGCCAAGATCCTGATGTACCTGGCAAAGGAGCTGGCCACGGCCGCGTCGCTTGACGCCGAAGGGAGGGCCATATTCATCGGGCGGAGGGGGAAGGACTCCTTCGCGGTCCTGTTGGAGCGGTACGTCAAGGAAAATGTAATCTGCCCGGTCTGCGGTAGCCCCGACACCCACATCGAGAAGACGAAGAAGGTCTCGCTCATGGTCTGCGAAGCCTGCGGCGCGAAGTCGCCAGCGAAGGCGTAACACGATGGCAGGGAAGAAGGGGTTCATCAGCCGCCAGCTATCGTATCAGACTTCCAGGATGGTCAACATCTGCGACGAGGAACTCCTGGGGACCACCCTGAGGGAGGGGAAGCTTAAGGTGGACATCTCCGCCGACTACTTCTCCGGCATAAGGGTGAATGAAAGGACGGCCCTGGCCCAGATCAGGGAGACCGATATCGCGAACCTGGTGGGAAACAGGATCGTGGAAAGGGCAATCCGGGAGAAGCTGGCCCATCCCAAGGCCGTGAGGAAGATAGGCGACGTCTCCTTTCTGATGATATACAAGTTCTCCGTCTAGGGCCTAGTTGACCTAGGGCCTCCACCCCGTCCCAGGGCGACTCAAGCCGGGGGACCTTGCAGCCCCATTGTTTCGCTCAGGGTGTCCCTTTGAAGGATGATTGAGCTATCCGCCAGATCGCCATCTCCTCCACCCTGTGATACTTCACCTGCTTGTCGAGGTCGATCATCAGCCTAGCCCGCCCGATGACCCGACGAAAGTCCTCGTCGGATAGGTCTGAGGCGAAGCTGAACGCCCTCTTCTCCAATCTGAGCATGTGATCGCGAAGCGTGGCTCTGCCATCCACCTCCTGAATCGTTATGCGTTCGGTCGGGGGGAACTTGGCGAGGAATTCGTTCTGCTTCGCGAATCTCTGTCTCCAGGCTGAATAGGGATGTGTGGTGGCTATCCCCAGCTCAGAGGCAGCCCGTTGGAAGGCTCGGTTGATTTCGTCCCTCCCCCCAGCCCCTTCGTTCTTCTTTCGCTCGTGCCTCCTCAGGAACACCACGAGCTCGTCCTGCGCAACCGCCGAGAGGTTGGTGAATGTCAGCGCCGGGTCATCGAGGAGGTGCAGCACGTGGGCTAACAGGGCCGCATCGAAGACCTTCGCCCTAAAGGGAGGTGAGTTGGCATCTGCCATCAGCAGGTTAGCGACGCCCTTGGCTCTTGCCCTTGCAAGCATCCCTCTGGAGAGGTCCAAGCCGACGATCTCCAGGCCCCTTTCCTGAAGGGGGCCGGCGATGCGGCCTGTCCCGACCCCCGCCTCGAGTATCAGCTTCAGGTCGTGCGCCTTCAACACGTCGGCCGCCCGGTCGAGGGCTTCCTTGGAGAGGGGCTCCCTTGTTTCGTCGTACACTTCAGAAATGCGGTCGAATCTGGCGGCGACGTCGGAGGCTGGGGCCAAGGCGATTGACTGCATTGGTCGAGCATTGTCCCACTCCAAAAACGTTCTCCACTAGTTGCATCGGGCGAACGGCACCTGCGACCCCCATCCCGGAGGAGGCCGCCCTATCGACTTCCTTCGCGCGCTTGTGGTCTGGGGAGGCCCTCGGGATCAGTAGCCTCTATCCTTGTTGACCACGTTCATCAGCCTCCTTCCTTCAAGGTAACGCCCAAGGTTCCTGCAGAAGACCTCCGTCGCCCGTTCGAAGTAGTCCTCCATGCCTCCAGAGATGTGGGGGCTCATTATGACGTTGGGAAGGGCCCACAGCTTGCTCTCAGGCGGAAGGGGCTCCTTGGAGAAGACGTCCAGTCCCGCCCCGGCGATTCGCCGATATTCGAGAGCCCTTACGAGCGCATCCTCGTCCACGATCCTCCCTCTGGCTATGTTGATCAGGCAGGCTGTGGGTTTCATCATCCCTAGCTCCTTCTCCCCGATGAGGCCCTCCGTTTCGGCGGTAAGAGGGACGCAGATCACCACGAAGTCGCTTTCCGAAAGGAGCCGGGGCAGCTGCTTAGGAGGCAGGAGGAGGTCCACGTCGCGAGCGGCGGAGGCCCCGGTCGCCGATCTCCTGGTCGCCACCACTCGCATTCCGAACGCCTTAGAGAGCCTGGCCACCTCACGCCCGATGTGGCCCAGCCCAACTATCCCAACGGTCTTTGAGCGAAGGGTCGTCGTGCCGAGCCGTTGCCACTGTCTTTCCTGCTTAAGCCGGAAGCAGGTCATCGCCTGCTTCGTGAACATCAGCATGAGCTGGAGGACGAACTCGCCGATGGCGGTGGCGTGTATGCCGCTGACGTTCGTCAGCGTCAGGGAGCTCCCTCGCACCTCGTCGTCCAGATACCTGTCGACGCCGGCGGAGATGACCTGCACCCATCTCAGACGCGGAGCCCTTCTCACTATGTTGCGGGGTAGGCCGAACCCGTAGACGACTTCGGCATCAGCAAGCAGGCCGTCCATCTCCCTCCTCCTGGAAAGGTCCCCTCCCTCCTCGGCCGCCGCAAGCTCGAAGGCGTCGACCAGCTCCACTCTCGGGCTGACGTCCCTGATCTGCCGCAGAAGCTCGTCCCCGAGGGGGATGGTGACCAGCACCTTCACTCGATTCGCGGGCATGTCCGCTCCCCCCTTTGGAAGCCTGACCCTATAAGGCATCGTCCTGCCGTCGGACGCCAACGGGCTCGCCTCGGCCTCCCGACGGGCCGGCGGCTGTCGCGAGCGTGAGCTGGCCCGATCGAGCAGATGGGCATCCCAATAAGTTTATTACGCATGCAAATTTGAAATCCTTCGGTCAGCTTTGGGAAAGAGAAAGGTGCTGAGCGAGAAGGCCCTCAAGGAGTTCATGTCCCCCTCGGCCGGAGAGATGTTCGGTAGGGTCGTCAAGCTCCTAGGCAGCGACCACATTATGGTCCACTGCAGCGACGGCATTACTAGAGTGGGCCGAATCAGGGGGAAGTTGAAGCGGAAGATATGGATCCGCGAAGGCGACATCGTCCTCATCGCCCCCTGGGACTTCAAGTCGAGCGAGCGGTGCGACATACTCTGGCGTTACACGGTGGCCCAGGTGGACCAGCTCAAGAACAACGGCCAGATCGCGCCGGAGCTCTAATCTTGAGCGATGAGAGATCGAAACAGGAAGACGCCATAGTCAGGGCGCTTTTCAAGTCCGACAAGCAGAACAGGTACCTCAGGAATCGCTCGGAGGACAAGGACTCCCGCCAGGCGGTCTTCGACAGGGATACCCTGTTCACACTCTACGACATGATGAACAGAGGGGAGCTGGACTACCTCAACGGCGTCGTGCAGGCCGGAAAGGAGGGGAGGGTCTACTGGGGCGTCAGGAGGGGGAAGGACGTGGCCGTCAAGCTCTACTACACGACGACCTCGGACTTCAGGAAGAGGCTCATCTACATGACGGGCGACCCGAGGTTCAGGCGGGTAAGGAGGTACGGCCACGGCCTGATCTTCGAATGGGCGAAGAAGGAGTTCGCGAACCTCAGGCAGGCGCACGATGCGGGGGTGAGGGTCCCTGAGCCATTTACGGTGCAGAGGAACGTATTGGTGATGGAGTTCATCGGGGAGGGAGGGGTGCCGGCGCCCACCCTGGAGGAAACGGACGTCAACTCAAGGGACTACGCCTCCGTCCTGCGGCAGATGAGGCTCCTCTACAGGAAGGCCTCCCTCGTCCACGCTGACCTCTCCTCCTACAACGTCTTCAAGCTCCACGGCAGGCTGACCCTCTTCGACCTGGGCTCGGCCGTTGACGTCAGACACCCGATGTCGGCGGAGTTCCTCAGGAGAGACGTCGAGAACGTCAACACCTTCTTCGCAAGGAGGGGAATGGAGATTAAG
>Ga0187770_10001256_pt1 | contig 13321 bp, 10 predicted proteins | sample 0116_SJ02_MP02_2_FD_133154 | JGI IMG/M metagenome (GOLD analysis project Ga0187770, IMG submission 133154) | Tropical peat soil microbial communities from peatlands in Department of Meta, Colombia - 0116_SJ02_MP02_20_MG | ecosystem: Environmental > Terrestrial > Soil > Wetlands > Peat | place...
GCGCGCCCCTTTCCGCAGGCACAGCGCTGGAACGCCTGAACTCCTGGCGGGCGGAACTGGAGTCCTGCTTCCGCGGCGAGGCCACCCACCCCGTGACCCAGCGCCTGGCCGAGGTCATCCGTGACTTCCGGATTCCGCACGGCTACTTCGAGGAGCTGCTGAACGGCGTCGAGATGGACCTGACCAAGTCGCGCTACGCCACCTTTGCGGAATTGCAGCAGTACTGCTACCGGGTGGCCGGCGTCGTGGGCCTGATGTGCATCGAGATCTTCGGCTATCGCCGGCCGGCCACCCGCGCCTATGCCGAGCACCTGGGAACGGCCTTCCAGTTGACCAACATCCTGCGCGACCTGGCCGCCGACGCGGAGCGCGGACGCATCTACCTGCCGCAGGAGGATCTCCGGCGCTTCGGATACTCGGACCAGGATCTGCTGGGACGGCGGATGACTCCGGCGTTTTACGATCTGATGCGATTCGAGGCGGAGCGGGCCTGGCAGTTCTACGCGGCCGCCCGGGCAATCCTGCCCGCGGAGGACCGTCGGACGATGCTGGCCGCCGAGATCATGGGCGCCATCTACAGCCGCATCCTGGGCCGGATCGAGGCGGCCGGCTACGATGTCTTCTCCAGCCGCATTCGCCTTTCAGACGCGCATCGCTTCTGGCTGGCCCTCGCCTGCTGGGCCAGACACCGGCTGCGGATGGCCTGATCGACCTGCCCGCCGGCGCGGTCCGATCCGCTACCGGTTCTGGCCTTCGTTCCCGCCCGCCTCCTCGCCGCGCAGGTCGGTCATCTGCATGCCAGGAACGTACTCGACGGTTCGGTCCTCCCGCAGGCCCTCCAGGCGCCGGACGATGTCGCGGATGCGGATGCAGGCCCGGTGGATGGCCTCCAGGTTCTTTTGCACGTCGGGGGGCAGGCCCTCGCGCTGGCGCAGCAAGAGCTCGGCATACCCCATGATCGTCCCCAGCGGATTGTTCACCTCGTGCCGGATGGCCAGGCCGACCTCTCCGATGGCCGCCAGCCGCTCGGCCCGCACCAAGCGGGCCTGGGTCGCCACCAACTCCTGGTTCTTCTGCTCGATCTCCTCCACCTTCTGTCGCAGCGCCCGCTGGAGCGCCCGGGTCCGCAGGCAGCCGTGGACCCGCGCCAGCAGCTCTTCCTTGGGGTAGGGCTTGGGGACGTAATCGTCGGCGCCGCCCCGGAGCCCCTCCACGCGCTCCTCGACCCGATCCCGTGCGGTCACCAGGATGACCGGGATCTCCTGGGTGGACGGGTCAGCCTTCAGCTCCCGGCACAACGCGCTCCCGTCCCCGTCGGGCAGGCCGCGGTCCAGCAGCAAGAGATCCGGCGGCGCGGTTCGGACCTGCTCCCGCGCCTCGCGGATCGTCGTCGTCCAGGTGGGCCGATAGCCCTCCTGCTCGAGCAGGTAGCAGACCATGGACGCCTGCACGGGGCTGTCTTCCACGACCAGGATGTGCTCCGGGTTGGGGGGACCGGGCGGGCTCATGGCGCTACTCCTCTCCCTGGGCTCTCCGGGTCAACCCAGGATCCGGTGCAGGTGCGGCTTCACCCGCTGCACGACGTACTCGGCGCTGAACATGGCGCGGGCTGCATCTTCCTCCCGGTAGTCGCGCGACGGGATCCAGAGGGGGAGATCGCGCCGCTGGAAGAGGGGGAATCGGGGGCGGGCCCCGTGGCGCTCCAAGTCCTCGATGTGCTTGATCAGCTCGTCCATGTCCGGGAGGTCGGCCTGGTAGAGCGCCCGAAACAGGGACGACAGGTTGTGCTCCAGCGTCACGACGCCCCGCAGGGCCAGGCAGGCCTTGACCAGCTTCTCCACCGCCTGTTGGGCGAAGGCGATCGTGCGGCTGTGGAACTCCGTCCCGCGCAGAAGCTGCGCCACGCGGTAATCCACGTCGCTCTCGCTGAGGAAGGCGCGGGCGATCTCTCCCGGCTCGTGCATGGAACGCCTCCGTGGGTCTCCGCCCCAGGCGGACCCGCAGGGAACTGGAAGTGCATGACCGGTGTCAGGCGGCCCGACGCTCGTCGAAGAGGCGGGCCACTTCGTCCCGGGCGAATCGGGGGAGCGGCCCCCGCCGTCCCGCCTCCAGCAGCGTCAGGCCCGTCTCCGGCGGCGTGACGGCCCCGATGATCCGTCCCGCGATGCCCTCGGCCTCCCAGGCCGCCACCAGCCGATCCGCCTCCCCGGATGGGCAGGTGAGAAGCAGCGCTCCGGACGCGATCACCCCCAAGGGGTCCAATCCCAGGGCCTGGCATACGGTCTGGCATTCGGGCAGCACGGGGATCGCCGCCCGCTCGATGGCGAGGCCCACGCCGGCCGCCATCGCCAGCTCCAGCAGGCCGGTGGCGAGGCCTCCCTCGGTGGGATCGTGCATGGCGTGAACGGACGCCGCGCCAAGGGCGACGCGGGCGTCGCGGAGGACCGAGATTCCGGGCCGGTGCAGGAACTCCCGGGCGCGCCGCCGCACCTCCGGCGCGACGCCCCGCTCCTCCAAGAGCCGGTCGCACTCCCGCGCCAGGATGGAGGCACCCTCCAGGGCGATCCCTTTGGTGAGGAGCACGGCGTCGCCGACCCGCGCCCCGGCCGTGGTCACCAGGCGGTCCTTCTCCACCTCCCCGAGCATGGTGCCCGCCAGGATGGGGCGATCCAGGCCCTGGGTCACCTCGGTATGCCCGCCCACCAGCGTCGCCCCGATGGCGCGGCAGGCATCCTGGACCTGGGCGAAGATGCCCTCCAGAAGCTTCGCGTCCGCGCGACCTTCGGGGAGCAGGAGCGTCATGAGGAACCAGCAGGGACGCGCCCCCCGAACCGCCAGGTCGTTGGCATTGATGTGGACCGCATACCAGCCGATCTCTTCGGCGACGAAGGTGATGGGGTCCACCTTGGCCACCAGGTAGCGGTCCGTGAGGTCCAGCACCGCCGCATCCTCCCCCACCCGCGGCCCGACGATGACGCGAGGGTCCCGGATGTCACAGGCGCGGAACAGGCGCTCCAGGACCTCCAGGGACGGCTTCCCCAGGCGGAGTCGTCCGACCGTGCCGGGGCGAGGCGCGTCAGAACTCATGGACGGCGAACGGAAGCGGCGTGATCAGCACGACGAGCAGCACCAGGGCGATGACGGCCAGCACCCGGCGCGGCGGATCCAGCGGGGTCAGATCGTCCAGCGGGGGCGGGTGGCGCAAACCCAGGCCGACGGCTAGGGCCACCCACACCAGCCAGCCCTGCCAGTGCGTGATCAGGAACAGCGCCAGCATGACCCCGAGAAACAACCAGACAATCTTCCGGTGCCCCCGGCCAAAAACGGCATAGACGATGTGCCCGCCGTCGAGCTGTGAGAGGGGCATGAGATTCAGGGCCGTCACGAAGAATCCCAGCCACCCCGCCAGGGCCATGGGATGCAGGATCACGTCGAAGCCTTCCGGAATCGGCCCCTTGACCAACCACTTCAGGAACAGGTAGGCGAGGGAATTCCCCTCCTGCAGGACCACGCCCGACGGCGGCTTCACGGGGGAGAGCGCGAGGCCGATGAGGAGGACGGGCACGGCCAGCGCGAGCCCCAGCAAGGGCCCGGCGATTCCGATGTCGAAGAGGACCTTGCGGTTCGGGATGGGCGAGCGCATGCGGATGATGGCGCCCATCGTTCCCATGGGAGGCAGCGGCAGCGGGACGAAGTACGGCAGGCTCACCTGGACACCATACGCCCGCGCCGTGAGATAGTGGCCCAGCTCGTGGAATCCCAGGATGAGCAGCAGGCTGGCCGAGAAGGGCACCCCCCAAAGGAGCGTCCACGGATCCGAAAGCGGCTGCGCCCCCTCCATCAGCGCCCCCACGAAGAGCGTCGTGAGAAGCGTTGCCAGAAACAAGGCCAGATTCAGCGGCCAGCCCCGCCAATGCGAGGCGGCCCCAAGGCCTGCCGAGGCGGGGCGGAGCCGGATGAGGGTGATCTCCTCCGGGCTCCGGATCATGGGAACGTAGCCGTAGGGCTCGATCCGCGGCGTGAGGATGGACATCGCGGTCTCGGGCTCGACCAGGAGGCGACCGCGGAACCGGAGCATGCCGTCTCCGCCCATGGCGGACCACTCTTGGATGGCGAAAACCCCAACCAGCTCCCGCCCCAGAACGAACGGCCACGGCTCGATGATTCTGGTCCAACCGCTCATGACTCCTTACCCGAGTCCCTTCATTGCTTCGGCAGCTCAGCGGCCCCGACCGTGAGGAGGATCAGCCCGTTTATAACATGCAAGCAGTGCCGACGCAATCGTGTCAGGCCCTCCCCGGCTCCCCGTTTCTCCGTTCCTCTACAAACACCCCGCATCTTGCGGCAGCAGGCGCAGGACGTCCCCACGTCCGGCATCGGCCAGGGGCCGGAGTCGCATGGGGCGGTATTCCCCTCGCAGCCAGAACTCGATCTGATCGGCATAGTGGGGAGACCGGGGGTCCCCCGAGACCCCGCCCGCGATGATCCAGCGCGACGCCTCGGGGTCCCCCAGGTCTACGATCTGCCGGTAGCCCGGTCCCACCATGACTTCAAAGGAGCCGGTCAGCGGGAACGCCCCCAGGTTCACCGTCATGCCGTCGCCCGGCCGCGCGTAGGGACCCCGGTTGAGGTGCAGGAGCCAGCCGAGCGCGCGGACCACCAGCCCTCCCCCCCGCCCGAAGGTGTGAGAGAACGTGAGCCGGTGCAGCGACCCCCATCTCCATGCTGCAGGATCCGGTCCCAGCCTGGCCGCCGCGGCATCCCAGGCCGCACGGAGGCAGTTCTCCACCGCCACGCGCGGCCCGTTCGGGAACCAGGTTCCATCGAATGTGAGCAGGGCCGCGTCCGCGGCCGGCACCGCGAGGTGAAGCGTCGAGAAGTACCGCGCGAAGGACCCCGTTGCCTGCTGCTCCATGACCGGCCGGAAGCACTGTTGCAGCAGCTCCCGGTAAAAGAAGTGGTAGAGGGCGGCCGGCGCGGAATCCGCCAGCATTTGGCAGTCCCACTCCAAGAGGAGTGCCGCCGCCCGCCGGGCGCGGGGATCCTCCAGGACATGGGCGAGCGGCCGCACCAGGTGCGCCAGGATACCGGCAGCCTGCACGGAGACGACATCGGCCTGGATCCGGATCATGTCTTCGACGTCAGTCCGGTGAGACGCGCCGAGGAGGTTCGCGATCCGCGCGGCGCGGTACGGGGGCTCCCAGAACCCGCCGGCCAGCGCGAGGGGCAACTCGGACGCCACCCGGTTGTTGGCCGTCACCACGAAGCCCGGTGACGGATCGATGCTCTTGGGCTGCTCCGCCCACGTGAGGTAACCCTGCCACGCATCCTTCGGCGAGGCCCCGTCCAGGATCGCAGGGGTGTCGGCACCCCGACGACGCCGGGGAAACTTGCCGGCGCAGAAAAAGGCGATGGTCCCCTGCCGATCGGCCACCACGACGTTTTGGGCCGGGAGGGCGAAGTGTTGCAGCGCGGCCCCGAACTCGGCGACGTCCCTGGCCCGGTTCATCCCCAGCAGGGCCTCCAGCCCCCGCCACGCCTCCAGCCCGATCCAGCGGAAGGACGTCGGGGGCGCCCCGTCCGGCTGAGGCAGGAGTGGGCACAGGATCCCGCCGTGCCGGACGTAGCGGAGCGCCCGGCGGACCGCGCCTCGCGCGCCGCGGATCCGGAACTCCTCCTCCACGATCTCCACCGGATGCCACGTCCCGTCGCGCAGATAACGCGCGCCCGACGCATCCAGCGTCTCCCGGTAATAGTCGCCATCGTCCGCCATCACGGCAGTGAGGCCCCAGGCCACATGGTTGTTCCGCCCGATCAGGATGGCCGGGACCCCCGGCATGGTGGCGCCGATCACCCGGTGGTCGGGACCGTGGAGCGCGACGGGATACCAGAGGGCCGGCAACCCGAAGAAAAGGTGCGGATCGTTGCACAGGAGAGGCTTCCCCGAGGCCGTCCGCTGGCCGCCCACCACCCAACTGTTGCTCCCCATCCCCGGCCCGGCGAGGCCCAGAGCGACCCGCGCGAGAAGGTCCAGCCTGCCCGGAGCAGCAGGCTCGCCATCCCCGACGATGCACCGCCCCAGGGAGAGATCCGGCGGAAGGAGGGGGCGGAGCCTTGGATCGCCCGCCAGGGTTGCCAGGATGGGCTTGGCCGGGAATGCGAGCGACAAGAGCCAGCCGATCAGCTTGCCGACGGCGAAAGAGTCCTCGGGCGTCCACGCCTCGGGACGGATCCTGGCGAGGAGAAACTCGGGCGGCAGGTCGCGGGGACGACATTGGGCGAGCCAGGCGTTCACCCCCGCGGCGAAGCCTTCGATAGCGGCTCGCCCGTCCTCGGACAGCAGGGATCGCTCCTCCCGTCCCACCGCCTGCATCCGGAGACTCCGGTAGAGTTGATCCACTGCCAGGATTGTCCGCCCGGCAAGATGCAGGCTCTCCGCGCCGAGTGGGCGATCCCCCGTGAGTTCCGCCAGCCGGCCACCCGCCAGGCGACGCAGCGTCTCCATCTGCCAGAGGCGATCCTGCGCCACGGCCAGGCCCAGGCCGAAGGCCAGGTCCCTGGACGTCTCGGCGTAGACCTGGGGAAGACCGAACTCGTCGCGGCAGATCCACACCTCGCTCGCGAGCCCCGCCACGCGGAGCGTCCGGAGCCCGTCCTGCTGCGCCGACGGGCCGCCCCGGAGCCTTCGCCACAGGGTCGAGGTCAGAAGCCCGGTGCACGCCAGAAGAGATCGAAGCATGGGGGCGTCAGTCCCTGCGGAAGCGGCGTGGCAGGTCGTAGTGGAATGTCCCCCGGATGTTCAGCGGCTCGTCACCCATCTGGGGGAGGAACGGATCGAACGGCGCGGAGGCCTTCACCGCTCGGATCGCCTCCTCGTCCAGGATGGGAAATCCCGAACTCTGGACGAGGCGCATGTAGATCAGGCTGCCTCCGCTGTTGAGCGTGAAGATGATCTGCAGTTCCCCGCTGATGCCCTCCTTCGTGGCCTCCTCAGGGTACTCCCACACGCGCTGGACGCGCTGCTTGAGCCGGGACAGGTACTCGACAAACTCCTTCTCCCGGCTGTCGAGGCTGATCGTCCGCTTGGCGGGTCCGCCGAGGTCGGCCGTGAGGCCGGAGCCGAGACTCGCAATCTGCTCCCGGATGGAGGGACGCACCGCGCCGCCGGAAGGCGGCGCCCCCATGGTCCCGGGAAGGGACCGGGCCACGGGGCCCGGACCGCCCAGGCTCAGGCCGCCTCGCTCCGGCGCCGCGGGGGCCGGTGCCTGGCGAGGGGCCTCGGGGGTCCGCTCCGGGCTGGGTGAGGCCGGCTTCGGCAACGGCAGAGAGGCCACCTGGGGGAGCGGGGCCGGCGTTACGGGTTTCTCAAGGACTGGCGGCCCCTCGGGAGCCAGCGGCCTATCAGGAGCCGGGATCTGGCGGGGAGCCACTTTCTCCGTCAGCGTTGGCCCTTGCGGCGCGGCCGGTTGAACGCTCGGGCGCGGAACCTCAGCCGGTCGGCTCGCCGCTCTTTGACGGGATTCCGCGGCGGGTGGCGCCTGGGGTGGAGCTGGTGCAGTTTCCTCGGACCCCGGCGACCCCAGAATCCGCACCCGCAATGGGGTGTCGGAAAAGATTGGCCGCCTCGAGGCCTCGAGCGCCAGAAGGCCGATGAGCCCGGCGTGCAGCGCGAGCGAGACCGTGAAGGCTCTGGTCAGGACGGATTGCCGCATCGCAAGTCAAGTGCTGGCATGGGGAAAGGCGCTCCTTAACGGCAGCGCGCCACGCCACAGCGGGATTATAGGCAAGGGAAGAGCAAGGAACAAGGAGTTTTGCCGCGTTGACCCCTGTGGGACGCATAAGCCCCGGTCCACGTCGAAAGCGAACGCATGTGCCATCGGGGACCTGAGGGGTGCGCTTGGACGCCAGAATTTGTTTTTGAAGCTGGCGGCTGGCAGTGGTGGGTGATTCTACTGATTCAGGCGATACGAGAGCGACACACGGATCCAGCCAGCGATTACCGGATACGGTGCCGCGCGACGGACCGTCTGGAGAGCGCTCTCGTCCAGGATGGCATGGCTGGAGGAGTGCGCGATCTCCACCGTTTCCACCCACCCAGCCGGCGTGATCCGAAACCGCAGGTCGACGGTGCCCTCGAGGCCGTCGCGGCGCGCGGCCTCCGGGTAGATTTTGGCCCGTTCGATTCGGGCTCGGATGGACTGAAGCAGGCCCGCACCTGCGCCCGCGCCCATCCCGGTACCCGATCCGCCCCCCGCACGGACAGAGGCGCCGGTCCAGTCTCCCGCCGGGCCTCCCCCTGACCCGTCCCCCCGCGCGGCCATACCGCCCCCAGTGTGGCCGCTCCCTGACTCATCACGCTTCGACAGGAAGGCGATTCCCGCTTGCCCTGCGTGGGATGGAGACCCAGTCCCGCCGTGATCCCCGACCGCCGGGCCTTCATCGCCGGTACCCGGGGAGGAAGGCGCAGCCAAGGCCTGCTCCTCTCGGCGCCTGGCCTCCCCTCCTGAATCTGGATCGATCGTCTCATGGCTGGAGCTGGACGACTCCACGGGCCTGGGGGCTATCGAGACCTGGGAGGCGGCGACGGGCGGACCGGCAGTCAGCTCGCCTCGGCCGATCACGGGCGACGTCGATTCCACTGACGGCGCTCTGGGCGGCGCCTGCCGTGCCGGAGGAGGCGACGGTGGGCGGGTGGCCCGGGGCGCTTGGGGGGCAGGCTGGGCAGCGGCATGCTCACTCTGCGCGTCCACCAGCCGGACCCGAAGGTTCGACACGGTGACTAGGCGCTCGGCACCACCCAAAGAGATAATCCAGACCAAGGCAAGGCCGTGCAGGGAGAGGGAGGCAGCGGCCCACCAGACAAACCGCGCCCCCCTCCCCGGTCTCGGGCTGGGGAAAGCCTTCGCTGCCTTCACCCTTCGATGCTCCAGGCCTAGAATTCTCCCGACAGGCCGATCAGATAACTCCGCCCGAGCGCCGGAAACCCGAGGGCCTCCTGATAGCGGACGCCCAGGATGTTCTCCAGTCTGCCGAAGGCGGTGAGCTTTCGCAGCACACCGAATTGGTTGAGAAGTGTGGCCGACGCCCCGGCGTCCCACTTGACATACTTGAAATTCGTTGTCGTTGCATACGTCACGGGATTCTCGTCGTCTCGCTTTCCCACGTACAGGAGGGTGGAGTTTAGGTTCACACGATTCCACGGGACGTAGTTCACGGCCAGATTCCACGTATTCTCCGGCCGACGCAGGAGGGCATTCTCATCCTGATCCCGCGTATCCAGATACGTATAGCCTCCCACGACGTCCAGTCCGTAGCCGGGGTGGAGGGTGAGCGTCGCCTCCACACCCTGCGTCCGGGCATAGGCCACGTTCTCCGCGATGAATTCTCCAGTGCTGGGTTGGAACTCGGCCTGGATAAGATCGCGAAAGCGGCTCTGAAACCAAGTGAGACCCGCCTGGATGTGATCCCCCCAGAGGTTCTGGTTCACGCCGAACTCCAGGCTTCGGTTGGTCTCCGGCTTTAGATTGGGATTGCCGTAGTTCGGGTAGGCGAGGTCGTCGATGTCGGGCGCCCGGAATCCCTCCCCGTAACTCGTCCGAAACTTGGTATCGGTCTCCTTCAGGAGGTAGGCGGCCGAGAATTTCGGGCTGGTATGCGTCCCGAATTCGCTGTTGTCATCCTCCCGCACGCCAGCGGTGAGGATCAACCGCTCCCACAGCGTCGCCTGGTCCTGGCCATAGAAGGCGTAGTCCGTGAGGGTCTTGCGCATCACCGTGGCCCCGGACACATTTGTCTGATCCCCCTTGGCCTGATCGACCGAGAAGCCCAGGGTCAGCGTGTCCCACGGGACCGGCCGCAGGTTGTGCTGCCAGTCCGCCGCCAGGCGGGTCGTCTTGGTATCGGAGGTTGAGGTGGGTTCCTCGGGATCGCGGAAGTCCACGTCGTCCTGCACCAGGGAGAGCTGCAGGCGATGATCCCACCAGGATGTCGGCGTGTGGGTGGCCCCCAGGCTCACCGTGCCGAAGTCCTCCCGGCTGCTTTGCGTGGGATCCGGGAGTCCGGTGAGAAAGTCCGTCCGCCCCGGTACCGGCGGGAGATTCTTGAAGCCGTGGGTGTACCGGCCGGTAAGATCAAGGGTCAGGTCCTGCGCCACCTGAGCATCCAGGCGCACGGCTCCACTGGTGTTGTTGGACTCATCGTGGGCAAACTTCCCGTTGCTGTCCTCCCGCGCTACGTCCGCCGAGTACCGGAGGAGACCCAGATCGCCGCTGCTCTCCGCACGCTCCCGGAAAGTCCCGTACGATCCAACCTCTGTCCGCACGCTGCCGCGCGGCGTTCCTTCTCCCTTCCTGGTAATGATGTTGATCACGGCCGTGAGCCCATCGGATCCGTACAGGGCGCTGGCGGGTCCCCGGACGATCTCAATTCGCTCCACGCCCTCCGTCGTGAGGTTGGCGAAGTCAAACTCGCCGGTGGTTGGGTTGCTGACCCGCACCCCGTCGATCAGGACGAGGGTGTGGGAGGAATTCCCCCCGCGCGCGAAGACGCTGGTTACCGAGCCCGGCGTGCCGGACTGCACCACGTTGAGCGCCGGCACGGAGCGGAGCGCCTCGGCCACCGTGTGCACCCCGAGCCGCTCCAGGTCCTGCCGGGTGATCACGGTCACATCGGCCGCCGTCTTGGAGACATCCTCGGGGATCCGGGAGGCGGTGACGACCACCTCCTCCAGTGTCTGCTCCGGCTCGGCTGGCGCCTGCTGGCCAGCCGCCCAGGGTGCCCAGAGGGTGAGGCTCAGGACGATCAGGAGTGCCCATCCAGATTGTCGTGTCCGCATAACCCACCTTCCTTTCCGCGAGGTGGTGAGAGTTGCTCCCCGGAGAGGTCTCCTGACTCGTGGATCGTCGCTCCCCCGCGCCTTCCCATTCCGCCCGGTGGAACAGTGGCTTCGTGCGGGATCGCTCCCCACTCACAGTGGCGGGACCGTGCTGGATTTCTCCCGCTCCCGTCGGAGCCGACGGAAACTCAGGAGCGACCAGCTTCCCTTACCTCCGGAGAGTGTTGCGATGCCGTGCCGTGTGCGTCGCGCTGGTTCAGGATGCCCTGGACACGGGGCCGACCCGAGGCCGGGTGCCGCTCCACCGTGACCGGGCAGCCGTAGGCCGGTTCCAGATATTCCGGGGTGATCACCTCCTCAGGACGGCCGACGGCCCGGACCCGCCCCCCCGCCAGAAGGAGGAGCCGGTCGCAGTGCTCGGCCGCCAGGTTCAAATCGTGGGAGACTAGGATGGTGGTGCCGCGGCCCTCCCGGTGATGGGCGAGCAGGATGCTGAGGACGATCCCCTGGTGGCGGAGGTCCAGGTGGGCGGTGGGCTCGTCCAGCAGAAGGATCGGCGCCTGCTGCGCCAGGGCTCGCGCCAGGGAAACGAGCTGCCGCTCGCCTCCCGACAGCTCGTCCACGCGGCGGCTCGCCAGGTGGGCCGTGCCCGTGGCCTCCAGGGCGGCCTGCGCCACAGCCCGGTCGCGGGCACCATCATGCGTGGCCCCCCAGGCAGCGCCCGCAGCGTGAGGGTAGCGGCCCATCAGGACGACCTCGGCCACGCGGAAGGGGAAGGCCACGTGAAACTCCTGCGGTACGACCGCCACCCGTCGCGCCAGCGCCATGCGGGAGAGCGCAGCGATGTTGCGGCCCTCGATCAGGATCCGGCCCTGCTGGGGCAGGAGCACCTTGCTCAGCAGACGAAGGAGCGTGCTCTTCCCCGCGCTGTTGGGTCCCACGACTCCCAGGAGTTCTCCCGGCGACGCCCGGAAGGTGACGTCCTCCACGCCCCAGCCCGTCCGGTACCGGAAGCCGACGCCCTCGACCTGCAGCGTGGTCATCCGATTCCCCCGCTGCGACCCCTATCTCTGTCCCTGTCCCTGTCGCCCCGAACCTCCACCACGCTCATAGAGTCTCGGCTCCCCGCCGGCTCCGCAGCAGGTACACGAAGAGCGGCGCCCCGCAGAAGGACGTGATGACCCCGACCGGCAGCTCTGCGGGGGCCATGACGGTGCGGGCGGCAAGGTCGGCCAGCATGAGGAAGGCCGCCCCTAGGAGGGCGACCGCCGGGACCAGACGACGATTGTCCGGGCCCAGGAGCAGCCGGGCCGCATGGGGAACGATCAGGCCCACAAACCCGATGGAGCCAGCGGTCGAGATCGCCGCCCCGGTGATGAGTGCGGCGGCCACGAACACGGATCGCTTGACCCGCTCCGCCTCGACGCCGAGCTGCAGCGCCTGCTCCTCCCCCAGGGCCAGGAGGTTCAACCGGGCCGCCTGCCGGGAGAGAACGATGACGCCGATGGCGAGAACCAGCGCCAGGACCGCCAGGGTCCGCCCGCCGGCCGGTGTGAGGTTCCCCATGAGCCAGAAGATCACGCCCTGAAGCTCGACCGAGGCCAGGAGGGCCGTCATCAGCATGACACACGAGGTGAAGAACAGGCCGGTGATCACGCCCGAGAGGAGCAACATGGTGATGGGGAGGCGCCCGTCCACCTGGGCGATGGCGTACACGCTCACCGCGGCCAGCAGGGCCCCGGCGAAGGCGAAGAGCGTGACCACGGCCGGGTTGCCGAAGGGGCCCGCCAGCCCCAACAGCGTGGCGATCGTGACGCCGAAGGAGGCACCGCTGCTCACCCCCAGGACCGTCGGATCGGCCAGCGGGTTCCTGGAAATGGCCTGGAACCCGAGGCCCGCCAGGGCCAGGGCCGCCCCGACCATTCCGGCCAGGATGGCCCGGGGAAGGCGAATCTGGCGGACCACCGCCACGATCGGATCCTGCGCATCCGTTCCGCCCGCGAAGAGCGCCCGCATCACCTCGCGCGGCGCGATCGGGACGCTCCCGACCATCACGGAGAGCAGGAGCCCGACCAGGAGGATCCCCGCCAGGCAGAGGATGGGGAGCGGCCGCCACCCCGCCACCTCGGGAAACGACGTCCGCTCCATCATCGGGCCCCCAGCCGCGCGAACGCCTCGGGATGAATGGCCCGCGCCAGCCGCTCCACTCCCTCGACCACCCGCGGGCCCGGCCGGTGGATCGTGTCGCCCGGGACGCCGATGATGCGGCCGGATCGGACGGCCGGGACGCTTTGCCAACCCCTCCACACCTCCCCGATCGAGGGGCGATCCGACCCATTCCCATGGCTGGCAACCAGGATCACCTCCGGCGCCGCCCTCACGACCTCTTCCCAGCTCAAACGGGGATAGGGCACCGATCGCTCCCGCACGACGTTCCCGCCGCCCGCCATCTCGATCAGATCGTGGATGTAGGTGGTCGGGCCGGCC
>Ga0187770_10001257_pt1 | contig 13312 bp, 14 predicted proteins | sample 0116_SJ02_MP02_2_FD_133154 | JGI IMG/M metagenome (GOLD analysis project Ga0187770, IMG submission 133154) | Tropical peat soil microbial communities from peatlands in Department of Meta, Colombia - 0116_SJ02_MP02_20_MG | ecosystem: Environmental > Terrestrial > Soil > Wetlands > Peat | place...
GAGCGCGGCTATCACGGGACTTGGACCGCCAACGCCACATCCCTCGTCCTCGCCTATTGGGATTGGCAATTCTATGTTCTGACCACGACCGTGTTCAATATGGGCTACAGCTCGGGAACATTCACGGGCGGCGGCCAGACCGGAGCCTGGATCGCGGCCAAGCAATAGTCCTCGCGCTCCGGAAGACGATTCCGCCGGCCCCGGCATCCTCCCCGACCCCGCTGTCCGCCGTGAGCGGAAACCCGCTATTTCGAAAGCTCGGCGGCCAGCGTCCAGTACGGGTCCACGCCGGGGTGCTTGAGAACCCTGGCCGCGCCGCCCGTGATGATCGTCCGGCCTTCTTTTTCCGGCAGCACCTCGCCGGCCACGGCGCTCGCGATTCCCTTATCCTTGAGAGCCGCCACGAGCCGGTCCGCGTCCTTGGGAGCCACGACGGCGATTAAGGTCCCCTCGCTGATGGCGCAAAACGGGTCGAAGCGGAAAAGCTCCGCCGTCTTCTTAACCACGGGCTGCACAGGGATAAGGTCTTCGCAGACCCGCAGGCCGTAGCGGCCGGCCAGGGCCATTTCGGCGAGCCCCCCCCAGACGCCGCACTCCGTGGCGTCGTGCATGGCGTGCACGCCGGAAAATCCCCGGGCCACGGCGCAGTCGTCCATCACGGACATTTGGCTGAAGACGGCCGCGGCGTCCTTCTGGAAGGCGGCCCCGCCGGCGGCCCTGAACCGCTCGGGGAAGAGGACGGCCAGGAGCCCCGTCGTTTCGATGGCGGGACCCTTGGTGATCACGATCCGGTCGCCAGCCTTCACCCGGAACGGCCCTCGCAGGTCCTTTCCGGCGCCGACGGCGATGGACGTGGCCCCGCCGACCATTGGGTAATTGCAGCCGGTGTAGCGGGCCGTGTGGCCCGTGACGATGCTCACCCCGTACTTCGAGGCTTCCAGGTGAACGGTCTCCCAAACCTCCTCGAGCTCGCGCTCCTTCATCTCGGGAGGCAGGTTCAGGTCGATGGCCAGATACTTGGGCTTGAGGCCGGACACGGCGACGTCGCAGAAGATGATGTGGAAACCGAACCAGGCCGCGCGCGAGAAGCCGAGCGACGGCACGATGAAGAAGGGGTCTGTGGACATCGCCACGTACTGGCGGCCGACCCGGATGACGCCGTAGTCGACCCCATGCCGGGGTCCGATGACGATATGGGGGTCGCGGACCCCGAGCCGCGGATAGATGACGCGGTCGAAAAAGGCCGCGGGGGCCTTCCCCAGCTCGGGAAGTTCCTCCCTCCTCTCCCTCTTCCGGCCTCGCGGCATCAAACCTTTCTCCTCGCGCCGCCGAGACGGGCGGCGGGCTCGTCATTTTATCACAAGAAAATCCGCCGTTCCACCCGCGCGCCCGCAGCGTCCCAAGCTAGAGCCACTTGGTGACGGCGGCGGGGTCGGGGCGACGGCCTTTCGGCGGCTCGGCGGACGGATAGCCGACGGCGCAGCCGTCCAGGACATAATCCCCGAACGGCAGGCCGAGGAGCCTGACGAACTCTTCGTCCCGGGCCATGGTCTCCGTCACGCTGACGAGCTGGAAGGCGAGCCCGAGGGCCGTCGCTTTGAGCCACATGTTCTCGAGCACGTGGGCCAGGGACTGGAGCCCGGACGCGGGAACGCCCTGGTATTCGGCGACGACGATATAATAGGGCGCGACAGCCAGAGAGGGATGACCCTTTTCGGCGAGCGGCCGGATCCTGTCGAAATAAACAAAATCCCGGTCGCCTGCGGCGGGCAGGCCGCCCTGCGCCCGCCGCTCCTCGAGCATCCCCTGCGCCCGGGCCTGAATGAGGCGCGCCGCTTTGAGGATGGCCGCCGTTCCCCGCGAAAAAACGAAAAACCGGCGGAAATCATCCCGGCCGCCCACGGCCAGGGCCGCGTAGGGAGCCCAAAGCCCGGCTTTGATGAGATCTTCGATCGCCTCCCGCGGCGGTGCTTCCTCGGCGAAAGCCCGCATCGTCCGCCGGGCCAAGACGATCTCATCGAGAATCTTATTCGCCTTGCGGCTGAATGCTGGGTTCATCTTCCGGAACCTCCTTTGCTTCTTGATCACGGCCTCCGCAGTTTTCGAGATTCGCGGAGGCGTCCAGTTTCCCCTCCTGTCGTCTAAGGAACCGCCGCCGTTTTCGGGGAAGGCACGGCTCAGAAACGTTTCCTGAGGATCCGGTCGGCCAGCGGCTGGGGCAGGGCCTCCAGAAAGGCCGCGGCCCGGGCCATGTGGCCGATCGAGTAGCGCCGCTTCGGCTTTTCGGCCATGAGAACCCGGGCGACGGCCTCTGCGACCTCCCCCGGGTCCGTCCGCTTCGCATCGAAGGCCTCCATATCTTTCGCCCACCTCCGCAGGGCCCCTTCGTAGAGCGCCACCCGGTCCGGCGCCCCGTCCCGGAGAAGAGCCTCAACATCGGCGACGGTCCTCATCCCGGCGGGCGTCCGGATCCCCCCGCAGCTGATCATGATGCTCGGGATCCGCCACGCCCGGAGCTCGATGTCGAGCGTCCGCGCCAGGCAGTTCGCGGCGAAGTCGAAGGCGTGGATCGACGAGACGTACGGCGTGGGGATCAGGGACGGGGTCATGATCCAGACGATCCGCCCGCCGGCCAGCCGGAGCAGCGGCAGCAGCGCCTGGATGAGCGCGACGGGACCGAGCAGGCGCGTCCGGAGCTCAATGTCGAACCTGGTCGGATCCAGGAGCTCGACGGGAGCCGGCCCGCCGCCGCCCGCGTTGTTCACGAGAGCAAAGAGCCCCTTCAGGCCCTTGCTCTCGAGTTCCCTGGCGACGAATGCGGCTGCCCCCGCGACCTGATCGAGGTCCGATAGGTCAACGGGACAGACGGGCACCAAGTTGGGGAGGCCCAATCCGCGCAGCGATCCGGCGTCGGATTCCTTGCGGACCGTGGCGAAGACCGTAAATCCTCTTCCGGCCAGAGCCGCGGCCGTTTGCCGTCCGATGCCCGACGAGCAGCCGGTGACGAGGACGCCCCGTCCCGCCGGTCTTGGTCGATCGCCGCGGCGCAGAGTCATGTCATGCCCCCGTCATTTGTAGACGTTGTAGACGCGGGCGGCGATCCGGGCGATCATCCTTTTGGCGATGATCGACCCCGTGTCGCCCTCCGTAAAGATCGAGACCAGGACGTCGCCCTTCGGCGTGAAGATAATGCCCGCGTCATGGCAGACCTTGTTCTCCAGACCGGTCTTGTGGGCGACGACGACTTTGCGGGGCAGATACCTCGGGATCCTGTCGTTGACTCTCTGGGCCTTCAATATCTCCAGGCCCCTCGCCGAAATGTCGGCGTTGACGCAGGTTCCGCGGTAGATCTTCTCCAGGAGGTCGGCCATGTCACGCGGCGTCGTGTAATTCTCGATGCCGTTTCTCCGCGAGCGGAAATCCATCATCTTGCGCGACAGGTTCGTGTGCTCCATCCCGAGTTCCTTGAAGGTCATCCCGAGATAGTCGTACCCGAGAAGGTCGATGAGCATGTTGGCCGCGGTGTTGTCGCTCGACGTGATCATGAGCTCGATGAGCTTTTCCACCGTGACCGGGGTGCCGCTCGGCTCGGCCCGGAGACTGCCGGAACCCCGGGCCTTGTCGGCCATCGTCATTTTAATGAGCTCGTTCACAGAAATCCGGCCTTCCTCGGCCGCCTTGAAGCACGCCACCATGACGGGGAGCTTGACCATGCTCGCCGAGGGGAACGGCTTGTCCGCGTCGTGGACCATGGTCAGCCCGCTCGAAAGGTCCTTGACGACGAGCCCCAGGTCGCCGCGGAAATCGCGGAGGCTCCTCAGGATGTCCCTTTCCATGGCCTGCCATTTCGGTTGGAGCGGATTCACGGCCGCTCCGGGAATCACGTACTGGAGCGAGAACCCGGGAAGAGGCCGGACGAGGGCCCCGCCCGTGAGTACGGAAAAAACGACGATGGCGGCCGCCGCGTTCTTCATGCTCGGATCAAGGGTCTCTATATTACCCGCTCAGCCGACCGATTTAAAGTTTTTTCGTTCCCCTAGGAGGAATCCGGGCCGGCCTCGGCGGGGGACGCCGGGGCTGCGGCCTCTCGCCTCTCGAGGGTCCGGATCCCCCAGGCCCAGAGCCCGAGGATGAGAACCGCCGAGAGGAGCCTCAGGGCCAACAGCACGAACGGCAGATACTTGAACGTCTCTTCGATCAGCCCGATGAAGACCACGGAGAAGGAAAAAAACTCCATGCGCGTCGTCCGGCGCACGACGGCCTGGAGGCTCGGCAGGATCCCCGCGGCGGCGACCTTCACAGCGGCCACGGCCATAAGGGTACGGAGAGCGCGGCGTGTTGTCAACACCCGGCCCTTTCCGCGTATAATGAGAGGCGGGCGCATGATGATCGACGGGCACACGGGCCTGTACACGGATATGTATCAGCTCACCATGGCCCAGGCCTATTTCCGGGACGGGACGAGCGAGACCCCGGCCGTCTTCGATTATTTTTTCCGCAGAATCCCCTTTGACGGCGGCTTCGTCGTCTTCGCCGGCCTGGCCGATTTTCTCGACATCGTCGAGCGCTTCCGGTACGGCGCGGAGGACCTCTCCTACCTCAGGTCGCTGGGCTTCGACGCCGGCTTCCTGGAGTATCTTGGCCGTTTCCGGTTCCGGGGGACGATCGCGTCGGTCCGCGAAGGCGAAATCGTCTTTCCCGTGGAGCCCGTGGTCCGCGTCGAAGGACGCCTTCTCGAAGCCCAGCTCGTCGAGACCGTTCTGCTCAATTTCCTCAATTTCGAGAGCCTCGTCGCGACCAAGGCGGCGCGGCTCCGGCTGGCCGCCGGGCCCCGCCTCCTGAGCGAATTCGGACTGCGGCGGTCGCACGGCTTCGGCGGCATCCACGCCAGCCGGGCGGCCGTCATCGGCGGTTGCGACACGACGTCCAACGTCTATTCCTCCCGGCGCTTCGGGCTCCGCCCCGCGGGCACCATGGCCCATTCTTATATAGAGAGCCACGGCGACGAGCTCGAGGCCTTCCTCAGCTATGCGGAATCCCATCCTGACGGCTGCATCTTCCTGCTCGACACCTACGACACCCTCCGGAGCGGAGTCCCGAACGCCGTCCGCGCGGCCAAGGAGATGGAGAGGCGCGGCCGCCGTCTCTACGGCGTGCGCCTGGACAGCGGCGATTTGGCCTACTTGGCCAAGGAAACCCGCCGGATGCTTGACGAGGCGGGATTGGCCTATGTCAAGATCGTCGCCTCGAACCTTCTCGACGAGCACCTGATCCGGAGCCTCCTCGACCAGGGCGCGCCCATCGATCTCTTCGGCGTGGGCACGCGGCTGGCCACCGGGGCTCCCGACGGCGCGCTGGACGGCGTCTACAAGCTGGCGGAGGTCGGGGAGGAGCCGCGCCTCAAGCTTTCCGAAAGCCTGACGAAAACGACCCTCCCGGGCCGGAAGAAGCTCTTCCGCTTTCTCAACGGCCGGGGGCTCTTCGAAGCGGACGCCGTGGCCCTTGAGGGCGAGAGTGAAGTGCCGCGAATGGTCCATCCGTTCGAGCCCGGCAAGTCGATGCGCCTCGCGGAGTTCCGGAAGGAAGAGCTCCTCGTTACGGTCATGGAGCACGGACGGAGGGGGTTCGAGCCTGAACCGGTCGACCGGATCGCCGCTTTCGCCCGGGAGCGTCTGGCACTCCTCCCGGTCGAGCACAAGAGATTTGAAAACCCCCATATCTACAAGGTGGGCTTGAGCGAGCGGCTGGCCGAGCTCCGGAACGGGCTGGCCCGGCTTCACAGGGAGGAGAACTGACATGGACGCGCTGATCCTCATCGATATCCAGAACGACTTTCTGCCCGGAGGTTCGCTGGCCGTACCGAGGGGCGAGGAGATCATCCTCGTGGCGAACCGTCTCCAGGAACGCTTCGGGCTGGTCGTGGCCACGCAGGACTGGCACCCGGCCGGACATGGAAGCTTCGCTTCGAGCCACCCCGGGAAGCAGGTGTTCGAGACCGTCCTCCTCGGCGGGGTCGAGCAGATCCTCTGGCCGGACCACTGCGTCCAGGGGAGCCCGGGCGCCGAATTCTCCAGAGCCCTGGACATGAAACGCGTCGAGGCCATCATCAGGAAAGGGACCGATCCCGGGATCGACAGCTACAGCACGTTCTTCGACAACGCCCGGCGGAAATCGACGGGCCTCGAAGGCTACCTGAAACAGAGGTACGTCGACCGGGTCTTCCTGGTCGGCCTGGCCGCCGACTTCTGCGTCCTGTACAGCCTGCTGGATGCGCTGTCCCTGGGTTTTGCCGCCGTGCTCGTCAAGGACGCCACCCGGGCCATCAGTGAAGAGGGATTCCGGGCGGCTGAGAAGGAGATTCTGGCCAAGGGCGGGGCGATCGTCCGAAGCGAATTCAGCCCTTCCTGAAGTACTTGGCTCCGGGAAGGTCTTTGAAATCCTCGTCCTGAGTCCAGACCATCGCCCCGTGTGTCCTGCCTGTCGCCATCACGATACTGTCCGCCATGGGGAGCTTTTCGTCTAGGCTGGTTTTGGCCGCAAGGACCGCGATCTCGGGCGTCAGGTCGATCACGCGGCCCTGGGACATGATGGCGGCCGCCTGGAAGGCTGCGTCATCTCCCTTTTCCCGAAGGACGACTTTAAAAACTTCATAGAGACAAATTGTCGGGACCAGAATCGTCGCCGGGTCGGCGAGAGGCTTTTCAAACGAAGAGGCGTTCGGCCCGTCCGCAAAATATTCCAGCCACCCCGAAGAATCCACCAGGTTCAATACCGATCCCTTTCCCGTGCAACCCGGGTCGGGATTCCCTTGAGAAATCCACGCATCTCCTTAATCTCCTTGACGGGTATCATCTCAATTCTGTTAGCGAAACGGATGACATGGAGCTTCTGTCCCGGTTTGAGCTCCATGGATTCCCGGACCTCCAGGGGAATGACGACCTGATATTTAGGAGAGATCTTCACTTCTTGCATCCTCAAATCTCCATCGATAGCAATTTGGTATTACGATATGCCTATCGATGGGGAATGTCAAGCCGTTAACAATGGACGTGCAAAGAACTTATTAATCTCGTTGATCTCGCGCCACGATGGGACACGATCCGGAAGAAAGCAGAAATAATCAGTCCTGTTCGCGGGCCGTCCGTGTCAGCATCCTTCTCTGGGCCTTTTTTTCGGCATACGGACGCGGGACGTAGACGTTTTCTCCGGTCTCTGGGTCTTTTCCCGTGTGATACATGCAGGTCGAGCGGGTCATCGGCGTCGGGGTGAAGATCTGGACGCCCTCGACCGGCTTCTCCCCCGATCTCTCCAGCTCCCTGACGTAGGCGGCCAGCTCCTTCGCCTCTTTTTCCGACGTCCCCGGGTGGCCGACCATGAAGTAATACTTGAGATGTTGCGGGCTCGCCCACCGGCCCCGGCCTGTCTTTTTGTTGATTTCGGCGAAAACCCGCCGGAATTCCTCGAGGGCCTTCCGGCCGCCGCCCTTGCCCATCAGCCTGAGGACCGGCTCGGAAACGTGCTCGGGAGCGATCTTCAGCAGCCCGGAAATGTGGTGTTTCGCGAGCTCCTCGATGTATTCCCGGCTCTCCAGGGCTAGGTCGTAGCGGACGCCGCTCCGGACGAAGATCTTCTTGACGCCCGGAAGCTTGCGCGCCTTCCGCATGAGCTCGATAAGCCGCGCGTGGCTCCGGTCGAGCCGGCGGCACGACAGGCAGGCTCCGTCCGGGCATGGAGACGCGCAATCCATGCCGTACATGTTGGCCGTCGGTCCGCCGAGGTCGTCGACGGATCCTTTCCAGTCGGCGCGCATCGTCAGGCGGCGGATCTCCTCGAGGATCGACGCCTCGCTCCGGGAGACGATGCGGTCGCCCTGGTGAAGGGCGAGCGAGCAGAAGGAGCATCGGCCGACGCAGCCCCGGTGCGTCACAACGGAGAATTTCGCCATCCCGAGCTCGGGAAAGCCCTCCGGGATCTCGCGCGAGAACGGCAATCCGTAAATCCAGTCGAGGTCGCCCGTCCGGTATTCGGGAGACGGATACTGGACGACGAAGCGGTTGGCGTGGCCCTGGGCGAGGAGCCGGCGGCTGGAGAGCGCGCGTTGGGCCTCGCAGAAGAGGTCCTTATCGCGGGCCGCGCCTTCGAAGGAAGGAATGACCCGGGCGCCGGGCGGCGGCTCGCTGCGGATGACGCACGTCCCCGGGATCCCTTCCAGGCCGTCGCCGCGGCCGAGACGTTTCGCGATCTCGAGGGCCTGAATCTCTCCGGGGCCGAAGACGAGGATGTTCGCCCGCGCGTCGAGGAGGATCGACCGGCGCACCGCGTCGTCCCAGTAATCGTAATGGGCGAAGCGGCGCAGCGAGGCCTCGATCCCCCCGAGCACGATCGGCACGCCCCGGTGGAGCTCCCGAATCTTATTCGCGTAGACGATGACGGCCCGGTCCGGCATCCGGGCGACATGGGGTACGTTGCGGTCGCGGGCCCGCTCCCGCTTGAGGGGGGAGTAGTTGACGAGCAGGCTGTCGATCGCGCCCGAGGTGACGCCGAAAAAGAGCCGCGGCCGGCCGAGCTTCAGGAAATCGTCGTTTCTCTTCCAATCCGGCGACCCGATGACGCCGACGCGATAGCCCCGCGCGTCGAGAACGCGGGCGATGACCCCGACGGGAGAGAGGGGATGATCGGCGTAAGGATCGCCGCTCACGAGGATGATGTCGAAGCCCGCCCCTTCGGTCGCGATCATGCGGCGCTCCTCCTGTCAGGCGGGCGCGGGAATCTCCCCGAGCCCGCGCTCCTGCGGAACGGCGTAGAGCCCGAAGGCCGCGTTGGCCAGGAGAAGGGCCCCGGCGATGATGAACGGATACTGGAGCCCGGCGCGGAAGCCGAGCGTTGAGAAGGCCAGGGCGCCGGCCATCTGGCCGGACGTCTGGAGCGCCGTCAGGATCCCGGCGCTCCCCCCGATCGTGCGCTTCTCAAAGAGCCCCGAAATATACAGGACCGCCAGGGCGCCGAGCACCCCGTCGCCGCCCTCGTGGATGACCCGGAACAGGAAGGACATGCGGACGTCGTGCTGAACCATCAGGATCAATCCGAGGCCCGAGAGCGCCATGCCGAGAAGGAAAAGGCGGCGGTTTCTCTCCGGGTTGAATCCGAGCCGGCTCACGGCTAGGGACGAGAACGCCAGGGCCAAGTAGGCCAGGGAGATGTAGAGCCCCACCTGGAAATCGTCGAGACCGAACCGGCTCCGAAGGAAGGGGGCGTAAACCGTCCCTTCGACTCCCCAGTGGAGCGCCAGCACGAAGAGGCAGAGTGAAAAGGCCAGGACGTTTTTCTTCAGAAAGATCGACCGGTATTCCTTGATCCGGACGATGGAGAACCGCTCGCCCCCCAGCCCCCGCAGGGCCGGCGCCAGGAGCAGGGTCAGCCCGGCGAAGACCCCGAGGAGCGCCCGGTATCCGGCCAGGCCCATCAACGCCCCGCCGGCGAGGATCCCGGCGGGCGGCCCCAGCGACAGCCAGAAATTGTACGTTCCGTATTTCCTGTTGGGGTTGCCTCCGCCGGGATTCTTGTAATAAAGGCTGTTGATCGAAACGTCGAGGACGTTGTTGGCCATCCCGAAAACGAGAAAGAGCCCGGCCATGAGCCAGGCTTCGCGCGCCAGCCCGATGAGGACGAGGACGGCACTCTGCGCCAGGAGGGAAGCCAGGATCACGCGCTTCATCGAGAACCGGTCGTTCGTCCAGCCGGTCGGGAAGGAGAAGACGAGCGGCGCCAGGCCGTAGCCGGAGGCGATGACGCCGATCTCGAGGCCGCTGAAGCCGAGTTTGAGGAAATGGAGCGGGGCCAGAAAAAAGGCGCCTAGGACGGCCGCCTTGCGGACGAAGTTGATGAGATGGACGCGGCGCATCTTCGTCTGGCGAGGGCGATATCATACCACGTCCCGGGGAAATAAAAAGGGGCGGCCCGAAGGCCGCCCCGGAAATGCGGCTCGAAGGAGAGCCTCCGCGGCTCGCTCCGTCAATATTTCTTGAGGTCGATGTTCCCGCTGAAAGTCGTCATCCGGATCCGGGCGCCGCCTTTGTTGACGGTCCCGTGGATTTCCTTCGGAGAGATCTTCCCCATCGTCTCGATCGCGAAGTCTGTGTCGATGACGCCGCTGAAGGTGTTGGCCTCGAAGTCGAAGGCCGAATTGGCGGGGATCTTCATCTCGACGTTGCCGCTGTGGGACTTGAGCTCGTAATTCCCTCCGGGCATGATGGTCCCCATGTAGGTGATGTCGCCGCTGATGCTCTTGCCGCTGACCGTGCGGGCCTCCGAGACGTCCTTCAGCGTGATGTCGCCGCTCACCGACGACAGCTCGATCGATCCCTTGACGCTCTTCACCTTGATATCGCCCGAGACGCTCTTGATGTAGACGTCGCCGACGATGTTTTCGAGCGTGAGGTCGCCGCTAGTCAGGTTCACATCGACGCCGGCCGCGCCCAGCACGCCCACGTCGCCGCTGACGGACCGCACCTTCGCCTCCCCGCCGATCGACGCCAGGTGGATGTCGCCGCTGATGGATTTCACCTCGACGGAGGCCTTCTCCGGGACTTTGAGCTTGTATGAAACGGAGACATTGATCGAGCTGCCCCCCCAAAAGCCTCCCAGGTGTTCGGGGAACTTGGTCGAGATCTGGACGACGCCGGCCTCGCCGGCCACATCAATCGTCACCTGCTGGGCGTTTTCCTTGGCCTTGTCGAGAGACGAGGCTTCGGAGGTCTTGAGGGCCTCGATCTTGACCTGGTCTTGCTTCCAGCTCGTGATCTCGATGTCGCCAGAAGTGTTGCTCAGGACGACCTTCCCGTCTCTGGCCAGGGGAACCGTCTTCTCGAATTTCTCTTCATGCTTCTCGCGGCCGAAAGCCCAAGAGGTTCCGAAAGCCAGCATGACGGCCACGGCGGCGAGAATCGCCGTCCACTTTCTTCCGTTGCTGTTTTTCATGGCTCTTCTCCTTCACGCCCGTGTTATGTTCAAGCCCCGATTCCCCGTCCCGGAGACCTCAAGCTTCCCGGCTCGAGGTCCAGGGCCGTATCGAGGACGGAGACCTTGTCCATGTAGGCGGCCAGCAGATAGTTCCTGGCCTGGAGGTCGTCCGGCTCCCTCCGAACTGCCTGACGGCAGGTCCGAATCGTGTCGTCGACGACAGCCAAGCTCCTGTCAAAAATATCGGCGACCTGGGGAGCCATCGTCCCTTTCCGGGCCGCGAAAGCCGCGCTCAGGGAAACGATCGCTTGCTGGCAGTCGCGCTCGGCTCTGTCCAGTCTGGCGAGCGTGTATTTCTCCGGATCGGCGATTCTCTCCGGGACGCCCTTCTTCCCCAGCCTGAGGCCGAAGAAAACGCCCGAGGCGGCGAGAATCAGGACAACGGCCGCAACGCCCACAAGCTTCAAAGCAGGCGTGCCCCAACCGAAAGCCCGGCGCCCGGGAACGGGGACGCCGGCAGGCGAAGGCGCGGCCCCGGGAGCCTCCAGGCGGGCCCGAATCCGGGGCCAGACGGCCGCGCCCGGTTCGGGACCGGCGAGCGCGGGCGAGGCACCGGCGATCGCCCGGAAATCCTCGAGGACCTCCCGGCAGGCCGGGCACGCGCTGAGATGACGCTCGAGGGCAGCCTTCTTCCGGTCCCCGAGGGAACCGTCCACGTATTCGCTGATGGATTTTCGTGCTCGACGGCATCTCATGGTCTTTCTCCGTCAAACGATTTTCCGGGCCCGGAGAAGGGCCCGCAGCTTCATCCGGGCCTTGAAGAGCTGGGACTTCGAGGTCCCCACAGAACACCCCAGGAGCCTCGAGATCTCTTCGTGCTTGTGCCCCTGGACGTCGTGGAGGATGAAGACGCTCCGGAGCCGCGGCGGGAGCGAGCCGATGGCCTGCTCGAGGGGCCCTTTGAGGTCGTTCTCCCCCCGCCCGGCGCTTTCCTCCTCGATCCGTCCTTCGATCGCGGTCAGCGAAACCGTCCGCCCCTGATGAGTCTGCTTCTGCCGCAGGTAGCTGTAGCAGGTATTGAGGGCGATGCGGAAGACCCAGCCCGGGAAGGTCTCGGCGTCCCGGACCTCTTTGAGGTGCGAGAAGATCTTCACGAAGACGTCCTGGAGCAGATCCTCGGCGACGGCCCGGTTCATGGTGTGCCGGTACTGCAGGTTGAACACCGGCCCCTTGAACATCTCGTAGAGGGATTCCATGGCCTCGAGGTCCCCGGCCCGGCTCTTCTCGACGAGCTCGGCCACTCGGGCCTTGTCGGCCGTTCCCCAGACAGGCTGTCCGCCCTCCGCCGGGCTCACAATCCCCGCCGCTCCCAGGATTTCGTCCGGGACTTCATAGAGACTATTATCCACAATTCCCGGGGGGACCGCCAGAATCACGTCGGGGGAGAACATCTCTTTCCTCACCGTTATAAGATGACGGGGGAGGACAAAAGGTTGCCCGGCGGGGGCAGGTCTTGATCCCGCCCCTGCGGTCGTTCCCGGGAGGGCGGCCCGTCGCGGCTTGACGGCGGCCGGCGGACGGGGATAGTATCGCTCCATGGTCATCCGGGATCCGAAAATCCGCGGGACCGCGGATCTCCATCGAATTTCCGATTTTCGAGGTGTGCCATGAAAAAAGCCAAAATTCTCTTGATGATCGGGCTCCTGGTCCCCCTCCTCCTCCAGGCCCAAGAGAAGCCCCGTGACAAGGGGATCTTCATCGAGCCGAAAAACGCCTTCTGGGACGAAATCAGCAAGTCCACGCAGGAGTTCTGGAAAAAGCCGAAGGCCCCGGCGAAGGCCTTCGTCGTCGACCTCAGCGGCTTCCAGGCGCCGACGAGCCTGGAGGGCTTCCACACGGTCTGGCACAACCCTCCGGTCTCGCAGGGCAATACGAACACCTGCTGGTGTTTTTCGACGACGTCCATGCTCGAATCGGAGGTCTACCGGCTGACCGGAAAGAAGGTCCGCATTTCCGAGGCCTTCACGGTCTACTGCGAGTACCTCGAGCGGACCAAGAGGTTCATTCGCGAGCGGGGCGACTCGGCCGTCGGTGAGGGCTCGGAAGCCAACGCCGTCACCCGGGACTGGAAGCTCGACGGCTGCGTGCCCCGGGAGGCCTACACCGGGTTGCTCGCCGGCCAGAAATTCCCCGACCATTCCAGGGTGATCGCGGAGATCTCGTCCTACCTCGGCCATCTCAAGGCCGCCAGCGCCTGGAACGAGGACGAAGCGCTCCGGACAGTCAAGGCCATCCTCGACCACTATCTCGGCGTGCCGCCGGAGAGGTTCACCGTCGAGGGACGGGAATACAC
>Ga0187770_10001258_pt1 | contig 13310 bp, 15 predicted proteins | sample 0116_SJ02_MP02_2_FD_133154 | JGI IMG/M metagenome (GOLD analysis project Ga0187770, IMG submission 133154) | Tropical peat soil microbial communities from peatlands in Department of Meta, Colombia - 0116_SJ02_MP02_20_MG | ecosystem: Environmental > Terrestrial > Soil > Wetlands > Peat | place...
ACCTTTGGGGAATGCTTCGGCACCGAGGATAGGTGGATCGGGGTCGATAACTTTATGAAACATGGCGCAAAAGTAAACGCCAACTTCGTCCATAAGTAACCGAAAATTTCTCCCTCTCCCCTGAGAGGCTGTGTCGTACTTAGCCGTTCCCCCTTCGACACGCTCAGGGCGAACGGCTAAGTAATTGATTTTTAATGTCCCATAGTCCGTTCGTGGTGAGCCCTTCGATTCGCCGTTCGTCCTGAGGCTCTTGAAGGATGAACGGCTCGCTGAGGACAGATCTGTCGAACCGTGAACGGACTTACGACACAGTCTCCCTGGGGGGAAAGGGTTAGTCCTCCCCCGTCAGAGGCCGTGTCATAATCGCGGCATTGAAGGGAATTAAAATCCTCCGTGCACCACTTTTCCATCAATCACGGTCGTCAATATTCTCGTTCTCTTGATATCATTCACAGGACAGGTGAGTATATCTTTATCGATCACAATGAAGTCAGCCAGTTTGCCCGGTTCAATCGAACCGTTTTTGTCCTCCCACCAGAGGACTTTCGCGTTTTCTATAGTATTGAGCCGGATGGCTTCTTCCCGGGAAATCTTCTTGCATGGGGTCATAACGATCTCTCCTGTTCTGCCGTCCATGCGGGTCAGCAGGTCCCATAGATTCCACATGGGTTCATAATGAGCCCCGTCCGTGCTATTGCCGATGACTGCTCCCGCATCAAAAAACCATCGGAAGGGCATGAGGGTATCAATGATCTCGGTGTTGGCGGCCTTCATTCGCCTGACAAAGGTCTCCTTCCCCTTGGTATATTCGAACCCTACCACTGTCGTACTGTAGATGCCCAATTCCGCATATCGCTTCACCTGCTCCTGAGTGGGATGTTGAACATGCTGGAATATCCACCGCCTGCCTTTTATGGGAATCCGGCCGTTGGCATACTCAACCGCCTCCAGGCCGATATCGGTCGTTTTACTGCCGGCAAACTGCATATTCATTCGGACATCGTGCTTTGCAGCAAGCAAGCATAAGTCCTTCAATCTTTGCGTGGAGAACATCTGCACGCCCTCTGTCGTCTCTCCGAAGGGGCCGAGGTACGGGGTTCTCATGACAGCCACTCCGAGCTGCACGGGCCCATCTAAGGATACCGTTATACCCCCTACTCTGAGCCAGTCATTTCCAATGCCTCGGCCGGCTGAATAGGATGCAATATCCCGGATCCACTTCTCCGCCTCGTCGATGGGCGCTTTATCCAATTCCTTGGGGACTTCATAGGCGAACAGCATTCTGATGGTCATCTCTTTCCGGTTCTCCAGCTCCTTGAGAATTCTTAGGTCGGACGGGCCCACCACGTGCCCTTCATATCCGGCGGTTACCCCGGCTGCGTTCCATCTTTTCATGCTCTCCTTTACCCCGTCCAGGGACTGCTCAAAGGTGGGCCGGGGAAGCATTCCAAGAAGCTTCCAGAACAGCCTGCCATAGCTCCAGAAGTGCGCCCTTTCCAGCTGACCGTTCATTTCGCCCGTTTTTTCTTCTCTGATGAACATGAGGCCTTTCGGTTCGTCGGGCGTATCCTGGGTGACTCCAAGTAACTTCAAGCCGTAACTATTGATGATTGCCGGATGGGGTGACCAGACAGAAATAATTCCCTGAATAAGAACCGGATTATTGGGAGCTACTTCGTCGAGGTCCCAGCGCGTCGGCCACCGTTTCTCGTCAAACCAGTGAGCCCCTCCCATATAATCAGGAGGTTCGCCCACTGCCGAGCAAAGGACCCATTCGCCCGGTTTTTTCGTTTTGACAGCAGCAGCGACACGCCCTTTAATCTCTCCAATAGACTTAACCCCTGACACATCAACCGTTATGTCCTTGGCCATGTAATAAGCGAGCATATGGGGATGGCTATCTATAAATCCTGGGAGCACCATTTTCCCCTTGAGATCCACCTTTTTCGTCTTGGGTCCGGCATACGTCTTGAGCTCCTTGTTGGTACCTACTGCGACAAACTTCCCGTCGCGGATGGCAGCCGCCTGGGCGATGCTGAAAGACTTATCAACCGTTACTATCTTACCATTAAACAGAAGAGTATCGGCATACATACCTTCAGACTGGGATTGGGCTCGAACCACGGTACAAACTCCCATGATACACAAGATCACCAATTTGAGTTTTAGCTCCCAAAATAGGGCGGCCACGGTGGGCCGCCCCTACGCTCTTTTTCCCACACACACTTCTTCATTCATTATCCGATCGCTTCGGAGGAGCATAGCAGCCCTTTAGAAAATCTTCGATCACTTGGGCGGCAACTCTCCCATAGGCTTCTACCTCTTCCCTTCCCCTTTCGGGACGGGCGGTTGTTGGATCACCAAAATATCCGTTAGGTGTCACTTTCCTTGCATCCATCCCGCCCTTTCGCCAGACTTCCAAATCTTTAAATGTCAAATTGGTCGGCTTCAGCTCTCTCCAGATTTCTAAGTTGATTAATTCAGGAAGATAATGCCATATGAGACTTGTTTCATATCCCTCAGCGTGGATGTCAAGAAATTGAGGAGGCGGTCCCGCCGGAATGGGACTCCTGTGAAGAAGGAGATGGTCTTCATCTCCTTTATAACCGAGCCGCTTCGCAACGAAAAGGTCCATAATCCAATAAGCTTTTATCCCGACCTCTTTTCGAGCCACTTGAATCGCCTTATCAACAGCCTGCATATGACTGCCATCCAAATGGTGATTGATAAAGAAGACTCGACCAAATCCCCACCTTTTCAGACAGGACATCGCATCCCTGAGAACCGAGATTACCGTCTCCTCTCTGGAAGAGAAAGAACCTCCAAAGGCACCCGTGGCCATGTTAATCCCCCAATAAAAAGCAGGGGCGATGAGAATTCCGATACCCTGCCTCTCCAACTCAGATTTAACGGCTCTTGATTGAAGGTATGCTCCATAAACATCTACGGCCAAAGGCAGATGGGGCCCATGTTCTTCAACAACTCCAACCGGAAAGAGGACGCTCGTCCCTTTCTTCGCTGCTTCCTCAATCTGAACGTAGGTCATATGGGCCATCGTTTCTTCAAAAATGTTCACGCTTCCTCGCTGCTCTCCCATTTAACGCCTCCTTTATATCTTTTTTCTGCAGCAATAATTCCTTTCTTCCGTTTATGAAATGTTTATAACCGGCAGGCGCATTGATCTGACAGATGAGCAAGATGAAGATTCTACGGGTTGATTAATGGCGGATCCGTTACTAACTACTCCCGGCCTGATTAGGGAATCGATTTGATCACGCTCCGGTTACCTCTTATCCTTCAAAACGCTTTCCAAGGTAATGTTTGAAATAGCCTAACCCGTTACGGAGTGCTTCTTTGCCAGAGCTTAGAGCTATTATAAGAAGTTTTATAAAGAACCATAAATTCCCAGCCGTGGAAGTCTGTACCTTCGTCTTTATACTTGCTCAAAGTCCATTTTTGGTGCCGTTTTAGCCTCCTTCAGAAAAAGAATGCTTCCTTGACCGTGTTTCAACAGGCCCGTCATCACGTTAAACAACGTCGTCTTTCCCGACCCATTCGGTCCGATCAACCCCATAATTTCGTTCTGTTCCACCTCGAATTGGAGATCGCAAAGCGCCATCAGTCCACCGAACGATTTAAATAAATTTCTTACTTCAAGAAGAGGCATGTTCCCTCGCCTATCTCTCTTCCCATGGAGGAATGGGATAGACAAAAGGGGTTTCTCTGAATTCCTTCGGCCAAACCAACTTTTGGCCTCCTTCGATCCACTGAATGATTGCAGGGCAAGGGTCGACTACCGTTCCGTTGGGGCGAAATTTCACTCTCCCCACAACAGTCATCATATCTGTGGCCCCTATGGAATTCCGGATCTTGGTCGTATCGAGGCTTCCCGCTTTCTCGATGGCCGCGGCCAAGATCTGTATGGAGGCATACGCGGGCCCGGTCTGCATGTCAGAAGGTCTTCCGAACTTAGACTGGTAGGTTTTGTTCAGCTCGTCCACACCAGGATAGCTGACCCGGTAATGCCACCCCCCCATCACAACGACATAATCCCCCACCGGCCCCATCGCTTTTCCCCAGGCCAGATCGTCAGCGGCCCGAATGACGACGATCATCTTTGGATTGTAATCGAGCTCCTTTATCTGCCTTAGGATCGTCATTCCGTCCGGAGTGATCGGACTGCTAAGAATCACTTCTGCACCGGCATTCTTTGCTGTCAGAATCAAAGGGCTGAAATCCTTTGTCATAGGACTATACTTCTCATGGGCGGCAATCTTAAGGCCGCGTTGGACGGCTTCATTCTTGAATGTTTCCGCCTGTTCGAGGCCAAAATCGGTATGTTCTTGAAAGATGGCAACCGCTTTGGGCCTTTTTTCCGGGGGGATCGTCTGTACAAGATCAAAAGTGATCCTTGCTGTATCAGGGTTTTTCCCTACCGGAGAGAACCAATACTTGAAGCCACGCTCGTGGTTGCGCTGGACAGCCGAAGCAACCACAATCGTGGGCACTTTGTTCTTTTCAGCAATACCTGCACCCGCTGCGATAAAAGTGGTTCCCACATAAGCCACTACCTTTTTAGAGGTATATAGCCATTCCATTCGGCTGACAGCTTTCTGAGAGCTTGACTCCATATCCTGAATGATGATTTGCACAGGTATTTTCTTGCCATATTCTTTGACGAATACCCCGCCGGCCTTATTGATATCTTCTGCGGCAATTTCATAACCGGCCTGTGCCTGCCCCCCTAAATTAGAATCAAAACCACTTAAAGAGACGATCGCCCCCACCGGGATGGCTTGCGGCGCTGAAGACTGGGCAAGAGCTCCGAAGCTAAGAATGTGGATCACAACAACAAAAAGAATCCAATAAAAAAATAGGCTCTTCTTCATATCTCCTCTCCTTTCTAATTTTTTGGACTTCTCTGATATTCAACCTTCCCTCCGATCGGGGTCATCTGAATGGGGATTTCAGGAATCTTCTCCTCCTGGCAGGTAAGAATATCTTCACCCAGCACCACCATGTCTGCCAGCTTTCCTACTTCAATGGAACCCCGGCGAGCCCTTTGACAAGCCTCTTAATCTCTTCGATCGACTTTAATCCTTTCAAGCTCGGACCTTTGCTCCGGGGGCCTGCGTTAGCAAGATGGGGGTGGGTATCGATGAAGCCCGGTACCACTGTCTTTCCGCCCAGGTCCATCCTTTCGGTACCTGATCCCGCCAAGGCAAGAACTTCCTTCGAGCTTCCTATGGCCACAAATCGGTCTTTCTTAATGGCAACCGCCTCTTCGATACTGAAATCTTTATCGACAGTAACAATCTTCCCGTCGTAAAAAATCTTATCTGGCCCCGGATCGATTTGTTTCATCTTGCCCCCTCTCTCTGTCTTCATCCTCCAACCTCACTTAAATCTACCAAGCTTGGCTCGTGCATGGGTAGAATCACATCAGCCAATTGTTTCACGCGCAACACACTTTCATAAGGCTGAACTGCATTGAGATGAATTCCAGGACACATAACCGGCACTAAAGATCTTAGAGGCGCACAGGATCAAAATTTTCAAGGACACTGCAGAAGCCGGCAACGATGGCCCTACCCTTACTTGTGTTTACGCCGACGGCCCGGCTCCCTGGACTGTGACCCGGCACGAAAAGGAGATCAATTCTCGTCATTCCAGGTGCAATGCTGATGATGAGGCCTATCCGAAAATAGACTTCCGGATTCGTTCTGAAGCGTCGATCAGCCCGCCCGGAAAGAAAAGAACCACAAAGATGAAAATGGCTCCAAAGATGATGAGATAAGCTTTTCCCAAGGTTAGAGCGAACAGTTCCGTGAGAATGATCAAAAAGACCGATCCGATCACCGGGCCAAAAAGTGTTCCCGATCCACCTACGGACGCCGCCACCAAAGGTTCAAATGTCCATTGAGGGGTGAAGAGGAAGGCCGGTACAATAGAATCCTGATAATATGCAAAAATTCCACCTGCGAGACCCGAGAAAAAGCTACTGAACGCCAATGCCACAAATTTGTATTTAAACAGATGAACTCCTGATGTGTCGGCTGCCTCATCGTCATCCCTGATAGCCATCATCGCCAGACCGATTTTAGACTTAATTGTGCAATAGGCAACCCCTTGAGTGATAACTGCTACCATTAGGGCGAGATAGTATCGAGACAAAAGATTATAGCTAACGATATGGGCAGTAGGGATATAGACGGTCAATGGAAATAGATTCCCTACGGTTATCCTCAAGGCTTCTGCCAGAGCCAAGGTACCGATCGCAAAGTAGGCTCCCCTGAGTCGAAGAGCAGGAATCCCAATTAAACTTGCCAGGATGACGGCTGTGACCCCTCCCGCTGGCAGGGCGACGTACAGTGGGAGTCCACCACGCCAGGCGAGAAAATGGAAACTGAGCGCCCCTACCCCAAAGAAGGCAGCGTTTCCGAGGCTGATCTGGCCGGCGTAGCCTCCCAATATATTCCAACTCTGAGCGAGAATGACCATGATAAAGAGGACAATGAACAGATTCAGCGTGTGTTGTGTCCCTGCAACTAAGGGAAACAAGATTAAAAGAAGGATGGCGATTCCTGAAATAACAAATCCCCTTTTACTGTACCCCACTTATCACCTCAAGGCGAAACATCAAGTAGATCTTCGCAGGAGAACCAGAATAAATATGACCAGCCCCACAACCTCTCGGTAGGTTGCACCGACAAAGTAGACACTCACACCTTCTATAATGCCTAACAGCAAACCCGCAGCAAAGACTTGACCAATCTTCCCAAATCCAGCCAGCACAAGGATGATGATCGCTTTCAGTAACCACTCAAACCCAACCGTCGGGTAAACAGAGTAATTGACCGCAGCAACTACCCCTGCAATTCCAGCCAGGGCCGAACTGAGAGCAAAGAAGATCAGATAGGTCCGCTCCACATTGATCCCCATGAGGTTGCCCGCATCCCTGTCCTGAGCCGTTGCTCTCACGGATTTGCCAAAATAGGTTCTTGTAAGAATCAGATAAAGAGAAAAAATCACCAGCGAGGCAATACCGATGACTACTAATCCAATGACAGGTAATCTCAACCCGGGGAGCACATGCCATACCTTGCCAGTATAAGAAGGAGTGACAGCTCTTACATCAGAAGTCCAGAACAGGATCGCCAGATTATCGATGACCCACGTAAGACCAAATCCAACCAACATGGAGTTATTTATTTTCAAACCCTCGGGGAGTTTATCCAGACGGGAAAATAATCCTTTATACAGAGCAGCCCCTATTGCGAACAGGATGACCATTACCAAGGGAATGGAGACAAAAGGGTCTAATTTCAAGAGATGGAAGAGCCAATAGGCAGCAAAACCTCCTATCATGAGAAAAGAGCCATGGGCTATATTCATATGCCTCATGACCCCAAACACTAGCGAAAGGCCGATTGCTGCAAGACCATAAAACGCGCCGGTGATGATCCCATAAACAACGATCTGCGCCACTATACCTCTCCAATCCCTAAGTAAGCGTTCTTGACTTCCTCGCTCTGGAGAAGCTTCTTAGCCTCCCCTTCTCCCACGATTCTGCCATTCTCAAGAATATATCCATAGTCCGCCATCTCAAGGGTCATGAAAACATTCTGTTCCACGATAAAAATGGCCAACCCTTTGGTCATATTGATCTGTTTAATCGTCTCAGAAATGTGTTGCATGATCAATGGTGCTAATCCCAGGGAAAGTTCATCAATGAGCAGAAGCTTTGGCTGGGACATCAGAGCTCTGGCAATGGCCACCATCTGTTGTTCCCCTCCGCTCAACGTCCCAGCCATCTGAACCTTCCTGGTCTTGAGGATAGGAAAGATCTCAAAGACCTCTTCAATCATTCGGTCTTTGGTCTCCCTTGCCTTTCGGGTGAAGGCTCCGAGCTCCAAATTTTCGAAAACGCTCATCTCAGGAAATAGTCGCCTCCCCTCAGGAACCATACTCATTCCCAATTCAACGATCTTATGGACAGGTTGTTTGTCAATCTGTTGGCCCTCCAAACAAATCCTTCCCCTCCATGGCTTGATCAACCCTGATATCGTCATGAGAAGGGTCGTTTTCCCTGCGGCATTGGAACCTAAGAGAGCCGTGATCTTTCCGTCCTCAGCAGCGAGGGAGACGGACCAGAGAATCTGGGTATCTCCACGATAAACATCGATCTGTTCGACTTCAAGCATGGGGGTTCTTTCCAAAGTAGGCTTTGATGACATCCTCATTTTGAACGATTTCCTTGGGTGGACCTTCAGCGATCTTCTTCCCCGCATCCAGTACAACAACCCTCTCTGAAATGCCTAAGACGGCCTTCACCACATGCTCCACGATGACCAGGGTGACCCCTGAACGATGAATCTGACGCATCAACCCTACCGCCATCTTAATTTCCGTCGGGTTTAACCCGCCCATGATCTCATCCAATAACAACAGTTGAGGACGGGTGGCCAATGCTCTTGCCAGCTCCAACCGCTTTCGTTCGATGAGATTGAGAGCAGATGCAGGATCTCGCTGTTTCTCCTCAAGTCCAACAAATTTGAGGATATCCCCAGCTTCCCTTCTTGCCTCTTTAATTCCACAGGCCTGATCTTTTCCAAATGCTCTCCCCACCATGACATTCTCCAGGCAGCTCATCCGGGTAAAAGGCCTGGTGAGTTGGAACGTTCTGGCGATGCCTTTCTCACAGACCTGATAAGGTTTGAGTTCGGTAATATCTTGGCCACGGAATAGGATGCTTCCGTGGTCACACCTGAAGGAACCCATGATCGCATTAAACAGGGTTGTTTTCCCTGACCCGTTCGGGCCGATGAGGCCGACAATCTCCTTCTCCGCCACCTCAAAGTCAAGGTTAAAAAGAGCCATCAGCCCGCCAAAAGATTTAGACAAGGCCTTTATTTCAAGAAATGACATTCGTCTCTTGTTTCCTCTTGATCAGTCATTGTACTTATCTTTCTTTCCACGGGGGAATGGGATAGACGAGGGGAGTCTCCCTAAACTCTTTGGGCCACACTAACTTCTGGCTCCCAGACACCCACTGAACGACCGCAGGACAGGGATCAATGGTCGTACCATTCGGACGAAACTTGATGTTACCCGCCACGGTCATCATATCCGTAGCGGCTATGGCATCTCTAATTTTGGTGGTATCCAGGGTGCCCGCCTTTTCAATGGCTGCAGCCAAGATCTGGATTGAGGCGTAACCAGGACCAGTCTGCATATCAGCGGGTCTCCCGAACTTTGATTGATGGACAGCATTCAGCTTATCCACGCCGGGATAACGGACACCGTGATGCCAGGAATTCATAATTACATAATCACCGATTGGGCCAAGTGCTTTCCCCCATGACAGATCTTCAGCGCCTCGGATAAGAACAATCATCTTAGGGTTATAATCCAGTTCTTTCATCTGCCTCATCATCAGCATTGCATCTGGGGTGACGGGACAGCTGAGAACCGCTTCGGCACCCGCATTCTTTGCGGACAAGATCATGGGGCTTAGATCTTTCGACATCTGACTGTATTTTTCGTGCGCAACAATCTTATAGCCTCGTTGAACCGCCTCTTTCATGAGGAATTCTGCCTGTTCTATGCCAAAATCAGCTTGTTCTTGAAACAGAGCAAAAGTCTTTGGCCTTTTTTCGGCTGGGATCGTAGATTCAAAGGAGTCAAAAATGATCCTTGCATTATCCGGCGTCTTGGCGGTTGGTGAAAACCAATACCTGAGACCTCGATCATGATGTATTTGACGCGGAGATGCGACGACGATAGTGGGTATTCTATTCTTTTCGGCAACACCGGTCCCTGTAGTGGCGACCATGGTCGTCCCCACATAGGCAAGAACCTTTTTTGCCGTGTACAACCACTCCATCCTGCTGACAGCCTTCGTTGGACTCGATTCCATATCCTGGACCACTATTTCCAAGGGTATTTTTTTACCATATTCCCTAACAAATACGCCCCCGGCTTGATTAATCTCCTCAGTGGCAATTTCATATCCAGCTTTCGCCTGATGCCCTATATTGGAATCAAAACCGCTGAGAGAGATAAGGACCCCGACCGGAATGGTTTGTGGAGCAGGGGGTACGGCGATGGCCCTGCCCACAAGGACTTGCATCAATACGACCAAAAGAATTGAATAAAAAAGCCTCTTTGTCTGCATGGTCCGCTCCTTTCTTGGTAAAGTGCTTAAATAAATCCTCATTACTATCTCCTCACATTATTGGTAGCCTCTTAATACACAAGAAATGAGGCAATAGGCAATGTCAAAATCTCCTTCCGATCACGACTTGGTTAAATCTTGAGCCAAACGATTAGTTCGCTGAATTCTAGGAGGATTTTTTGAAGCAAAAAACAACTTAACGGGTAACGGCCCTTTCGAACTCTGCTTTACTCACCTCTTCTTTACCAGTCATTACCCTTATCTTTCTTTCCATGGTGGAATGGGATAGACAAAAGGAGTCTCTCTAAATTCTTTGGGCCACACCAACCTTCGTTCCGCAGCCAGCCACTGAACAACCGCAGGGCAAGGATCGATAAGAGTACCATTAGGCCGAAACTTTATTTTGCCCATAACCGTCATCATGTCCGTGGCCGATATGGCATCCCTGATCTTTGTCGTGTCGAGAGTACCTGCTTTTTCAATAGCCGCAGCCAAGATCTGGATCGAGGCGTAAGCAGAACCAGTCAGTATGTCGGCGGGTCTTCCGAATTTAGACTGAAAGGCAGCATTCAGTTTGTCCGCACCAGGGTAATTGATACGGTGATGCCAGGACATGCCCGCCAAAATCACGTAATCCCCTACTGGGCCAAGAGCTTTTCCCCATGACAGATCCTCAGCTCCTCGGATAACAACAATCGCCTTCGGATTAATCGAGTTCTTTCATCTGCCTCATCATGGTCATCCCGTCTGGAGCTACGGGAGCGCTGAACACTGCTTCAGCACCGGCGTTCTTCGCTGCCATGATCAGGGGACTGAAATCTTTCGTTATCCGCGGGTATTTCTCGGCAATCACAACCTTGTAACCCCGTTTAACGGCTTCCTTCTTGAGGGCCTCTGCCTGCTCTATGGCCCAATCGGATTGCTCTTCAAAGCTGGCAAATGACTTGGGTCTTTTTTCTGCAGGGATGGTGTCTAAAACATCTAAGATGGTCCTAGCGGTATCCGGTGACTTGCAGAACGGCGCAAACCAGTACTTCAGACCTCTTTCGTGAGGTGCTTGGTGAGGAGATGCAACTGCGAGAGCGGGTATTTTATTCCTCTCCGCAATTGCTTGACCATTAACCATATTGCCTTCTCCTATATAGGCAACCACCTTCTTCGACGTGTACAGCCACTCCATACTGCTCACTGCCTTCATCGGAACAGATTCCGTATCCTGGATGATGAGTTCCAGCGGTATTTTTTTACCATATTCCTTAACAAATACGCCCCCGGCTTGATTAATCTCCTCAGTGGCAATTTCATATCCAGCTTTCGCCTGCCCCCCCAAATTGGAATAAGGGCCACTCATAGAGATGCAGGCTCCGACCGGAATAGTTTGCGGAGTCGGGGATGCCGCCACGGCCCCACGCACAACTATTTGTAACAATATAAGCCAACAAGCCCAATAAGAAAGTAATCTTGTCTTCATTGCTCCTCTCCCTTCTCTGTGGTGTCTTTACATCCTTCGCCCTCGCAGGAATAGTCCAAGGGACCTCTCCTTTCCAGGGTTCAGTCTTCATCTCGTAAAACGAGATTACTCATGGCAGCCAAGCTGAAAGTAAGACGTCTCTAAGAAAAGTCCTAAGATTTGTGAACACTGTCTATCTCATCTTCAGGAACGTCGAAAACATTTCCATTGGGCAGCAGCTTTTCCTCGAGGAAGAATCTCGGTATCCGGTCATCTTTCTTAGTAAAGCCTGCGGCGGTTACCGATACGAAGATTTATCCTTTGCCAGATCCGCCATTCTTTGGTAAGGGAGACTCTTCTCAAGCAGATCATGGGTTTGACGCGATGCTTTTGTATCCGTCCAGCAATACATTGGGCATCTGAGTCATAAGTTCATCGATTGTCCACCAGCCATCTTCTTTATCGATGGTCTTCTTAATCTCCGGCTCTGAGTAAAGTCCGATATTGCCACCTCTGACATGAAATACGGAACCGCTTACATTAGCCGCCGCATCCGAGGCCAGATAGACTATTAAAGGAGCGATCGATTCGGGATCAGGAAAAGACATGAACCTTTCGATTGCCGCCGCCGGAAGTGGGGTGAACTCGTTAGTACCGGCTTTTTCTTTGAGTAGCGCTACTACTTCATAGGAAGCACGGGTCATGGCGAACGGCGAGAAGGCATTACAAGTTATGCCGTATTTAAAAAGTTCCTTGGCTACAGCCCTAGTCAGTCCTATGACTCCGGCATTAGCCGCGCTATAATTGCAGTGATTAACCATCCCTAAAAAGGCTAATGCGGTCGTGTTGATAATGCGACCCCATTTCTGCTTCATCATATGAGGAGCAGCATGGCGGGTAGTATTGAAATAGCTCTTGGGTTTAATCGAGGCAACGCGATCCCAGGTCTCTTCCGTCATTTCCCAGACCGGACTGAATCCAAAAGCCCCGGCGACATTGACTAAGATATCTATCTTACCAAAAATATCAACGGCTGTTTGTATTAACTTGCCAGATACCTGAAAGTCGGTAACATCGCCAAAAAAGGGAACTGCTTCACCACCCATAGCCTTGATCTCATCGGCTACGGTTTTAGCATCTCCCATAGCCTCAGAAGCCTGCTTTTGCAGATATTCTTTTTGCTGCTTACTATAATGTTCTACATCCGCTTCATTTAATATGGCAAAGCCTGTACCCCCAGGCCGACGGTTATTCGTAACTAACCCGGCCCCTTCTTTTGCCAGACCTATAGCAATCGCTCTGCCGATTCCCTGTCCTGAGCCCGTTACAACGGCGACCTTTCCCTTTAGCCTATCACCCATAATTCTTACCTCCAGTAAATTCTGATTTGGTTTACCGACATTCCATCTGATTCAGTAGAATTGCACAATTATGATCCATTCCACTTGGATAGATGAGATGGAATATGCCTTTATCAGCTGTAAGATGAGCAGTTATAACTTAAGGGCTTCCCGATCTTCTGTTGGTAGACCTTGAGTAAAAACTTTCAGCTTCTCTTCTCCTTTCTTGGTGATATAGGCTTTACTCTCTCTAATCTCCAGGTAGCTCATGAGAGCTAATTCCTCAACCAGCATCTGCATCATAACCGGACTCAATGAGGGATAGATATCTTCTATCTCTTCT
>Ga0187770_10001260_pt1 | contig 13300 bp, 11 predicted proteins | sample 0116_SJ02_MP02_2_FD_133154 | JGI IMG/M metagenome (GOLD analysis project Ga0187770, IMG submission 133154) | Tropical peat soil microbial communities from peatlands in Department of Meta, Colombia - 0116_SJ02_MP02_20_MG | ecosystem: Environmental > Terrestrial > Soil > Wetlands > Peat | place...
CCATCGTGCACAAACTTCATTCCTTTCCTAAGGATGACTTCCCTTCGGGTCGCGTCAAGCTCTCCGAGGGATTCGGTCCCCATCTTTACCGCTGGGAACGGGACTACTTCAGGGATCATTTTGTCACGGATGTGTGCGGGATCAAACTTGGCCCTTCTTTCCAGAAAGAACTCGAGGCAGAGCTTTCGGCCTTGGCCGAGCGACTTGCAGACGCAGTCCGCTGTCTCGTGCACAGGGATCTTCAGTCCCAGAACGTGATGATCCGCGACGGCAAGCCTTTCCTCATCGACTTTCAGGGCATGCGCTTCGGAAACCCCTTCTATGACCTCGGCTCGCTCCTCTGTGACCCCTATGTGGACTTTTCTGGAGACGAGCAGGCTGGACTGCTATCCTTCTGTTACGGGCTGGAGAAGTGGCATCTTGATTGGGCCGCCTTCCAGAACGCCTTCTGGGAGGCTTCGTCACAGCGTCTCATGCAAGCCCTCGGGGCCTATGGATTCTTGGGCCATACGAAAGGGCTTAAAGGCTTCCTCGAGCATGCCCCTTCTGGACTTAGCAATCTTCAACGTGCGACCTCACAGGTAACATCTCTCCCAAGACTTCAGCAACTCTGCCAGGAATGCCAAAGGGCAATCGGACAAAAGGGATAGAGCACCTCTTTCTTATCCTGAGATGAGCTCGGACAAGAGATGGCAGGTATTTGAAATCAAGCAGGGGTCATTAAAATTCTGGCTGTCACGTATCCATTTCCCAAAAAGCAATCTCGCGACGGGTCCCGGTTGGATGACCACGGATACGACGTCAGGGATACTTGCCGTAACAAGCCCATTGAATCATATTGAAAGTTGAGTTGCATCGCAGCCAAGATATTTCAATAAGCCAGCAATATAGTTTCCCCACATCGGTGCCAGTTTGTCAATTTCATAGGCGAGCAGAGCAATTTCCCCATTGTGAAATTTAGTGTGCACTTCTTCCAGCTTCTGATATCTCAATGGCCATGATATTTTCCCTGATTGATTGATCACATAAACGCTTCTTCCCTTTTCATCAATTTCGACTATTTGCAATAAGTTTAGGCCATCCGCTGCCCAAAATTTAACCTCTTTATCCTTCATCTCCTTCAATTTTTCCCAACTAAAAGAACACTTTGGAAAAATCTCTATGATTTTCGCCATCGTCCTTCCTCGACTTCCTTCGCCTCTCTTTAAACCTTTCGATTCCTTATGCCATCAGACATTTCCAAAAACTCTCACTGTGAAAGGCTACCCAAGAAACTCTTCAGCTTGGCCATATCCTCTGGAGGGATATCAATAAATTTAACTCCACACCGGTAATCCCCCCAGCCTTTGCCCAAATGAATGTCCTTCCAAACCACCTCAGCCAGCACTTCAATACTATTCAATTCAGCACCTGAAGAGAAAGAGAATTTCAGCCTTAGATGTTGATTTATTTCCATTTGTTCCGGAAAATGAATCAGTAGCCCGCCCTCGCTGATGCTGAGACTTCTGCCAGTATGACCGATGGAGATGTCGCTTCGATAATATTCTATCGGCAAATCGATATTATATCGGGGATATCTTCTCCTTTCGAAATTAACAATCCCACTTCGAGGTTTCGTCTCTTTCTCTCCCGTTTTCATTTGCGTGTCGGCCTTTCTGTACAAGCCTACTAAATTTCACTGAAGAGATCAACAAGAATTTAGGGGAGCGAACGTAGCGTTCCGATATTTATCGAAGCGGAATCCGCCCTCAATAAATGAGGGCGCTGCAATTATTATAAGAATTCCCCCGTAACTGAGGCATTGCAAGAAAGGCCAAGGGACGAGCGCGGACTTCACGCCGTCCGAAGAGTTGCCAAGAAAATTTCGCCGAGAAAATCTGTGACATTATGATAAAAGTCTGCTAAAATGTCCCAATTATGTTTATCAGAAAGTTGGGTGCCTTATCAGTTATGGGTCTGCGAAGAACGGGCCGTTTGGGCCTTTTCTTTGTCAGGACATTCTTCTTTGCGGTAACCCCTCCGTTAAAGTTCTCACAGCTTCTCAAGCAAATCCAATTCATCGGATTTCAATCCGCTCTGGTCATCTTCTTGACCGGAGCCTTCACAGGAATGGTTCTCGGTCTTCAGGGCTTTTACACACTGAGCCGATTTGGTTCGGCAGCTCTCTTGGGGCCAATGGTTGCCCTTTCCCTCATTAAAGAGCTTGGACCTGTCTTATCCGCCTTAATGGTGACAGGAAGGGCCGGTTCTGCCATGACGGCCGAAATAGGAATCATGCGAATCACCGAACAGATTGATGCGATCAAGCTGATGGGCCTCAACCCTTTCCGGTATCTCGTGGTTCCAAAATTTCTGGCGGGCATTTTTGCCCTGCCCCTGCTCACTGCCATTTTCAATGTGGTCGGTATTTTCGGAGGCTACGTCATCGGCGTAAAGCTTCTTGGGATTGGTGAAGGGACCTACTTTGGAGAAATGTCTAATCATGTCAGCGTGCAGGACATTGTACAGGGGATCTATAAATCCCTTAGCTTTGGAGCTTTGATTCCCTGGGTTTGCTGTTATAAAGGGTACTATGTTGGATACGGAGCCGAGGGCGTCAGCAAGGCAACGACGCAGGCTGTCGTTCTTTCATCGGTATTGATCCTTTTCTGGGATTATATTCTGACTTCCGCCCTGTTTTGAGGACCCTATGATCGAAATGGAAAACCTGTATAAATCCTTTCAAGACCTCGAGGTACTCAAAGGGGTATCGCTCCAAGTCGAGAAGGGGGAGATTCTTGCCCTGATCGGAGGAAGCGGGCATGGCAAAACCGTGATCCTGAAACACGTCGCAGGATTGATGAAACCGGATCGAGGCCGCGTTTATGTTAATGGAAAGGACGTCTACAATCTGAGCGGGGATGAACTCGAACAATTGCGAAGCCACTTGGGTTTTCTCTTTCAAAGTGGTGCGTTGTTTTCCTCCCTAAACGTTTTTGACAACGTGGCCTTTCCCCTGAGAGAAAAGACCCGTTTAGGGGAACGGGAAATTGGGGAAAAGGTGCTCAATGTTTTGGAACAGGTTGGTTTGAAAGGTGCGGAGGACAAGTATCCAGCACAGATCAGCGGTGGGATGATCAAACGCACGGCCCTGGCCCGTTCGCTGGTGAGGAATCCTGAGATCATGCTTTTTGATGAACCCACCACAGGACTGGATCCGGTCATTGCCCACACCATTCTCGACCTCATTAAATCGATTCACAAAGATCTCGGGTTTACAGGAATAATCGTGAGCCATGAGTTATCGAGGGTATTTCAGATTGTTCAAAAAGTGGCTATGCTGCATGAAGGGGTCATCCTCTTCGTGGGGACACCGGAGCAGATCATGACATCCAGAGATCCTGTCGTCCGGCAGTTCGTCACGGAAGCACTGAGGATCCCGTCAAGTGCCCTGAGGAACTTCGATCGGGAGGAGAAGCCCCGTGGGAAAGAATGAAGATGTTCAGCGAAAATGGAGTCAGGGGGGATAGCGATGAAGAAGTTTGATCTTGAACTTGCCGTTGGATTATTTATCATTGCCGGGATCGTCTGTTTGGGTTACCTCTCCATCAAACTCGGGAAACTAGAGATTATGGGAGAAAGAGGATACGAGATCTACGGAGTGTTTTCCAATGTCGGAGGGCTTAAGGTGGGTGCCGGCGTTGAAATTGCGGGTGTGACGGTCGGGCGCGTCAAAACCATCACATTAAAGAACTATCAAGCCTATGTTGTGTTGAATTTCTCTAAGGGCTTAAAAATCCAGGAAGATGCTATCGCTTCCATCAAGACCAGGGGGCTAATCGGAGAAAAGTATATCGATATTACACCCGGCGGATCGGAGAAGGACATTGAACCCGGAGGCCGAATTCGGGAAACCCAACCGGCCATCGATATAGAAGAATTGATTTCTAAGTTCGTCTTTGGGAAAATTTAAAGGATTTGCCGCGGAGGTCTTTATGACCCCAGCCCGTCTTATCCGGAGTATAGTTCCTGTCCTCTTAATTGCGGCGATGGCTGTCCCCGTGATGGCAGCCGACCCGATGGATGAGATTAAGCAGACGACGGACAAGATTCTCTCCGTTGTCACCAATCCAGCTTTTAAAACACCCTCTGAGACGGAAGAGAGAGAGAAACTCATACGCCAGGCAGTAGATGAGCGATTCGATTGGGAAGAGATGGCCCGTCGGTCTCTGGCTATCCATTGGGCGACGAGAACAGCCGAGGAGAGAAAAGAGTTCGTCCGTCTCTTTGCGGACTTAGTGGAACGAACATACATGAAGAAAGTGGAGGACTATTCGGGAGAAAAGGTTCTCTATGAGGGGGAAACCAAAGAAGGAGACTATGCCAGCGTCCGAGTCAAAATCGTCACCAAAAGGGGTGAAGACATTCCCGTGGAATACCATCTCAAGAAAGAGGGAAATGACTGGTTTATCTATGATGTCTCGATTGAGGGCGTAAGCCTTATCAACAATTACCGTGTACAATTTCACAGTATCATATCTCAATCCTCTTACGAGAATCTGGTCAAAAGGCTGAGAGAAAAGGTCGAACTGAAGTAAGGCCTCGATGGATAAGTCCGTTAGTGAAACGAGGGCGAAAGGGCATCATCATCTCAGAATTGGGGTGAAGTTATGAAAATTGGGTGCTGGGTCTGTTTTCTTTCAGCGCTATGTCTCCTCATGGTTCCCAGTCCATGCGCAGCATCCTCTTCCACTGAGGCTTCTGATTCAATATCGCCCTCCGACGAAGCCAATCCTACGGCAATCGCCGTGGGATCCCCCGAACCTTTAAGTGAAGAGGAGTCATTAGAATCTTTTGACTCGACGGAGCCTTCCTTTTCCAATGGCCAGGAAGATGAGCCGGTTCAGACATCCGATACGGATATAACTTCCGAGTCTTCCAAACTCGGAGAACCTGAGGGAACCATCGCTGATCCGCTGGAACCCGTGAATCGCGCCTTTTTCCACTTTAATGACAAACTCTATTTCTGGATTTTTAAACCCGTTGCGACCGGATACAAGGCGGTCATCCCCGAGGACGGAAGAATTGGGATCCGTAACTTTTTCTCTAATGTCAACACCCCTGTCCGTCTGGTCAACTGCCTGCTCCAGGCCAAATTTAAGGGTGCCGGCAATGAAACGGTTCGTTTTGTTTTGAATACGACTATCGGGATAGCCGGTTTTTTTGACCCCGCTAAGAAAACATTCAAAATTGAAAAACAGGAAGCGGATTTCGGCCAAACCCTGGGAATCTGGGGAATTGGACCGGCTTTCTACATCGATTGGCCTATCCTGGGCCCATCGAATGTCCGAGACACTGTGGGCTATGTCGGAGATCTTTTCTTCGATCCTCAAACCTATCTGGCCTACTATTTTTTGGTCGCCGAGATCGTTAACTCAGGGACATGGGTCTTGGATAAGGTGAACGAAACCTCTCTGACGCTTGGCGAATACGAGAATTTAAAAAAGGCTGCCCTCGATCCCTATATTGCTTTAAGAGAGGCTTACCAGCAATACCGGCAGAACAAGATAAGAAAATGAAGAGACAGGCCGAAACGTCCTTGATTCACCTGACTCAGAATCTCCAAAACACCTAAAAGGGGGCTTTGTTTCGGTTCGACGCCCCTTGACCTTCGGCGGATCATTTACATTCTTTAGAGGCCCGGGCCGTCTCTGGCGCTAACGATGCGGGCGGAGATACCCGTTCTCTCGGAACCAATCCACTGCGTCGCGCAAGGCTTCCTCAACAGGCCGCGGATTAAATCCCAAAAAACGCTTTGCCTTTTCTACGGAAAAGAACATCTTTTTCCTTGCCAGTCGCACTCCAGTGAGTGGGACGCGCGGCTCTCTCCTGCTCACAACCCGGGCCCAAGCCTCCGACATACATGCAATGGGAAAGACGAGGGGATGGGGTAAACAGATTTTGGGAGGATTCTGGCCGGTAAGCGTTCCGACGGCACAGAAAATCTCTTTCAGTGTCATGTTGCACGCTCCTAAGATGTATCGATTCCCCACTTTGCCACGCTCCAAAGCAAGGAGATGACCGATCGCCACATCATCCACATGGACCAGGTTAAGACCTGTATCCACATAGGCGGGCATACGGCCAGATGCTGCATCGACAATGATCCGGCCGGTGGGTGTAGGCTTGATATCCCGAGGACCGACAGGGGTTGAGGGGTTGACAATGATGACGGGAAGACCCTGTTCATCGGCGAGGCGCTTCACCTCTGCTTCAGCCATGAACTTCGAGCGCTTGTAATGACCAATCATATCTTTGAGCGATACAGGCGTGTCTTCATCCGCAGGGCTTCCGTTCAGGGTGAACCCAAGAGTCGCCACGCTGCTCGTATAAACAACGCGCTTGATCCCGGCATCCATGGCAGCATGCATGACCTTGCGCGTACCGATCACATTGGTCTCATACATTTCGTCGGGCTTGGGGAGCCACAACCGATAGTCGGCCGCTGCATGAAACAGCGTGGAACAGCCTGCCATCGCACGGTCGAGTGACTGGCGATCAGTGATATCGCCGTAAACGATCTCGACCGGTAAACCGGTGAGGTTACGGCAATCACTTTTTGGTCTGACGAGAGCCCGGACGTTGTGACCGGCAGCAAGGAGTTTCCGTAACACCGCAGATCCGACGAAACCAGTGGCGCCAGTGATCAAAGTCCTCATCGTTTTCCTCCAAGGAGATGTTCACCCTTGACTGTCTTGGCGCATGCACTGCGAATCCTATAGATAGATCACATTCCTTGCAACGTCGCTCAACGTAGACGGTGAATCAACCGGTTGGCCGAAATACCTATCCTGCGATTACCTATTGTGGGAGGAGCAAATTGGTTCCAGCCAACCGCGCTACCTTCGCCAGAGTGACCTGCGCAGCGCGGAAATTCCACCCGAGGCGGATCATGGCAAACAGTTCGAAGGGCCGCCTTATCAATTCCTTTAAGAGACGAAGCAGGTTTAACTCTCCAAACTCATCGGTCGCTCCCACTGAACTTTGAGGAATGGCCATATCGGCTGAATCGGCAATGGCGCGAATGGCCACAAAGGGCGCATCCGCCTCCTGAGCCACCCTGGCCACAGCTCCACTCTCCATATCCACGGCCATCGCGCCGGTGCGCTCAAACAAAACTCTCTTTTCCGCTGAGCTTCTTAACACCGTGCCACTTTCGGCTAAGGAGCCCTGGTGAAGATCAACACAACCCTTCAATCGATTGAGCAGACATCCATGCCAGGTTGGGTCGGGAGAATAGGAACACTGGTCAGCGCCAATCACCGAGCTTGGGAGAAACAGGCTACCGGGAGAAAGAGTGGGGACGAGCGCCCCGGCGCATCCCCAGCTAAGGAGGGCCGTTGCCCCGTGTCCCAGCAAATTCTTGGCAGCTTCTCCCGCCCTCCGTGGACCAATACCGGAGAGCTTAACCAGTATTCCTTCCGCAAGGTGAATCAATCCCTTTGTGACGGTAGGTTCTCTTACCAGGCTCCGAGCTTCAGCCGTCATCGCTACGACAATACCTAAACGTCTCAAACTGATTTCCTACTTCGCAGGTTGCGATAGCGTGCCAAGGTCCACAGAGGGAAGTGTTTCGCGTACCCGTGGTACCTCAGATAGAAGACCCGCGGAAAACCAGGCGCGTTGAACCACTGATCCTTCCACAAGCCATCCGCCTGTTGTGTACGTATCAAATACTCAGCTCCTCTGCGCACCTCGGGTGAATTCACTTCGCCAGCAGCCATGAGACCGAGCATCGCCCACGCCGTGTGGAAGGGCGTGCTGGCGTAACCCTGTCCCGTCCGCTCTGGGTGAAAATAGGTGTCACAGTCCTCACCCCAGCCGCCATCACGCCGCTGCGCACTTTTCATCCAAGTGACAGCATGACGAATGTGTGCCTGATCTGGTCGATGGCCTGCCTTTTCAAGAGCGACGAGCACGGACCATGTCCCGTAGATATAATTGGATCCCCAGCGGCCAAACCAGGAACCGTTTTGCTCCTGTTCCTTCCGCAGATAATCAAGGCATGCCATTAGCTCATGGTCACAATGGCCGACTTCGGCCAGCGCGGTTGCACACCGAGCGCTGACATCGCTGGTCGGAGGATCGAGGAGAGCTTGGTGGTCCGCAAACGGGATTTCATTGAGATAGTAATAGGTATTATCGACATCATACGCAGCAAACCCTCCGTTTCTTGACTGCATGCCGCATATCCAATCGATGGCACGCTGGATCGATTCGCGGTAGCGTTTCGGGTCAGTCAGAGCCATTGCCCAGGCGACCACGGAGGTATCATCGAGATCCGGATAGTAGGAATTATTAAACTGGAAAGCCCACCCACCGCCCTTAAGACCGGGATGGTTCTCGCGCCAATCCCCCGGCCCATCAAGCAATTGTCGGTCTTTGAGCCAGTCCAAACCAAGCAGGATATTTTCTGCGGAAATACTACTGGCTTCTTCCTGTAGGGCCAGACAAGAAAGGGCAGTATCCCAGACAGGGGATACGCAGGGTTGACAATAGGCTGCCTCGCCACCGACGACAACGAGGTTCTTTAACGCCCCCTTGGTAGTCGCTCGGTATGGGTGATTAGATGGATATCCCAGGCAAGCCAGGGCCTCATGGGCATTGACCATAGCCGGAAAGATCCCCCCAAGACCATCCATCCCGTTCAGTCGTTCGATAAACCACTCTTCCGCTTTTTTCACTGCTATCCGCCGAATTTTCGTCGGGATAAAAGGTTCAAAGAAATGTCCTATCTTGTCGAGGAGCAGGAAGACACGGTTAAGACGGGAGCGGACGGGAAAATAGTGCTTCTCTCTCTCGGGAGGGACAATAAACAACTCTCGAATGTTGATCCCCTTCGGATTTTTAGCCTTCCCCTTTAAGCTGCACAAAATAGACAATGGAATAGCTACGGTTCGCGACCAGTAAGAGACCTTGCTGATGTGAAAAGGAAACCATCGAGGCAACAGCATGATTTCAACAGGTACGAAAGGGACACCTCGCCAGGGAATTTGGCCAAAAAGTGCAAGGGTGATACGAGTAAACACGTTTGATCGGGCTGCACCACCATGGGCCAAGATGGCCTCGCGCGCCTTCACCATGTGGGGCGCATCAGGACTATCCCCGGCCAATTTTAAAGCGTAGTAAGTTTTTACAGAACAGCTCATGTCAAACTGACCGCCATAAAATAGCGGCCAGCCCCCGTGATCACCCTGGTGTCTACGGAGGTAGACGGCTATTTTGGCCTGAAGATCCTCTTCGATCTCATCCATATAATGCATCATCAAGATGTATTCAGCGGGAATCGTGCAGTCCGCCTCCAGCTCAAAGCACCAATAGCCATCCGGATGCTGAAAAGCGAGCAGGGCTTCGCGGGCGTGTAAAATGGCCTGCTCAAGCTTCTCCCTAAAAAAAGATTCTGCCAAATAGGTCGCTTCTTCTTTTTTCTTATAATTCATTTGGGGGGTTATAAGCTCGACGTCTCGGAATTGACCTTAAGATAAATTAGCATGCCACCAGCCACAATGCAACTCAAAAATGATGAAGGCGAAACCTTGGGTAATATCTGAACGACCCTTCCGACCAACAGCACGATAGAATTCTAATCCTCTGATCGTTTTTTTGCACCGGACACCCTTTCAGAAACCGGCCCGGTCAGGGCTTCTCTTGTTTTTTATGGCGTATTTTCTTATGATAAAAACTCTTAGATCAAATTGATTTCTTTGAACCCCTTTCGATGATCAAACGGGCGCGAACTTATTCAACACATCTCTTTGAAAAGTGGGCGGATTTCGTCGGACATCACCCTTCCATTATCCTCTTTGTCTCCCTCCTCGTGACCGCCGGTGTGGTGATCTATACGGTGAACCATTTTCGGATTGATACGGAGCTGACGGATATGATTTCCGACAAGCTTCCCTACCGCAGGCTGGAGAAGGAGTTTCAAAACGCCTTTCCGCAATTCAATGACACCATCGTGATCGTCATCGACGCCGATACCCCTGAGACCGCCCGCCTTCAGAGAGAAAAATTGACCGAACGCTTAAAGAAGCAGACAGGCTTATTCAAGGGGGTTTATGCCCCAGGAAGTGGAGAATTCTTTGAGAGAAATGGTCTCCTCTATCTGAGCGTCAAGGACCTTGAAGCGCTTTCTGAAAACCTCGCAACGGCACAGCCTCTGCTCGGACTGATTTCAAAGGACCTAACCCTCCGCGGTCTCTTCTCGGTTCTCGAAAGGATTGTGAGCCAAGAAGGAGATATGGGGCAGAAGACAAAGCTCGTCCCCTTCTTTGACCGCCTGGCTCAAACCGTTGAAAGTTCAACTTCAAACCGGCCGAGACCACTTTCCTGGCAGGAACTCATTCTGGGGAAAGAGGCGGCGGAAGAGGCAAGCCGTCAGTTTATTATCCTTGATCCTGTTCTCGATTACGCGACGCTTTCCGCAGGCGAGTCTGCCATCGAAGCCATTTATCGTATACGGGACGAACTCGGTCTTCGTAAAACCAACGGGGTGACGGTCCGGATGACCGGGGACGTTGTCCTCAATTATGAAAACCTGGCCGTGGTGAGCAGGGGAATGGGGTTGACGACTCTGATATCCTTCCTCCTCGTGGCCATCGCCCTGGTGATCGGCCTGGGCTCTGGCAGGCTTGTCTTCGCCAGCCTGGTCACCCTTCTCATGGGTTTCATTTGGACCCTGGGGTTTGCCATTGCCTTTGTGGGCCGTCTTAACATCATTTCCGTGGCCTTCGGAGTGCTTTTCATAGGCCTTGGCATTGATTACGGCATCCAATACTGTCTCCGGTACCGGGAACTCATCGCATCGGGTCTCGGACACCACGAGGCGATTGTCGGAACGGCAAAGGGGTTGGGCATTAGCCTGCGGCTCTGTACCGTAGCTGCAGCCATCGGCTTTTATTCCTTTCTGCCGACCCCTTATACCGGTGTTTCAGAGCTGGGGCTGATCGCCGGTACAGGAATGTTCATCAACCTCTTTACCACCTTGACCGTACTCCCTGCACTCCTCACCCTGCTGCCGCTTAAGAAGGTAGGCATAAAAGGGCGCACTGCCAACAGGCCCCTTTACCGGGCGCCTTACAAATATGCGAAAGCAATCGTTCTCTGCGGGATTGTGATTGGGATAGGAGCTGTCTTCCTCGTACCGAAACTCTATTTTGACTACAATCCCCTCAGTCTCTATGACCCGCATAGCGAGGCAGTCTTGACGATTAAGGAGCTTTTCAAGAATGAAATGACCTGCCCGTGGACCATCTCCATCCTCGCAAAAAATGCCAAAGAAGCAGAGGAGATGGCTGCGAGGCTGAAAGGTCTTAAAGAAGTCAAGGAGGCAATCACCATTGCCAGCTTCGTTCCTGAAGATCAGTCCAGCAAGCTGGCGATCCTCTCCGACATTGCCCTTTTCATGCCGCCGGGACAGGAAACGATGAAACCCCAAAAGTTGAGTTACGAAAAGAACCTTGCGTCTTTGGAAAGCTTGGAAGCCTCCCTAAAGAAGGTCCTCTCCACAGCTCCGAAAGAGAACGGCGACTACGCCACCTCTCTCACCCGCCTCCATCGTTCCCTGGAAGGGTTTAAGAGAACGCTTCAGCATCCGAAAAAACGCAAGGACGCATTTGATAAGCTTGAACAGATGGTTCTTTCCAATTTGCCTGCCCTCTTTCATGATCTCGAGACTTCTCTTCGGGCATCTGGTGTGAAAGAATCGGATTTGCCCCGTGAATTACGTTCCCGGTATGTCGCACCGGATGGACGTTATCGTGTGGAGGCCTTTCCCAAAGAGAACATCTTGGAGACCGCCTCTTTGAAAAGGTTCGTTAAAGCGGTGAGCGTCCTGGCACCCAATGCAACGGATACGCCTGTCACGATACAGGAGGCAGGAAATGCGGTTGTCCGTTCCTTTCTCCTGGCGACCCTATATGCCCTTCTGGCGATCACTCTCTACATGTTGATCGAACTTCGAAGCATCTCAGACACCCTCCTCGTCCTTTTGCCTCTCACACTCTCGCTGCTGATGACAGGGGCGAGCTCCGTCATCCTGGATATCCCGTTCAATTTTGCAAACGTCATCGTGATCCCCCTTCTTCTGGGCAGCGGTGTGGAGGGAATCTATCTTATCCACCGTTTCCGGACGGACCCACCCCCGAGGGGCAACATGCTGGAAACGAGCACGGCGAGGGCTCTCTTTTTCAGCACCCTGACAACCATCCTGAGTTTCAGCGCACTCTCTTTTTCCTCCCACCGCGGCATGGCCAGTATGGGAAAGCTCCTCACCATCTGCATTGGTTCCCTGATGATCGCCACGCTCGTTTTTCTACCTGCCGTGTTGAAATTTGTGAAAACCACAGGAAGAAATTCGAGCCTCAAGGATTAGCATTCCTTAAGGGCGAATGGCTTTTCGCCGAAATCGAGGTTACTGATAATTGCAAATCACGTAGAAAAAGAATAAGATTGGTTCGATCCGCTTCGTCAGAGAAAGCGGACTTCCTGCTCCAATGGACGCAGGGGCAAGGGCTATTTGTGCAACTCTTTGGGTCTCTTTTCCAGTGGATCTGTTTGGTTCCCATCCTCGGTGGCTCTGTGTACGCGATCCTATGCCTGCTTGCTCTTCTTCGGTTTCGTACCCAACCTCCTTCCTCACTCCGATCCCCCTTTTCGGAGTGGCCCCCGGTGACCATCCTGAAGCCCTTGTGCGGTCTTGAAAAAAACCAACGCATGAACTTGCGCAGTGTTTGCCTCCAGGATTACCCGAAGTACCAGGTCATTTTTTCAGTCCAAAACCCCGACGATCCAGTCATTCCGCTGCTCAAAGAAATCCAGCAGGAATTTGGTCCCGAAAAGGTGTCCGTGGTTATTGAGAATTGTCAAGCCGGCCCCAACGGCAAGATTAACAATCTTCTGGGTGCCCTACCCCATGCGCATTATGATATCCTGGTCATCAGCGACAGTGATGTGTGCTTGCGACAGGATTATCTAAAAGCGATCATCGCTCCTCTGGCAGAACCAGATGTTGGATGTGTCTGTACCCTTTACAAAGCGACCTGCGCTGATCGATGGTTTGAAAAAATGGAGTTGTTGACCTTCAACGCCGATTTTATTCCGAGTGTGATTTTTGCTCATGTCACCGGGGTCTCACACTTTTGTCTGGGACCTTCTATGGCCTTGCGTCGCTCCACCCTGAAGGACATAGGCGGATTAGAGGCTTTGGCACGCTATCTCGTGGAGGACTACGAGATTGGAAGACGACTCTGGATTTCCGGAA
>Ga0187770_10001261_pt1 | contig 13300 bp, 15 predicted proteins | sample 0116_SJ02_MP02_2_FD_133154 | JGI IMG/M metagenome (GOLD analysis project Ga0187770, IMG submission 133154) | Tropical peat soil microbial communities from peatlands in Department of Meta, Colombia - 0116_SJ02_MP02_20_MG | ecosystem: Environmental > Terrestrial > Soil > Wetlands > Peat | place...
GGCAATCTGGTCGACGCGATTCGCGCGAGTTGCGCCTTTCCCGGCTTGTTCGAGCCAGTGGAAATCGGCACGCGCTGCCTGGCCGATGGCGGCCTCGTGGCTCCCGTTCCCACACGCGCGGCGCGTGATTTGGGCGCAACGATCGTTGTCGGCATTTCCGTTGGCGTGCAGGACGGCCATCGAGGAGCACCCACGAACATTTTCCAGGTGGTCAGCCGGGCCGTCAGCGCCGCACAAAAACACCAACTCGAGGTTTGGGAACGCCACGCCGATCTGGTTCTCCGCCCCGACGTGCAGTCTTTGGCTTGGGATGATTTTGATCGCGCTGAAGAAGCTATCGAAGCGGGCGCCGTGGCCGCGCGCCGCGCTCTCCCGCGCATCGAAAAGCTCTTGGGACAGAAGAAAGACGCCGCGCTTGCTCTCGAAGCACGGCTCGAAGCAGAAGACCGCAGTTACCTCTGGCTCGCGGAGGCTCACGGATGATTCGCCTCGGCGTGCTGCTTGCTTTTCTCACCGGACTCGTCTTTCTTTGGCACGAATGTGGAGGAGACCCCGGTGTTTTCTGTTACCGTATAGGATTGGGGGCTTTCGCCGGCTTGCGTTCGCGCGCCCTGGCGCTCGCTCCCGTTGGAAATTCGAGCCATTCTTACGCTACGAGGAACAACGCCGAGTGTTTGACGCCATCCGTCACTTCTTCTATTTGCTCTTCAACCCCGAGGGACTCAAGGAGTTAGTCCACAGCGGCGGCGCCCCGCTCATCTGCACGATTGTTTTCATCGAAACGGGATTCTTCGTGGGCTTTTTTCTGCCGGGAGATTCTCTGCTCGTCACCGCGGGCATATTTTCTGCCGCAGGCGTCATTCCCTTGAGGTGGCTGCTTCTCCCGGTGATGCTTTGCGCCATCGTCGGCGATCAAATCGGCTACTGGATTGGCCGTTCCGCCGGGGCAGCTCTCTATCGCCGCGAAGATTCGTTCTTCTTCCGCCGCAGCCACCTGCAGCGGGCGCACGATTTCTATGAAAAGTATGGCGGCCGCGCCGTGATTCTCGCGCGCTTCGTTCCTATCATTCGAACGTTTTGCCCTCCCGTGGCCGGTGCAGCCCAGATGCGCTATTCCCGCTACCTTACCTATGACATTTTGGGGGGCATTTTCTGGGTTGGAACGATGATCCTCGGCAGCTACTTTCTCGGCCATTTGATTCCTAACATCGCCCACCGCATCCATTACGTAATAGCCGTGGTCATTTTTCTTTCCATCCTGCCCGCCATCATCAGCATCCTTCGCGCCCGGCATCAGCTCAATATCATCAACGCCAATCGCGCCTCCTCCCTTCCTGACGCCGAGGGGAAATAAGCCCGTGAATAAACCATGACCGCGAACCGATACCGCGCCGTCATCTTCGATATCGGCCGTGTGCTCATCCGCGTGGACGTCGCCCGCGCCACGAGCGGCTTGGCAGAGGGCACATCCCTGTCGCCGCAGGCAATCTGGTCTTCCTTAGAGAAGGATCCCCGGTGGATGGATTGGCAGGAAGGGCGCCTGTCGCCTCGGGATTGGCACGCCCATCTGGCAAAACGGCTGGGTGGAAAGCTCACCTTCGAGCAATTCGTGCAAGTCTGGAACCGCGCTTTGGATCCGGCGCCTTTGCAGGAAAAGACTTTCCTCGAAAAACTTGGCAAGCGCCACCGGCTGGCGGTGCTCTCGAACACCGATCCGCTGCACGTCGCGCACATGGAAAGAGCCTTCGATTTCTTCGCGTTCTTTCCCGTGCGCGTTTACTCCTGCCGAGTTGGTGCGAGCAAACCCAGTCCGCTCATCTACAAGGAGGCTCTCAAAGGCTGCAAAGTGCGCGCACAGGAAGCCATCTACATCGATGACGTTTCTGCCTATGCGGAAGCCGCCGAGCGTTTAGGTATGAAAGGCATCGTTTTCAAGTCGCCCGAGCAGCTTCAATCCGACCTCGCCACCTTGGGCGTGGCTGTCAATTAATTTCCGGCAAGAAAAAAATCCGCTGTTCGCTTCGTATTCGCGTAAACTTTCCCAGGACTAGTACCCCACTCACTTTTCCTCCTCTTCGCAACTCTCTTTTTCTGTTCCAGTTACGGCCTTGCGGCTCAGCCCACCTTTGGTTCCTTGCATGCATCCCCATCATTACGGGCCGATTACAACGGCATTGCCCGTTTACGGGCGAGGAGAGAAATAGAATATGTCGGATGAACAGACAGTGGTAACGAAAAACAGCGCTTCCTGGCAGCTGCCTGCGATTATCGTTCTCGGGCTAGTTGCTCTGGGTGGATTGGGTTTCGGCTGGAATGCTTCCTCGAAGCTGGATAGCACCCAGCAGGCGGTTGCGGCGCAACTGAAGTCGACGCAACAGTCCGTTGAGCAGGACATGACATCTTTGAAAGACCGCCTGGCGCAGGACGAGAAAGCCAATGCGGATCTCCAGGGCGATTTAAAGGTAGTTACCGGCAAACTGAAGATCACTCAGGGGCAGCTCAAGAAAGCGCGTGAAGAAGCGGCCAAATTGAACGACGAAACGAATCAGAAGGTGACGGCGCTGGACACCTCGGTGCATTCGGAGCTCGCCACCAAAGCGACTACGGATGACGTGAAGACCGTGGACACCAAAGTGGGAGGCGTGCGCACCGATCTTGACAGCACGCGGGAAGACCTGAAAATGGCCAAGAGCGAAATGGGCACCCTGATCGCCCGCAACCACGATGAAATCGACCAGCTTCGCCGCATGGGTGAGCGCGACTACACCGAGTTCACCATCACCGGCAAGAACAAGCCGCAACAGGTCGCCAACATTACCGTAGAACTGAAGGGCGTGAACCAGAAGCGCAACCAGTTCAGCGTGGCGATGACCGTCGAAGACAAGCGTTTCGACAAGAAGAATCGTGCCCTCAATGAGCCAATCTTCTTCTATACCTCCGGCACGCATCTTCCTGAGGAGCTGGTCATCAACAAGGTCAGCAAGGATACCATCAGCGGATACGTCAGCGTTCCGAAGGCAAATTCCCAGGGGACAACCGCCGCGACAAAGTCGGGCAATTAAGTCTCAACTGGAAATCCCGGCTAACTTTGCGGGGTCCATGGCGGGCAGAGCGATCTGCCCGCCTTTTTTTCGGGCTAGAGCCGAATCCTTACCCGGATTTCGCTGCCATCCTCGAATTTCGCTACTATAAGTCCTGCCTTCTGGGGTCTTGATTGCGCCAAACCTCCAGCGTCCTCTACATCGCGGTAGATTCTCTGATTCCGCCCCGAGGAAAATGTTTCCTCGGCTTTGACGACTTTTCCGTAGCTCTCGACCAAGCTGGCGTGCCAGCAGTATGGCTCACTAGCCGATCCAGGCTCCAGTTTGACGAACCGCGGCGAAGACTGGGCCATCGGCACCCCTTCATCGCCGAAGACGGTTGCGCTGTGTATCTCCCAGAAGACTATTTTCACCTGCGCCCGGATTCCCCCGGCGGCCGTTCCTCGAAACGCACGACGCTGCGCCTGGGCCGGTTCACGTGCATTCCGATTGCGGAGCCCTTGCCCGCGGCAGCGGATGCTCTGGGGGCTCTTTCTGAGGAAACTGGAGTCGCTATCGTGACATTGCGCTCGCTTTCACCGCGCGAGCTGGCTCAAAATACCGGATTGCCCCAGCGGGAAGCCGAACTTGCCCGCCAGCGCGACTTTGACGAGATTTTCTTCTTTGCCGGCGCGTCTGAGAAGGAAATTCAGAGCTTCTTGGCGCAAGGCCGCGCGCGCAAACTGGATTTGCGGCAAAATGAGGTTTTTTGGTCCGCCGCACTGGGCGCGAATGCGCAACGCTCGATCCGTGAACTTTCGAAGTTATACGACCGGGCGCTGCATCACCACGCGACCACGGTAGGAATTGCGACTGCGGACAGGGCTTCAGAAGTTTTGCCTTGCTGCGACCGCTCGATCCTCTTGCAGGATCTCCGCTCGCAAACAGAAGTGAGTGAGAAGTCCGAATCCAATCGAGCACGCACGATCGAGATTCCTTTGCACGCTTCACACGTTTGGGAACAAGTGCTCCAAGCGGTGTCACCACGAACATGAGGACCGTGGAAAAGAGTTGCACACTTACGCGTCACGATGCACACGCGGTTCGCGCGTTTTTGAGCCGAGAGTCTGAAAGCATCCCTGCAAAGCCTGTGTTTTCCTTGCGATAAGAATTATTGGAAAATCCGCAATACTTGGTGTATAGATTGCACGCTTAATTCGTGACAGACCGCGTGTCCCCGCTGGCTGTTTTAACGAATTGCGAGACGAGTACTAGGAGAACTAACCATGGAATGGATTCGCCGCGCTTTTCGCGTCCCGGCTAGCGAGTCGCATGTCGGCTTTGTCCTTGCCATCAGCTTGCTCATCATGAGCGCTATGTCGGTTGCTCTGATTTGGCAAGCCCAAATTATTGCTGACCAGCGCGAAGCTATACGCTGGCTGGAACATCTGAAACTGGGCAGCTAACGGCCGCGGTTCGCTTTCGAGCCTAGCGACTTATCCCCCTCTGAAATGCTTGCGGGTTTTGTGTGCCTTCGTCCATTTCGCACTGCGAACAGAAACTGGCAACTCGTGAAATCCTCTATTTTCCACATGGTTGTTCGTGCCTTTATTATTAAGTTGTGATTGAATACTGCTACAGGGGATTTTGCAAGATTGAGGGGGGATCTCCCATGAAACGCAGTTTAGCGGTAATGCTTCTTTTAGCCAGCGGTGGCCTGCTGCTTCCCGGACAGCGCGCCGCGGCTACACAGTCCACTACCGAACCGAAAGCGAAACCGCAGACGCAGTCGAGCAGCGCAGCCTCATCGCACGATCGCCATAATCGCCGGCACAGCAACAGCAGGCACCATCGTCATCACCACAGGTCTTCCACGAAACATTGATTCAATTCCTTGAGAAATAAAAAGCAAAAGGGGGAACCTGGCGGTTCCCCCTTTTGCCAATTTGCTGTGTCGACTCGGAAGCGCGCGAAATGCACGTTGTTTCACGAGCGACAGCGCACCGCAAAAGCGGTGTGATCAGCCGTGTTGCAGCTCTAAGCCCGGTGGAGTCATGTTCCCTCCGGAGCTCAGTGAGCTCACGTCTTGCTTGTACTCCTCGAATGCCAGGAATGCAAGCGAAGAATTGGTGAAGCTAGAAGAGGTTGATTCGATCGCGGCGGAAGGCCAGTGCGCTTTTACTTGATGAAGAGCGTCTCGCGCAATTGATCGCGCCCCACAAACGATTTCACGGTGCGGTAACGCCCGAAGAGATCCTGGATTTCGCGGTTTTGATAAACGCGCTGCGGTGGGCAGACCATGGAAGAAAAAACGACCTGCAGCGTATTCGAATCAAGGACACGATAACGCTGAAAACCTTCCGGCTTCTTGCTGTGGAACATGGCGAAAACCACGCCGCCGGGCCTGAGCAATTCCGTGAGATTGGCAACGATCTGTTTCACAAGGGTGGGCTCCATATAATCGAGCAGGTCCCACAGGAGCACGGCATCGAAAGAGACTCGTGGATACTGAAGGTTCTCATGAAGAAAGCGGGCCGCACGGCCGCTGGGGGTCATATCCAGCGATTCCCGCGCCGTGCTGTCTTCGCGCAACCGAGTCTCTTCTTCGGTAAGAAAAGCCTTCCAGGAGCGGAGCAGGTCTTCCGAAGAGACACGGAAACCGCGCTCGATGAAGAAACTCAAGGTGGTTTGCCAGGCAGGCCCCAAATCGAGCAAAGTGCCGCGGCCCAAACCGTCCAAATTCCACAGGAACTCCTTCAAGCCATTGGAGACGCGCGTGGTTTCCGGAGATTCGGGAGCGCGCGGAGCGCCAATCGCGGGCACACCGACGCTAGGAGTGCGCGGGCGAGAATTTGAATAAATGCTGCGGGTAACCTCGCGGCTCATTCCGCTTCCCACGCCAATCCCAAGTTTGTGAAGGAAGCTCATGACTTAGTCTGCCGCCGTTCCGGAATTCAGCTCTGGGGCTGGGGAAGAAACGGCTGCCGGTGCGGGTTTGGCCGATTGCTTGCCGGCTTCGACTTTGCCGCGCAGCAAGGCGCCATCTTCAATGGCCAGCCGTCCGGTTTGTACCTCTCCGGTAATCTGGCCGGTGCTCCAAACCTGAAGTTTGTCGCGGGCGGTCACTTTTCCTTCGACTTTTCCGCGCACAATAATCTCGCGCGCGTTCAAGTCGGCTTTCACGGTTCCATTCGGGCCGACTGTCAGACAGCAATTTGCGGTGAGATTCAGCTTTCCTTCGACCAGGCCGTCGACAAAGAGGTCTTCGTTTCCCGTCACTTCGCCTTTGATGCGAATCCCCTGACTGATGCACGCCGCAGCGCGAGGAGAAACAGGAAGTGCAAGAGAAGACGGAGCGGAAGCGCTGGGCGCAGCAACAACCGGAGAAGGAGCAGGCGGAGTTGAAACTTCAGGAGTTGCTGGAGACTTCACGTCGTCCTTTTTCCACATCCGACACCTCGACACGGACAGAATTGTCGCTACCGCACATCGCAGGGCTGGTCGGGAAGCTGCGACTTTAGAAGGGTGAAGATATTACAGGACTTAGCGAGTGTAAACAAGAATGGCAGGTAGCAAATATAGGGTGTTTCGTGAAGAGCTATACCATATTTGGTGGAATTAGTGCTCTCAAATCCACTATCCCTTGCGCATGCTGAATTTACTCACTGCCATGTCGGAGTTCCCAGAAAGCGACCAACATTCCCGCGAACTCGCGCATTAACTCTTTGGTGGACTTACGCTTCTCCCACCAAAGCTCGGGATCGAAGTCGCCGTCGCGGGCGCTGGCGACGCGTGTCTCAATGTCCTGTGGAAAAACCTTGCGAAAGATGTAGCGGGCCCGACGCGTGTGATAATTCGAAGTCACAACGATGACCTTTCGCCATTTTTTGCTTTTTGCGAGTTTTGCAAGCGCCTCGGCTTCTTCTTTGGTGCCGTCGGCGTCATGGGCGAAGCGCAAAATCTTGTCCTTCGGCACGCCGCGCTCGACGAGGTCGTGTTCGATCAATTCCGCTATACCCGCGTTGGGGCGTAAGCGCTTGCCGCTAGCCACGACGATAGGCGCATTGCCCTCACGGAACAGTTGCACGGCGCGAGTCGCACGGTCGGCGTAAAAATTATCGTCGCCCAGAACAATGAGCGCGTCGGATTTGACAAGTTGATCCTCGACGATCCAGGATTCGGCGGCAAACCGGAAGATGGAATGCCGCACCAAGTATAGAACCACACAAAAAACGACGATTCCCAGCAAAACAATCAAGTTGACAAGAATGCCGCCCTGCTGATTGATCCTCGCTCTTCGCAAGGTCATGAATTGGGGTCCAACGCACGGAGATTGGCGGCTGCCTGCTCCGGCAATTCGGAGTTGAAATAAACCTCTTTGATGCTGTAGGACTTACTGCGCTTCTCGACGATGGGAAGGATTTCGATGTGCCAGTGGTAGTCATCGGGCAGCGTCTTCCAGTAACCGGCCATTTCCCCTTTTTTGTTCTTGGTTCCCGGCGCCGTATGGACAACCAGGTGAAAGGCGGGAGCGACTTTTTCCAGTCGGCGCAAAACCCTGCCCAGTAACGCGCCCAATTGCCGGCGGTTAGCGCCGGGGCGGGGCTGCTCGAAGAGATGATTGTGCCGGCGGTGCATCAGCCAGATTTCGTAGGGCACGCGGGAAGCGTAAGGGCAAATCGCATAATAGTCGCCCTGTACGTCGACGATGCGTTTTCCCTGTTTTTCCTCCTGGCGGACCATGTCGCAGAAAATGCAACGCTCTTTTTCCTTGAACCACTCATGGGCGGATTGCAATTCGTATTTGATCCGGCGAGGCACGAAGATGGTAGCGGTAACCTGGGAATGGGGATGAGGCCACTCTTCGCCAGCGAGCGTGCCTTGGTTCTTGAAAACGCTGACGTACTTGAACCTCACGTCCTTCTTTAAATCAGCGATGCGGGAAGCCCAGACCCAGAGCACGCGTTCGATTTCTTCGTCGGTGAATTGGGAGATGCGCCGATCGTGCTGGGGCGATTCCACCACGACTTCATGGGCGCCCAAAGCACCCATTTTGTCGTACATGCCCTCAGCCAGCCGCGCAGGCTCATCCTCTACGCGATAGAGCGGTTCAGGATGAGGAATGACGCGAATTTGCCAGGGACCTTCCGCGGGCCAGGTGAGAATCGGTGGGATTTTTTCCAGCTTGGCGGGTTCGAGGGGGCAATCCTCCGGAGATTCGGCAATAAGTTCTCTTTGTCCCAGGATGACCCAGCTTTGAGTGATGGGATCTTTACGAAGTTCCATGCATTTTCTTTAGCGGGTATAGCGCGCGGGCGTGGGCCCTTGCTCGAGCCGGTGACGGTCCCAGATGGCTCCTTCGCGGGTGAAGTAAGCCATTTCGAAATCCTGCGTTAGTTCCAGGGCGTCGGTGGGGCAGGCATCCTCACAAAGCCCGCAAAACATACAGCGGGAAGTGTCATAAGTGAAGTTTGTAAGGACTTTCCTGCGCGTGGCGTCATCTCTCAGCCAGCCAACGACGATCAGGTTTTCGGGGCAAGCCAGCGCGCAAAGGTTGCAGCCGATGCAGAGGGTCTCGCCGGTCTCGGGATTGTTGTTCAGGCGCGGCGCGCCACGGTAGCGCTCCGCCACCATGGGGCGCTCGAGGGGATATTGCTCGGTGACAATCTCTTTCGGATTCTGCATCCGGAAAGTGACCGCGAGGCCCTTGAGGAAATCGACTTGAAAGAGGCGTTCCAGGAGTTCCCGCATGGAGTGTAGTTTGTTTCCCCGGCTGGGAATTGTCAAGCAATGGAACGGACTCTCATCACATTTTGTGGGCCGAAGAAGGACCGGATAGTATTGGTAGTATGTCTTTGGGCAGAAGAGCTTCTTTCTTTGTGTTGAGTTATATATTTTGCTTCATTCTCGCATTCCTATTTCCGGAACAAATTGATCGGCGAGAATTTGCTCGAGCCGTGGACACTTACTCTCGTAACCCCACCGCTGAGAACGCGGCGGTTCTAGAGATGCAGCGAAGAGAGAATGAGCGCATTCATTTAAGAGACAGCACCGTTATCGCTCTTGCTTTAGTTCTTGTTGGGTACGGGGTCTGGGGTGCGTGGAGTTTCGGGAAACGCCTTACCACGCGTAGGTGACTGACCCGTTTTGCAAAGATGGACTTCGACATTGAATTCATGCAGGAAGCGCTTGGCGAGGCACGCAACGCGGCGGCGGCTGGCGAAGTGCCCATTGGCGCGGTCCTGGTGCAGGAAGGAAAGATCATTGCGCGGTCGGGTAACCGGACGATTCGAGATTGCGATCCCACGGCGCATGCGGAGCTCATCGTGCTGCGCGAAGGAGCCCGAGTCTTGGGGAATTACCGGCTCGCGGGCACGATACTGTACGTCACCATTGAGCCGTGCAGTATGTGCGCAGGGGCGATGATTCAAGCACGAGTTCCGCGACTCGTGTACGGAGCGGACGACCCCAAGGGTGGCGCAGTGCGAACGTGCTTCCAAATCCTCTCCGACCCGCGGCTCAACCATCAGGTGGAAGTCACTTCCGGAGTGCTGGCGACGGAGTGTGCGGCGATTCTTCAGAGTTTTTTTGCGGAACGCCGATAGGTGGTTGCTGAGTTTCCTCACGGGTCCTGCTCTGGTTAGAGGCTTGGCAGAGCGTCTTTACTCCGTCACTCGCGTGGAATGCACCGATTGCCGAGGAATCTGCGGCTCTGCTACGATTGATTCAGCGACCGCTGCGGAGAGGTGACTGAGCGGTTTAAAGTACTCGCCTCGAAAGCGAGCGTGCGGGAAACCGTACCGTGGGTTCGAATCCCACCCTCTCCGCCATTCCCTGATACCCAAATTTTCAGATTAGAAGCAAAAAACCAAGGCTTGGCATTTGCTTACTGCTTCGAACTCGGGCTAAAAGTGGCAGGAGGCGGCGCCGCGCTTCTGCAAATACTTCTGGTGGTATTCCTCGGCACGATAGAAGGTGCCAGCAGGAGTAATTTCCGTGGCGATGGACCGACGGAATTTGCCGCTGGCTTCGAGGGCCGCGCGGGATTTCTTCGCCATGGCTTCCTGCTCCGGCGAATGAAAGAAAATCGCGGTGCGGTACTGCGTACCCACGTCCGGGCCCTGGCGATTCACCTGGGTTGGATCGTGGAGTTTCCAGAACACGTCCAGCAATTGCGAGAACGTGACCTTGGCGGGATCAAAAGTGACTTGCACGACTTCAGCGTGGCCGGTTTCATCGGTGCAAACGTCACGGTAGGTAGGGTTTTCGGTATAGCCGCCGCTGTAACCGACGGCAGTCTCGATAACTCCAGGAACGCGCTGGAACGCGGCCTCTACGCCCCAAAAACATCCTGCTCCAAATGTGGCAATCTCAGGCATGGAATTTCCCCTCAGAATAAATTGAATGTTCTTCAACTATAAGCCACTGGTATTAGACGCGCAAAAAGCGCGCGCGGATTCAGCAGCGAGGTTAGGATGCCTTCTTTTTTGCAGGCGCACCCGAGAGAGACTTGAGCTTGTCGAGCGCCATGGCTTTATAGGGGCTGTTCACGGAAGCGGCCTGTGTGAACGCATCTTTCGCTTCAGCGTTGCGTTTCAGATTCAGCAGCGCGAAACCCAGGCGATACTGGTTTCGCGCGTAGCTGCCGTCGTCGGGTTTCAACAGGGGTGCGGCCGTTTTCAAATTGTCCACCGCTTGCGCGTTATCTTTTTTCTCGATGTTCACCTGACCGAGCGAACTCAAAGCCAGGCCCTTCTGCAGGGCTTTTTGTTGCGTCCACTGTTCGTCGGTCACGCCTTCAGGCTTTTGCGCAGTGTCCAGCAAAGAAATCGCTTTCTTTGCGTAGGTAGCGGCTTTGTCGAGTTGGTCCGGTTTGTCGCAATAATAGTCGGAAAGCAGAAGCAACATGCCGAGATTGTCGGGGTCCTTGGCCAGGAGGCCGTTCGCTACTTCTAGCATCTTCGGCGCATTCTGCGCTTGCTGGTAGGCGGTCGCGGCAACACCGAGCGCCTGAACGGCGTACGGAGAATCGGGAAAGATTGTCGCGAACTTAACCAACAGGGCGGCGCGTTTGGCCGCGTCCTTGGCTTGATAGACGCCGTTCAAGACAAGCTGCTGGATGTAGGTGTAGCTATCCTTGTTAGCTTCGAGAGTGCGCGTTTTCTGCTCGGCCCAGACTGCGTCGGAGGTTCCTGCGGGTGCAGCAGAGGCTTTGAAGCGTTGCATGATGCCGCTGGAAGTCTCTCCGTAAGAGATGAGCCGGTCGAGGTCGCCTTTTTCCGCGGCTGCGCGGACCATGCTGATGGCGTTTTGAAAACTGTCCGGGTCGAGAGCAAAAACTTTATCGCCGTATTCGAACACTTTGTCGTAGTTCTTTTGCCCGAGGTAGTAGTCGACAAAGAGTCCGTACGCCAACAGCGGGTAATTGCCTTCTTTGCCGGGGCCGTCGGCAAAGTTTTGGATGAGTTCCAGCTTTTTTGCCGGATCGGTAGTAGCGTTTATTTCTGTAAGTGCATGGTCGGCTTCCGACCCAGCTTGGACAGGAACATACTTGCCGATTTGTTGCGCAGACGCCGGAGTTCCCAGAACCCAGAGGAAAAGGAGAGAACTGAACAACCAACGAATCATCCTCACTACACACCTCCCCGGCCCGGAATTTATGGGCCAGCCGACTGGACGGATGGAGAATTGACTGCATCTTAGTGCCGCGCTTCGCGTGAGGCAAACAAAATTCTTTCGCTGTCCAAGAGGCTAAGCCCCCGGTTGACGGTGCCCCGGTTTCGCGAGACGATGGAAAATTTGCGGAAGGTGTGGGAATGGATCTGGGGCTTACGGGCCGCGTGGCAATTGTGGCGGCTGCCAGCAAAGGGCTTGGCAGGGCCGTGGCAGAGGAACTCGCGCGGGAAGGCGCTCAAGTGGCGATTTGCGCGCGCACGGAAGCGACACTGGCCGAAACCGCCACGCATATTCAGAAATCGGCGGTCCGCGAGGTGTTTTACAGAGTGCTCGATGTGACTGATTCCAAAGCAGTTGTTGACTTCGTTAGCGCCGTCGAGGCCCGTTTTGGCCGCATCGATATCTGCGTCACCAATTCCGGCGGTCCGCCGTCTAAATCGTTCAGAGACACTCACCCGGACGAGTGGCGGGCGGCTGTCGACCAGCTTCTGATGAGCACCATCTTCTTCGCCAAGGAAACTCTGCCGCGCATGCAGAAAAACAAGTGGGGGCGTTTGATTACTATCACTTCCTCTGCGGTCAAGCAGCCTGTAGATGGGTTGCTGCTCTCGAATTCCGTGCGCTCTGCAGTTACCGGCCTTGCGCGCACGCTGGCGAATGATTACGCCGCACACGGAATCACGGTGAACAACGTTTGCCCGGGGTTCACCCGCACGGCGCGTCTCGACACTCTGGCAGCGACCATTTCCGCGCGCACGGGCTGCAAACCGGAAGAGGTTTTCGCGGAGTGGGAGCGCGAGATTCCAGCGGGCCGCTTGGGAACGCCGAAGGAATTTGCGGCGGTTGTCGCGTTCCTGGCCTCCGAGAGGGCCAGCTACATCACCGGCACTTCCATCGCCGTCGATGGCGGCTGGGTGCGGAGCCTTCTCTAATCGTGATGACCTCTCCGACACGCCGGCTTGAGCTCAGTTTGCTTCGCGAACGCTATGCGATTTCGCGGTTGGCTGCTGACGCAGCCATTCCCGTTTGGGCTATGGGAGGCGCGTTCTTTTCGATTACGCGATCCGGCGATGAACTCTCGATTGTTTGCGAACTCGCGCGCGTTCCCGTTGGTGTACAGTCGCAACCAGGCTGGCGCGTTTTCAAAGTTCACGGGCCGTTCGTCTTAACGGAGATTGGCGTGCTCTCCGCGCTTGCCGCACCGCTCGCTGAAGCAAAACTCAGTTTGTTTGCCATTTCCACGTTTGACACGGACTACCTGCTCGTGGCTTCAGAAACGCTTTCGGCCGCGATTGCGGCGCTCGAACGGGCAGGACACAGAATACATGGGAGCAAATCGGAATGATGAAGAAACTTATTCGCAAGACCGCCAACGGCCGGCTGGCAGACTTCGCGCTGGCCATGCTGCTTGCCATTTTTTTCGCCGCGCTGCAACTGCGCGCCGACGAGCCCTACGCGCGCAGCCGCGACTACGATTTGCGGCATTCGAGAATCGCGCTACGGTTCGACCTCGAGCAGAAAAAAGTGATCGGCGAGGTCACCCACACGCTCGCGGTCCTGCGCGAGGGCACTTCGAAAATCGCTTTTGACTCTTCGGGCCTTAC
>Ga0187770_10001262_pt1 | contig 13299 bp, 9 predicted proteins | sample 0116_SJ02_MP02_2_FD_133154 | JGI IMG/M metagenome (GOLD analysis project Ga0187770, IMG submission 133154) | Tropical peat soil microbial communities from peatlands in Department of Meta, Colombia - 0116_SJ02_MP02_20_MG | ecosystem: Environmental > Terrestrial > Soil > Wetlands > Peat | place...
AGACTCGAGAGCAGATTGTCATTCGAGCAATTCAGCGGCAGCTGAAAATTGAAAGGATGGATGCCCTGCAGTGTGCCAATGAACAAATCCTGGCTATTCATCCGGCCGCTCATCTTAAGGCCGGTGTAGGGCACGTTCGTCCCCGGCGCCACCGTGCCATCATGACAGCTAAGGCAGAGATTGCTGGCCGAGCCCAGCGTCGGCTCCGTCTCCGGGTTCGCTTCCGTGGAGCTGGTATAAAGCGTGTAATTCGACTCTGTCGAGAGCGTCTGACTCCACAACGGCAAGTTTGGAAGGCTCGGACCGGCAAGGCCGGAGTGCGGAGCGTGGCAGTATTGGCAGGGTGGCAGCGGGCCGCTCACCGGTCCCGGCGTTCCCACCCCCATGTTGTGAATGCCCAGCACATCCTGCGCCTGGAGAGCGGCTGTCATTGCAAAAAGCAAAGCGCAGGCGAGGAGGTTCTTCACTGGCTCCCTCCCCGCGCCTGTTTCGGCAATCCGTGATAATCGAAAACCTGCACTCGGCGGTTGAACGAATCGACGACGAAAACGCGATCGTTGCGGTCGATGAACACACCCGAAGGCAACTGAAACTCGCCCAGACGCACGCCGCGTCTGCCGAAGTAGTACAACAGCCGCCCTTCGCGATCGAAGACCTGCACCAAGCCAGAGAGGCCATCCACAATGTACAAATGATCTTCCGAATCGACGGCAACGCCCTTGGGACGGAATAGTGCACCGGGCGAATCGCCGATCTGCCCCATCGTCGCTTCCGCCACGCCCTTGCGATCGAACCACTGCACGCGGAAATTCATGGCGTCGACGACCAGCAGATTGTTGTTGTCGAGGTGCAGTTCCGTCGGAAAATAAAATTCGCCCTTCTCGCCGCCATGCTTGCCGATGGTTTGCAGCACCTGGCCCTGCATATCCAGCACGTAAATCTTGTCGCGGAGCGTATCGGTCACGTAGATTCGCTGCGCCGCCGAATCGACGGCAATCCCCGTGGGACGTTTGAAGTAACCTTCACCGCCTTTCAAGCTGCCGAGCGCATGCCGGTATTTGCCGCTGGGATCGAAGACAAAAATCTTCCCGGTCTCCGAGTCGGTGACATAAATGTTGTCCTGCGCATCAAGTGCCACGCATTGTGGCATCAGCATGGCGTCTTTGCCTTTTTCTCTGCGCTCGATGAACTTGTACTTGTGGTGCTCGAAGTCAAAGATGTGCACGCCCGCAGCCCCGGGGTCGGTAACGATGGCGTGCCCGTGGGAATCGACTGCGATGCTATAGGGACGAACCATCACGTGGTATTCCGGCTCGCCCGCCACCACGTTCAGAACTCGCGTCCAGAATTTTGGCTTGCCCTCAACCTCGCGTTGGGAGCTGAAAGCGCGTTCGAAGGTCAGCTTCCGCCCGCCTTCCAGCAACAAGTCGGAAGGCGCAGGTACGCCGGCAGGATCAGTTTTTTTGGCGGCCCACGAAGGAGTTAGGAGCAGGACTAAACAGCAGACACTTCCCCACCGGCCCGGGCTTGCGCGTCTCATCCCGGCTAGAATCCCTTGAACCATCTGGAAACCCCGAATGAGTAGGAGGTTAGCATAGCGGGCGGTTGGCCGGAAGAACTGATGAACTGATTAAACTTCACGACCCCCGCCTGGAACAGAAGTTTCCTATACTCGTACGTGGCCAGACCGTAGTAATCGGTCGACCCACTGTTGGCCAGCAGCAGTTGGCTGACCGAATTGCTGAAAGACTTCGACCAGGCGCCAGTTATCCAGATGTGCCGGGTCGGATGGAAAGTGACATTGCTGCCGTAACTTTTCCCGCTAAAAAAGACGCTGTTGGTGGGCGCGATCAGGACCGGAGGCACCGGCGTCGTGACCAGCCCTGCGGCCGTAAGAATTGCCGTCCCATCGGATTGCATGTAGTTGCCCGAGATTGAGGCTTTCGGCCAGATCAGCATGGTCATGAAGCTTTCGCCATGGCTGCTTTCCCCGGAATGTTGCTCAAACACACTCTTGCTCAGATTGGCCAGGCCCATCCAACGCAGATTTTGCGTAATCTGACGCTTCACCGTACCCCCGTAATTCAAATTCGAGGTGGTGTAATTCAGCAGCACAGTCTGCGTGTCCTGGTCATACAGAGCGAAGGTTGAAAGTTCCCATCTGCCAAAAGCGAGATTGTAAGTGACATGTCCAATGAGCCCAGCCCGCGTGTTGCCTTCCTGGTCTGCGGTATCCACCGCGCCTACGCTTATCGTCAATCCCTTGAGCCTCTTCCCGAAACTGTAATTCACATTGCCGCCGAATCGCGTCTCGCCAATGTTGAGTCCGCCGTAGTACTCCTGGGCGCGCTCCACGTACCCTCCGATTCCGAGTTGGGAGGTCACGTTATACATCGTGCTGGCTTCCAGCGTTAGGAGGTGCGATTCTGGGCTGGTAAGGTTCACCAGCCCAGCTTGCCCACTGCTGATCAGTTGTGTTTCCAGGCTGCCGAACACGTTGTCGGTGTAGTTCGCGCTCAGGCTGACGGGCAGTCTGGGAAACTTTATGACCGCATTCGCATTGGCATTGTCGGTCGTCCCGGTATTCTGTACGCCGAGGGAATCTTCGCTGCTGTAATCGGTCCGGCTGAACGATATCGCCACGTTGCTGTTGTTGTAGGGAATTGCGTGTTGCGCCTGTACGCGGTATTGGTTCGACGAACTGTCCGCAGTCTGCGACTCGCCGTTCTCGATCCCGTTTAGCGCTATGTCATCGGTCAGATGCAGGAAGCCGCCATTCAAGTAGAAGCCGCCAACGTTGTAGGTGCTTCCAACGTTGAAATTGTGCACCGTCGATTCGGTGGAAGCGGAGCTCCCCAATAACGAACTGGTACCGCCGCTATCGCTATAACCCACGGAGAGAGTCGGCAGATCGGGCAGCAGCGCGCTCCATCCCACATTCATGCCGTGATTTTTATTGTTCGTGGTGAGTCCGGTCACGCCCGGAATTCCGAATGTTCCGGTATCGTTCCAATTCTGGTCAAAAGTGACAACTCCGGGAAAATGGCTGCCCTTAAAAATATTCGCTGTCCCGTTGTACCCGCTGGCTCCGGTTATGGACGTCGAGTCGGAATTGGCCTGCGAGCGATTGTAATAAGGAAGCAGGTTGAATGAGAAGAAATTGGGGTTGTAGTAATCCCCGTTAATTGTGCCCCTTCCCGAAAAGCCCAGGGAATGATTATCGGTTTCGAGATTTCCAAAATTGTCGTCGTACGAGACTGTGAGCAAGCCGTTGCTGGTGGCACGCAGGTCGCCCAATGCAACCTGAGCAGCCGCCGGCAATGCCCACAACATTGCCAGTGCCGCAAGGCACCGAACTCTCAATCCCCACGCCACACTGTGACCCCCTAAAGCTCCTGTACCTTCGCGTTCTGCCGCAGCTTCTTATCTAAGCCGGCGCGCAGCCGCTCGTATTTTTCCTTCTGCAGCTCCTGGCGCAGAGCATCTTTCACCTGGTCAAACGTGAACTTCCCCGCGGGCGTATGAGCGTTCAGGCGGAAGCAGGTGTAGAAATTGCCGAGCTGCAACATATCGCTTACCTGTCCCGGCTGCATGGCCGAGGCCACCTTCACGATCTCCGGCGGCAACTTGTCTCGATCCACCTGCTTGTGATCGCCCATGTTTACGCGGAAATCATCTTCCGAAATCTTTTCCGCCAGCAGGCCAAACTCTTCGTAGGTCTTGGTGGCTTTAGCCTGGCGGCACGCGTCGTCCGCTTTCTTGCGCTCCTCTTTCTTCGCTGATTCACCGGCTTTTTCCGACGGCATGACCGAAATGCTCTGGATACCGAAGGTTTCCTGGTAACGAAACGCATCCGGGTTCTTGTCGTAATAGGCGCGTTCTTCCACCAGCGAAACCTTCGACCTGTCCTCCACGTCCGCTTTCAGCAATGCCTCGATCAGCAGCGAACGGCGAATCTGTTGCCGCAACACCTGCTTCGAACCCTTCATTTCTGCTTTCAAATACTGGTCGAAAACTTCCTGGCTAGGGAACTGAGCGCGGAAATCTGCTTCCGCCTGCCGCAGTTTCGTGGCGGGCACGATCATCTTTCTTCGTTCCGCCTCCTGGTACACCAGCTCTTCGAACTCGATCATCTTCAGCGCGCCCATCCGAATCTTCGGTTCTTCAGCTTTCGGGAACCCATTGTGTTGGCGCGCATATGGAAAGATGGTCATCATCTCGCGCAGCAGATCGCGGTCGGTGAGCTCTGTGCCATTCACGCGTACCACCGGCTTGCCGGTGACTTGAAAAGCCGGGGTCATGGCGGATGTCGCAGACGGGACAGAACTCGAAGCCAGCATTGGGTTCACCGGTGCAGTGGTCTCGTGGGAAGCAACCTGGGCCACGGCCGGCGAAATCGCCAGCGCAGCCAGAGCGAGAATCTGCAGTCTGTGATTTCGGATTTTCACTTTTCCTCCCCACTCGAGCCTGGTGATTGGGTTACCTGATCAATCTCTGTCTCGTTAATCAATTAACCGAATAACCAGTTTTCAAAATCCTGAGGGGAGAAAGATTTTCTCCCCTCAGGGAAACGAACGTTAGAACGCAGTTCCGAGTCCGTTCTGTCCGAACGCCTCGTTGGCTACGCCAAAGTGGCATTGACGGCAGAACTGGGTCGTCGAAGGAACCACAGTCGGACTCCAGGCCGCGCCCGGGTTGTACGGGCTGTTGACAAAGAAATACGTCGCATAAGTTCCGCCCTTGCCAATCTGTGACAAGCCGTTGCCGGAAACATACACGTTCATCTGGTGCTGGTTGTGGCAGGTGGTGCAAACCACATAGGGCACCTGATTGACGGAATCGACCACCATCGAGTTGATGGCGGGCGCGCCGTAGTTGGTTACGAAGGACGCATACGCTCCGGTAGTGGTCCAGGTGATCGGCGCGAACGGGTTACCCAGGTTCACGGTGTAGGTTAGGCCGTAGAACGAGAGCGGGTTCGGATAGCTCAGCCCGTTGTAGTTCGCGTTTGGACCCACCGGGTGATCGTTCAAATAATCGCCCATGGTTGGCCCGTTATCGTTGCCCAGCCAGGTCGGGATCGTACCGGTACCATACAGCGCATGACCCTTGTTCTGGGCTGTGCCACCGACTGGCAGCAGGTTAAACGCTTGCTCGTAGGACTTGCCGGTCATCATGGCACCCTTCGAGACGTTGCCATCATGGCAGCTCAAGCAGGAAGCGATGCCGGAAACGACTGGCGGGGACTTCGCGGTCCACTCCACTCCAGCCCCAGTCGCGCCGCCGAGGTTCACAACATATCCAACGCCGCCGTTGTCATAGCCGCCGCCGACGTTCAGGGTCTCCTGCGTGATAATCGACAGGTCGGTTGCCCACAGGTGATAGTCGCCCGTGGCGAGGCCGGCTGTCGGACTTACGCCGCCGCCCGCGATGGTTTCGCCACCGCTGCCGGCGTTGCCGCTGTGCGGAGCGTGACAACCTGCGCAGCCGCGGCCTCCGTTGTTATGTGCGCCCAGCACGTCGGTCTTTGGTATGAAAGCTTGCCCCATCACCATGCCAACGGCCAGCAGCACGAAGAGTAGTATGAGTGTTAACTTTTTCATCAAATTCCTCCTGAAATGAAAGACGTCTTTCATCTGCACTGCTAACCACGCCCTTTTCAAATGCACGACCATGGCCTTGTGTCGAAAAATGCCACGTTCGTGGTCTTGCCTGTAAGCCATTGCTGTACAAAGACTTCCGTACTGCTACAAGATGTTGCGAAATTCCACAGTTGGGGTCGTTCGCCCAAATTGGGCCTTCTCCCACAGTGACCTTGGTGAAATGACCCATGTGCCTTTGGGGGATTTGGCATAAATAATGCCGTCATCTTGAGCCCCCCGTGTGGGGAGGGATGTGGCGTGGATCTCCGGCTGCATCCTCGCCGCGCCAATGCGGAAGCGAGCCAGGCGCACGGTTTTTTCGTCGTTCGCGAACTCACGACGATTCGCCCACCCCGCCACGCCAAAACCGGGCGTGTCGGGGATCCCGGTCGCGCGGCTCGTCCGGATCCCTCGCTGTGCAAAAGCGGAAGCGCGTCATTTCGAAGGCTCCTTCACGCTGGCCGTTGACGGACTCGGCGTTGTCACCTTCGGTGCCTCGGCAGGCTTAGCTGCTGGCTGCGCCTTATCTGCCGGCTTCTGGTCGGCTTCCTTCGCCGCCTGGGCCTTGCGCTTGTCGTATTCCGCTTGCGCCTCGGCGTTGGTGATGTAGCGGAACATCTGCACCCGCCCCATGTATTGCTCGCTGGTGAAAACCCGGTTGAGTTTGTCGATGGTGATGCCGGCCAGCGCCTGGAATTCGCCGGGCAGAATGCCGAACGTGCCGAAGGCCAGACGTAACTGGCCTTCGGGCGTGAATACCTGAACCCGGTTCAACATGGCGTCGGCAACCCAGACGTGGCCATCGCAATCGACCGCAATTCCCTTGGGGCGGGCGAAGTTGCCGGGGCCATCGCCGTTTTTGCCAAATTCGCGGATGAACTGGCCGTCGGCATCAAACACCTCGACGCGGTCGTTCAGCGTGTCGGTGACGAACAGATTGCCGTCTTTATCCACGGCGACGTTGGTCGGCTTGGAAAAATCACCGGGCGTGGTGAGCGTGTGGTCCTTGCCGGCGGTGCCAATCTTACGGAGCAGCTTGAAATTGTCGGCATCGAAAACCAGCACCTGGTCGGACCCCGTGTTGGCGACGTAGAGATAACGGTTCTCCTCGTCGATGGCGAGCCCGCCGGGATCATTCATAACGCCGTCGCCGAATTGGGCTTCCAACTTGTGCTTGGGATTGAAGACCAGCACATGGTTGAAGCCGCCGTCGGAAACGAAAAGCCGATCGGCGTCATCGATGGCGAGGCCAAAAACCTCGGAAAACTTCGCGTCCACACCATGCTTGATGAATTCGGTATCTTTGCTCTCCGGGTTGAAGATGAAGACGCCGCCCACTTTGGTGTCGGCCACGTACAAGTAGCCCTTGGAGTCGACTGCCATTCCGTAGGGAGTTCCGAGTTGGAAGCGCGGCTTGGTGCCGGCGCGCTTGGCGGCATCGTCGGGAGTGATCCCCGCCATGCGGTCCATCCAGGAGTTCCTCTTGACCTCTTTTTCTTTCACCGGCTCGGGCTTCTGGGCGGAGAAATAATCCAGATATTTGAGGCGTCCGATGGCTGGCGGTTGCGGCCACACGAGGTGGGAAGTATCGACAACGAGTGGAGGCGGCTCCTGCGGAGTGTCCGCGGCCTTCTTTTTGTCCTTATCGGCGAAAGCGGGAGAAGCGCACATGGCGGCCAGCAATATCAACGCCGCCGCATAGAACCCTCTCTGCATCGATTTTTGGGTGATTTCAGGCATATTTATTGCGCTCCTTTCGGAGGACCGTTTCCTGGTGGGGGAGCAGTTCCTGGTCCCGGGGCGCCTCCGGTTGCAGGAACCAGTTGTTGTTGACCGGGAACGATCAGCCCCTTGTGGCAGCTATGGCAAAATTCCATGTTGTTGGCCTGATCCTTGACCAGCAGATCGGCCTGCGCGGAAGCGTGCGGCTGATGGCACGTCAAGCAATTCAGGGCAATCAGAACGTGAGTGCGATCCTTCGGATCCACCAAGTCCGAGACCGGATGGCGTTCCACCGGATGGCCCACGCCATATTCCAGCGGCAGGGCCGGAACCTTGGCGAAGTAGTTTTCCGGCAATTTCACCTTGCCGTCGAAGATCGCGACCAGATGTTCGCTCTCCAGCTTTTGCGGATTGCGGTTGGGAGCGTGGCACTCCAGGCAAAGAGGATTCGGCGCCTTGGCCCGCAGCAAATGATCGTTGTCGTTGCCGTGCGGCTCGTGGCAAATGGCGCAGCCTTGCTGGAACGCTGGCTGGTGCGCGTGCACCTTCTTGCCTTCCTCGGCTTGCTCGCTGTGGCAGCTCAGGCAAACTGAAACCGCGTCCGGTTTCGGAAAGGCCGGCGAGCGGCCAGCGTGCGGATTGTGGCAGTCGGTGCAATCGCCTGCGGCTCCCGGATGCTGAACCTTCGCCTTCGCAATCTGATCGAGCTTTTCGGAATGGCAGGTGCTGCAAAGATCCTTGGAGCTGGCCTGAGTGAGGACGACTTTGCCGTCCTTGGCCGGCTGGTGGCAGATGTCGCACTGCTTCGACGCGAAAGGATCGTGCAGAAACGCCTGCATCAGCTTGGGAGATTTCGACTGGTGCGGATCGTGACAGGTCAGGCAATCGGCGGTTGCGAAAGGCTGTCCCTGGTGCGCCTTCAGCAGACTCGCGTCTTTGGCATCGTGACAATCGGCACAGAGGGCGGGAGCATCCTTTATCAAGTGGAAATCAAATTCGCGCTTGCCGCGGTCGCCGGTCTTGTGAGTCGTATGGCAGGTATCGCAGCCCATATCCAAAGCGGCGTGACGGCTTCCTTTCTCCGGAACGTCTAAGCCGATCCTGTGGCAGCTTAAGCAGAGGTTCTCATTTGCATCGCCCGCTACCGGCTTAAGCAACTGGTTCTTATTGGGAGAGCTATGCGGATCGTGACACTTGATGCAGTCACGAACCGCCGGCGGATGCACGTGCCCCTTAATCTGCGTGGCATCTTTGTCGCCGTGGCAGGTAAGGCAGAGCTTGTTGGAGGTCGTGGTGATCAGCTTTACGTGCGTGATATCCCGGTTGACCCGGATTTCGTGGCAGCTCATGCAACCCATCGACATGGCCGAATGCACTGCTTTGCCCTTCGTCTTATCCTCGTGGCAAGCGAGGCAGGTGGAAGGGTCAGCTTTGGGGTCGAGAGGTACCGGGTGCTTGGCCGCGAAGGCAGTGGAGACGGCAAGAATTAGAAAGAGGTATTTGAAGAACCATCGGCTTGACTGGATTTTCAGATTCGACTTGGGGTTGTTCAAAGCTGCCGCTCCGCGATCTGAGCCCCGTGCTGTGCACGAATCTGGCCCTTGCCGGTCCAAGCTGTAATTTTTTTCAACATCACCTCTAAATCCTGGCGGAACTTCGACTTGCGGCCGAAGATCTGCTGTGGGGCGAATTACCGCAGCAGAGAACTTCAGCAGGTTGGGGCTCTTCCCGCAATGGGATTGGTGAAATGACCCAAGTAACGCCTGGGGGTGTGAAAGCTGGAAGGGTCCGGAGTTGGCGTTGTCCCACACCATTGCACCTGAGCCAATTCCATACCCTCATTGCCGCACCCCTCTATGACCCTCCTCACATCGAGTTGTGATGTGCATCACGTGCCGGGTAACTCTGCTGCCGCTAAAGTACAGCCTGAGATTGCGTTTTGTGGGGGCTGCATCTTGAAGCTGCGTGAAATGGCCGTTTAACCTCACAGCATTTGTGTGATATGGCCCACGACATAACTCGGAGCCAAGCTGACATGACGAATTGTTCCTATGAGTTTCAACAACTTCCGGCGGCAGTCGCCGGTGGCGCAGAACGTGCACTGGCTCAACCCGAGGAAGGAAAACCTATGGCTGGGACTGTCGACACCACAATTCGCAGAATTTGGCAGACGCTGAGTGCCATTAGGACCGGCGTGATTTTGTTGATCGCGACCGTGATCGTCTCTGCTCTTGGCACAGTGATACTTCAGCGTCCTGCGACTGATCCTGACGAGATGCAGCGGGCTTACTCGCCGCAGATGCTGCGCCTGCTGGACGCAATGGACTTAACTGACGTGTTCCATGCCTGGTGGTTTGTGGTGCTGCTCACCCTGGTTAGCCTGAGCATCATCGCCGCTTCCATTCAGCGGTTCCCAAATTCTTGGCGATTCTTTTCGCGTCCTTATAAGAGTCCTGACGAGACTTTCCGCAAGGCGGTGCCGGTACAAGCGCAGATAGCCATTTCGGGCGAGGAGGCCGGCTTGGCGGCAGCCGAGCGGGTATTTCAGAAGGCCGCACTCAAGCCGGAGCGCATCGTGCGGGAAGACCGCTTCTCCTTATTTGGAGAGCGCAATCGCATTTCGGAAATGGCAGTCTATATTGTCCACGCCAGCCTGCTGCTAATTTTTCTGGGAGGCATCGTAGACGCACTGTACGGCTGGCGGGGTTTCGTCACGCTGACGCGGGGACAAGAGTCGAGCCAGGTGCAGCAGAACGGCACAAATCGCATCTTGCCATTCGCCATTCGCTGTGACGGCGCCGGTCAAGAGAACTACGCGGACGGAACTCCCAAGCGTTGGTGGTCGAAGCTGGCTGTGATCGAAGACGGCCGCGTGATCCAGCGTAAGGAGATCGTGGTAAACGACCCGCTCGTCTACCGCGGCATCCGTTTTTATCAGGCAAGCTACGGCGGGACGGGAAAGATCGACAAGTTGTTGCTGACTGCCACGCCGGCTAGCGGTCAAGGCCTGCCCAAAGATATTGCGCTGGGCATGAATGAGACCCTTCCGTTGGACGCGGACACGACCATCCGCCTCGCCGAGTTCATTCCTGATTACGTGGTGCGGGATGGGCAGATATATGCCCGCTCGAATGACCTTGAAAATCCCGCCGCACACCTGATTGTGGCGTCCCTGAAGACGGGAAAGTCGGTGAATGTGTGGCTGCCGCCGATTCCAGGGTTTGAGGAGAACGCGGCGTCACCCTACCGGTTTGAGGGCAAAGACGTGCAGATGGCCTACTACACCGGCCTGGAAGTTTCCCACGAACCGGGACAGTGGGCGGTATGGGCCGGCGTGCTTGTCATGGGATTCGGATTATTCCTCGTGTTCTATATCGTCCATACAAGGCTGTGGGTGGTGCCCGTGCACGATGCGCGAGGTGGGCTGACGCTTTGGGTGGGAGGCACGGCAAACAGGAATAAGGAAGCTTTCGAGCAGCGGTTTCAAAAGCTGGTGCAAGACATCAAGTCGGAAATCAAAGTTCAATCGGAGTCCTGCGCGAGGGCGCATGCGACTTCACTGGCCGGGGACTGAGACCCAGGTACGGAGGAGTGTTTATGGCACGCGCAAAAGTTGAACAGCAACCAACAGCCACTGGTACGACCCTGCTGGTGATGGTCGGATTAGGAATCGCTTTCCTGCTGTTCATGGCGTTTCTGAATGTAATCAAGAGCGGCAATCTGCTGAGCGAATCCAATCTTCTTTATGCCGCGTTGATCTTCTACGCTGGCGCGGGAACCCTGTATCTGGGATTCGGCGTTAGCGGCACGCCTTCGTATGTGCGCTTCGCCTCGCTGGCGACCTGGGCAGGGTTGTTGGCCAATACTGGCGCTGTCGCGCACCGTTGGTATGAAGCCGGGCATCCGCCGTTTGCCAGCATTTACGAGATGCTGCTCAGCTTCGTCTGGACCCTTGCCGTGCTGACGCTGATTGCAGAAAAGAAGTACGGTGTCAAGGTTATCGGCACCGTAACCATGCCAGTGGCGATTGTCGGCGTGGTGCTGATGCAGCTGTTGCGCACCGAGGTGCGTCCCCTGGTTCCGGCGCTGCAGTCTACCTGGTTACACGTTCACGTCACCCTGGCCATGCTGGCGTATGCCGCCTGCGCGCTGAGTTTTGCGCTGGCTATGATGTTTCTTATCCAGGATAAAGTAAAGACCGAAACTTTTCTGGCTGCGACCAGCCTGTTCACTGTGGGCACCTACCTTGGTGTACTGACGCGTTTCGAGAAGTGGGGAGGCTTGAGTGTGGTGGCGTGGAGTCCGCAGGACAAGTCCGAAGTGTTCATCTCCAAGGGCGTTCGCCTGTTCGTCGTGATTCCCGATCTCGGCTGGCTGATGCTGATCGTGCTTGCCGCCGTAGCGGCACCACTCGTGCTCTATTTGATTTCTCGCAAAACCGGAGACGCGAGCCTGCTGGACATGGCGAATCGTGCGGTATTTGTCAGCATTCTGCTTCAGACGATGGCGCTGACCTTCTTTCTGCTGCGGGCTCGCGATGGCCAATACGCCTCGCTCGATGCCGAAGGCGTATACCCAACCAGCCTGGCCGCCAGCCCGTTCATTCTGGCCGGAGTGGTAGGCGGGATCTTTGCCTCGTTGCTTTATCTGCTACTCCTGTGGCGGCGCAGCGATCTGGAGCGCATGCTTCCCAGTGCAGAAGAACTCGACCGGATCACCTATCGCACCATCGCGATCGCATTTCCTTTACTCACCCTGATGATTGCAGCCGGCGCCTACTGGGCCAACCGCACCTGGGGCTCTTATTGGAGCTGGGACCCGAAGGAAACCTGGGCGGCCATTACCTGGCTGGTCTATGCCGGTTATCTTCATATGCGAGTCACCCGAGGATGGCGAGGACGTCGCGCTGCATACTTCGCCATCCTTGGCTTCGCGGTGGTGATGTTTACGTTCTTCGGCGTTACTTATCTGCTGCCCGGATTGCACGCTTATGCCTGAGACGCTCGCGCAAACCGGCCCGAGCGCTCAGTCGAGAATGGTACGTGAAATGTCGCAAGCGATTGATCCTCCCCTGGCCGAGAGGAAGTTCATGGAAACGGAAGTTGACACCAGTGCGGAGCAGGCAGGTGGACTGCGTCTGAACTGGCAAATCAAAGCTGTGCTGCCGATTGTGTTCGTCCTGATCAATGGAATGTTGCTGTTCACTTTGGCCACCGTCTCCTGGCAAAATCCGCAACGCCACATAGTGCTGGTGGTAGCGGGCGCGGGCGCGATCGCCATCTGCGCCGCCCTGGTTGTAGTCCTCACCTACTTCATTCAGCGGCCCCTGATCGAGTTGCAGGAGAAAATTGCCAAAGTTGGTGAGGGTGACCTGAACGTTACCGTTCGTTTCGCCAAGCGCGATGACGAGATCGGAGACCTGGGGCGCAACTTCAACCGCATGGTGACGCAATTGCGCGAAAGTCGCGAGGAAATCGAAAACCTGCATCGTACCCAGATGTCACGCGCCGAGCATCTGGCAACGCTGGGCGAGCTGGCCACGGGCCTGGCCCACGAAATTCGCAATCCGCTGGCGGGAATCGCCGGAGTGATCGACATTGTTGCCCGCGATCTGCCCGCAACCAGTCCTGCCCGCGCGGTCATCAAAGATGTACGACAGGAAATCTCGCAGATCAACCACATTGTCGGCGAACTGCTGCAGACCGCTCGACCGCATCCGCCCCAGACACGCCGCAGCGATTTGAATATCACCGTGGAACATTCGGTCATGCTGGCGCAGCAGCAGGCGCTTGCCAAAGCGATCGAGATCGTGCTGAAAAATAACCCGGACTTGCCGGAGGTTGAGCATGACGGGGATCAAATTCATCAGGTTTTGCTGAATCTGCTGCTCAATTCTATTCAGGCGATCGACGGCCAGGGGAAGATCGTGGTCGAG
>Ga0187770_10001264_pt1 | contig 13288 bp, 9 predicted proteins | sample 0116_SJ02_MP02_2_FD_133154 | JGI IMG/M metagenome (GOLD analysis project Ga0187770, IMG submission 133154) | Tropical peat soil microbial communities from peatlands in Department of Meta, Colombia - 0116_SJ02_MP02_20_MG | ecosystem: Environmental > Terrestrial > Soil > Wetlands > Peat | place...
GGCATCGTCGACCAAACGGAATATGTTGAGGGCCGAAGTTGTCCGGCTGCACCCCGACCGAATCATATTCACATACGAGGCTGACGGCTTCCTGCGCCACATGGTCCGGAATCTGACGGGCACGATTGTTGAGGTCGGGAGCGGAAAAAGGACGGCTGCCGACTTCGAGCGTATCATCGGCAGCGGCGACCGCAGGCAAGCCGGGATGACCGCTCCCGGACATGGATTGTATCTGATTTCGGTGCACTACCAAGGGGAGCAAAATGAAATTGTCGGGAAGAATCGGCAGGATTAAACCCTTGGCTACCCTATCAATCAATGCAAAGGCCGGGGCGCTCAAAAGAAGCGGCGTCGGCGTAATAAATTTCGGCGCCGGTGAGCCGGATTACGATACCCCTCAAAATATCTGCGATGCGGCGACCCAAAGCGTTCACAGCGGCCGTACCCGCTACACGGCGGTAGGGGGCGTGGACGAACTCAAAGACGCGGTCTGCCGCATCATCGAAGCTGACTACGGCCTTCGCTTCGAGCGGGAAAGCGTTCTGGTGTCATGCGGTGCGAAACATGCTCTCTACAACCTGTTCATGACTCTTCTGGACCACGGAGACGAGGTCATCATACCTTCGCCCTACTGGGTTAGTTATCCGGACATGGTCGAGCTTGCCGATGCCAAGCCTGTTATAGCGGGCTGCTCGCAAGAGGACGACTTCATACTGCGGCCCGAAGTTCTGGATAAGGCCATCACGGCGAACACGCGGCTTCTAATCCTCAACAGTCCCTCCAATCCGACGGGGAAGTATTATGGGCCCGGTGAACTCAAGGCCCTAGCCGAAGTGCTCGTGCGCCACGAAAACGTGCTGATCGCAAGCGATGATATATACTACCGTATTCTTTTCGGAGGCCGGAAATGGGTTAACCTGGGCATGGTCGAGGAGAAGCTGCGCGAGCGCGTTTTCATCATAAACGGCGTCAGCAAGACCTACTGCATGACGGGGTGGCGGATAGGCTATCTCGTTGGCGACCCGGCGGTTATAAAAGCAGCCACGGATTTCCAGAGCCAGGTTACCAGCAACGCGAGTTCGATATCTCAGTGGGCGAGCGTCGAGGCGCTTAACAGCGCTCAGGAGGGCTACACGCAAATGGCGCTGGCTTTCGAAAAACGGCTCAAACGAGTTATGGAACTCCTCCACGAACTGCCTGAGGTGACCTGCACGGCGCCGGACGGCGCATTTTACGTTTTCCCCAATTTCAGCGCCTATTTCGGGAAAAAGCTCGCAGGACGGACCATCAACGGGTCAGCAGATCTCGCCGACTTCCTGATGGATGAGGCCCACGTCGCGGCGGTCCCTGGAGACGCCTTCGGCGATGACAATTGCATCCGGTTTTCCTATGCGTTGTCGATGGAAGAAATCGAGGCGGGCTTCGATGCTGTTAAAAGAGCGTTGGGAAAACTACAGAACTGAGTACTGCGCATAGCGCCCGCAATGAGTACTGAGTACCGAGGACCGGGTGAAAGTAAAACCTGGACTTAATGACTGAGGACTGCGCGAAGCGCGAGGGCTAAGGATTGAAGAAGTGGAGCTGAAAGCGGGAAGCGGGGGGCAGGAAGAGGGGGTGCTGTTCGCCGCCTTGCCGCGATGGTTCCATACCACCAGCATCTATAAGTCGTGCAGTTCACATTCCCGCTTCCTGCTTTTGCTAATTTGTCTTGCTTTTTTCGTTCCGGGGCTTTTCACCATTCCGCCGGTCGACCGCGATGAATCGAGGTTTGCGCAGGCATCCAAACAGATGATAGAAAGCGGCGACTTCGTTCAGATTCGGTTCCAGGATGAAGCCCGCAACAAGAAACCGATCGGCGTCTACTGGCTCCAGGCCGTGAGTGCGGCCCTTTGCGGGCCGGCCCGTTCTCAAGAAATCTGGCCCTATCGCATCCCGTCGTTTTTGGGCGCCCTTTCGTCAGTGCTGCTGACGTTTGCCTTTGGAAGGAGGATGTTCGGTGAAAGGACCGGGTTCCTGGGGGCAGCTTTTGTTGCCGGCTCGTTCCTGCTGGTGATGGAGGCGCATCTTGCAACAACCGACGCGGTGCTGCTCGCAACGATTGTGGCGGCCCAGGGCGCTTTGAGCTGGTTTTATACAGGCGGCAATGAAAACGGACCTGAGGGGACCTCTCACCTGCCGGGATCCCAGATAGAGGTCCAGGGCGAGCTTTGCAGGCCGGCAGGCCGGCAGGCTGTCCTGCTTTTTGTGACCTTCTGGACGGCGCAGGCCGTTGGGATACTTGTAAAAGGCCCGGTAACGCCGATGGTTTCTCTGCTTACCATCGGCTGCCTGGTGGCGGCGGATAGAAAGGCTGGGTGGCTTAAGGGTTTGAGGCCGCTTCGGGGCCTGGCCATTTCTGCCCTGCTCGTAAGCCCCTGGATGATTGCCATCGCCGTTGCTACGAAGGGCGTTTTTTATGAGCAGGCGGTGGTGGGGGACTTTCTCTCCAAAGTGACGGCGGGGCAGGAATCGCATGGATTTCCGCCGGGCTTTTACCTGGCTCTGCTGCCTCTTACCCTCTGGCCCGCCTCGCCCCTTGCGGCAGTGTCCATTTTTCGGGCATTCCATTTGCGCGCTACTCCGGCGGTAAGGTTTTGCCTTGCGTGGATAATTCCGGCATGGATCGTGTTCGAACTTGTCCCAACAAAGCTTCCGCACTATGTCCTGCCGCTCTATCCCCCATTATGCCTCTTGGTCGCCCATACCGTGATTGCCGGAGAACAGAGCCGGGCTCCTGAATTGTCTTCAAGGCTCGTAAGAATCGGATTTTGTGTTTGCCAACTGGCGCTTTTGCTGCCCGGTTTCGGCGCTCTTGCCCTCCCCTGGCTTGCCGAACATCGCTTCGAACCTCTCGGACTCATCACAGCGATGGCCGCCGTTTCCGCGTCGTTTCTCGCTACGTGGAAGTTTTTTAAGCGCCGCTACCTCCACTCCGCTGCTGTCGCAATTGCCGCCACCGCACTCGTTATGGCGCCCACGCTTCAATGGATACTGCCCGGCCTCAATTGGCTCTGGCTCAGCAGGACCGCAAGCGATGCAGTACGGCAGCGCGTCGGAGGAGACGTCATGCTGTGTTCGTCGGGCTACCACGAGCCTAGCCTGGTTTTCCAGCTTGGCACCCGCACCCTTCTGACCTCACCGGAAGGGGCTGCGATTTTTCTCGAGACCAACCACCGAGCACTGGCTCTGGTGGATAGCAGTGAGGAAGAGGAGTTTAAAAGAAAGGTGGATAGTATCGGATTGAGCGTAAAACCGGCAGGCGCATTTTATGGCTTCAATTATTCGAAAGGACGGACTATGCTGCTGCGATTGTATGAGAACAGTGAACGGTGATCCCGCCAGGAGCGGGAGTGGAGGCGATCCCGCCAAGGGGCGGGAGTGAACGGAAGAGGGATGATGAAGAAACGATGGCGGAAGTGTGAGGGGCGGTTATTTCCCATCCTCTGTCGTCTGATATTCATAAGAGCGGTAAACAGTGAGCGGTAAAAGCAAGAAAAATGTTTGGATAGTAATGGCGCTTATGGTGTTTGTGCTGATTTGGACGCATAGCAGGCCCTCGGCTGCTCAGCAGTCCAGACCTCTTCCGATGTTTCCTCAAGCTGCGCAGTCCGGGCCGACCTGTTCTGAGGAGCAGAGGGCGGACCGGCTCTATCAATTGGCGCGCGCAGAAAATCCCAGGCTTGCGCGGGACGGATGTCTTGCGACCCAAGCCTTCATGCGCGCAAAGCGCATGTCAATGGGAGGCTATTTTGACCATGAGGACCCGAAGACGGGCAGGAACCCCGTCTGGGATGCGGTCAAGCTATGCGTTCATATCCGCAGGGCAGGGGCCAGGGCGCCGGCAGGCGAGAACCTTTCGAAAGGCGTCGATACCCCGGAGAATATTCACAAGGCGCTCATGGCAAGCCCCACCCACCGCAAAAACATCCTGGACCCCCGCTTCAATCATATCGGGGTCGGGTGTTATGGTGAGATCTGCGTGGAACTGTTCGCCGGTTTTTAGGGCGGGGAGTGGATCGGTCATCGCTAACGTCACGGCGGAGCGTGCCCCGGCGGGACCGTAACCAAGGAGGTTCTCAGGTGGCAAGGGCTTTTTCTATTTCCCGTTGCATTTGTTGAACTATTGCGATTGGATCGCTTGCAGTGCTGATCGGGCGACCGACGACCACATAATCGGCTCCGTTGGCTATTGCTTCCCCGGCGGTAACGATCCGCTTCTGGTCATCTTGATCTATTGTGACGTTAGCTCCCGGACGGATTCCAGGAGTGACAATTAAAAAACTGTTACCCAATTCATGGCGCAACCGCCCGGCCTCCAACCCGGATGAAATCACACCATCGCAACCGAGCCTTAAAGCTTTCCTGGCCCGGACAAAAACCAAGTCCTCCACTTTACAGGGCACGCCGAACATTTCCAGCATGTCTTCTTCGCCAAAGCTGGTCAGCACTGTTACGGCCAGGATTTTCACGTCATCGCGCGCCTCAACCGCTGCCCTGAGAATCGGATCGTTCCCATGCACCGTAGCGAACGTAACTCCACGATTTCTCAGTTGTTTTACCGCAAGCTTAATTGTTTCGGGGACATCAAAAAACTTGAGATCGACCATTACCTTGTGCCCCCGATTCGTGATCGATTCTATAACAGGAAACCATCCGGCAAGGAATAGCTGAAGGCCGACCTTGTAGAACCTGACATGGTTTTCCAGTTTTGTAACCCACTCCTTTGCTTTCTCCGCAGAGTCCACGTCAAGGGCAAAAATAATCCGTTCGTTCAACGGAATGTCTTTCCGCGGCATCTTTGTCCTCCAATGCGGGTTTTGTCTACCGCTGCAAGAAATCTAGAAAAGGCACGGACATGCGGCCATCCTGCGCCGATGGGTTTCGTTATTTAGCACAAAGTTCCAGGCGGGACAAAGAAGATTCCCGAAAACACGATCCCGAAGAAACCCCACACCGGACTGACAGTTACGGACCAAACGCTTTTTATTGCGACCCCCGTTTCGCCATGTATTCCTGAAGCTCCCGATTGCGCTCGGACATCACCTTTTCGGCCATTTTTCTTACGAACAAGTCATATCGCCGGGCGAGATCGGAATCGAGCAGTGAAAGAATCCGCACGGCGAAAACTGCCGCGTTATAGGCGCCACCTTTTCCGATGGCCATTGTGGCCACGGGAACGCCAGGCGGCATCTGGACTGTTGAAAGAAGTGAGTCCATACCGTTTAGCGGGGATGAGTCGATAGGGACGCCGATAACCGGAATGGAGCTCTGAGCGGCGGCGGCGCCTGCGAGGTGAGCGGCCCCGCCTGCCCCGGCTATCAGGACTTTGACGCCTCGGCCCGCCAGTCCTTTGGCGTATTCGGCGGCTTGGTCGGGCGTTCTGTGTGCGGAAAGAATTTTCATCTCAAAGGGTATTTCGAATTCTTCCAGCAGCCGAACGGCGTGCTCCATGACAGGGATGTCCGAGTCGCTTCCCATTATGACTGCAACTAGAGGATTTGCCATTATCGTGCTCCCATCCATGACCTGCGGAGTGAGAAGATATTTTCCCTAAGGATTTCTTTACCCGATTTGCCGGTGATTACGAGTTCGGGATTTTCGGTCACTACGCCTGCCAGTCCGTAAGGCAATCCATCGAAAATGCGCTCAAACGATGCCACGCAGTCTTTGGGCACCGTCACCAGAAAGCGCCCGCAGGATTCGCTGAAAAGGAGCTGGTCGTCGCGAAGGCACTCACCCCGGCCCTCTCCGAGGGGGAGAGAGGTTGGAGAGACGGGGACCTTCGCCAGGTCGAGGGTCAATCCGAGGTGTCCGCCGATGGCCGTCATCGCTGCGTGGACGCCCAGCCCGCCCCTGTATATCCCGTGGCAGGAGGCTAGGAATCCTGAAGATATCGCTTTTTCGACAGCCACATAGAGGTCGGGAAAAGATCCGGACTTGGCGGGCTCCGGATCGTTCGGACCGGTAAAACCGGCCACTTTGGGCACATTTAGCCCGGTATATCCGAAGAGGTCGTAATAGGCGGAGCCTCCGAGTTCATTGCCGGTCGTCCCAAGCAGATACACCAGGTCGCCAGCGCATTTGGCTTCGAGCGTCTGAGATTTCAGCACGTCGGAAACGATCCCCGTTGCTGTAAACTGCATCGTAGGAAGACCGCTCACTTTGTGCCGTTCTCCGAACGCGCCGGGAAGACTTCCGTCCACATACATCGAGTCTTTTCCTGAAAGCAGCGGAATGCCCCAGGCAAGGCACAGGTCACGAAGCGCGAGGTTTGCTCGCACCAGTTGAGCAGCTTTGTAGCGCCCGTCCGGATTTGAAACCGGATCGTACTGGATGTTGGGCCAGCAGAAGTTATCCACGCCTCCGATTTCGTCCGGCCTGCCGCCAACAGCCAGGATGCGCCTTACAGCCTCATCAATGGTTGCCGTCACCATATGGTAGGTATCTATCTGGGAGTAAGTGGGCAGAAGGGCCTGCGCGACGGCAAGACCGGTGTTTGTGCCGAGTACGGGCCGCATTACCCCCGCATCGTTTGGAACATCGCGGTCTCTGCCGGTCATGAATTTTATCGTGCTGCCGCCCTGCACTTCATGATCGTACTGGCGCTGTATCCACTCCCGGGAGCAAAGGTTGGGCGTGGCAAGGAGGGCGTGCAGGAGCGAACCGTAATCGGTGGGTTCGCTCACGGCCGGTTCGCACAGGCCGCGCGCTGAGGGCGAAAGCCATTCGGCATCGAAATCCCACTGGGGGAAATCCTCTGAGAAAAGGCTCAGGTCCAGATACGCGCAAGTCCTGCCCCCGTAGCTCAGGAGCAGCTTTCCGGTATTTTCATACCTGCCGATCGCCGTGCTTTCGACTTCGTGTCTTCTCGAAAGCTCCATGAACCTTTCGAGGCTCTGGGGCTTTATGGCTACGGTCATTCGCTCCTGGGATTCCGACACCCATATTTCCCATATATCGAGGCCTTCGTACTTGAGGGGCACTTTGTCCAGTTCGACAAAAGCGCCTCCGGCCAGCCTGGCGGATTCTCCAACCGAAGAGGAAAGCCCGCCGCCCCCGTTGTCCGTAATGAAGGTAATCAGGTCTTCGTCGCGCGCTTCGAGGAGAAAATCAGCCATCTTCTTCTGAGTGTAAGGGTCGCCTATCTGGACATGCCCTGCCGGGGTGTTGGCGCCGTAGCTCTCGCTCGAGGCCGTTACTCCGTGAATTCCGTCTTTTCCCACCCTGCCGCCGCACATGACAATGAGATCGCCTTCTCCAGGCTGTTTGAGTTCGACGGGCTTGCCTCCTATTTCGCGCGGCATAATTCCAAGGCACGCCACGAACACCAGGCACTTGCCAAGATAGGAGGGATGAAAAAAGAGGTTTCCAAAAGGCGTAGGCACACCGTGTTTATTGCCGCCGTCTTTTACTCCCTCCACGATCCCGTCGAGCAGCCGCCTGGGATGAAGGTGCGGTTTAAGGGGCCCTCTATAGTCGCGAGGGCCTACGCAATAGCCGTAAAGGCCAGCGATAAGACGCGATCCTTTTCCTGTTCCCATAATATCGCGGTAAATCCCGACTATACCGGTAAGAGCGCCGCCATAGGCTTCCATGTTGGATGGACTGTTATGGGTTTCGCCGGTGACCGAGTAATTGGAATCGGAATTGAACCGGGCAACCCCGGCGTTGTCCCACAGAACGGAAACGACCCACTCTTTCCTGCCCTGGACAAGCAGCGTGGGGGCTTCGATGCACGTTTTGAAAAGATTATCGACGGTAAACTGCTCGCCTGTGAGCAGGTCGCGAAAGCGGAATCTGCCGCGAAAGGTGTTGTGGTTGCAATGGTCGCTTCTCGCCTGTGAAATCGCTTCCAGTTCGACATCCGTCGGGACGGAAAGACCGAATTTTGCGCGCGCTTCCAGCACGCGCGGCCTCATGAAGTAATCTCTTATGACCGGAATGTCGTTGCGGTTGAGCGCAAGGTTCCTCTCATCGCTAAGCCTTGCAAGCTGCTCGTCGCTCTCGATGGGAATTCCACAAACCGACGGCGTATGGGAGAGAAGCACTTTAGGAAGCGACAGCGGTCCGGTGTGGCCGACATGCGCGGAGTCCCCGGCTCGAGGTCCAGGGCGGGCTTCGGCCTCTGGCCGGGCTGTCGGGCTCTGCTCCTCGTTCCATTCGGACTGAGAATAAACCCGCCATTGCTGAATTATTTCGTTTGCCAGAAGTTCGCGCGCTATGGTTTCCGCCTGCCCCCGCGAAAGAGGCGCTTTTATCAGCAGGTAGAGTCGGGAAGTGTAAACGGCATCGCCAGGAGCAGGCGCTTTGCCGAGGTAGTCGCTCATGGCCTCTATTGCGACGCTGCCTGCCGTATCACGGACCCCGGGCCGATAACCGACCCAGATAGCCCAGTCAAACGGGTATCTGGTATCAGATGTCGGAGCGCGTTCCGCCGTCGGACCGGCAAATCCACGCAGGTTCGATACCTGGGTTACGGGGTTTGTGAACACCTCGGTGCGCACCGCTTCGAGTTCTGCCTCAGACAGACCCGTATCCAGGGTCAAGATGCTTATAACCCGCGCTTCTCCTATTTCCCAGCCAAAGTAGTCGCGGACCCTCGAACGCAGACCGGCCCCTTCCGGATCAAAAAGGTGTTCTTTTAGAGAAATTTCCAATCTTATCGTCATAGATCGCTCCGGGATGAGTGAGCAGTGGTCCCGACTTTCGTCGGGATGACGCAGTGAGCGGTGAAGAGAAAAAAGTTTTTCCACTCGAAGACGGATCATGGTCCATCTTCTGGTGGAAACATTGAGCTAAAGTCAACAGCATGGCCCTTTAAGGAGGGGAGAATTACATAACGAACTCCAGGGCCAACGCGATCAGGATCAATCCTCCTGCCGCTTCGACGAAGCGGCCGAATTTCATCGAGAGCCGGTTGCCAAGTTTCATGGACACCCAGGTCATTGCTCCCGCTGTTACTCCGAACAATACGGCCGGGGCGATCATAGCCGAGTTCAGTATTCCCATGCTGAATCCGGCCCCGAGAGCGTCAAGGCTTGCCGCCACCGACAGGATAACCAAAGTGAGTCCGCGGGTCGGGTCTGTGCATTCAGCCGGATGGGCATTCTTGCCCCGCATGCTTTCAGCAACCATTTTCCCGCCAATGAAAAAAAGGAGCGCAAATGCTATCCACGGCCCCCAAGCGCTGACTGTTCCGGGGAGCAACCGGGCAGCAAACCACCCCAAGATGGGCATAATAAACTGAAAAAGACCAAAGTGAAAGGAAAGCCTGAACGTCTGCCTGGGCTGACAAAATCTAGCGCCAACGCCCATTCCGACTGCAAAAGCATCACATCCGAGAGCTATGGCGATAAGGGCTGTTCCAACAAACGTCAAACTTGTAGCACCTGCTTCCATGCTGAAGCGAGAAGCACGAAGCGAGAACGAAACTCTTTGCTTGCCGCTCCCTTATGAATAATAACAGGCATAAATGCTGCCAACCGATTCATATTGCGCGGCAAGCTCGGAGAGCAGCCTCTCCTTCTCTCTTTCGATGTTAACGAACCTTATTCCCATGCCTTTGGGCGAAAGCGAATCTCCTACGCCGTGTATATTGGTCCAGACCACTTCGCCCGTCAGTTCGACAGGACTATTCAAACCCGGAAAGCTTAGCGATATTTTCCCCTTGGCATTGAGTGGAGGGGGGTGTTTGCACATCACCAGCATTCCCCTTTCGTTGAAATGCATGGAGGTCCCCTTAAAGATGCTTTCACCCGCTGTGAAAGTCACCTGGCAGGGCAGTTTTCTATCCGTGAGAACTTCTCGTGTGACGATTTCCTGTTCGCTCAAAAACCACCCTCAAGGCAGTGGGCGGTGGACGGAAAAAAGATTTTCCGTACACTGACGACCGGCCACTTGCCACTGACAAATGTCTTTATTCACCGCAGGGAAATACCGAACCTCGCGGTCAGCTTCCTTACCAATTCGCCGTGGAGAACGTTTACCTCCTCATCAGTAAGACTGCGGTCCTGGGCGCGGTAAGTGAGCCGGTAGCCAATGCTTTTTTTGCCCGCCCCGATTTGATCGCTTCTGAATATGTCAAATATCTCGACGCTTACCAACAAAGGTTCGTTCAATGAACGAATAAAATCAAGAGGTTCTTCCACAGGCAATTTTTCGTCGGCAACCAGGGCTATATCTCGGGGAACGGGCGGAAATTTTGGCAGTCCCTTATACACCGGGTCGGGCCCCCGTAGCGCGAAAAGCTTGTCAAAGTTGAGTCTGAAAGCAAATAGCGTTCTTTTCAGATCGTATGCTTCCAGCACCTCCGGATGGACCTTTCCGAGTTCTCCAACGCACTCCGCTTTTAGGAAAACACAGGCAGACGCACCAGGGTCGAGCCACGGAGGAAGAGACTCGGCGCGGAACAGGACATCATCGATTCTAAGGGCAGCGCAAAGGGCCTCGACGACTCCTTTCACGTCCGTATAGTCCACATCCGCGTCGCTGTGAAGAACATGAGGGGTCCGCTTTCCTGTAACGATCCCTGCCACGTGGTGAACCTCATCTGCCAGCATGGTCTCTTTTTGAGGCAGGAAGACTTTGCTTAGTTCAAAAATCCGGAAGTTTTCGCTCCGGTGGTCGAAGTTGTAGCGAGCATTATTGAGCAGCCCGGGCAACAGGGTCGTTCGCATCACGGCCTGCTCGTCACTCAAAGGGTTCTTAAGCCGAATTGGCGCCATTCGGGGATCGTCTTCCGAATATCGAAGGCTTCGGATGGATTCGTAAGAAATAAATGAGTAGTTGATAACTTCGAAGAACCCAGCGCCGACCAACAGGCTCTTTAGTTCCCCGCGCACCCTCTGGTGGGGATCGAAAACTGCGGTTTCCACCGAGGCGAGTGGACTGGTAACCGCAATTTTGTCATAGCCCGAAAGCCTTGCCAATTCTTCAGCAAGGTCGACCTCCCCTGTAATATCACCCCTGAAGCTGGGCACCATTACACGGAGGCGGTTCGAATCCAACGCCTCAACGCGCATTTCGATTCGCGACAGGATTTCCTTGATCTCGTCAGAGGAGAGCCTGGTGCCAAGGAAAGCATTGGTCCTGTCGACCCGGAGCACAATTTCCGGAGCTTTTATCGGATTTGGGTAAATGTCTATTCTGCCGGCGGCAACCGTGCCGCCCCCGACCTCGTGCATGAGCTCGGCTGCCCGGTCGAGTGCCCTGAGCACGCCATCGGGATCTATGCCTCGCTCGAACCGGTAGCTCGACTCGGTTTTCATCCCCAGCCTCCTGCTGGTCCGCCGAATCGAGAGCGGATCGAAGTAAGCGCTTTCAATGAGAACATCCCTGGTATCCGGCACGATTTCCGAATTGAGACCGCCCATGACGCCGCCTACCGCAACCGGGCCGGCTCCATCACAGATCAGCACCGCCCCTTCGGGAAGGTCGCGCTCGGTCCCGTCCAGGGTGATAAAGCGCTCCCCCGGGACGGCTTTTCGGACCACTATGCGGCGCTCCCGCAACCTGTTGAAGTCGAAAGCGTGAAGCGGTTGGCCAACCTCCATCATTACGTAATTGGTAACATCGACAATATTGCTGATTGACCGGACGCCCTGCGCCTCAACTTTTTCTGCGAGCCATCGAGGCGACGGACCTATACTCACGCCCTGAATAAGTCTGGCCGTATAACGAGGGCAACCTTCGGGATCGTCCAGGGTGACGGACGTCAGAGTCTCAATAGAAGGACCGGCGTCATGGACGGCAATGGAAGGATATTTTAGGCAGGTCTTACACAGCGCAGCCACTTCCCTGGCAATGCCAACAACGGACAAGCAATCCCCCCGGTTGGGAGTGATCCCGATTTCGAGCAGCACGTCTTTGATCCCAAGCGCTTCGTCAAGAGGGACACCCACAGGGCTTTGGTCCGGAAGAAGCCAGATGCCGCTGTGGTCATCACCGAGGCCGAGATCTTTTTCCGAGCAGAGCATTCCCTTTGACAATTCACCGCGAACTTTGACTTCCCGGACCGACCCGCCCGGCAGTTCAGCTCCGGGCAGGGCAAGCGGAACAATTGCTCCGACGCGCACATTGGGGGCGCCGCAAACGATGCCGCGCAAACCGCCCGGGCCCGAGACTACACAAATCTTGAGACGGTCGGCATTTGGATGCGGTTGGATCTCTTCGATTCGTGCGGTCGCCACGTTTTTCAGTTGCGGATAGCGCGGCGAAAACGATTCAACCTCCAGACCCGCCATTGTCAGGCCATCGGCGATCCGCTCGACGGGAAGAGGACAGTCAACATAATCGGAAAGCCATTTGAGACTAATAAGCATTGGTTAGTTTCGCTTAAAACTGTTCGAGGAAGCGCAGGTCGTTTTCAAAAAAGAGGCGAAGGTCGTCTATTCCGAATTTGAGCATTGCAATCCGCTCGATTCCCATGCCGAAAGCAAAGCCGGTCACCTCCTCCGGGTCGTAGCCGACGTACTTATAGACCTCCGGGTTAACCATCCCGGACCCAAGAATCTCGAGCCATCCGGTGCCTTTACAAACGCGGCAGCCGGCCCCTCGGCACATGACGCATTCGATGTCCACTTCGGCGCTTGGTTCGGTAAAAGGGAAAAAACTAGGCCTAAAACGAAGCCCGACCCCGGGACCGAACATCTGGTGGACGAACGTGGTGAGGATGCCTTTCAGGTCGCCAAAAGATATCTCCTTCCCCACCATCAGGCCCTCCACCTGGTGGAACATCGGCGTATGAGTTACGTCCGAATCGCGGCGGTATGTCCTGCCAGGAGCTATGACCCGAACGGGGGGCCTTCGTTTCTCCATTGTCCGGACCTGGATGGGGGAAGTGTGGGTTCTGAGCACAACCTCTTCTGAAATGTAGAAAGTATCCTGCATCTCCCTGGCCGGATGGTCTTTGGGGATGTTGAGCGCTTCGAAATTGTAATAGTCCAACTCGATCTCAGGCCCCTCGACCGTCTCGAAGCCAAGCCAGTTGAAGATACGGCAAATTTCCATTGCCGTGAGCGTGATTGGATGGAAGCGGCCGCTGGGCGGGCGCCTTCCGGGAACGGTCACATCGACCGATTCACGCCTGGCGGCTTCCAGGTCGCGACCTCTCAATGACGCTGCCGAAAAAATCTCCTCGAGCCGCGATTTAGCTTCATTCAACAGTCGGCCGACTTCCCGGCGCTCCTGCTCGGGGACCTTGCCAACTCTTTGAAAAGCTGGGCAAGTTCTCCCTTTCTGCCCAAAAAAC
>Ga0187770_10001265_pt1 | contig 13285 bp, 8 predicted proteins | sample 0116_SJ02_MP02_2_FD_133154 | JGI IMG/M metagenome (GOLD analysis project Ga0187770, IMG submission 133154) | Tropical peat soil microbial communities from peatlands in Department of Meta, Colombia - 0116_SJ02_MP02_20_MG | ecosystem: Environmental > Terrestrial > Soil > Wetlands > Peat | place...
AGGTTGATGTTTCCCGTCTGGAACAGTGTTCTGTCGTTATTCTTCAGGATGCTTTTCAGCAAAGTTGTTTTTCCTACGCCGCTGACGCCAGTCAGGAAAATGATCTCACCGTCATGGAGCGTCAGATTGTCGATCTGCAGGATGGATTCTGCCGATTGATTGCCGGTATATACCTGCAGGTTTTCAATATTGAGATTCATACAATTCCCCTCTTTTTTTTAAGCTGATTGATGATCAGCAGACCTGTCAAAAAGAGTGCCAGGAAGAGAAGGAAATAATAGAGGATGATGAAAATCAGCTCTTTAGTAATGATAAAGCCTGTTCCGGAACTAAGGCTGTTATAGCGTATGATCTGCACCAGCAGTTTGCCTATGGAATGCGGATAGAGGGACAGGCTGTTGAGGTTGCCGGTTTCCCGCAGGTACCATAATCCGCTTTCCAGGATAAGAGCTGTAATGATGGCGTAAGAGACCCTGGAAATGATTCCGAGAAGGCAGTATCTTCCAAGGATGTATTTTGCGATCTGGAATTTGGAATAGCCGATCACCTGGAGGAAATTCACATCTTCCTTGTGGATGGAATTTTCCATCATCTGCTTCAGCCAGAAATAAAATTCAGAATTGACAATAAAAGCAATGCCGAAGGACAGGAAATAGACGGTATAATTGTCCTGTATGGAAGTGCCTTTGATGCCAACCACTATCAGCAGAATGGTCAGGATGGAAGGCACCACGATCAGCATTTCATAACCGGCCCTGAAAACGATATTGGCCGTCCTGATCATGAAATAGCCGGCGGAAGATTTGTCCTTGCTGTATTTTTTAGTGACTACTTTATTGATGGTATAAATGGAAGTAATGACCATGGTTAATAATGAGATGATCGGGACACTAATGATAAAAATGAGCAGGGTCGGGATTGAATATATCAATTCCGAATACACGGTGCGGACACCGTCCCGGCTATTGATAATGCCCAGGTTGAATTCTTTAAAACTGTAGTCAATTTTTGTTTCGCTGGCGGATGTTTCAAAAAGGCTGTTGATGGGCAGCCCGCATTTCCAGCACTGGGACCGGCTTCCGTTATTGGTAGCGCCGCAGCTGAGATGAATGGTCATCTTAGTATGATAAATACTGAATAAGGATTGATTCTCGATTTTTAATATCCCTTTCCTGCTGAGATAATCCATGTCCTTCCGGAATAATAAAGCCTCTCTTTTCAGATCATCATATTCTATAAGATTATCCCCAAGAGGAATAATGATGAGTAATAGATAAAGCAGGACAAGAATAAGTATGTGCAGAACGGTTTTGGCATTTTTCATGAAATTCCCTTTTTTATTTTAATTCTTTCCAGGCTGTTCTTGATGGTTTTTGCGTACTTATTGTCAAAATTAAAACAGATGATGAAGGACAGTATCTGCATAATATATGAGATGGCAAGGATGCATAAAAACAATATGAAAATATTGCCCAAAGCCATATAAAATTCCGAGGGCCTGTTGAATAAAATCTCAATATTCCGGAGGATGGACGGCCCCAGCCCGGCGTTTCCGCGGATGGTCATTTCAATAAAAATACTTATAGATATGAAGATGGCAAGATTTTTGGAGAGCAGGTTGATGAGAAAGGAAATATTGTTCCTGATGATCATATAGCTTATGGTGAGGAACGAATACCCTTCTATATCCATATAATCAACAAAACCTTCGTTAATGAAATCATCCTCGAATTTTATTTCCATCTGGTGCAGGATGGAATTGAGGATTCCGATCCCGAAAACGACCACAAAAATGGTCAAAAATGCCAGATTGCTGTTGAAAACAATAATTGAGCCGGTAAAGATAAAGGGCAGAAAAGAAAGTACGATCGAGATCAGATAAAACAATTTTAAAATCTGCTTGACAAAAGGATTGCTGATAAAATGATATCTGATGGATATTTTTAAAAGTGGCAGAAGCAGGGAAATGAGGAATATAATGATATAACTCTCTGAGAAAAAACGGATGGAATTGACAAAAGCAATCAAAATGGATTGGTCGTATTTTATTATCTCATGAATGCTGATTGCCCAGGACTGGAAGTAATCCCCTATAAAAGCTGAAAAAATAAGGGTTTTGTGATTGAACATGTCAGCAAATAGATAAAATAAGAAAGTAAAAAAAAGCAGACAGAAAAAATAGAATACTGAATACAGAAATATCCACTGGTTTATGACGGATCTAGAGCTTTCTTCCCGATTTGCCATAAGTTCTCCGAATCAATCCTCAGACCCCTCTCTCTTAAGATAAAAAGGTGGTAAAGCAGGGTTCTTTTGATACATTTTTTTTGTTGACAGAACAATTATCGCTTCATTTTACATAACCTTCTCTTTAGCGGAAGATAAGAGAGAGGGAGATAATTTATTCTTAATCTCCTGAAGTCACTTCCTGTCTCAGCCAGATGGCAGGGTTCTGGTTAAATTCGGTCTGAATATTGAAATTCTCCATAACATCCTTTCTGTAATATGTGTTTACACCAATACAGAAGAACCAGCCCCAGACTTCCTCGGTATAAAAGTTGTATGTGATATTCCATAAAGCGGTATCGGCATCAATTTTATCAAAGGAGGCAATCACATCAACAATATTCTTATTGATATGGCTTAAATTGGATAATGTTGTCGGCAGGACGGCCTTATTCCTTGTATAATAAAAGTCCCTGTAGATGTTTAGTGAATAACGCCAGGAATAAATGGCCATATCAAATTTTTTTTCAATTAAATTCTGCCTGAACTCCCTGGCATCTGGAATATTTAAAATGGATATATTTCCAAGACCGATGGAATTCAAATGCTCCTGATAGATATTGGCCAGCTGGAAATCCAGGTTATTTTCTTTAGAGTCGATACCCTGCACAGTTATATTAACATTGTTCAGGCGGTTTTTAATTGTTTTATTAAAATCGGCCTTTAATTTAGCCTCGAACATATCCTCATTTAATTTTCCCTTGTATTTTTCCTTATCATAGGGAAGAAGAATCTGGCCGATCTCCTTTTCTCCCGATGATGTGTTGAATTTATTGACCAGATAGGGGGAAAAGATCGGTTTGAATAGCACATCAATCGGCCCCTGTTCCGTACTGAAAATCTGGTTTTTAAAATCATTCAGATCGAGAGCGTTTCTGAAAAACTGCCGGGTCTCCTTATTGTATTTCATGCCGCCGTTGCTGTCCTTGAGACTGAGATTATATATCAGAGCGTACATCTTCTCGGGAAAAGGCATTTTCATATAGGATATTTTATGATAAACCTTTGAATTGGGGTCATTTAATATTTCAACCAGCTTGCTGTTCGGTATGATATTGAAAGCCACATCGAGTTTACCGGTCATGAGCAGATTGATTTTTTTGAGCGGATCCTGGGCCAGCTGGCTAATTTCCAGTTTTGAGATTTTTCCTGAGTAATTGGCTATTTCCGGGCATATATTTGAATAATCCTGATTGAGTTCAAGATAATGAACCACGGTATATCCATCCGGCAGTTTTTTTTCTTTATAAACAAAAGGTCCTGTTCCTACCGGCCGGTTCTCAAAATCCCTCCTTTTGTTATAAATGGCCTGATCGTTTTCATCATTAAAATCGTAGCTTTCTTTCATGGACTTCGGATCATCTATGAACATATGCCAGGGAATGATATACATAAAGGAAATCATTCTGGCCAGATCATACACGGACAGCTTTTCCTTTGTCGTGATCTTGATCTTATAGTCGCTGACCTTTTCGAGGTTTTCCACATTCAGGGTCTTGAATTTCAGATAAGTGTTGATTTCATCAATCGCATTCGGTTTATGGAGAGTGCCTTTTACTACCCTGTAAGTGAAAACTACATCGTCAGCGTTAAAATCATGGCCGTCATGCCATTTGACCCCCTCTTTCAAATCGATGAAAAATGTATCGCTTTTGATGCTCTGGGCCCTGATATTGTTAATATCTATGATTTTAGATCCGTTTGCAAAAACTGCTTCTATTGTATTTGATTTCGATAGGCCGTATTTCGCGTCCACGTTATAGAGCTGGTTGTAGGTAGGGTCCTGGAGCTGGGCAAAGAGGGGAGAGTAGAGCAGAATATGGAACATGAACGAATCTCTGTCCTGATCGTCCCCTTTCAGACCGGTGATTGGTTCCAGCCTTGGAGAATTATTATCGATATTGAACTTGAAAGTGTTGCAGAAAACCTGCGCGCCGAACACAAGCGCAAGCGTTACTATGAGACAGAATCTCCTTATTATCATAAGGGCCCCCTTTTTTAATATCCTGTTAATCTGTATTTAAAGACGTATTTATTCAGCCCATCCGTGAAGATAAAGCTGTTTTTTAACAGGCTTTCTTCGCGGCTGGAATTGACAAATCCGTTTTTATTGTACCTCAGGAATAAAATATTGTTTCTCATATTCACTATCAATTCCGTTTCTTTCTTTTTTTCATCGTAATAGGAATAGATTGCGTCTATTTTCTCGTTAAAGAGATCGTTCAGCTCTTTGAGCTGTGCAGAAGCGTCATTCCTGATGATGAATTTTCCGCTGCTGTAATCCAGTACTACAAGCCTTTTCAGGTTATTATCATTTTTTGTACTGTTATCAGTGGATCCATGTTTATAGAGTAGAACGCAGCCCGGGTAGATCATGACGACATCGTCGTAATAATCTCCGCGGATGAGCTTGTTTTCCGACAGCATTTTTTCGAAGGAATCTGGAATGTTCAGCGTGTCAATTTTCGTTAGATCGATTTTATCTACAAACGATTCAGGGATTGTTGAAGTAGTCGAAAAAATTATCCAGAGATTGTTGTCTATGGCCCGGACTCTTTTTAACTCATAGACCAGATTGCTGGAATTGATATGATACCCCAGTTCCCCGATCCTGATGCTGATGCTGTTCTGACCGGCTTCAGAAATCATCATTCCCGACAGATCGATGCCGGAATCCTGTCTTGTCAGTCCCGATCTGATAGCTTTCTTGAGGCTGTCCCTGTCAAGGAAGCAGTTTAAAAAGTCCTCATCAGTCAGAATATTCATAATTCTGTCTTCAACAGTTTCTTTTATAGTTTTTTTCTTGTCCTGGGTTAATAGCTGAGGCATCTCATCCGCTGAGTTTGTGCGAAAGCAGATATCATACTTATTAAAGTCCGGGAAAATGCTCCTGAGGGATTGGTACTGCTTCATCAGATCGCTGAAATCAAGAACCATCTGCTGGTAAACTTTTTTATAAGCAGCTTCGAACTCAATAAAATCTTTTTGTCCGCTTATGAAAGCGGATGATTTTTTGAAAATATTTTCAAAAAGGGCATCATGAGCAAGCTGATTTAGAAATTGCTGATAATCATCTCCGTAGAAAAAAGTCCTGGTCTCCGCATTGAAATCCCTGTAATTTCCCGATAATAACTGAATTCTGTTCTGAAAATAATTCCTTTCTGAACTGATTTTTGAAAAATCTCTTATGGCATCAGTATAGCCAGCCTTGAGTTCCGACAGATATTCATGAAAGAAGTTTTTTATATCAAGATAGTTTTGCAGATTATATTTGAAATCCCGGATGATTTTATTCCCGTTATCATGGTTATTCTTATTTTTCAGGTTAAGATTTTTAGATAATTCATTGTAGAATTGTGAAACTTTCTTTATATAATCAATAAAAGCCGGGAATAATGAGGGAATGTTGGCATCGGATTTAAATTTTTCGGCGGTAAGGTTCCGTGAATAAGAGATAAAGCTGTTGGTAAAATAATTAGTATAGAAGTGGATCGGGTTCCAGATTTTCATATTGACAGGAAAAGGAGCATTCCCGAATTTTTTATCCATTATGTTTTTCTGGATCAAACCGATGATAAAATTTTCCTTATCAATGGAATAAAATTGATTGCTCTGGCAGAACTCATCGATTTCTTTATCGCTGTTGAGGTAATCGATTAATGTTTTGTTTTCAATTAAATTGGATAAATTATATTTAAACAATGAATGTTTTGCCATATAAGCATAGGAATTGGAGACTATTGTCCTGCATTGATTAAGAAATTTTTTATTTCCAGTGCTTATGTCTTTTGACAGCAAATCAATAGTACCTTCATCCATGCAGGAATATTCTGCAGTCAGTTTATCCTGAATGTTATCATAGTAATCGGATATTAATTGGAATGAATATTCTGTAAAATCATTGATTATGCTGTTGGTTTTCAATTTCACTTTTTCCGGAATGATATAACCTGAGTTTTCAAGTTCATTGATATAGTTACGGTAATTCACCAGAACCTGCGGGATATTATTCATTAGGACATTATAAAACTCAGCCATTTTCTTGTTGCTGTCCATAATGCCGTCGTAAAAATTATTACTGAAACGTGTTTCCATATTTTCCAGATAGGCGAGACCATTGCTGAAATCGGTTAAAAGAGGAAAGTATTTCTTGAAACTGGTTTCTATTTCTGTATCCGCATAAAAGAGGAAATTGGTTTCTATTGTTTTAATATTGGTAAAATATGTTGTATTGGAATAGGAAGAATTCAGCAGGTTTTTGTAAAAATCCAGGTAATTATCACTTTTGACCGATTTAAGAACCGGATCAGCACTGTTATAGTTTTTCTGAAATTCTAAAAAATAATCATATTCTTCTTGAAAGTTTTCCATATTAAACCTGGAGTGATATGCCTCTTCGAAGGGATTAATGATAAAATTGGTGACATCAAACAGGGAATTATCAACATGGAACCTGTAAGGAACAAACAAATCGCTGGAATCATTGTAATAATAATTCAGATTGCTCTTTACCACCTGCTTTACATCGGAAATAGAGACCAATATAAAGCTTGAATTTAAAAATTGAGGCAGATTATGATCTCTATTATCCTTCTGTGCTAACATGCCTGTGATTTTATTATGGTAATCCCTGGATATATTATCACAGATTCGTTGAATATTATATTCTTCTATCCGGTTAGCGAGATCGTTTTCAATACTGTCGAATATGGGTAATTGCTTTTCTGACGCATCAAATATGGAGCTGTTATTTTCAAAAGATGAGAATGTGTACGGCGGTTTGATAAAATAGATATAATATTTATCTTTGGAGGCTATCTTGATATAAAATTGTTCCTTATTGTCATAAGCGTATTTAAAGGCATAACAGATATTTGATGATATACCGGGAATAAAATCCCAGCCGGGCGGAGCATTTGGAGTATGAATGACTGTGTTGTCTTTTTGCGAATAATATAAAAAGGAATCCTTGCTGTTTTTATATCTGCTGAAAAGATCCGTATTGATTTTATCACCAAACCGAAGCTGGGTATAAAAATAGAGATTATTTTTCGAAGTTTTATAGTAAAAACTTATCTCTTTTTCTTTATAAACAGTAAAATCAAAGTTTTCTGCCTGGATTTCTTCGATAAAATTCAGCTTGATCAATTGAAATTTTACCGGTTCGGCATTTGTATTGCAGAAAAGATAGAAGTAATATTTATAATCATTATCCCCATTAACCTGTCCAAAGAAAGCATGATACCAGTTATCCGCAATTTTTTTTGAACTGATATATCTCAGGTTCAGGCATTTTTCCTGATCCAGAAAATATCTATTCTCAAATATGGCAGAAAACAAAAGTGCCGGCAATAACAGGAAAACCATAAGCAGTTTCAGCATTTATAAAAAACCCTAATCCTTCATTGTTTCAACTCTTCAATCCCGGTATCTTCGGCATTCAATGCTATTTCAGGCGCATTGACGGCTTCAATAGGGAAGTTGACCATACCGAAGCGCTGCGAATTTCCTTCCACGGACACATTATCATTTCCCAGGACTGTTACATGGTAAGCCCAGGAATAATTTCCGTTTTGATAAAGGAGACCGCTCTGTTTGTTGAAAAAAGTGTTAACGGTGATTTTCGCTTTATTCCCGGTTAAAGCGTCAGTGATCTGTTTGCTGTCTATTGTTGTCTCATATTTAAACGCATTTTTCAGCTGATCCGCTGTCTCCTCACTGAATTTAATGATTTTATCTGGCTTTGGAATGACATAAGCGGTAAATTTCAGCTGAAAAGGAGTTTTTAAAATACTTTTATCCAGAATGGTAAAATTCAGGGTCAATTTCGGTTCAATGGGTGCAGATTTCAGTTCGAATTTCAAATTGTCCTGATCCTTTTTGATTGTCACGCTGAATATTTTTGTGCTGTCGGAATCCTGCCAGAATTCGATTTTTTCTCCGTTTAATCCGGTCAGATAGAATTCGCCGTTATCATCCGTTTTTTTAATTTCATTTTTCGATATTCCCTGCCTTTGGATTAATAATGTGATATTCTTCGCCGGCAGCTTATTTTCGATTATTGTGATCATGTTCGTTAAATAGAATGATTTATTAATGGTGAAGCTTTTCACTGATTGCGATTCGTGGCCGGGCCAATTGATATCGTTATGCCAGGCGGTCACTGTTGCTTTGACAGATGTAGCGTTTTCATTGAACTGGATATTTTTGGCCTCCCAATAGTTGTCTCTATTCCGCTCCAGGGGGAAAGTCTGGTCCTGGAAACCGTCATCGAGTTTTATCTCCGCTTTGCTGACGCCGGAAGGATCGGAGATTTCACATCGGAACTTGTAATTTTTACCGCTAATGAAATTGTATATTGCCGTGTCCGAGGGGCTGATATTTATTAGCGGCCCGGTAGCCTCACTGTCTTTACAAATAACAAAAAACCCTTTACTCTGGTTATCATTGTCATCTATGACACGGAATGTGTATTTTCCCGGTTCGAATTTTTGGGGAGAATCGGTCATATAATAGCCTTTTCCCTTGGTCAGGTCGATATCCGCATAACTGGTGTTATCCTTGAGAACCGTAAGGGTCGTGATTATGCCCTTTCCTGATTTCTCTACGCCGATCCTGAATTTATATTCGCAGTTATCCCACATACCTGTACTTTCTGTACCGCCTTTTGTGGCATTTATGCAGGAAACGGAAGTAATGTAAAATCCGCCTTTCGGCTGAATAGTTTTATGGATCGGCTGAATCTTTACTTCTGAAGCGGCGGGTTTTTCAACTTTTTTCTGCTCTGTGAAATTTGTGGTCTTTGCCGAAACTGTCTGGGTAATTTCAGCGGCATTGGTATTTGTTGCTGCCGTCAGAGGAATGTTGTTCGATACTTCACCGGATATTACGATGGAATAGACATTATAATCAGGTTTATCCGACAGATCTCCGACCCAGAATATGAAATATTCCTTCGGCTTATTTATTTCAGGTGCGAAAAAGTCGACTGTATAACGGCCGTTCAAACCAATCGAATTCATGGGATAGGTAAACAGAATGTCTTTGTTGGCGCTGTTTTGAATATGGAGAAACGCAGTTTTATTATATTTGATGTCTTTCAGGAAGATATCGAATTCGTATTTATTATTGGGCTCAAGGGTGATGCTGGTATCAGTTTTTAAAACGTATTCAACCTCTTTCTGTAGTTTTAAGTCGTTTACAACAATTTTATCAATCTGCTGGTTATTCCCGCATGAAGCAAATAACGCGCCTATGAATGCCAGTATTATAAAATATTTTTTCTGAATCATAAAGAATTCCTCCTATGATAAAATTCAATGCTTTTCATATAATCCGATAAAATTTAATTATTTTTAATTTAAGTTGGGTAAAGTCTTCGAACGCTCAATTATTTTGCAGGGTTTCGCAGATAATACGAAGCAACATCTTTGCTGAGTTGTCCGGCCATGTTTGACTTTTTCATTGGAATCTCTTTTAACTTACTGACTATTTCCACTATGTTTGCTGTAATGCTTTTTAACTGGTCGTTGCAGACCTTTATATTAAACCTCGAAGTGTCTTGGAAGGCATCTTCGAGAGCTTTCTTTAAACCCATCCTGCTGGACAGAAATTCATTAACCAATATTTTCCATTTGGCTCCAGATTCCATTGGAAGCCGAAGTTCCCCCCTCAAGATAAAGTAATTATAACCTATCCACCCCGCTTCGTCAAGATTAATTATAGCTTATTTGTCACGAAAAATGTTATCAACATAACATGTTCAGCATACCCCCTTTTATCACTAAGGCCATAAAGCCGACACAAAATATTGCATATTCCCCATTAAATAATTAAAAGGATTAAATCAAGCCTCATATACCCTTCTGCCCGAACATGTTATGATGGGTAAAATCCTCCGTGTCGCGTCGTACCCTGAGGTATTTAATGGGCTTTTCTGGATAGCCCGCACGGGCGGAAAAGGCTATCTTAAGGTGCCCGGGAATGTTCAGGATGCGTTTGACCTCTTTTTCCATCACATCTCCGCTTAAGGCGCTCAGTATATGAATGGCGATCCCCAGTGAATTTGCAGCAAGCCACATGTTTTCCATCAGGCAGCCCAGACTGATGATCCCCAGAAAATCGCCCTCTGAAGCGGGGGCCCTTCTTGACGGGTCATAGGTCACCACGAACAACAGGGGATAAAGCCGGAAACGCAGGCCTCCTGCCCCGAGCTCATTGGCGGTAATCGCTTTTTCTATCTTTTCCGGATCGCGCCATTCAGGGGGGAACATCGTGCCCATGATCCCTGTTTTCTTCCTCTTAAGCTCCTCTTCTGAAAATGAGAGATGGGCATAATTTTCCCTGATGAAAACAGGCGACGGCGGGCTCTGAATGTCCTCGATAGCTTTCAGAAGTTTCCCATCATCAACTACTACAATCTCGAAATTCTGCATATTGTGGGCTGTCGGAGTCCAGCGAGCCGCCTCTAAGATCTGCTGCAGGTCATCTCTGGAGATCGGCCTGCCGGGGTCGAAAGGCCCCCTGAATGATTGTCTCTCGCTGATCAATTTTATTATTTCCTTCATAAAAAGCCTCCTCTTGGATATTATTTTTTATGAATTTATGAGCTCATCTTCAGCACAGACCGGAAAAGAACTTTTGAGCTCATCATTTTTTCATAAGCTTCTGCGGCTTTTTCAAGTGGAAAGACCTCCACCATCGGAGTGACTTTTGTAAGGACGCTGAAGTTGAGAGCCTCCTCGATGCTTCCTCCTACTGAACCGCCCAGGGTTCCCCCACCGAAGAGCATGCCCGGATGAATCTGTATAGTATCCCGGGGAACGGCCACTATAATTAACTGCCCTCCTCTGGCAAGGCCCCCAAATATGCCGGAAATCGACTTTCCGCTTGGCGCCGTGCCGAGGATAACCCTGGCTCCTCCCATCTTCTTCAATTCAGCGGCTGTATCGCACGCTGTCGAGTCGATAAATATATGGGCCCCAAGCCTGTAAGCGAGGGCTTCCTTGTCTTTACCCCTTGAAACAGCGACTGTTTTAAAACCCATTCTGTTTGCAAACTGCACGGCGATGTGGCCAAGTCCGCCCAAACCCTGGATGGCTACCAGATCCCCCGCCCTTGCGATGCTGCCTCTTAGGGCTCCGAATGTCGTTCGGCCGGCGCAGATGAGTGGTGCCCCCTCGACCGAGTCAAGCTCCTCCGGAATGGCGACCAGCGCCTCGGAATGGGCGGTCATATACTCTGCATAGCCTCCGTCCGTAGAAATACCGGTCGTCAGCGTATTCTCGCATTCTTCGAAATTGCCGCTCAGGCATGCTGTGCACTCGAGGCAATACCCGCCGTACCATCCCACGCCAACCCTTTGCCCCTTTTTCCAGTTTCCTGCATGGGCGCCGGTTTCCGAAACAATACCTATTACCTCGTGGCCGGGAATTCTGGGATACTGTATTCCTGGAAAATGCCCTTCTTTGACGATAGCATCCCCATGGCAGATACCGCATGCTTCCACCATGATCAGGACATCGTTTTCACCGGGTTTGGGTATCTCCCTTGCCACCAGTTCGAAGCCGGAACCTGGAGCACTGATTTGAACAGCTTTCATAAGCATCTTTTTCTCCTTTTATGGAGGCAAAAATCAGGATTTAATTACCAAAACCTTAGACCCCCTTATACTGCCACCACCGAGCTCTCTCAGGGCCCTGTTCGCCTCTTCGAGGGGATATGCCGTGATCTCCGGTTCTATCCCTGCGGATGCGGCGGTCTCGAGGAAACCGTCTATATCCCTCCTAGTGACGTTTGCCACGCTTTTAATTACCTTTTCCATCCAAAGGTGCTTTGCGTAATCAAGCCTCATGAGGGCTTCCCTGTCCGAATCGATCTTTCGGATCGCATTTATGATGAGCGATCCTCCGGGTTTTAATTGCCTCAGCATTTCGACGACCGGCCCCCATGCCGGGGTTGTGTCGATCACTGCATCCATCCCGTCCGGGCAGTTATCCCCGAAGTTGCCGCTCCATGCGGCACCCAGCTCCATGGCGAAATTCCTTTCCGCCTCGTCCCTCGCGAAAACAAAGACCTTTGTACCGGGGAAAAGATGCCTCACTATTTTCATAACTATCGAGGCTGAGGACCCGAAACCCGAAAGGCCCAGAGTGCTTCCGTCGCAGATTCCAGAAGCCCTCAGTGCCCTGTAGCCTATGGCGCCGCCGCAGATAAGCGGGGCTATATGAGCCGCCCTGTCAAGGGGATCGCCTTTTACGAGATCTTCCGGGATATGGTGGGCGAAATTTTCGTTGATTTTCATGAATTCGGCGTAACCACCATCATCGGAAAGCCCCGTCGACCTGAATTCAGGGCAGAGATTTTCATACCACCTCAGGCAGTAACTGCATTTGCCGCAGGCAGAAAATATCCAGCCGACAGCCGCCCAGTCCCCCTCCCTGAAGTTTTTGACGTCCTTTCCCGTTTTAACGACAAGGCCGACCGCCTGATGGCCGGGGATAACCGGATATGATGGGGCAATTAGCCTCCCCGTGATCTCGTCGAGTTCAGTCCTGCAGATGCCGCATGCATATATCTCGATGAGGATGTCTTTGTCGCCTGGTTCCGGAACCGGTTTTTCGGTGAGGAGGAGAGGGTTTTCCGATCCCCGGATACCATCCAGAAGCATTACTCTCATAACTCCCTCCGGATTACCCGATTAATATATCCATTCAGGCGGGAAAAAGTCAAATGACACATATAAAAAAGGATCAATATTATGTCAGATTTGCAGTTACCGGCCCAGTAGTGGGCGAATCATATAATAATTGTTCTTTCTTTATTGGATTTCTAAGCATTTGCAAGGAAAACGGCCAATATTTACATGCAGGCCATTAAACAAGCAGGAACGCAATCATCAAAGCCTGTGATATAGAATGCCGGTAAAGTTCATTTTGAACATCTTGACAAAATTAAAATGCCGGCATAGAATAAAAGCATAATCTGCCCAGCAAATGGG
>Ga0187770_10001266_pt1 | contig 13284 bp, 7 predicted proteins | sample 0116_SJ02_MP02_2_FD_133154 | JGI IMG/M metagenome (GOLD analysis project Ga0187770, IMG submission 133154) | Tropical peat soil microbial communities from peatlands in Department of Meta, Colombia - 0116_SJ02_MP02_20_MG | ecosystem: Environmental > Terrestrial > Soil > Wetlands > Peat | place...
CCCGCAACTGCCGGAGCAATTCGACGCGAATGGCGAGTAACTTTGCTCTTTTCAGCAGCGGTGTGCGGTCGTCGAGCGCTTCGGCTAGAACGCGATCGTTGAAATCCAACCAGCCCAAATCACGATCCAGCCAGACGTCCGAGAGCCGTTGGGACACTTCCCGATTCAGAACGCCATTGTCGCCAATCGATACCCTAGCTGGGGCGCCGCACATAATGATCTCCGTAGGACACTTTCCTTTTTCCGTAGCAGCACGGCTATCGCGGCGAACTGCGCTGCAATTCCACCGCAGCGAACTTCAAAGATAGATGAATACCCATTCTGATAGAGTCCTACCAGCCGGACCACTTAACCAAATGGCTTCGCAACGCGTCCGTGGGTGAGCCGCTGTTGAAGCCCCCTAATCGCCCACCGCAGAAGCGACGTTCGAGGCCGGTTCCGAAGTGGCGACCGCGGTGGCTGAAGCCCAGGTGATCAGTCCGGGCACGAACGGTGTAACCATATCGGGATGATAAGGCAGGATACGAATCGCATAGCCGAAAGACCCGCTCTTATCTGTGCGTAAGGAGCCCTCAAAACGGTAGCAGCCGTTGCCTTCGCTGCCGGAAGCGGCCATAGAAGTGATCTTCGCAGATTTGATCTCGTCGTGAGCATCGACGCGTCCGGAGAGGATCTGCACCGTGACGTCGTCGGGAGTCAACGAGTCCAGAAAAACCTTTGCGGAGAGCGGGATCTCATTGCCGAGATTGAATTCGCCGAAGTTGTTCGAAACGGATTTGATCTCGAGATGTGGCCAGGCAAATTCGACGCGAGCGCGCCAGGCAGCGAGCTCGCGTGCGCGGGCCGCGTTGTCTGCCTGAAGATGAAGATGGCGGCGATAGGCGCTGAGATAGTATTCGTCAGTGTACTGCATGACCATCCGGTGCATGTTAAATTCCGGACAAAGACGAATGATGGAAGCTTTCATGCGATCAATCCACTTGGGCGGTAAACCGTCGGCGCGACGCTCATAGAAAGCAGGAACGATTTCTTTTTCGAGGAGCTGGTACAACGCTTCTGCTTCGACTTGATCCTGGTAAGCCTGATCCCGATAAGACTCGCCTTTCCCGATGGCCCAACCGACTTCATGGCCTGACTCGAGGCCCATCTGCCAGGCTTCATCCCACCAACCATCAAGAGTGCTGACGTTAAGCCCGCCGTTGGCCTGGGCCTTCATTCCGCTTGTACCACTGGCCTCCTGCGGGCGCAATGGTGTGTTGAGCCACACGTCACAGCCTTGGACCATGTAGCGCGCAACAGCAACGTCGTAGTCTTCCAAGAAGACGAGGCGGCGACGAAATTCGCCGCGGGCGGCAAGATCAACGATCGCTTTGATGAGTTGTTTGCCCCAGTCGTCGCGGGGATGCGCTTTGCCCGCGTAGATGATTTGCACCGGGCGGTGAGGATCATTCAGCATGCGTGAGAGACGCTCGGGATCGCGAAGAAGCAGTGTCGCGCGCTTGTATGTTGCAAAGCGGCGGCCAAAGCCAACGGTGAGCGCTTCTGGCGAAAGCACTTCATCGGCTTCATCGATAGCGGCCTGCGAGGCGCCACGATTTTTGAGCTGGTCTCTCAAGCGACGCCGGGCAAAAGCGACGAGACGCTCGCGTCGGCGTTCGTGAGTGCGCCAAAGTTCTCCGCCAGGAATGGATTGCGTGCGTTCCCAGAGTTTAGCGTCAGCGGGCTCTTCGCGCCACTTGGGACCGAGATAGCGGTCGTAAAGCTGGTTCATTTCGAGGGAGACCCAACTGCGAAAATGGACGCCGTTGGTCACGTGGCCGATCGGCACTTCGTCTTCCGGAACACCGAGCCAGGTGGAATTCCACATGTGACGGCTAACGGAACCATGGAGCTTGCTGACAGCGTTGCTGAAGGCGGCGAGACGAAGGGCGAGCACGGTCATGCAGAAATCTTCATTGTCGTTCGAGGGATCCTGGCGGCCCAGAGCAAGAAAGTCCTGGCGACTGACACCCAGGCGACGATAGGCTTCGCCAAAGAAGTAGTCCATCTTACTGGCGGGGAAATAGTCGTGCCCTGCGGGGAACGGCGTATGCGTGGTGAAGATCATGCTGGAAGACGCGAGGACCGTGGCTTCGGAAAACGAGAGGTGGTCAGTTTCCATGCTCCTGCGGATCAGTTCGAGCGCCAGGAACGCGGAATGGCCTTCATTCAGGTGATAGACGGTGGGTTTCAGTCCGAGGGCGTCAAGAGCCCGCACCCCTCCCACGCCCAGAAGCATTTCCTGCTTAATACGCATCTCGAGATCTCCGCCATACAGTTGTGCGGTGATGGCACGATGCTCGGGGCGATTGCTGGGGACATTGGTGTCGAGAAGATAGAGGGTGATACGCCCAACCGCGGCCCGCCAGACATGTGCGATGACTTCTCCATCGGGCAGCTGCAAGTGGAGCTGAACGTTGGGGACATATTCGATGGGAAGATGGTGAAAATCGTTGTCTGCTGTGGCTTCCTGTTGCCACCCTGCCGCGTTCAGGTACTGACGAAAGTAGCCCTCCTGATACAGCAGCCCGACACCCACGAGAGGAAGGCCGAGGTCGCTCGAAGCCTTGAGATGATCCCTGCGAGGACTCCCAGACCGCCGGCAAAAATCGACAGACACTCCGTGATTCCAAATTCCAGAGAGAAATAGGCGACAAGGAGACTGTTGTCGGCGGCGTGCTCGCGTCGATACCACGTGTTTTTCGAAGAAAGATAGGCATCCAGACGTTCGGAGACGCCGCTGAGATGCGAAAGAAACGAGTCGTCCTTGGCGGCGTTTTCGAGGACACTTTGGTCGAGGCTACCTAACAGACGGACGGGATTATGGCCAGCGGTCTCCCACAGGTCGCGATCCAAGCGCCTGAACAGGTCGATGGCGGCGTGGTCCCAACACCAGCGAAGGTTGTAGGTAATCGGAAGAAGCGGCTTCAGGGGATCCGGCAAAGAAGGACGGACTTTAAAGCTGGCAATAGGTTTCATGGCGACCTCGGTGTGGAAGGCGGCGAAACTGAGCGGTTCGGCAGAGCGGAGCGAGGAAGGGCGCGGACCTGAGATTCAACCGCAGCGGTTCCACAGTCACAACTGGGGTCTTCCACGGAGAGGAAGAACAGCGCAATGGCTACCGCTTGGCTTGGAGGATGGGACAACGAAAGAAGCTTGTCAATAGCGCGCGGTCAATGCAGTGCTACCACGCCGTTAAATTCTGTTAATAAATATCGATGCGGTCAGTGAGCGAGGGAACCGGGGAATGCACATTTTGTGTGTGGCGTACGGTATCGGAGTGCTCTTGCTGCCTGGTACTCGCTGAGCATCGCCGAGAACACAAACAGCTGATTCAGACGCCGCAGGTCCGCGATAAGTTCGATAGACTAAGCGCTGAACTTTTGTCCCGCATCGCTCAACGAGGATAGCCGTTCTCTAAGAATTCGCTTTACGAATTCAATGCTGATCGCAGAGCTGGACGTTCGCGCGCGCCAGTCTCGGTAGCTGGCTTTTTTAGGCGCCCAAACAGAATCGAATCCTGAGGGTGTACTTTCGAGACGTCCTCTTCATTTTTACGCGAAGCTCATTTTTCCTTCACGCCACTGTCACATCGTTGATGTACTTCCAAAGGGCTTTACTAGGTCTGTCCAACAACCCGGTTTTTGATACCTACAAGCGGACGTTTTGGTGTGTTCGAGAGCGCTGTCGGCGCAGTTGCGCTTGGTGGACAGCGAAACGAGCATTCCATTCTCTGGGAATCTGAGTGTGACAAGGAGGTCGGAATGTACCTCACGTGTGGCCGAATGGAAAGAGGAACCGTTTCAAGAACTAAAGCCAACTTCCCGACGAAAATACTGAATTATGTTTGTCACATTTGTATGTTTGCGTGCGCAATCTGGTGGTTACAACCAGCTGGGCCATCGCTAGCGCAGTCAACCTACGGAACGATTGTCGGAACCGTGACGGACCAAACCGGTGCCGTCCTCGCCGGAGCCCAGGTTGAAGCACTCGAGCAAGACACGGGCGTGACCCGCCAGGTGGTGACTGACGATAGCGGTTATTATCGCCTGGTGAATCTGGACGCCGGCAACTACACGCTTACCGCTTCGCTAAAGGGATTTGCAACCCTGGTGGACAAGGATATTGTGCTGCAGGCGCGCGATCTTGTGACCGTCAACTTGCAAATGAAAGTCCAGTCTGGCGCCGACAAAGTGATTGTCGAGGCAAACCAGGAGATCCTCAGCGATAACCTGACGCATTCGACGTCGCGCTCCGGCGAGCTAATCAGCTCCCTACCCCTGAACTTTCGTGCGACAAACTCGCCAAGTCCAATCCAGACTGCCACCCTCACACCGGGCGTCAATGAAGACCAGAACGGAAATCTGACATTCTCCGGACAACTGCCCACGGCGACCTCCTTTTCACTCGACGGCATCTCCATCCTGAACGTGCGTTACGGTGGGCCAAACACCAACCTGTTTCCTTCGGTAGAGGGCATCGCTGAGTTTCGGGTGAACACCGCCGGGAACAGTGCGGAGTTCGCACAGCCGACCGACCTGACGGTCATCACCAAGAGTGGAACCAACGATTTTCATGGATCGGGCTTCTGGTACTTCACCGACAAGAATTGGAACGCCACTGACGGCATCGCCCGATACAATCCGACTCTAAGCGCCAACACATTCGGCGGATCGATTGCCGGTCCCATCGTTAAAAACAGGTTGTTCTTCTACTTCGACTACGAGGGCGTTCGTCTTGACCAAAACACCCTGCTGGCCACGCAGACTCTTCCGACGTCTTGGATCCAGGGAAACTTCTCCGGTGTGAGCGGTGGTGCGGTGCCGTTCGTTCTGACCGATCCCCAGACCGGTCAACCTTACAACCTCAGCAGTCTGCCAGTTAACGCGACTTCTGCAAAGATAGCCAGCCTATTCTTCCCCGCGCCGACCGGACCCAACGCGAGCAGTCAGAACATCGATACCACTGGAAATAATTTGAACACTACGTTCCCTGGGCACTACTCCGCAGACGGATACGACGGCAGGCTGGACTATGTCCTTTCACCGCGGCAAAGTATTTTTGGGCGCGTCACGCAACACAACATCACCAGCTCCGGAACGGACGCCACCACTGCTGGTGCTCTCGGTGCAGTCGGTGACCTAAGCTATAACCCGCTGATGGGCTCGTTCTCCACGATCACCGACGGGACTAATGTGGCCATTTCCTACAACGCGGTGATCAACGCGAACCTCGTGAACGAATTGCGCGGGGGATACACCCGTTACGATCTCAAATACAGCTTTCCGCAAGCCTTGCAGGGTAATTCCATCATCAGTGAACTGGGCATTACCGGCCTGCCTGGACCTCCCGTCAATGGTCTCGGCGGCGTGCCCGTTTTCTACGTCGGTAGCTTGATGGGCGGAGCCACAAACCAGTACGGGCACCCACGAGTGACGGACAACGGAATCTGGCAGGTCGGAGACAATGTGACCTGGGCCAAAGGAAAAATAACTTTCAAAGGCGGTGCCGAATTCCGCCGTATTAACTATCAAGATAATATCACCTTTGAAATCGGCGACGAATACGGCGACTACTATATCAACGGCGATCAGGTCTGCGCCAGTGCGGTTCAGAAGGCCTATCCGGAAGCTTGTGCCGCTGCTCAATTCGTGCTCGGGTTCCTGGACGAGGGCGACCAAGCGAAGAACGGACCCGACGGCAAACCTTATGGGTACCACTGGGATATGTTCGGGCAGACGGAATGGAAATTGCGCCCCAACCTGACGCTCACGGTGGGGTTGCGCTACGAGCTCAACACGCCTTTCAACGATGCAACCAACCAGCTCGGCCAGTTCGACTACTTTAAGAACTCGCCGTACTACGGCAAGCTCATCTATAATCCCGGCGAAAAGTTGAGCCCCGCATGGGTCGCCGCGGTCGGGGGAATCAACCAGTTTGTGCTGAACACGGCAGTAGGCCTGCCGACAGCGCTGCGCAACACCGACGTCACCAACTTCCAACCGCGGCTTGGTGTTGCTTGGAACCCAACGCGGAACACGGTGGTTCGGGCCTCTGCCGGGATGTACTCGGTTCCCGTAGTGGGTGCCGTGAACTATTCTCTTCTCGGCGTGGACACTAGCAACTTCGGCTCGTACTTTCCAACGAATGGAGCAGGCTCAATGAGCTGGTCCAACGTGTTCGGCAGCGGGGCCGCCGGTCCACCTCCATGCCCGACCTCTTGCCCTGGTTACCGCCGTGCCAACCAGTGGAACCTTGTTGATCCCCGAATGATCCAATGGAATCTAGGTGTCGAACAGAACGTCGGGCATAAGATGGTAGCAAAGGCGAGTTACGTCGGGTCGCATACGTACGACCTCGTCTACAGCCCTGATCTCAACCAAATTCCTGCAAATACACTGGGCTACTGGGCATATCGTGCCGCCTACGGGGCCGACTACCCGAACTTCCGCGAGGTGCTGACGCGGGCGAACGGACCTGGCGACAAGTATCAGGCGGTCATTTTGGAATTGAACCGCCAGTACGGAGCAGGCTTCACCTTCACAAACGCTTACACAGTAACCTGGAACCGAACCAACGCGTTGGGTGCAGTTCCGAGCGGGGCCATCCCCGTAGGAGGACAGGGTGACAACGGCGCGAACACGTTGAACAACTTCGATATCGGAGCGGCCACCGGTAACGCATTCTACGATTATCGGCAAAAGTTTCTGAGCACGCTGATCTACCAGCTTCCCTTCGGCAGGGGTAGGAAATATCTGGGCTCAAGCGGACGGGCCACAGATCTTCTTCTTGGCGGCTGGCAGATCTCCGGGATCATTCTGTACCACACCGGATTCTGGCTGACGCCGTACTTCCCAAGTTCGCTTGCCGACCCATCAGGAACGGCGCCGTCGTATCGGTCGGTCAAGCAGCAGAACCCTGACTGCGTCGCCGGCGTGAGCGGGTATCTGTCACGTCCAACAACAGCCAACTATTTCAATGTGAATGCTTATACGGTTCCGGCAAGCGACATCGGTCGGTTCGGAAACTGCGGGGTAGGCATCCTTGAAGGTCCGCAGACGGTGACCTTCTCCGCTTCGCTAGGCAAGAGCTTTCGTCTTACTGAGCGCGCCTCATTGAGGTATGAGGCGCAATTTGCCAACCTGCTTAACATCAACAATTGGGGTATCCCCAACATGAACGTGGCCAGCGGGTCCTCGTTTGGGCTGATCAGCAACGAGCAGGACGGCGCACCTGGTTCGCAATCCGGACCACGATCGATCCAAATGGTGCTTCGGTTGCAGTTCTAACCGAAGATATCAGAGCAGCGCTACGCGGCAGAGGCAAAGACTGCCGCGTAGCATTGTTTAGAATGGAGCAAAGGGCCATCTTCGTGAGAACCAGAGACAAACTTCTTTTTACTCCTGGTCCGCTGACCACCAGTGAAACCGTGAAACAGTCTATGCTTCACGACTTCGGTTCGCGTGATACGGCCTTTATCGAACTTGTTCGCAACGTTCGCCGTCGTCTACTTCAGCTGGGCGGGGTGGACGACGGGACTTACGAAGCGGTTTTGATGCAAGGTTCCGGTACTTTTGCCGTCGAGTCGGTCATCTCCTCGGTGATCCCTGGCGATGGGAAGTTACTTGTGGCAGTCAATGGCGCGTATGGACGGCGCATGGCGCAGATCGCCAAGACGTTGGCAATCCAAACGGAAGTCGTAGCTGTTCCAGAGGCACAGCCTCTCGACCCCGCTCAAATTGAGGGCGTGTTGTCCCGCAATCCCGACATCACCCACTTAGGGGCCGTTCATTGCGAAACGACGACTGGAATTTTGAATTCGCTGCAGGACGTCGGGAACGTAACGCGAAAGTTTCACTGCACCTTCATTGTCGACGCCATGAGCAGCTTCGCCGGAGTAGCATTGGAGATTCGTGGCTGGGGTATCGACTTCCTAATTTCGTCCGCCAACAAGTGTATTCAAGGCGTTCCGGGTTTCGGATTCGTCTTGGCACGCCGAGACCTCCTGTTAGAAGCGGCGGGGTGCGCACGCAGTGTTAGCTTGGATCTTGTGTCGCAATGGAAGGGCCTGGAAACCGATGGGCAATTTCGCTTCACTCCCCCGACACATGTGCTCCTCGCTTTCTGGCAGGCCCTGCAGGAACTTGAAGCAGAGGGGGGGACCAACGCAAGAGCACGACGTTACACTGAAAACGCCAGAATTCTTCTTGAAGGCATGAAAGATATGGGTTTTGAGCCGCATCTCAGGCCGGAACATCAGAGTCATATCATTACGACGTTTCGATATTTGCCGCACCCAAATTTTCAGTTCAAGGAGTTTTATCAACGCTTGAGCGACAAGGGCTTTGTGATTTACCCAGGTAAACTCAGCGATAGCGATTGTTTCCGCATCGGTTCGATTGGTCACATTTTTCCTGAAGATGTTCATGCGCTACTGAGCGCGGTCCAGGAATCATTGGAAGAAATGGGGATTAGTCCGCTGAAGGCCGCACTCGGCTGATATGGAAGCTACGGGAGACCTAAAGATAGAGGATTCGAAGATGCCTCGTGGAACTCAACCATTCGGCCAATATCACGGCAGGCTCAAAGCTGTAGTTCTGGATTGGGCGGGCACCACGGTGGATTTCGGAAGCTTGGCGCCAGTACGAACACTACAAAAAGTATTTTCACGCGCCAGCGTGGCCTTGACAGAACTGGAAGCTCGAAGAGACATGGGTCTGCCGAAAAAAGATCACATCCGGCAAATTCTGTCCATCAAAAGGGTGAAAGAGGAATGGAATCGACTCCATGGCCAAGGCCCCAGTGAGGCCGATGTCGAAAAGTTGTACGAAGATTTCATTCCTTTACAGTTTTCCTGCCTGCTCGAATACTCCGCAGTTATTCCCGGTGTGGTGGAGGCAGCGGAGCGATTCCGAAGACGCGAATTGAAAATCGGTTCCACGACCGGCTACACGCGGGAGATGCTCGACTTGTTGGTGGAAAACAGCAAGAAAGCCGGCTATTGCCCCGATTGCAGTCTCTCACCGGGCGACGTTGGTGCCGGTCGGCCACACCCCTACATGATTTACGAGACCGCGATTCGGCTGCAGGTATATCCGCTGGCGGCCATCGCAAAAATCGGTGATACACCGGTCGATATCCAAGAAGGACTGAACGCGGGCGCGTGGTCCATTGGCGTCGCCGGGACGGGAAATATGATTGGACTCTCGCAAAAGGAATATGACGCCCTTCCCGCGGTAGAGCGTGACACGCGTTTGGCCACAGCTCGCGCGCAGCTGAAGGAAGCCGGAGCGCACTACGTCGTCGACGCTGTCGCCGACCTGGACGCGGTCCTCGACGATATTGAAGTGCGTCTCAGGTCCGAAGACACGACTTCTGAACTACTCCATAAGGAAGTATGAATAGCGTCACACCCGAGAATGCGATCGCGATTGTTCCACACCGAACGGTTGCGAATCGGATACGCTCCCGGCAGACCGCGACTGTGGCACTTCTTTTTACAGGCTATGCTGCTTACTATTTTTGCCGCACGGATCTCTCGGTCGCTATGCCTCTGTTGATTGAGGACCTGAATCGACATGGGATGAGCCACAGCGCGGCGATGATTCACCTCGGCCAACTGGCTTCGCTGGGAGTTCTGGCCTACGCCCTTGGTAAGTTCTTTCTAGCAGGTCTGTCAGATCTCTGGGGCGGACGGCGCAGCTTTATCCTCGGACTGGGCGGCGCAATTGCCTTTACCTTGTTGTTCGCTTCCGGAAGCACCTTGCCTCTATTCACCTTCGCATGGATAGGCAATCGACTGATCCAGTCAATTGGCTGGGGAGGCTTGGTCAAGATTTGCTCGAAATGGTTTGGATATTCGTCCTACGGAACAGTCATGGGCATGCTCAGCCTCAGTTTTTTGGTCGGCGACGCAGCGGCGCGGCAGTCCATGGGCATGCTTATCCATCTCGGACATGGCTGGAGGGCCCTATTCTACTTCGCAGCAGCCGTTGCCGGTTTGTTTTTGGCCATTAATCTCCTGTTCCTCCGCGAATCCCGAACGGAGTGTGGCTATCCTTCGCCTGAATTGAATCCGTTGAATCTGTTCGCGGGCGCTACAGTCAAGCCGAACAGTTTCTGGGAGCTGTTCAAGCCGTTGCTCTTTAGCCGGGCTTTCGGCATCGTTTGTGCCCTTTCGCTTGGCTGCACGATTGTGCGTGAGAGCTTTAATCTCTGGACGGCTGTTTATCTTCGTGACTACTTCGGTTACTCCGCGAGTGCCGCCGCCGCGAAGAGCGCCATCTTCCCCACAGTCGGGGTCGTATCCGTTTTGTTCACAGGCTGGATCAGTGATCGGCTCGGGGCCTCTGGACGCTCCTTGGTTATGTTTCTGGGCTTGTCTGCCACTGTTGCGGCATTGCTTGCGCTCACCACCCTTCACAACGGGCCAACAACTTCCTTGCTTCCCGTTCTCTTGGTAGGCGTGGTCGCCTTCGGTTTACTTGGACCTTACTCCTGTTTGGCGGGAGCCTTTGCATTGGATTTCGGAGGAGGTCAGGCCGGTGCGGCGTCTTCCGGTCTCATCGATGGCGTGGGTTACCTCGGTGGAGTTGCCGCCGGCGACACCGTTGCGAGGCTTTCGGTGGCCTTCGGCTGGAGGGGCGTGTTCGGGACATTAGCCGCCATAACCGCGCTGTCCGCCCTGGCGGCAGGTTACCTTAATTTCCACCAGCGTCGCTTACAGAGAGTAAAGGGATAAAGCCGATGCCTGCAAAGGAAATACCGTGAACTTCCTGTCGCGGGTTGCCACCTGACACTTCCTAGTCGTGAAACTCCACCGGCGAGGAACGTCCCAGCAACCAACCACGACTGTCCATCACGTAAAATTCCAGTTCGACTTTCCCGGTTGAGCGTGTACGGGGGAGCGCGAAACTCGCGTTTGCCTGTGCCACCGTGCAAGTCACTGTTTGCTGCAGTTTTTCTGTTTGTTCGTCGGCGGGACGATTTGGAGTCTCAATGCGCCGGTACAAGAGTACGACCCCCACAGGCGTTGTCGCGTTTTCGCAGCGAAGAGGAAGACTGACTTCCGTTGTTGCGCGATCAGCACCTTTGTGGGCTTGCGGGTGTCCAAGGAAGGCGAGAACTGGGGCATTCCCTCCAGGCGAGCTATTCGACCATGGCCACAGTTGTTCAAACTCGACGACTGCCGCGGCGTATTTCTTTCGAATCTTGGATTCGCGAATATCCCAGACAGGGTGACTAGCCAGATATTTCTCGGCGACGCGGCTGTTTTCCTGCGTCTGCATCAAGTGAAAGAGTGCGATCACAAAATCGGGATGGAAGCCGCTCCGGGCCATCAGGTCCAGACTGCCCACGTCCGCGTCGAGCTCCAATTCACGCGAAAACTCCGCGAACTCAGTTTGCTGTGCCGCGTGAGAGGATGAACTGAGGATAGTTGCGTAAAATCCCAACTTCGTTATGTTCGTGTTTTGCGCAGAATCCTTCATCGAGCTTAGAAAGGCCGCTCGTTTCATCCAATGGTGTTCGGTGATGTGGATGATTTCGTGCGCCAGAAGCGCCGCCCATAACCCCGGTTCGTTCCCGAGAAGCTGCGCCATTTCCTTGTTGACATAGACTGCCCCATCCGGGAGTGAGAAGGCGTTCTCGGTAAAGCCCTTCGTAATGCGCAGCTCCCATTGAGGGCTCTGGCTCGACGAGCTACTCGGTAGCTCACGCACCAAACGGTCAAATACAGCGCCAGCCGGGCCAGAAATGCTATTGGCCGGCACGCTGTCAACGTTCAAAGAGGAGCGCAATTCCGCTACAGCCGAGGCCAATGGGCGATGATCGATTGCTGTGTCGGGAAGTTGGAGACTTTGTGCCGAGAGGTAGGTTGTCGAGGCCAGGCAGGCGATTAGCACGCAGCCGCGAAGGATTGGTTTGTTGAGCTTTACGAGAGTTGCGCCGCCACTGTTCAGCGTAGCGCCCTCCAGTCGGACCACACTGCAGCGCAGATGAGACCAGCGCTATACTCACATCACTGTAATACAGCTTTAATATTAGTGTAATATTCGAGGCCAGATACTGTTTCTTGGACAGCTACAGCCTGCACTGTTGCCTCCTGTGGAAATCTGTTCCTGCCTAGAGCCTCATCATGACCACACGCTGCGAGGACTTGTGCGACTTGTCTGCCACAGTCCTTGCTTCGCAGATTCGTGCAAAGAAGCTATCGCCGGTCGAGCTTATCCGCGCTGTTTATGCACGGCTCCATCAAACAGATCCAAAAATCAACGCCTTTTGCACTCTTTGCGAAGAAGAGGCGTCTCAGGCAGCCAAAAACGCTGAAACTGCGGTCATGCGCGGCGACGTGCTTGGCATTCTTCATGGAATTCCAATATCAATTAAGGATCTACTGTGGACCCGGGGCATTCGCACGATGTTCGGCTCTCGAACCCGGGAGACTTTCATACCCGATGAGGATTCCCCTGCGGTGGCGAAGGTCCTTGCCGCCGGCGGGATTCCGATTGGCAAAACCACAACCTCGGAGTTCGGATTCAAAGCCGTCACCGACAGTCCTGTCACGGGCATCACCCGTAATCCCTGGGATCTGAACAAAACTGCCGGGGGCTCTTCCGGGGGTGCCGGTGCCGCTGTTGCAGCCGGGATCGGGCCACTTGCCCTGGGCACGGACGGCGCCGGTTCAATTCGTATTCCGGCCGCCTTCAATGGAGTATTTGGCCTCAAGCCGTCATACGGTCGAGTTGCTGCGTATCCACCGAATCCTGTCCCATTTCTGTCGCATGTCGGTCCGATGACCCGGACCGTTAGGGATGCTGCGCTGTTGCTGAATGTCATCGCAGGGCCGGACGAGCGTGATCTTCTTTCGCTCCCCGCCGATCCAACCGACTATCTGGTTGCCTGCGAGGGTGGAATCCGTGGGCTTCGTGTGGCATGGAGCCCTACATTTGGCTACGCCAAGGTTGACGCTGAGGTAGCCAGCATCTCCGACGCCGCGGCAAGATCTTTTGAGAAAATGCTCGGTTGTCATCTCGAAGTGGCGGACCCTGGATTCGAGAGCCCGCATAGCCCGTTCGCAATACTCTGGACTACAAGCTATGCTCTGCGCTTTCAGGCATTGCTACCCGAATGGAAGTCCAGAATGGACCCGGATCTAGTGACGCTTATCGAGAGCGCGTCGCATTTCGGTCCAAGCCACTTCGCTCAAGCGCTGGCCGGACGTTCGGCCCTCTGGCAGACCACACG
>Ga0187770_10001267_pt1 | contig 13283 bp, 13 predicted proteins | sample 0116_SJ02_MP02_2_FD_133154 | JGI IMG/M metagenome (GOLD analysis project Ga0187770, IMG submission 133154) | Tropical peat soil microbial communities from peatlands in Department of Meta, Colombia - 0116_SJ02_MP02_20_MG | ecosystem: Environmental > Terrestrial > Soil > Wetlands > Peat | place...
CTGTAAGTTTATCACATGAGAGGGGAAAGAAACGAGCCGTTCAGGGACCAAGATCGTTCTGACTTCTTCGGCTACTGAAATGAGCGATTATTTCAATAACCCTTTTGTGGCTTTCGTGGCTGCGTTTGCGAAAGGTCCGATACCTCTCTGGATTCTGAGGAGATCTCTTTACCCGTCTGTTGAAAGCAACGGCGACGGAAGTGCCAAGTATGCCCCCTACGGTATCAGGAAGGTCGAAGCCTTGCTCCTAGAAAACGGTTTTACGGATTCAGACGTAGCGGTTGTTCACCCGTCGAACCTTGAGGATTTCATAGGACCCGACACGAAGGTCGTTGGCATTTCCACGATGGATCCAACAGGGATGGCTTACGTCAGCAAGACATATTCTTCGCTGGTCGGTGGTGGAACGCCGATGAACGCTGTTGAATTCAAAGCGTTGGTGAAGCATCCGAGCATACGAAAACACAGACCTAGAGTCATCGTGGGGGGTTATGGTTCTTGGCAGCTTCAACGAAAGAGAGTCGCAGAAAGCTATGGAGTAGACTGTGTCCTCATCGGCGGAGCTGCAGAGACCATTGTTGACGTTTTCGACAAAGCAGTCAATGGGGAACCTCTGCCGAAAGTGGTGCGCTCCGGAAACGGATCAAGAAAGCGAACCATGCCTCTGATTAGACATGCTGCCATTCACGGCGGCGTGGAGATCTCGAAGGGATGCGGTCGAAATTGCCAGTTCTGCACGCCTACCGTGCAAGACAAGGGCGACGTTCCATTGAGCAAGGTCATGAAGGAAGTTGAGACGACCGTCCGAGAGGGCGCGTCTCGAATAACATTGATTACCGAAGACTTGTTTCTGTACGGCTCGAAAGACAAAAGCTTCAAACCAAACAAAGAAGCCGTGCTCAGGCTTGTCAGGAGTGTAGTAGACTATCCGGGCGTCAAGGCGGTGCAGCCCTCGCATATGTCTTTGGCTCCTGTTGTTCATGATCCCGCTATGGTTCAAGAAGTGGCCGAGATTCTCATTGATCATAACTGGTATTACCATGAGAAGAAGCCTATAGTGACTTCCGAAACTGGGATTGAAACGGGGAGTATCAGGCTAATGAGAAAGTATATGGCAGGCAAGCCTTTGCCCTTTAAGCCTGAACAGTGGAAGGAAGTTGTCACTCAAGCCTTCGGAATACTGAACGACAACAGCTGGTATCCCCTTGCCACGTTGATAATTGGTCTCCCCGACGAAAAAGAGGAGGACGTTGCCCAAACGCTTGAACTGATGGATGATCTTAAAGACTACAACGCCTTCTACGTTCCCTTGTTTTTCGTCCCGCTCGAAAACTGTCTCCTGATGAACAAACGCGGAGCTGAGCTTGACTCTCTCTCCAAAATCAGATGGGAGTTTCTGGTTCGATGCTGGCAATACAACATTCGAATCTGGCGAGACACTTTCCTAGAACACCGATTAACGAACCCTGTTTTCTACAAACTCGTAAAGCAAATGCTGATACCGTACGCAGCTAGAATCGCAGGAATCTACTACGGCATAAGGCATGGCGAAGCCATGAAGGACGCCATCTGGAAAATGGCAAGCGCCTAACGGTCGCGATGATCTTCAGCCTTTTTTGGTCAATAGATAGAAAAGTTAGAGCGCGCGTCGTTGATCTTGGATGTGATTAGGGGGTTTAGCACTTCTGCGCCTAAGCAGCAGCACAATACAGTTTTAATAGTAACAGAGACTAACGGTATTTGCGGTGTCAATAATGGTTGATGTCAGAAAGCTTCTGGAATACAATGAGGACGTGAGGCACAGGTACTTCGAAACACTTTCAAGACTGCCTTGGGAAGAGTTCATTGAGAATAGAGAAGCGAGTTTTCACTCGATGAGGAACATATTTGTTCATACTCTCAGCGCGATAGATTATTGGTTGGATTTCCTGCAAGGCGAAAATCTTCGTTCCAAAAGAAAATACGATGAGTATAGAAGCCTCGAGGAGATTAGGGCTTACATGGGGCAAGTTGAGAAACGAACGCACAAATACTTGGACTCATTGCACACGGGAGAGCTCAAAAAGATTTACAAGGGAACGGACGATGAGGGCAAGGTTTCTGAAGTCACGGCTGAAGATATATTGATCCACGTGTTCGAGGAAGAGGTCCATCACAGAGGCGAACTCATCGCGCTTCTTTGGCAGATGAACGTTGAACCACCGCCGATGGGATGGAAGAACCTGTAACAACCCGCGCGTTATCTTTCGCATGCGAGACGGAGAAACGCGGGGGTACTGTTAAGTTAAGTTACCAGGAAAATCTTTGCCCTTAGTAATTGATGCTGTGACATAACAATCGTCATGTTCTGCCAAGTCTTCAGCTGACTGCAGAAACCTTATCCAAAAAGAAAAAGAAGGTTTTGGGTTTCAAGTTCAAATGGGCGGTTATTTGGCTTGGTGCGCGCGTATATTTTTTTCTACTTCTTCTATAGTTGATCCATTTTCAGTTCGTGTGTTATATAGACAGTCGTTGCCATGAACTCTGGCTCCATACTGAATTTTTGAAAGGCATCTGAGTTTGGCATTTCCAACGCGGCAACGGTCAGATGTTCCAAATGGACATTCCACCATCCAAGCATCTTAATTCCATGTTTCTTCAACAGTCCATCTCGTTTGCTCAAGTATTCCATGAATGCTTTTCTTGCCTTCTCATTGAACATAGGGCAGTTTTCTGGAGAATGCTTTGAACTCAACAAAATGTTGGCACAATAAGGCAGTCTCGGAATTGCTATTTCAATGAAACCGAATAAAAGACTTTCGAAGGTATGGCTATTTGATTTTTACTTTTTCCATGATTCGCTTTTCACATTCCTCTTGCGTCAAAATTCCCTTCTCCTCTAACAGTTCCACGAGACTCGCCAGCATATTATCTAAGAGGTCTAGTTCTTCAGAAGTTCTCGCACGGGCAAAAGTTATTAGCAAGTGATCTAAAAAGTTCTAAGCAAAACAAGCTGTTCGGGAAAAACGAGTTTATCCACAAAAGTGAGGAGTTTGAAGAACATGAAGGCAAAATGGTTTCTTGCCACAATACTGGCCGTTTTCTTGGCTGCATCCGTGGCTACAACACAGATTCACAGCGCAAGGGCAGCTACAACCCGTAACTTCACCCTGTATGGTAACTATTTACGGGGGTGGGGTTTCACGGCATCAAACATAACGAGTCCTGGCCCAACGATCGTGGTTGAACAAGGTGACACCGTGAACCTGACTCTAATAAGCAACGACGGAATTATGCACAGGTTTTTCGTCAGCTATACCAATGCTTCATCTGCTAACTCGACCGAGCCACAGTCCGGAGACTTTACAACTACCTTAAACTATCAGTTCGTTGCCACAAGCGTTGTCGGAACGTACACGTATGGCTGTTACTATCACTATAGTTTGGGGATGAAGGGATACTTCCAAGTCGTGCCGACTGGTACAATACCCGAGTTGCAACCATTGATGATGCTGTCACTGCTTGTCGCAAGCACCGTGGTCGCTGCACTAGTCTACAGAAGAAAACGGTGAATCCAGGTAGCCTTTTCCTCCCTTTTTCTAATGTCGGGCTTGAAGACTCCTTCTCAGCAGGTATAAAACTGCAACGGCGGTCATGACGATTGTTGAGATAATCCAGGATTCTGTGGGCAGCGAGAACATCAGGATGACGCAGCTGGCCAGGCCGAGGCAGGGTATCAGGGGGAACAGGGGTGCCTTGAATGTTTTCAGGTCGGGGTTTTTCTTCCTCAGTCTTATTGCGGAGGAGTGTAGGATTATGTGGGTGGTTAGCATTGAGAAGCTGGTTATTGCGGCCGCTGTTCTCAGGTCTGAGACGAATGCCAGAGTGGCCATTAGGGCGCCTGTGATGAGGATGGAGATGTAGGGTGTTCCGAATTTCGGGTGGACTTTTGCGAGCGGTTTTGGGAGCTGCCCGTTCCTTGCCATCGTGAACGATACTCTGGATAGGCCTAGCAGGTTTGTCAGAAGCACGCTTACGGTAGCGACGAGAGCTCCGAAGGAAACGACTGCGAACACGGGATAGCTTCCGGTTGCATGTGCTGCCTCAGCGATGGGTGAACTTGACATTCCGAGGGTTTTGTAGGGCACGAGGCCCGTTGCGACGAGCCCTGTGGCAACGTACAGAAGCATGGAGGCGCCCAGTGCGAGCAGTATCGCCAGCGGCAAAGTTCTTTTCGGGTTTTCTACCTCTTCGCCGAGCGCAGCTATTCTGCCGAAACCTAGGTAGGCGAAGAAGATGAAGCCGGCACCCTGAAGTATGCCGAAGAAGCCGTTAGGAGCAAAGCTGGAATAGTTTTGCGTGTTCACTTGAAAGGCTCCGACGACCACGAAGAAGCAGAGGATCAGGATTTTCGTCACGACTAGGACGTTGTTAAACCTCGCGGAATGCTTAATCCCTCTGAGATTCAGGGCTGTCAGGGCCAATGCGGCGGAAACGGCGATGATGTTGACTGTTGAAACTGGAAATGAAAAGACGAGGATTTTGGCGGGGAAGAAAGGAAGCAGCCCCACGAAGTAGCTTGCGAGTCCCAGGCATACGGCTGATCCTGCTACGGTTTGGGCAAACAGCCACATGTAGCCCGAGATGAAGGCTACGAAGGGGTTAATCATCTCATAGGCGTATTGATATGTTCCTCCTTCTTTCGGAATAGCCGAGCTGAGCTCTGCAAAACTGATGGCCGTGAACAAGGCAACAGTTCCCGCGATAATCATCGAAATCACGACAGCCGGCCCAGCATAGCCCACGGCGACACCCAAAACGACGAAGATTCCAGCGCCGATGATCGCGCCTATGCCAATCGCCGTGGCGTCGAAAAAGTTCAGAGTTCTCTTTAACTCCACCATTTTCCTCAATCAAACCTGAAATCAGCTAAACCTTATAACACATTCTGTAACGGACTCGGGTCAGGCCAGTATGTCTCACACTTTCTTGTCAAGCGCGCGCTAACAAGGAGAAAAGTTATAGATGAATCGAAAGTAACTTTGTGGATTGGCGAATTGAGTTGCTTGAAGGCGAGAATGTGAATTTGCGAATCATGGAGAAAGAGGACTTGCCACTATTCTTAGAATGGGTTAACAATCCTGAGGTTGTTGGTGAATACAATCCTCTAGACCAATTTTCCAGAAAAGAGATAGAGAAGGATTACGATGATAGGAAACTTGAACAAACAGAATTTATTATTGAGAAGAAAGATGGAAGTAAAATCGGTTACATATGGCATTTCACTAATCCCTTTCCAAGACTGTTGGAAATAGGCTATTTTCTTGTTCCAAGAGAAAGAGGCAAGGGCTATTGCTCTGAAGCCGTGAAGATTATGGTTGACTACTTGTTTCTTTCAAAGGACATAGTTCGCATTCAAGCTCACACTGATATGACAAATGTGGCCTCTCAAAAGGTGCTAGAAAAAACTGGTTTCAACAAGGAAGGGATAAGCCGCAAGTCCATGTTCATCAGGGGAGAATGGAGAGACTTGTTCCTCTACAGCATCCTAAGAGGAGAATGGAAAGAACCGAAAATACTGACGAAAACCGCTTGAGATTCAGAAACAATCTCCTTCTTACTATCAGAGAAATGAGGGGTGAATATTGATATGTTTCGGCTGGCTATTCTTCTTCCATTAGTCTTCTAATAGCGTATGGACAGCACAGAACCTCTGTTTCGACACCCTCAAGATGTTCCATGAGTTTTTTCTTTAGCAATGTTAAGGCTTCTCTGTTCGTTTGAATGGCCTTTACATGGAAATCTTCAATTTCGAAGACCTCTTTCTGTGGATGGAGAACCATTGCCCCAATTATGCTGCACTTGTCATCTTCGACAACATAGCATTTCTCGGGCACGATTTTCAAATGGTCGAGAGCGTGTCCTTTCGCCTCTTTGTAGCCCTTCTCTGGGTCGTGGTCATAATCCAGAGCGTCCATTCTCGCAACTGTCTCTACATCTTCAACCCTCATAGCACGAATCTTCGTCATCAAACCTCACCTCCATTAGGCCAAAAACTCTCAAAATGGTGTTCCTAGGGTCGTTGCACATTCTTGCATTTTTCGGCTAAGAGGATTTCATTTCAACCGCCCCCGAAGGAGCTTCATGATAAGATTCTACATCTAGTAATAAAAATCTAACTGATGCTACTTCTAACTAGAACAGTCTTCTGCCAGTCTTTTCAAGCAAGTTTGACCTGTGGACAACTTCTGGAAACAGCCCTGCAGATAGCAACCAACTTCACATCTTGAAGCGGTTGCCGTAAGGACGTTATGCCCTTCGCAAGCACAGTCATGTAACCGAGGGGTTTTCCGCATTTCTGTCATCTTATTGGTTTAGAATTGCTCATTACATATCACTAGAAGCATTCCTTTACCAGTCCTTTAAGCCAGTTTTTGATTTTGCGGAAAAAGGTATAGCAGAACCGAAACCGACATGCCGCGCGCGCGGTTCTTTAATATATTGTGCTGGAAGGTCTAGTCTTTGTTTCATAGCCATTTGCTCATCTTTATGAAGTCTATTCCCCACCATTCTTTGCGTAAATAGGCTTCTGGTATAAACCTTAACTTGAGATAAAGATTCAACGCAGGAATTAGAACTGGAAGAGTATACAGGGTTATCTTGTGACATTTTTGTTGTTTACAATATTCTAGGACATGGTTAAGGAGAGCTTGACCTAACCCTTTGCGTTGATGCAATGGGTGAATACATATATCTGAAAGTAAGGCAAGACCGCCCTCCTTTTCTTTACCACGCAACATTTGTCCTGTTGCTACACCAACAATTTTCCCATTTTCTTCGGCTATAAAGAGAAAATCGTTGGGTTCTTGAATCCGTTTCTTATAGTTCTCAGGGGTATACCGAGAAAAATCAAATTCTAACGCCTTGCGGGGATAGTAGTTTCTCTCATAGCGATTCCATGAATCTTCAAACGATGTTACCAAGACGTTTATAGCATCTTCAACATCTTCAAGACGGATTCTTCGCACCGTAACCATGTCATCACATCCAAGATTTCAACTCTAAACAACTGTTAAAGACCGATAAAAGCTTGATAAAACCTTATCCCAACCAACTTCACGGTTTTGCGGCGCGCGGGACGCATAGGCTAATTGATCTTCTTTTCCATAGTTCGCTTCTCATGCGCGCGCGATGGTCCTGGGGCGACTCGCAACTCAATTTCTGAGGACGCACCCTCTGAAAACAAGGGGCTTGTTCAGATTGGAACGTGAAGTTTTGTCTCTAGGTCATGTGTTGGTGGATGAGTTTTGCCATATCTATTGCTTCGAGGCTGTGTCCACAGTTTGGGCAGATTTTGAGTACTTCCTCGGGCTTTGCTCCAACTTTTAAAGGAGTCCCGCAGTTATAGCAGTGGTAGGTCAGTGTTTGTCCTCTGTCAACAAGTTGTCTGATAAGGCTTTTGATATCGTCACGTGAAGCGGTTATCTCTTCTTGTTTTTGTCGGAGATGCTCTGCTCTTTCTGGCATTCCGAGTTTTTCACACATCTGAGCTGCTTCATCGTAGCGTCCGGCTTTTTCAAGATTGTCAACAGCCTCCTGTTCGCTCTCAGCTTGTTTATAGTAAGTGCATTTCTCTGCTTGAACGAAATAGTCCCTGTAACCAATCGAGGTCGGCGCAAGTTTGCTTCCGGTTAGCCTGCAAGAATCTTTGTCAAAATGCGTGCAATCATCGCAGTTTTTCTTTTTGCCGTATTCCTCTCTGATTCTTGTGTAACAGTCAGCACAAAGAGTCTCCTGTTTACCATCTAGTGTCAAGCTCAGTCCAGAGCCTGAAAATTTCTTTCCACAGACCTCGCAACGCATGTTCTATCTCTCTAATTCTAACATAATCATCTTTATTTGTCTTACAGTCAACCTCGAATCGCAGTCTAGCGCGTCATTTATCGTCTTTCAATTTCAATCCTTCTGATTTGAGGGGTCCTGCTATTCCTGGTCTGCTTAGAACAGTGAGCAGTGAATAACCGATTCCTGCGATTGTTATCCAGCTGCTTATCGTTAGACTGATGACCATGGCTGCGACTGCTGGCAAGGCACTCAGAACTGCTGGTGGGGTGAGAAACGGGAAGAAGATTGCTAGATAGGAGCCTACTATGATGCCTATTGGCAATGCCCCCACGACGCAGGCGAAGAATCTGTGTTTGCGAAGCAGAAGTATCAAGCTCGCAGCAATCAAGTTGGCGATGGGTCCGAATATGACATCTTGAATTCCAAGGAAATAGAAGGAGTTTGTCAAGAGACAACCAAAAGTTACTCCGCCAACAACCGGCCATCCGAACAGTGCGGCCAGAGCAATTAGGCAGTCAGCGACGCGCAACTGTATAGGTCCATATACGGTTGGATTACCAACAGAAATCATTTGAACCACGTTGAGAACGACGTAGAGCGCTGCGAATACTGCCATAAGCGTAATAGTTCGCGTGTCAATTCTAACTTTTCCACCTCCGACGCCGGGATTTCCTATGGCGGAACGGGTGGAGGCCCACTCACCCGCCATTCGCTAGTTTATACGACGAAGTGACATTTAAAAACTTTAGGAAGCGCGCGCTACGTTAAAAACCATTTGCTCACACTCCTGAGACACAAAAAAGGGGATAATGAGAATGAGCGAGCGCGACTTGCGTTCCAATCGTGAAGGAGCATTTGTCGTCGTGCCATATGGTCCTTCTTTAGGACGACAATTAAGATGACGATTTCGATGATGGCTGTTGTCATGAGCAGCGTATAGGTTCGCTCTATTCTTTTTACGGTATGTTCTGACGGGTTCTGCATTTTTTTCTCCTTCTTGCTGTTGAGCGTTTTAGCGTGCGCGCTTGTGTTTGAAAGCAATAAATCGACTATGTTGTCTGAAAAAAGGGCATAAAACACACAGATTGTCTGAAATATTTAGACTTTTCAACATCCTTTTAAGTGTGGTAAGAGAGTATGAGTGGGAGAACTTCTTTACTATGTGGTGTTCAATATGAGTGAGAGCACTCTGAGAACGAAACCTGATGTAGAATCAATCGTGGTCTTACCTGAGAGTAAGAACAAAGAGAGTTTCAAAGAGTTCAAAAACGCAAAAAGACTAGAAGATATACCTTTAGAAATAAGAAAAAGACAGGCTAGTGAACGGATTTACCTGACACGATACGAGTAGCAAAACTCACATGAACAAAGCTAACATTCAGAATCCTGGTATAAGGGTGTTCTTTGAGCCATTAGTTTGCCTTCTGTTGTTGTTTCGAGAAGAGACGTTGACTTAAGAACAACAGATGTGCGCACTTGGATCACAATATCCCAACATCGTCCAGGTACCCTCCCCCGCCTTTTTTTCTTTACGTCCGTTGTAATTTTGCAGCGTAATGTTACAGCGTAAACCGCGATGTTCCTCGACCCCCGGCTCTGCGTTTGTGAGGTTAATTGTAATGTTGCATTGTGACAGACGATGTTGAGAACGGGCTAGAAAGTGCCTCACGGTTGACGCGCTTGTGTTTTTTGTGTTGTTAGTTGTATGTTGAATTGTAACAAACATAGAGAAAACAGGCTAGACTATGCTTGAGTCAGTCAGTCCCGTAGTTGTAGCATCAGATGTAATGGTGGAGGCGCTTAAACAGAGGTGAGTTTGTTTACACTTACTGCTACCATTTTGTAGTTCGGAGTGAACGTCTTCTCATCGAATTGTGTTGGAAAAAGCTTGTTGACCAAGAGCTCCTCAAAGTGGAAGTGCATGCCCACTCTTCCTCTTGGAATATTCTCGTCAGTCCTTGCCTCACATTTCAAGCTGCCAACACTGCTAGAGACTTCCACGAGGTCGCTGTTTGATATGCCAAGCTGTTTCGCGTCTCCAGCGCTCAGGTAACAGTATGGGCCTTCGCTGAAACTCATGAGAGTTTTCGATTTGTTGGTCATCTCTCCAGTTAGAAAGTGGTGCATTGAACGGAAGGATGTCAAAATGAGCGGATACTTGTCGCTGCGAATGTCTTCAACACCTTCGAAGTGCTCCGGCATGAACCTCCGAAAAGCCATGCGCTTATCGGGCCAAGCATCCGAACCACTATACACGCTGTCCACATCGACCTGCATATAAGCTGGCACAACATTGACAATTTCATCGGTGATAGCTCTGGTCGTCGGATAGTTGAATTGATCAGCACAGCCGAAATACGTTGAAAGCTCACGGAATATTTGCCATTCAGGCTTGCAGCTTCCACAGGGTTCTCTGACCTTGCGAACATACCTGACTCTGCGCTCGCCGTTCGTGATGGTTCCTTCCCGTTCGAACAACAGCGGCGTAGGCAATACAACATCCGCAAACGTGGTTGTCAAGTTGTAGTAGTTGTCCATAACTACAACAAACATTTCTTCGAGGTTCTTGTGAACCACGTTCAGGTTGGGTAGTGATTGAGCGGCATTCATTCCGGAGATGAACGCAGCTTTTGTGGGTGAAATTAAGAATGCTTCGACGATGCTTTTTCCCTTGCTGTTCGGCACTTCGGCGTTCCACTTGTTTTCAAGAACTGGAGCGGTGACAAGCGGTCCTGTCGGCAGGCGGTCGGGTAGACATCCCATGTCGCCGACGCCCTGGACGTTGATTTCGCCACGCAGCGAGAGCAGTTGGGCGTTCTTGAGGATCATTAGGTCTAGCAAGGCGTGAACGTTTTCCGACCCTGTGACGTGCTGGGTCAAGCCCATCCCATGAACTATCCCTAGAGCTTTGGCATCGGTGACGTATCCTATCAATTGGTTGAGCTTTTCAAGGTCAACTCCACACGCTTGTCGGACGAAGTCGATGGTGTACAATTCCACGACGTTTCGGAGCCTTTCAAACCCCTCAACATTTTCCGCCGACTTGTCGTAACCGCGTTGGTGAATGAGCGCGTTCATTATGCCGTTCAGCAATATCAGTTCAGTGCCAGGGTAAATGATGAGAGAAACGTCCGAGAACTTCGTTGTCAAGCTGTAAAGAGCGTGGCTCGAAACTACTTTCAGCCCTTTCCGTCTAGCCCGCATTATCCTATTGTAAAGGACAGGATAGTTTCCAGCCGGGTTGGAGCCTATGATGAAGAGGCAGTCAAGCCCGTAAATGTCGTCCATTTTGGAGAACGCTGCCCTACTCCCAAAACAGTCCTCCAAACCCTGAACCGTCGTGACGTGACACAGCCTCGAGCAGCAAGAGTCAACGTTGTTCGTTTTGTACGCGATTCTGGCAAACTTCTGCGTCACGTAGCAGTCTTCGTTCGTTATCTTGCCCGAGGCGTTGAAGAAGACTTCACTCGGAGCCAAACCAGTGGTTCGTTGATGGATAAAGCGGTACGCCTCGTTCCATGAAACTTCCTTGAAGGGTTCATCCCTGCGATTTCTGATCATTGGGCTCAGAATCCTACCTTCGTCGCTGCCCATCGTTTCATGGATAGTGAGACCCTTGATGCACGCTGTTCCCTCACTTGGATTATCGGTTCTATCAGGCAACATCTTCACTATCCGACCACCCTCAACGACGAACAAGAGACGACAGCCGCAACCACAATACGCGCAAGTCGAAGCAATGGTTTCCAAGACGAAGCCACGTAGAAGAATAGTGTCTGGTGAGGCAAAAGACTTTTCGTCTCAGAGCAACATCCATCAGTGATGAAAAAAGAAGCTGACCTCAAGCTGGAGATGTTTCCCGCAAACAACTGAAGAATTGAAAGCTCAAGAACGCGCTTGAAATTATTCTCAGTCCGAACTTCATGTTTCGGACTCTTGAATCCAATCTGAGAGGAGCTTCCGGATTTCCTTCGGTTAGGAATTGGAGGTTTTATGGGATTGTGTCTGCGTCCGACTCTGCTTCTTCCCCAGATTGGCTTAAGTCAAGTCCTTTTTCCTCTTCTTCAGGTGTCACTCTAAGCTTTGAGAACCTGTTGACGATTTTTAGGAGCACAAACGACACAGTGAAGGCAAACGCCACGACAGCTAAGACGGCTTCGGTCTGGATAAGAAGCTGCTTCGGATTTCCATAGAACAGCCCGTTCGTGCCAGCAGCGTTCACCGTCACCGTTGCAAACAATCCCGTGGCGAGGGAACCCCATATTCCGCTTACGCCATGGCATGCGAAAACGTCGAGTGTATCGTCCAGACGTGTTCGAGTCCGCCACGTCGACACCAAGTTTGAAATGACCCCTGCTACCAGACCTATAATAATCGCTGAGGCAGGAGTGACATAACCCGAGGCCGGCGTAATTGCCACGAGTCCGGCGACGGCGCCGATTGCAATACCCGTTGCAGACGGTTTGCCCTTCAAGATTGCATCTACAATCATCCAGCTGACTGCCGCGGCTGATGCTGACAAGTTGGTCACAACAAAAGCGCTTACAGCAATTGCGTTTGCGGATAGGGCGCTGCCTGCGTTGAAACCGAACCATCCGAACCACAATAGCGCTGATCCCAAAATCACGTACGGGACGTTGCTTGGTTTCCCCGCTATTTTCTCACGCTTTATTCTTGGTCCCAAGACGATGGCTGCGGCCAGAGCGGTGACTCCGGCTGTTATGTGTACCACTGTGCCGCCTGCAAAGTCAATGGCTCCAAGAGTCTTTATCCAGCCTGAAGGATTCCAGACCCAATGCGCGACTGGCAGATAAACAAAGGTTGACCACAGCACGAGGAAGATAAGCAGTGAGCGAAACTTTATTCTTTCAGCGAACGCCCCAACGATCAGCGCCGGCGTGATAGCCGCGAACATGAGTTCAAAAGCATAGTAAAGCATTTCCGTGATTCCGGGCGCATTATACTGCGCTGAAAGAACTGACGTCACGTTAACGTTGTTCAGCAGGACTTTGTCGAAATTTCCGATGTAAGCGTTCCCAGTTGTACCGAGGGCAAGGCTGTAGCCCCAGCCAGTCCACACCAAACCTATTACGGCTAATACCGCAAAACATTGCATTATTGTGTTGGAAAGGTTCTTTTTTCTGACAAGGCCCCCGTAGAAAAATCCTAGGGCAGGCGTCATAAGCATGACGAGCCCAGTGGCCATCAACATCCATGACGTATCTCCAGGGTTCACAGACATTTTCGTCAATTCCGTCAATTGTTCAAGTCAATGCAGAGACCTTTTTTGTGTTTCCATTTGTTATTTATGGCTTTCGATGCAGCGGAGCGCGCGCGCAGGTTAACGTAGCTGCGGCGGTACAGTCACACATGTTTATGAACTTCGAAGTAAGAGTAGAAATTGATGAGACCTTCAAGCAACGCGCTAAGTCTTTCTAAAAGCACAAATATCCAGAGGA
>Ga0187770_10001269_pt1 | contig 13281 bp, 10 predicted proteins | sample 0116_SJ02_MP02_2_FD_133154 | JGI IMG/M metagenome (GOLD analysis project Ga0187770, IMG submission 133154) | Tropical peat soil microbial communities from peatlands in Department of Meta, Colombia - 0116_SJ02_MP02_20_MG | ecosystem: Environmental > Terrestrial > Soil > Wetlands > Peat | place...
CATGCTGCCACCATGTATTGCGAATGGCTTTCCGAGATCACGGGCAAAAAGTTTCGACTTCCCACCGAAGCCGAGTGGGAGTATGCTGCCCGCGCGGGCACAACTTCTGCTTACTTCTTTCCCGGCAACCCCGCCCAGTTCACCCGCAAGCGCTGGCTGAATCGGTTGTTGGGCGTGAAGACGGTACCGCTCAGCGGATACGCGTGGTACTTGGAGGATACCGCGAGCAAAACTTATCCGGCCAGCGGCACCAAGCCCAATCCCTGGGGGTTGGTTAACATGTTGGGCAACGTGCGGGAATTCTGCCTGGATTGGTATGACGGTGAAGCTTACGCGCGCCTGCCAGGCTCCGAAGCGATTGACCCGCAAGGCCCGGCCTCAGGCCAGGAGCACGTGGTGCGTGGTGGTTCGTTTCGCTCCGATGCGGCTGACTTGCGTTGCGCCGCGCGCGACCATACTCGCACCAACGAGTGGCTGCTCACCGATCCGCAGTCGCCCAAGAGCACTTGGTGGTACTCGGACTGCACCGACGTGGGATTCCGGGTTGTGCGGGAAGTGCAGAAGTGAGAAGCAAGAAGCAAAAAGTAAGAATCAAGAAGCTAGAAGCCGGAAGAAAGAGGCATGGTCGTGGAGGCGTCCTCGGTCCTTGCTTACTGATTTTACCTTCACGTGTCGCATACGCAGAGCCAAGGGGGTCCGACTATTCTTGCTTCTTGATTCTTGCTTCTTGCTTCTTGCTTCATCAAATTCAAAAGGAGGAATGACATGAACGACGAGAGGAAGCTCGATCTTAATCGCCGAACCTTTATGGGCGCCATAGCGGTCGCAGGCGCAGGGGCGGTGCTGGCCAGTTGTGCCAAATCTTATCCGCCCGTGACCTTCGTGGACGTGGCCCCGGATGGCCCTCCGCTCAAGGCGGGCCTGATCGGCTGCGGGGAACGAGGCACGGGAGCAGCCACCCAGTTTATAAAGGCAGGGCCGAATTTGAAAATCGTGGCGCTGGCCGATGTTCTCAAGGACCACATGGATACTTGCCGCGCCAACCTGGCCAAGGATGCCCAACAACAGGTCGCCGACGACCATTGTTTCCTCGGCTTCGACGCTTATAAGAAGCTGCTTGAAACCGATGTGGATGTAGTGCTGATGGCCACTCCCCCTCATTTCCGTCCCATCCATTTCGACGCGGCCGTGGAAGCCAAAAAACACTGCTTCATTGAAAAGCCCGTGGCCGTGGATGCCCCGGGCGTGCGCTCGGTGCTGGCCACCGGACAGAAAGCTGCGGCTTACAATCTGTGCGTGGTCACGGGCACCCAGCGCCGGCATGATCGCGCCTATCGGGAGACCTACAATCGCGTTTCCCATGGCGCTATTGGCAAGATCGTGGGCGCCAGTTGCCGCTGGAACCAGAGCGCCTTATGGTACACGCCGAACAAGAAAGATTGGTCGGATATGGAAGCCATGATTCGGAACTGGGTAAACTGGGCCTGGCTTTCAGGCGACCACATCGTTGAACAGCACGTCCACAATCTCGACACCGTGCTTTGGTTCACGGGCATGAACCCGGCCAAAGCCGTCGGGGTTGGCGGGCGCGCCCGGCGCGTGACCGGTGATCAGTTCGATTTCTTCGCCGTGCAGTTTACGTACGCAGACGGGACACGCTTGGAAAGCATGTGCCGGCAAATCGACGGATGCGCAAACGACGTCTCCGAGTACGTGGTGGGGACCGAGGGTTACACAAATTGCAAAAACACTATATTCGATCCGACGGGGAAAGTGGTCTGGATTTACCAGGAGGCCGGGGCGGACCCAGGCAAGTCAAAGTTCGCTGCTTTCGATCAGGAACACGTGGATTTCGTGACCGCCATCCGCAAAAACCAGCCCATTAACGAAGCGGAACACGTCGCTCATGCCACTCTCACCGCGATTATGGGGAGGACAGCAGCGTACACAGGCCAGGAAGTAACCTGGGACGCGATCATGGACTCCAAGGACCACCTCGGGCCTACCGAATACGCCATGGGTCCGGTACCGATAAAGGCCGTAGTGCCGGTGCCCGGGAACGGCGAACAGATGGCAAAGCACATACGGGGCTAAACGTTGCTCCGGTCAATGACTAGCTCCGGCTCCGCCGCCAGGATCGGCGTGGACTAACCCGGAGAGCCGATGGCAAGCCCTGCCCTTAAAACCTGTAGGGGAGGGCTTGCCGTCCACAGGCTGGCTTGAACTCGGCCTGTCTAGCCCGTCCTCACCCCGTTACGGTGCCACCTTCAGGATGCCCCGGAGAACTATATCCGCCGATGACTTTCCTGCCATGATCTCAAAATCGCCCGGTACCACCCGCCAATGCATGTCGATATCGAGCAACTGGAGATCTTCGGGGGTAAGCCTCATGCTTACGGTCTTCGTTTCACCAGGCCCGAGCGCCACCCGTTCAAATCCCCGCAGTTGCTTAACCGGGGTTGAAACGGGAGCGTATTGTTCGTGAATGTAGAGCTGCACTGTTTCCACGCCCGCGCGGTCTCCGGTGTTTTTCACATCCAAGGTCACGCGTGCCTCCCCGCCCGTATGAATCCCTGATGGCTCAATGCGCAAATTGCTATACTCAAAATGGGTATAGCTCAGTCCATAACCAAAGGGGTAGAGAGGCGTCGCGGGCATATCCACGTAACCCCTGGGCCGAGTCCAGGAATTTTCCATCCAATAGGCCTTGGAAGGCTTGTAGTTGTAATAGGCCGGCAATTGCCCGGAGTGGCGAGGCACCGAGATGGCCAACCTTCCGCTGGGATTGTAATTGCCAAAGAGCACGTCGGCCACCGCTTCCCCGCCCCGCTCGCCGGGTTCCCAGGCCTCCACCAGGGCTGGCACGTGTTCGGCTGTCCAGCGTGTGGAAAGCGGTCGGCCATTGACGAGCACCACGACGGTGGGCGTTCCGGTGGCGAAGACCGCCTGGATCAGATCCTCCTGCACGCCTGACAAATCCAGGCTCGCCACATCGTGCCCTTCCCCGTCGGTGGCCTCGCCATGAAGGGCGGCCGTGTTCGTCTCATGCTGCCTCTCACCCACCACCACAATGGCCACCTCCGCCTCTTTCGCGGCCCGCACCGCTTCGCCAAACCCGCTCTTATCCGTGCCGGTTATTTCGCAGCCGCGCGCTTGGCTGACTTTGGTTTGAGGCGACACTGCGGCCTTCATTCCCTCGATTATGGTCGTGACGTGCTGGAGAACTTTGTGCGGCGAATAATCGCCCAGTTGGTTCATCACATCGTCCGCGTTGGGGCCAATCACCGCTACCGATTTCAAATCCTTCTTTAGCGGCAAAAGGTTGTTGTCGTTCTTCAATAACACAATTCCCTCGCGCCCGGCGCGTAGCGCCAAGTCCTGATTCGCCTGCGAGTGCACCACGCGAACCGCCCGCTCCACATCGACGTAGGGATTCTCGAACAGGCCCATGCGGAACTTCGGCTCCAGAACTCTACGCAGCGCGCGATCCACCAGCGCCATGGGGATTCGACCCTCTTCCACGCTCTCGACTAATGGGCCCATGTAGGCGGGCTCGTAGGTGATGTCCAAATCGACTCCGGCCCGCAAAGCCAGCAGTGCGGCTTCTTTTTGAGTGGGAACGATGTGCTCGTACATCAGTGTGGAGAAACCGCCGCCTTCACTCTCGACCACACCCCTGAAACCAATTTCACCGCGCAAGACATCGTTCATCCACTTCACCGAGGCGTGCGCCGGTACGTCCTCGATTTCCGGGTAGCCCGCCATCACACCCAAACCCCCGGCTTTACTGATGGCTCCCACCCAGGGCGGCAAGAAGTTCTCACGCAAGGAACGCTCCGAGACCTCGATAGCTCCACGCTCGAGGCCACTCGCCGGTTCGCTTTGCGTGGGAAAATCCGTCAGCACCGCGACGACCTTGTCCGGGGCGGAGATGTCAAAGCCCTGCGTCGCTCGCACGATGGCCTCGCCGACACGCATGTAAAGATAAGGGTCTTCTGTGTAGGCTTCCTCGTTGCGCCCCATGCGTGGATCGCGATCCACTTCCATCACCAGTGTGGAAAGCATGTGGATTCCCACCGCTCGCGCCTCCGCCGCGGCCGCCGCATAGATCGCCTTAACCAGATCCATGTCGAAGGAACTGCCCACCGCCAGGCCCTCAGGGAAAACCGTGGCGCCCGGAAACATGGCGCCGTGCGTCCCTTCTTCGTCTTCCATGAGGGGTATTTTCAAGCGCGTCTGGGTGAGCGCGATTTTTTGCAGTTCGTTGAAGTACTCTGCTTGCTGGCGCGCCCCCTCGTGCAGAATCTCATTGGCCAGGGTGAAGAAGCCGCAGGCCGGCCCGATTTCCCGGGTGTAGGTTCCAGCCGCGAATCTCTTGCATGCTTCCGTCTTCGAGGGAATGTCCTTTCCCAATTGCTCAACATAAACACAAGGCAAGTTGAGCTGCCCTACTTTTTCCTTGAGTGTCATCCGGCTGATTAGGTCGTCGATACGCTCCTCGATCGGCCGCTTCGGATCGAGGTAGATCGGCGCTTGGCCGCCCGCTTGCCCGTGAATCTCCGCGATGAACCCCAGCCCAAGGCCGGCTGCGGCTACCACGCTCCAAAAAGTTTTTCTCCTCGCCATCTTCACCTCCGGCAGTGCTGGAATTTGGCTCGGATTCTAAGACCTGTTGCCTGCTTGAGTCAACGGACAGCCCAATTTGGTGCTGGCAGCCACTGGGGATTTCTCGGGGAGCCGAGGTCACCCCCGAAAGCGGGAATCCACTGGAAAAACCACCGGTAATCCACGGACTGGGTTCCCACTTTCGCGGGAACGACCGACGTTTTGAAACAGATGCCAGCCAAGATGACCACTTCACTCGTTTCCCCGTTTGAGTAGTTGGCAACAGCAATGAATCTGTGGTTAACTAAGCAACTTCTGTGCAATCAAAGGAGATCATCATGGAGCGCGTTTGCTTTTTGGCGAGGGTGAAACCGGAGAGGCTGGCGGAATATAAGCAGCGTCACAGGGCCGTCTGGCCCGAGATGCTGCAAGCCCTGCGGGAAACGGGTTGGCATAATTACTCGCTTTTTCTACGCGAAGATGGCCTGCTGGTGGGGTATTTTGAAACGCCGGACTATCAGAGTGCTTTGGCGGGCATGGCCAAGCGGGAAGTCAATTCCCGCTGGCAGCGCGACATGGCGCCGTTTTTCGAGAACCTGGAAGGCCGACGCCCTGACGAAGGCTTCCTGCGCTTGGAGGAGGTCTTCCACCTGGCGTAGCAGGGGGCGCGGGACGGTCCAACTTGCAATTGCGGTCGCCCAGGGGGGCGACCCGAAGGATAAGGAGCAAAGGATATGGCTGACGTTGATAGCACAAAAGAGACCAAGGAATTCTATTTGGATATTCCCGCCAAGAACCAGGCGTTCTTCCTGAAGGGATCGGGAGCGCTGGACTGGGGAATGCAGAACCGCCTGGCGCGCATTTTCAGCCCCGCGAGCGGGCACACCGTCATGCTGGCCATCGACCACGGATACTTCCAGGGTCCTACCACGGGCCTGGAGCGGGTCGACGTCAACATCCTCCCCTTGCTCCCCTATACGAACGCCCTGATGCTGACGCGTGGCATTCTGCGGGCCATCGTTCCGTCGTCATTCACGTCGGGCGTGGTGCTGAGGGCCAGCGGCGGACCCAGCATCCTTAAAGAGCTCTCGAACGAGCAGCTCGCGGTGGATATTGAAGATGCGGCGCGGCTCAACGTGGCGGCGCTGGCTGTGCAGGTGTATATCGGGGGCGAGTTCGAAACCCAGTCGGTCAACAACATGACCCGGCTGGTGGACGCCGGCTTGCACTACGGGATTCCCATCCTGGGCGTTACGGCAGTGGGCAAAGCCATGGTGCGTGACGCCAAATACTTCCGCCTGGCGTGCCGGATTTGCGCCGAATTAGGCGCGCAGTTCGTCAAGACTTACTATGTAGCCGACGGTTTCGACACGGTGACTGCCTCCTGCCCGGTACCTATCGTCATGGCGGGTGGCAAGAAGTTGCCTGAGCTCGAAGCGTTGACGATGGCCTATCGCGCTGTCAGCGAAGGAGCAGCGGGCGTGGATATGGGCCGCAACATCTTCCAAGCCGACTCGCCCAGCGCCATGATCCAGGCAGTGGGAAAAGTGGTCCACGAACTGATGAAACCCGCTCAGGCCCTCGATCTGTACGAAACCTTGAAGCACGAGAAGGGGGAGGTTTTTGCGAAATAGGATGGCGGACCTTCAACAAGCGCAGAGCGCCTTCGCGCCGGGGCCGCGCGATATTGAGGCCGGTTGACCCACAGAGAATGCGCCGGCAATGCAAACACCGGAAGAATCTGGAGAGTGTATGGCCGTTGCAACTGCTTTCGACCTTTTACGCGAATCTTCCCCCGTCGTGAGTGTCGGCATTCTGACAGCTGACCTGCTTTCGCTCGGCTCAGAGTTAGCTCTCCTTGAACGCAGCGGCGTCAATGTCGTCCATGTGGATGTCATGGACGGCTGCTTTTGCCCCATGATGACCGTGGGCCCGCCTTTCATCAAGGCCCTCAAGACTCCCCTGCTGAAAGACGTCCACTTGATGATTGACGAGCCGCTGAATAAGGTGGCGGAGTATGCTGCGGCCGGTGCCGACATCATTACAATTCATCCTGAGGCTTGCTCTCATGTTCACCGCGTTCTCCAGCAGATGCGCTTGATGAAAAATGCCAATCACCCAGAGAAGGGCGTGGTGCGCGGCGTGGGATTGGATCCGGGCACGCCGCTCGAGGTCCTCGAGCCTCTGCTCGATGAACTTGAATTCATTCTGGTCCTCGCCGTCAATCCGGGTTGGGGCGGCCAAAAATTCATTCCGTCCACCAAGGGACGGGTCGAGAAAGCGAAGAACATGATCGCCGGCTCCGGCCGCGAAATATTACTGGGCGTCGATGGCGGGATAACGCGCGATAACATCGCCGAGGTGGCCGCACTGGGCGTGGACTTGATCGTCACCGGCAGCGCGGTGTTCGATGGCAAGGCGGCGGAGGCGAATGCCAAATTTATGCTGGAGGCGGTGAAGGAAGGAGCACGTAGCGCGGACCTCCGCTTTTGAGGTCCGCGGCTCTTGCCCTCGAACATGCTTCTCTCAGCACAGGGCCTTGAGCAGAACACAGGAAGCCGACATCGGAATAAGAACCGCGGACCTCAAAAGCGGAGGTCCGCGCTACACGAGCAAAACAATGCAAAACCGTTGGTCAGATGAAGAAGCCAGCCGATTTGTAGCTCAGTACGCTCTGCCCTGGGGCGAGGATTTGGCTCTGCGGACGTATTCCAGCCGCCTCCTCGGCGCGGAGGAGAACTTGGTTCTGCACGGCGGCGGCAACACCTCCGTCAAAGGTTACGCCACAAATGTTTTTGGCGAGCAGGTTCCGGCCCTTTATGTGAAAGTCTCGGGCCACGATCTCGCAGCGGTCGAACCCGAGGGGCATCCGGCGGTGGATCTCGAGTTGCTCAAGCGCCTGCGCGCGCTCGAGGATCTTTCCGACAGCGCGATGGCGGATGAATTCCGCGCTCATCTTTTCAATCCTCACGCTGCCACGCCCTCCATTGAAGCCCTGGCGCATGCTTTCCTGCCTCAGAAGTTCATCGATCACACTCATGCCGATGCCATGCTGGCCCTGACGAACCAGTGCGAAGCGCCGAAGCGCGTGCGCGAGGCGCTGGGCGAGGACGTGATCGTCCTCGACTACGTGAAGCCCGGCTTCAAGCTGGCCAAGGCCGCAGCCGCCGCCTACGAAGCCCAGCCGGGCACCAAGGCCATGGTGTGGATGCGGCATGGGCTTGTCACCTGGGGAAGGACCGCGCGCGAGTCCTACGAGGCCACCATCGAACTGGTCAACCGCGCCGAGCAGTACTTGGCCCGGCATGCCACTCGCCCGCTGGTGGTGCAGCTATCGACGTCGCCCCCTGTGGCGGAAAAGAGGCTGGTCACGGTCGCTCCCCTGGTCCGTGGCTTGCTCGCCGAACCCAGCGGGGACGCCGATCGGCCCTACCGGCGCGTCATAATACAGCCGCTGACCGATCGCAAGACTCTGGATTTCGTCGACTCCGACCGCGGCAAGCAAATCGCCCTTACTCCGCCTCTCACTTCCGATCATCTGATTCGCACCAAGGCCTTGCCCCTTTGGCTCGACAGCCCGGCCTACGAGGACCCCGCGCGACTGCGCCAGCAACTCGTCACTGCCCTCGAAGAATACACCGCTGCTTACAAAGCCTACATCGACCGGAATTCGGCACACATGCCCGCGGGCCTCGCAACCTTTGACCCGCTGCCCCGCGTGTTGCTGCTGCCGGGCTTGGGAGCAATCTGTTCCGGCGAGAATGCCCACGCTGCCAAAATCGCCCGCGATATCACAGCGCACACGCTTGCGGTCAAAGCCCAGATCGCAGCCATGGGAACGTACGAGGGCCTCTCTGAAAGCCACCTCTTTGAAATGGAGTACCACACCCTCCAGCACGCCAAGCTCGGAAAGCGGGCCGACTCGCCGCTCGCTCGAGAGGTTGCGGTGATCACGGGGGCCGCGGGAGCCATCGGATCGGCGATCGCCGAGGCGCTGCTCGAGAGTGGCTGCCACGTGGCGGTCACCGATCTGCCCGGGCAAGCCCTGGAGAGCTTGGTCGCGGACCTGGAAGAACGATTTGGCGATCGCGCTCTGGGCGTCGCGCTTGACGTGACGGACGCGGCGTCTGTAGCGCAGGGGTTCGAGACCGTTATCAAGACATGGGGCGGCGTGGATTTGGTCATCGTCAATGCCGGGATCGCCCTTGTCTCATCCTTGATGGAGATGCAGCTGGAGGCATTTCAGAAACTGGAGCGGGTGAACACCGAAGGCACACTCCTCACGCTGGCAGAAGCAGGCCGGCACTTCAAATATCAAGGAACCGGCGGTGATATCGTTTTGATATCAACCAAGAACGTCTTTGCTCCCGGCGCCAAGTTCGGGGCTTACAGCGCCAGCAAAGCCGCTGCCCATCAACTGGCCCGCATCGCCAGCCTGGAAATGGCGGAAATCGGAGTGCGCGTCAACATGGTCTCTCCGGATGCCGTGTTCTCACACGGGACGCGCCGCTCGGGCTTGTGGGCGGAAGTTGGACCGGACCGCATGCGCGCGCGCGGCCTGGATGAAAAAGGCCTGGAGGAATACTATCAATCGCGCAACCTCTTAAAGGCCCGTGTCACGGCAGACCACGTCGCTAGGGCTGTGCTCTTCTTCGCGACCCGCCAGACGCCCACCACCGGCGCAACCATTCCCGTCGACGGCGGGTTGCCGGACTCAACGCCACGGTAGGCCAAAAGGCTAAAGTGTAAAGGGTAAAGGTTGAAGGAGTAGCCGTATCCTTTACCCTTTAACCTTTAACCTTTTGCCCATGCTACAATCCATTCGAATGGCAGCCGGCCCAAAGTCCGCTATCCGAGTGATTGGAATCGATCCGGGGTTAAACATCACGGGTTACGGGATTGTGATTTGCCGCGCGCACGAGGCGAAACTCCTGGAAGCCGGCGTGATCCGGATACCGCGCAGCCACGGTGGGAACTTACCGGAGCGGCTTGAGTCGCTATTCGTCGAACTCCAGCAGGTGATCGAGGAGTTCAAGCCTCAGACCATGTGCCTCGAGGAAGTCTATAGCCACGCGACCTATCCCCGCACATCGATCCTGATGGGGCACGCGCGCGGGGTGATTTGTTTGGCGGCGCGGCTGGCAGGCATGCCGGTGCTGAGTTTTTCGGCGAAGCGCGTGAAGCAGTCCATAACAGGCAACGGCAATGCCTCGAAGCTCCAGGTGCAGCGCGCGGTGCAGAATTACTTCTCGCTCCACCGCCTCCCCTACCCGCCGGACGTGGCCGACGCGTTGGCGGTGGCGCTATGCTATGCGAATGGGAGCGCTAGGGCGCTGGCAGTGGGCAGGTAGGCAGCGGGCAGTAGGCAGTCGGCAGTAGGCAGTATGCGGTAAACCAATAACCCTCTCCCTAGGGAGAGGGTGCCTCGCTCCGGCGCTCTCACCCGCCGGAGCGAGACGGGTGAGGGGTCAGTTTCGCGCTGTAAAAGGATGAGAAGCCACTCTGCTGAGAACTGAACGCTGAGGCCTTCGTTCACAAGGAGCAAAAAACCTGATTTCCGAAATCACTGGCGACATTCTCTACGACCGCATCGCGCGACAGTCGCTGCTCGTACGTGTCGGTCCGCTCTGCTACGAGATTTTCGTGCCTTCGGGAATTGCCGCGCGCCTGCGAACGGCGCCGCCCGCCGAGCGCCAGAATCCCCTGACCTTTTACACCATTTATTATATCGACGGTTCCCCGGCCGGCGGCCACTTGACCCCCAAGCTGGTTGGCTTCCTCGATCCTCTCGACCGGGAGTTCTTTGAGACCTTCACCACCGTGCCCGGTGTGGGATTCATGCGGGCGCTGAAGTGCTTGGTGCGGCCGCTGAATGAAATCGCCCTGGCCATCGAGCGCGGCGACACCAGTTTTCTGAAGGAGTTGCCCTTTATCGGCGCCAAGACTGCTGAGCGCATTGTCACCGAATTGCGCGGTAAAATGGCTAAGTTCGCGCTGGCGCACGCCGAAGCTCCACTTTCAGTCGAGCAGGAGTCAAGCTCCGAACTCAAGCAGGAGGCGCTCCAAGTTCTCGAACAGTTGGAATACTCACGCTCGGAAGCCCAGCGGATGGTGGATGAAATTTTCTCCAGGTACAAGAACCTCAAAAGCAGCGAGGATTTCTTGCGCCGACTGTTTGAGCAGTTGCATCCTGGGAACACAAGTTGATAGCACTCCGGAGCCTGGCACCTGAAGCCTGACACCTGGGACCCGTATGCGAGAACGCCTCGTATCGCCGGACCTGATATCGAAAGAAGAGGAAACGTTTAACCGCAGCCTTCGTCCGCCCAGGCTCGAGGAATACGTGGGTCAGAAGAAGGCAGTGGAGAAACTTTCCATCGCCTTGCAGGCCGCGCGGCAGCGCAGCGAGCCGCTGGAGCATGCCCTGTTTTACGGGCCGCCCGGGCTGGGCAAAACCACGCTTGCTTACATCATCGCCAACCATACAGGCGCGAAGATCACGGCGACCTCCGGTCCGGCCCTCGAGCGCACCGGCGACCTCATGGGTATTCTCACCAACCTGGGAGAGGGAGACATTCTGTTTATCGACGAAATCCATCGCCTGCCGGTGAACATCGAAGAATTCCTCTATCCCGCCATGGAAGACTTCAAAGTCGATTTTGTGGTCGACAAGGGAATGTTCGCCAAGACGATCAACATCCCCTTGAAGAAGTTCACCCTCATCGGCGCTACGACGCGCGCGGGAAGCCTCTCCGCGCCTCTGCGCAACCGCTTCGGCCTCTTTTATCACCTGGAGTTTTACACTGTTGAAGAACTCCGCCAGATCATCATGCGCTCCGCGCACATCCTGGAAGCGCAGATCGAGGAATCGGGGGCCACGGAAGTGGCGCGCCGGGCGCGAGGGACCCCGCGCATCGCTAACCGTTTGCTGCGCCGGGTGCGCGACTTTGCCGAGGTCAAGGCCGCGGGCATGATAACTCCCCAAGTGGCATGTGAGGCCCTGAAACTGGAAGGGGTGGACGACGAGGGACTGGACGATCTCGACCGGAACTTTCTCTCCACCATCATTCGCGTTTACAATGGCGGCCCCGTGGGGGTCGAAGCACTTTCTGCCACGCTCAACGAAGAAGTAGATACCCTGGTGGATATGGTGGAGCCTTACCTGCTTCAACAGGGTTTTATCAGCCGCACCAAAGCGGGCCGCAAAGCCAATGAGCCGGCTTATAAGCACCTGAAGCTGAAACCACCGGCTCCAATTCCGCCATCGCTGTTCGAATAAGAGCTGAAGATGGGAGTCAGAAGCCAAAAGTCAGGAGTCAGAAGCAGAGGATGGTGGGCGCTCCCCACTGCCACTCGACCTTCTTCGTTCTTGCTTCTTACTTCTTGATTCTGACTTCTGACACCTGACTCCTGTCTTCTAATTCCCGAGTCTGACAATGGAACAACTCCAAACCATCCGGCCGACAGCGAAGGGTCCATCGCCGGCCAAGGGGGTGTTTCTCTCCCTGGGCTCGAACCTTGGCGACCGGGTGGCCTACATTCGCAAGGCGCTCGCGCAGCTTCCCCCAGTGGGCGTTGAAATCAAGCGGGTCTCATCGTTTTACAGAACCGAGCCAGTGGATTTCCGGCCCCAAGCATGGTTCGTGAACTGCGTAGCCGAAGCGGAGACGCGCCTTATGCCCATGCAACTTCTCAAGGCAGTGAAGCTCGTGGAGCGCACCCTGGGACGTCGTCCTGCCGCAGCCAATCGGCCCCGGCCCATCGATATCGATATCCTGCTTTACGAAAGTGTGGTGGTGCGCTCGGCGGCGTTGAGCATTCCCCACCCGCGCATGGCGGAGCGACGGTTCGTTTTGCTTCCGCTTCGTGAGCTTGCTGGGAACCTCCGACATCCCGTGAGCAAGCGGACGATCTATGAAATGCTGGCCAATGCGGGTGACACAAGCCAGGTGGTGCGACTGAGCACCTAGCGCGTCCTGGCCGCTGCGAACCTGCGATTTGATCTATATATGAACGGGCCTGTTTCTCGCAAAAGCGCAATTTACGAACGGCCGCACTTCATCGCGGTCGAAGGTCCGATTCGTGTGGGGAAGACCACATTGGCGAATTATCTCGGCGAGCGCCTCAGGGCGATCCAAGTTTACGACGCCGAGCAGAATCCCTTCCTGGAGGGGTTTTATAAGGACAAGCCCGGCGCCGGCTTTCAGGCCCAGTTCTACTTCCTTATGAAGCGGTACAAGCAGCTTCGCGAGCTGGACTTGGCCGCCAACGCCAACCGCGTAGTGGTGAGCGACTACATCTTCGAGACCGATAAAATCTTCGCCTACCTCAACCTGAGCGACATCGAACTCCAACTCTATAACCAGTACTATGAAATGTTGGCCGAGCAGGTCCCCATTCCGGATTTGGTGATATACCTACAGGCCAAGCCGGAGACGCTGAAAAAGCGCATTGCGAAGAAGAATGCGCCGTTCGAGGATCGGATCTCCAACGAGTACCTCGAAGCGGTGGTCAACGCTTACGAGCACTTCTTCTTTCATTACAGGTCCAGTGACCTGCTGGTGATTGACACGTCGGAGATCGACTTTGTCGAGCGGAGCGAGCATTTGCAGGAACTACTGAAACGGCTGAGCCAGCCGGTCAAGGGCACGCAGTATTTTCTGCCGCTCGGTGCCG
>Ga0187770_10001270_pt1 | contig 13281 bp, 12 predicted proteins | sample 0116_SJ02_MP02_2_FD_133154 | JGI IMG/M metagenome (GOLD analysis project Ga0187770, IMG submission 133154) | Tropical peat soil microbial communities from peatlands in Department of Meta, Colombia - 0116_SJ02_MP02_20_MG | ecosystem: Environmental > Terrestrial > Soil > Wetlands > Peat | place...
GCATGCGCCCAGCTCTAGCAGCGCAGATCCGCACCGTCCTCCAGGCCGTACCAGACCGCGCGCGGATGGCGGCTCGCGACGGCGCGCGCGCCCGGGTCCGCGGCGTTTGCCACGACGAAGCCGCCTTGCCCGACCTGTGCCGTTCCGGCGCGAAACGCGGCCACGATGGCATCGAGGTCGGGGTAGATGTCGCTGTGATCGAACTCCACGTTGCCGACCACGAAGATCCACGGGTGGTAGTGGAGGAACTTGGGCCTCTTGTCGAAGAACGCGGTGTTGTACTCGTCGCCCTCGACGACGGTGAACCCGCCGCCACCGAGTCGCCACGGCCTGCCGCCGATCGGGACCCCGCCAATGAGCGCAGTGGGATCCAGCCCACCTGCGGTGAACATATGAGCCGTGAGCGCCGTGGTGGTGGTCTTGCCGTGCGTGCCGGCGATCACCACGCTCCGCGCGGGCCGGCAGAAGCGCTCGCCGAATGCCACCGCCTGGGACACGTACGGCAGCCCCCGCGCGAGCACCGCCTCGATCTCGACGTTGGTGCGGGGGAGCGCATTGCCGATGATGACCTGATCCAGGTCAGCGGGGATGGCGCCGGGATCGTAGCCGAGGCGGACCGGAATGCCGAGCTGGGCCAGCAACTCCGAGGTGGGCGGGTACAGCGCGCTGTCCACCCCTGAGACACGGTCGCCTGCCTCGTGGAGGAGACCGGCGAGCGCTGCGGTGGCCGTGCCGCCGATGGGAAGGAGGTAGTAGTGGCAGGGTTCCTGCATACGATCTAGCGCACGCCGGCGCGGAGGTGTACTCTACCACCCTCCGGCGGAGCCGGAACCGAAAGGTAGACCAAGGAGGGATAGATGAGCCGTACGATCCTGTGCTCGATTGCTGCGCTCTCGCTCGCCGCGGTGGCGGTCGCGCAACAGCCAACGCCCGCCGCCATCCAGGCGATGCCCGCCAAGACCGCGGCCGCAAAGGCCGCCGAAGGTCCCAAGCCGGTGATCGACATCGCCAAGAAGATCCTGGACTTCGGCGTCGTGTCCAAGGGTGACAAGATCAGGGCCACGTTCGAGGTCCACAACGCCGGCAACGCCCCGCTCGAGATCACCCAGGTGCGGCCCACCTGCGGGTGCACGGTGGCGAACTTCGACAAGACCGTCGCCCCCGGCGGGAGCGGCAAGATCAACGCCGAGGTGGACACGACCGGGTTCACGGGGCCGATCTCCAAGGCGATCGTGGCCTTCTCCAACGATCCCGCGACGCCCCAGGTCAACCTCGTGATCAAGGCCGAGGTGAAGGCGTTCATCGAGGTGCTGCCGCGTCCGCTCGTGCTCTTCCGTTCGGTGATCCAGGGCGAGGCGTCGACGGAGAAGCTGACCTTGGTGTCGGCGGACGGGTCGGACTTCAAGGTGACCGGGGTCAACGCGGCCGGCGCTCCGTACCAGGTTGCGTACCGGGAACTGGCGGACAAGGACCGCATTCCCGACCGCAAGGGCTCGCAGTGGGAACTGACCGTCACGATCCCAGCCACGGCGCCGGAAGGGATGCTCAACAACAAGATCGTGGTCAAGACCGACGCCCCCAAGGCGCCCGAGGTCACGATCAACGTCAGCGGCGCGGTGCGGCCGGTCGTGCAGGTCATCCCGGCCGAGGTCAACTTCGGCACCGTCCCGGGCGATGCGCTCGTCGGCCACAACGTGCTACTGATCAACAACCGGCAGGGTGCCGAGCTGCAGCTCACCGACATCAAGGTGGACGACCCCAACTTCACGACCGAGCTCACACCTCTGACCGCGGGGCAGCGCTACCAGTTGGCGGTCAGCCTCAAGGCGGGCGCGCCGAAGGGCACCCAGAAGGGTGTGGTCAAGATCGCCACCAACGATCCGCTGCGCAAGGAAATCGACATCCCGATCCAGGCGGAGGTGCAGCCCGCGCAGAAGTGACGCGCGCTCCTCCGAGGTGCGATGGCGCGGCCCGGCCTCGACCGGGCCGCTTGCTTTTCCACCCCGACGGTCCTAGCGTGTAACGCGAACTGCATCCGGGGTGGTGTCGAGGGAAGCCGGTGTGAGTCCGGCGCGGCCCCCGCCACTGTGACCGGGGACGGGCCGCCCGTTGGTGCCACTGGGCGTGCGGGTCCTTGAGGGGGCCCGGCGCCTGGGAAGGTGGGCGGATCCGGATGATCCGGGAGCCAGGAGACCTGCCACTCCGCGTAGGAACGGGAGGGTTCCATGGCTATTTCGTCCTGGCACTTCTTGGTCGGTTTCTCCCTTCTCACAACCGCTGCCGCCGCCCAGCAACCGGCGGTCTTTCAGGACGAGGTGGTGGTCACCGCGACCGGCACCGCCGAGTCCCCGGACCAGGTCGCCGCCGCCGCCACGGTCATCCCGGCGTCCCAGTTGCAGGCGATGGGAGTCGCCTCCCTCGCCGACGCCCTGCGGTGGGTCCCCGGCACGACGGTCCTTACCTCCGGACTGGACAACGGCGTGACGTCGTTGTTCATCCGCGGGACCGCCTCCACCCAGACGCTGGTGATGTGGGACGGCGTCAAGCTCAACTCGCCGTTTTTCGGAGGGTACGACTGGAGCCTCCCGCTTGCGGTCGGCCTCGACCGCGTCGAGGTCGTGCGCGGCCCCTTCTCCGCGCTGTACGGCGGCGACGCGATCGGCGGCGTGGTGCAGATGTTCCCGGCAGCCGCAGGCGCCGACCACGCGTCCGCGCTCATCGAAGGGGGCGGCAGCGACTGGCGCCGGGCCGAGGTCGAGGGAGCAGCGACGTCCGGCCCCTGGGGGTTCGTCGTCGCAGGTGGGGGCCGGGACGGGAGCGGGCCGCTCGTGAACGACGACTTCAGATCGGGCGCCGGTCTCGCGAGCGTCACGCTGTCCCTGGACGACGGGAGTCGGATCGGGTTTCTCGTACACCGCACGACCGAGTTCACCGGAATCCCGTTCTCCGGCGCGCTCCTGACACCCCATCGGTCCACAGACGCCGACGAGACGATCGTTGCCGTGCCGTTTCACTGGCGGCTCAACCCGAGCGGGGAGTTGGAGGTGACGATCTCCAGGGTCGAGCGGGGGCTGAGGTATTCCGACCCCGACGACCTCTCCGGTTTCGTGCGCGAGAGCACCACCGCCAACACCGACGAGGCGCGGGCGGTGCTCTATGAGCGCTGGGGGGCGCACAGCTTCGTCATCGGCGGCGAATGGCAGGGCGACCGGGTGACCGACGTGTCCAGCTACGGAATCAACCTCGACAGAGCCGGGCGGACGACGCGGTCCTTCTTCCTGCAGGACAACTGGTCGCTCCCCGACCGGTTCGCGGTGCTGGCCGGCGTTCGCTGGGATGAATCGTCGCCCTGGGGAAGCGAGCTCTCGCCGCGCGCCACGGTGAGCTGGAACGGGCAGTCGCTCCGCGCCTGGGTGTCCGCCGGCCGGGCGTTTCGTGCGCCCTCGCTCGGGGAGCTCTACTACCCCGACTCGGGCAACCCCAATCTCTCGCCCGAACACTCCCAGTCGCTGGAGGCCGGCCTCGTCGTGCCGCTTGCGAGCGGGCGCTCGGTGCTGCAGTTGGTCGGGTTCTCCAACCGGCAGCGGAACCTCATCGACTTCGACTACGCGACCTACACCTACTTCAACATCGACCGCGCCCGCGAGAACGGCGTTGAGACCTCCTGGGTCGCGATGGTCGGCGGTCAAGGGCGGCTGACCACCGCGGTCACGTGGCTCCGGGCTCGCGATGGGAACGACGAGCCTCTGCTGCGGCGCCCGGAGTGGTCAGGCTCGCTCACCGTCGAGGGACCCGTCATCGCGGGTGTCGATGGCGCTGCCTCGCTCGTATGGGTGGGCAGCCGGACCGATATCGATCCCGTTACCTTCGCGACGGTGCCGCAGAGGGGATTTGTGACGGCCAACGCGACTGCCACGGCGCCGATCGGGCGCGGGTTCTCCGCACGGCTGCGGATCGAGAACGTGGCCAACCACGCGTATGAGGAGGTGCGCGGATACCCGGCGCCGGGACGGCGGCTTGTGTTGGGATTAGAGGCAGCGCTAAAGTAGTTTTCCGGAAGGCAGAACAAAGGAGGTCGTCATGCGCATCCGGTTGTTCGCGGTAGTGGTCAGTGTCTTTGTCGCGGCGGTGGTCTGCGCCGACACGCTCACGATTTCGCAGGTCCTCACTGCGTTTCGGGCAGGCGCGCCCGCAGAGAACATCATCAAGTTGATCAATCAGGCCGAGGCCGTCGCACCGGTCTCGGCGGCCGATGTCGCCACGCTGCGGGCCGCCGGAGTGCCGGAATCGGTCATCTCGGCGATGATGGCGCGGGCGCCTCTGCCCGCGACGACGCCTGGCGCCGCCAAGCCGGACGACCCGCGGCTTGTGGACGTGGTGCGCCTCGTCAAGGCGGGACTCTCGGAGTCGCTCGTGGCCGAGCAGGTCAAACACTCGACCGAGCGATACCAGATGACGGTCAACGACCTCGTCTACCTCAAGGAGAACCAGGTGCCCGAGGCGATCATCGCAGCGCTGCTGGCGAGCACGGCGCCCCCCACCCCGACGCCGACGCCCAACACCCCGCCGACGCCGACGCCGATCCAGGACCTCCAGTTCAAACCGATGCAGCTCATCGCCGGCGCGTTGCGCAAGAACTCCCAGGGGATGGTGGCCGTGAAGGCGGAGCGGGTGGAGTGGTACGATGACCAGCACCCGGACCGCAACCTCTCGCTTCTCGCCACCGGGCTGCAGACCGTGTGGCTCACCTGCAAGCCTCGTCCGCAGGGGAACTACTGCTTCGAGGTGGGGATCCAGGTGTACAAGGGCGACAGCTACCGCTTCCGCGATGCCAACTGGCAGACCGGCAGCAACGAGAACGTGCTGGCACTCTACAACGCGCTCAAGGCCCGCTTCCCCCAAGTCGTGTACCAAGAGAAAGTGGCGGACTGAACCCGACGCCTCCCCTCGGCATCGTCGGTGCTCCTCGCGTTGCGGCGCACGACCCGCTCGATTGACCGGACGAGGCGCGTTTGGTAGCGTGCGCTCCTGAACCTGGGGGCCTCGTGCCCCCTTTTGCCGCAGCCTTGGGGGAGGGTCAGCGTGCTCGCGCCGCCAAACTTCTCGTTGCTCCTGGTCATGGCCTGCTTCTGGCTGGTGTTCCTGCTCGTGGCGACCCAGCTCGTCGGTCCGCTGGGAAGGCTGCTCGATGAGCGGGCGCGCCGCGACCGGGAGGCCAAGGATGCGCTCGAGAGCGCCCGGGCCGCGCTCACCCAGGCGGTCGAGCGCTGCGAGCGGGACCTCGCGGCGGCAGCATCCGAGGCGCAGCGCGAGCGGGCCGCCCTGCGTGGGGAGGGCGAAACCGCACGCCGGGCGCGGATTGAACAGGCAAGAACCCAGGCCCAGGACCGCCTCGCCCGGCTCGACGCCGAGCTGCACGAGGCGGCCGCGCAGGGACGCGAGGCCCTTCGCGCGCGCACCAGCGAGCTGGCGCGCCGGCTGGCCTCCCATCTGGTGGGGCGGAGCCTGGCATGAGAGCGGCGCGCCGTTTGCGGGGCCGCGTTCGTCATCGCGCGGGTATCGGTCTGATCGCGGCTGCGGTTATCGTGGCGGCCGTACCCGCGTGGGCCGAAGAGGCGGGTGAGAAGTTTCTCGGCCTACCGACGCTCGTGTGGAAGATCGCCAACTTCGTGGTGTTCTTCGGCCTCCTCGCCTACTTCCTCGCCCGGCCGTTGCAGGCGTTCTTCCGCACCCGCAAGCAGGCGATCGCTGCCCAGGCAGAAGAGGCCGCCCGCGCGCGCGAGCAGGCGGTCGAGCTTCAGGCCACCATGGAGCGCCGCCTCGCAGCGCTCGCTGATGAGATCGCGGCGTTGAAGGAGCGCCTCTATCACGAGGGGGAGCGCGAGCGCGACGCCCTCGAGCGCCTGGGCGAGGCGGAAGCGGGCCGCCTGGTCGCGCAGGTTGAGCAGGAGGCGGACCGCCGCGTCGCCCAAGCGCGGCGCGAACTCGCGCGAGAGGCGGCCAACGTCGCAAGCGACCTCGCACTCGAGTTGCTCCGCCGCGAGTTGACCGAGGAGGATCGGCGGCGCATCTTCGCCGCCGCACTCGAGCGCCTGGAACCGCGGAGCGGAGACGCCCAGTCATGAGCCGACGGATCGCGAGACCGTATGCGGCGGCGCTGTTCGCGGTACTGGAGGGAGAGGGCGTCGCCGCGCTGCGTGCGGTCGAGGGCCAGCTCGCCGCGGTCGCCGAGCTGTTCCGCCGCGAGCCGCGCCTGCTACGAGTGTTCGAGGTCCCCTCGGTTTCGCTCGCCGCCAAGCGCGAGCTGCTCGCCAAGATCGGTGCCGCGCTTGACCTCCGCGTCCAGACCCGCCGCATGCTGGCCGCCCTGGCGCAGCACCTCAGGCTGCGCTACACGCCCGAGGTCGTGAGCGCGTTTCGCGATCTCGTGGACCGCAAGGAAGGGATGGTGCGGGGGAGGCTCGAGCTGCCGACCGAACCCGCGCCAGAGCAGGTGGCGACCCTCGCGAGCGCGCTGACTCGCGTGGTCGGAGCGCGCGTCGAGCTCGAACCGGTGGTGCGGCGCGAGCTGCTCGCGGGCTTCATCGCGAGGGTGGGCAGCCGCGTGTTCGATGGATCGGTGCGCTCGCAGTTGCGCCGCTTTGCCGCCGCCGCGGCCCAGGAGTGAGGAGACGACATGCAGATCAAGGTTGACGAGATCACCGACATCCTGAGGCGCCAGATCGAGGGTCTCGACACCGCGGTCGAGATGGCCGAGGTCGGCACGGTGGTGTCGGTGGGCGACGGGATCGCGCGCGTGTTCGGCCTCGACCGCGTGATGGCGGGCGAGATGGTTGCGTTCCCGCACGACGTCTTCGGGCTCGCCCTCAACCTCGAGGAGGATGGCGTTGGCTGCGTGCTCATGGGCGAGTCGCAGGTGATCCGCGAGGGCGACGAGGTGCGCCGCACCGGCCGCATCCTCCAGGTGCCGGTCGGACCGGCGCTCGTCGGCCGGGTGGTCGACTCGCTCGGGGTGCCGGTGGACGGCAAGGGGCCGGTCGCGGCCGCGGACCACTACCCGATCGAGCGCATCGCTCCCGGCGTGGTGCAACGCCAGAAGGTCATGGAACCGATGCAGACCGGGATCAAGGCGATCGACTCCATGATCCCGATCGGGCGCGGACAGCGCGAGCTGATCATCGGCGACCGTCAGACCGGTAAGACCGCGATCATCACCGACGCGATCATCAACCAGAAGGGCAAGGGCACGGTCTGCATCTACGTCGCGATCGGCCAGAAGCGCTCGACCGTCGCCCAGGTGGTCAAGGTTCTCGAGGACGCCGGCGCGATGGACCACACCGTCGTGGTCGCCGCTACCGCCTCCGACGCTGCGCCGCTGCAGTACCTCGCGCCCTACGCCGGCTGCGCAATCGGCGAGTACTTCCTCTACAACGGCGGCCATGCGGTCGTGTTCTACGACGACCTCTCCAAGCACGCGGCGGCGTACCGCGAGATCTCGCTCCTGCTGCGCCGTCCGCCCGGCCGCGAGGCGTACCCAGGCGACGTCTTCTACCTGCACTCGCGCCTGCTCGAGCGGGCGGCCAAGCTGCGCGACGACCTCGGGGGCGGGTCGTTGACCGCGATCCCGGTGATCGAGACCCAGGCCGGCGACGTCTCCGCCTACATCCCCACCAACGTCATCTCGATCACCGACGGGCAGATCTTCCTCGAGTCCGACCTCTTCTTCTCCGGCGTGCGCCCGGCGGTCAACGTCGGGATCTCGGTGTCGCGCGTGGGCGGCAACGCCCAGATCAAGGCGATGAAAAAGGTCGCCGGCACGCTGCGCCTCGACCTCGCGCAGTACCGCGAGCTCGCCGCGTTCGCCCAGTTCGGCTCCGACCTCGACAAGGCGACGCAGCGCCAGCTCGCCCGCGGCGAGCGCCTCGTCGAGATCCTGAAGCAGGGGCAGTACGCGCCGATGCCGGTCGAGCTGCAGGTGGCGTCGGTGTTCGCCGGCACGCGCGGCTTCCTCGACGGGCTGCGGATCGAGGCGGTGCGACCGTTCGAGAGCTACCTCCACGAGTTCCTCGCCACGCATCACCAGGGAGCGCTCGACGCGATCGTCGCCACCGGCAAGCTCGAGGGAGCGACCGAGCAGGAGCTCCAGGCGGGCTGCAAGGCCGCCCTCGAGGGGTATCTCCGCGAGCACCCGGAGGAGAAGGTTGGCTAGCAAGCAGGACCTGCGGCGGCGGATCCGCTCGGTCAAGTCGACCCAGCAGATCACGAAGGCGATGAAGATGGTCGCCGCCGCCAAGCTGCGTCGCGCCCAGCAGCGCGTCATCGAGGCGCGGCCATACGCGGCCGCGCTCGAGGGGGTGCTGCGCTCGCTCGCCGTGCGGGCGCCCTCGCATCACCACGCGCTGCTGCGGCAACGTCCGGAACGGCGCGTCACACTCGTCGTGGTCACCGGCGACAAGGGGCTGTGCGGCGCCTTCAACACCAACCTGCTGCGGGAGGCAAACGCGCTCGTGGCGGGAGGGCGGTGGGCCGAGGTGGACCTCGTGCTGGTAGGGCGCAAGGGTGTCGACTTCTTCCGCCATCGCGGGCGCAAGCCGGTGGCGGTGTACCCCGAGCTGATGCGCAACGTCACGCCGGCGGCCGCCAACGCACTGGCGGACGACCTGGCGCGGCGCTTCGCCGCCCGCCAGACCGATGCGGTCTACGTGCTGTTCAACCACTTTCGCTCGATCATCCAGCAGCAGGTGACGCTCGAGCGGCTGTTGCCGGTCCCTCGGGAAGAGGATTCCGCCGGCGCGCGCGGCGCCGGCACCATCTTCGAGCCGTCGGCGGGGGCGCTGCTGCACACGATGCTGCCGCGCCACGTACAGTTCCAGGTCTTCCGCATGCTGCTGGACTCGCAGGCGGCCGAGCACGCGTCGCGCATGACCGCGATGGATGCCGCTACCAAGAACGCCGCCGAGATGATCGACTCCCTCACGCTCACCTACAACCGGGTGCGCCAGGCGTCGATCACCAAGGAGCTGATCGAAATCGTCTCCGGCGCCCAGGCGCTGGCCGAGAGGTAGGAGCGGGGCATGGCGAGCAATCCGCAACGGGTCGAGGGGCGAGTCGTCCAGGTGATCGGGCCGGCCGTGGACGTGGAGTTCCCCGAGGGCCACCTGCCGGCGATCTACAACGCGGTGGAGGTGCAGGAGAAGAGCGAGAAGGGCGAGATCGACGTCGTGCTCGAGGTCGCCCAGCACCTCGGCGAGAACCGCGTGCGCTGCGTCGCGATGCAGGCCACCGACGGGATGGTGCGCGGCATGAGGGCGATCGACACCGGCGGACCGATCACGATGCCGGTGGGGCGCGAGACCCTCGGCCGCGTGATCTCCGTGATCGGCAAGCCGGTCGACGAGAAGGGGCCGTGCACGACCAAGGAGCGCTGGCCGATCCACCGCGACTCGCCCTCGTTCGAGGAGCAATCCACCGCCGTTGAGATGTTCGAGACCGGGATCAAGGTCGTGGACCTGCTCGAGCCGTATACCAAGGGCGGCAAGACCGGCCTGTTCGGCGGCGCCGGCGTCGGCAAGACCGTGATCATCATGGAGCTGATCAACAACGTCGCCCTCCAGCACGGCGGCTACTCGGTGTTCTCGGGCGTCGGCGAGCGCACCCGCGAGGGCAACGACCTCTGGCTCGAGATGCAGGAGTCGGGGGTCATCGACCCCTCCGACTGGAGCAAGTCGAAGGCGGCGCTGATCTACGGGCAGATGACCGAGCCGCCCGGCGCGCGCCTGCGCGTTGCGCTCTCCGGCCTCACCGTGGCCGAGTACTTCCGCGACGTCGAGGAGCAGGACGTCCTCCTGTTCATCGACAACATCTTCCGCTTCACCCAAGCGGGGTCCGAGGTCTCGGCGCTGCTCGGGCGCATGCCCTCCGCGGTCGGCTACCAACCGAACCTCGCGACCGAGATGGGCGAGCTGCAGGAGCGCATCACCTCCACCAAGCGCGGCTCGATCACCTCGGTGCAGGCGATCTACGTGCCCGCCGACGACCTCACCGACCCGGCCCCCGCCACCGCGTTCGCGCACCTCGACGCGACCACCGTGCTGTCGCGCCAGATCGTGGACATGGGGATTTACCCGGCGGTGGATCCGCTCGCCTCGACCTCCCGCATCCTCGATCCCAAGATCGTCGGCGCGGACCACTACGCGACGGCCCGCACCGTCCAGAGGATCCTGCAAAAGTACAAGGACCTTCAGGACATCATCGCGATCCTCGGGATCGACGAGCTGTCCGAGGAGGACAAACTCACCGTGGCGCGCGCCCGCAAGGTGCAGAAGTTCCTCTCCCAGCCGTTCCACGTCGCCGAGCAGTTCACCGGCCTGAAGGGTCGCTACGTGCAAATCGGCGAGACGATCCGCGGGTTCCGCATGATCGCGGAGGGCGAGCTCGACCACCTGCCGGAGCAGGCGTTCTACATGGTCGGCACGATCGACGAGGCGGTCGAGAAGGGCGAGAAGCTCAAGGCGGAGGGGGCGTGAGCGAGGCCCGCCTCCACCTCAGGGTGATCACCCCGACGCGGGTCATGGTGGACACCGAGGCGGACGCGGTCACGCTTCCGGGCGCGCTCGGCGCGCTCGGGATCCTGCCCGGCCACGCCCCGCTGGTGGCGGCGTTGCGCATCGGCGAGCTGGCCTACCGGAGCAGCGACGGCGAGCACCACCTCGCCGTCCACATGGGCTTCGCCGAGGTGGCGGCCAACGAGGTGGTGGTCCTCGCCGACCTCGCCGAGCTGCCCGAGGAGATCGACATGGCCGCAGCGCGCGCCGAGAAGGCTGCCGCCGAGGAGGCGATCAAGAGTGCCGTCTCCGAAGAGTTCGACGCACGGCGCGCCCGCCTCGAGAGTTCCCTCACCCGCATTACGGTAGGCCAGCGCCGGTAACGGCAGACGCGCGGCGCACACCGTCGGGGGTCGTCGCCCCGGGCCGCCGTTGCCGCACCCTGGCGTGGTGCGCGTCGCCACGGTACTCTGTCCGAGATGGCGACTCAGCCGATTCCAGGGGTTCGGACCGTGGAGCTGTCGGCTTGGGCCCCGGTGCATCCGAGCGCGGTGGCGTGGGATGGAGGGGCGAGCCCGGCGCCAGCGGCCGGTGCAGGCGCAGTGTCGCGCAGCGCGGCGCTGGCGTCCGCCCTCGCCGCGGCCAACCAGCGTTGGGGCAATCCGGTGGACGACGAGATCCGTCGCTGGCAGGCGGGAGCGAGCGTGGTGGTCACGGGCCAGCAGCCCGGCCTGCTGGGTGGGCCGCTCCTCACCCTGGTCAAGGCGGCAGCGGTGGCGGCGGAGGTCCGCCACCGTCGAGCGGCCGGAGGCGAGGCCGTGGGGTTTCTCTGGGTCGCCACCGGCGATGACGATCTTCCCGAGGTGGGGTGGACGCGCCTTGCGATCGGCGAAGAGCTCGTCGAGCTGCACGAGCCCGGGTGGAAGCGGGGCGACGCGCTCGCAGGGAGCGTGCTGCTCTCCTCCGCTTGCGCCGACTGGCTCGCCGGTCTGCGCCCGCGTCTCGCCTCCAGCCACGCTCAGGCGGCGGCCGACCTCGCGGCGTCCTGCTATCGACCGGGTACGAGCCTCGGCGAGGCGACAGCGCAGTTCCTCGGCCGACTCCTCGCCGGCACCGGCGTCGTGCTCGTGGACGCGCTCGAGCCCGCGATCGCGCGTGCGGCCGCTCCGGCGGCCGAGGCGATTCTCGGGAGCCTGCCGGTAGCCTGGGCCGCGCTCGAGGCCGGGTCGGCGGCGATGCAGGAACGTGGCTGGCCGCTCCCGCTGCGCCTGTCGCGCCAGAAGCTCCCGGTGTTCCGGCGCGCCGGCGAGCGGCGCGAGAGTGTGCCCGCTGGCACGGGTGGGGCCTCCGCTGCGCTCCTTGCGGAACACCGACAGCACCCGGAGCGGTTCTTGCCGAACGTGTGGCTCCGCCCCCTCATGGCCGACGCTGCGCTCGGGACGGCCACGGCGATCCTGGGCGGCGCCGAGCTCGCTTACCACATCGTGGCGGCGCCGCTCTGGGAGCTGGCCGGGGTGGCCCGCCCCGAGTGGCGCCTGCGACCGCACGTCACGGTCGTGACCGCGGCGGAGCGGCGAATCGCGGTGCAGCTCGGCCTGGAGCCCGACCAGGTGCTGCGGTCGCATCCTCCGTCCCATGTCTTGCCCGGGGGGCGAACCCGGCGGAGCCTGGCCTCGGCGCGCGCTGCGATCGCGCGCCGCCTGGCCGACGCCGCGGCGTCCGCACGCGAGGAGCTGCCCGGCCTGAGCGGCGACGTGGACGCGACGGCGCGCAAACTCGACGGCTCGCTCGGATGGCTCGAGCAGCGCCTCGAGCTCGCCGCCGCGCGCGACGCCGAGGTCGAGGTTGGCCGATGGCGGCGGCTGCGCGTCTTTCTCCGTCCGGGCGGCAAGCCCCAGGAGCGTCAGCTTTCCGTCCTCGCCCCCCTCCTGCGCCTTGGCGTGGATTGGTCCCGCCAACTTGCGAGCGTCATCGACCCGACCCATCCCGGCATGCACCTGCTGTGCTGGGACGAGGGCGGCCCGTGGTAGCGCGCTGCGACGCGCTCGCCGTTGCCGCGCACCCCGACGACGTGGAGTTGGGTTGCGGCGGCACGCTCGCGCGCCTCGCCGCGGCGGGGCGGAGCGTTGGCATGCTCGACCTCACCGAGGGCGAGCTCGCGACCCGCGGCGGCGCCGAGGCGCGTCGGACCGAGGCCGACGCCGCTGCCCGCGCGCTCGGCGTCGCCTGGCGCTACTGCCTCGGCCTGCCGGACGGTGGGATATCGGGGGAGCAGGAGAGCCAGCTCGCGGCGCTCGTGGGAGCGCTGCGCTCCGCGACGCCACGGGCGCTGTTTCTGCCCCACGCCGACGATCCGCACCCCGACCACGGCGCCACCCACGTGCTGGTCCGGCGGGCGGTGTTCCTGGCCGCCCTGGCGCGCTGGCGTCCCGACCTCGGCGCGCCGCACCGGCCGCGGCTCCTCCTCGCGTACCCGGGGCCGCGCCAGCTCTGGCGTTCGGCTCTCGTGATCGATGTGACCTCGTGGTATGGGGCGAAGCGGGCGGCGCTCGCCGCCCATGCGAGCCAGTTCGATCCTGCCGGGGGTGTCCCCACCCACCTGGCGAGCGGCCATTTCCTCGCCGCGATCGAAGGCCGCGACCGCGCCTGCGGCAACACCGGCGGTTGCGAGTTCGGCGAGGGGTTCATCGCTCTTGGGCCGCTGCCCGGCGACGAGATCGCGTGGCTGCTCGGCGGC
>Ga0187770_10001271_pt1 | contig 13267 bp, 13 predicted proteins | sample 0116_SJ02_MP02_2_FD_133154 | JGI IMG/M metagenome (GOLD analysis project Ga0187770, IMG submission 133154) | Tropical peat soil microbial communities from peatlands in Department of Meta, Colombia - 0116_SJ02_MP02_20_MG | ecosystem: Environmental > Terrestrial > Soil > Wetlands > Peat | place...
CTGCACCATTTCCTGCGTGCAGCAGGTCGCCATGCTCGACAATTGGCGCCACCCGCAAACTCGACCCGCCTTCAGCCCCGCCGACGCGCTTGTGCAACTGCCTACTTCCTCTGAATGGTAAATAGCGAATTATAAATTGTAAATTATGAATTACGAATTGACGATCCTCAGTACACGTCTCCAACGGGTGACGAATATGAGTGTCAGTAATTCACAATTTATAATTTACAATTTACTATTCATAATTTTCCATTCAATCTGCGCAAGGATTCCACCCAGGGTTCTGGCGTTGTGGTTGGTAAGTTCGAGGTCCAATATCAAGCGGCGTAGCTTTAGGAGTGTGGCGCGCCGGCTCTTCGGCTTCAAATACCCCACTTGGTCCAAGACGCGTGCGGCACGTTCGAACAGGTGCTGGAGAGACTGGGCGCCGGCGAGGTCCGAGGGATGCACGGTGGGGCGCAGCGGACGGGCTGGCACGAGACCGGCACGTGACAATTCGTATGCACAGACGGCCACAGCCTGCCCCAGATTCATAGAGGGACAATCCGCCACGGTGGGAATGCGAACCAGGGCGTGGCAATAACTCATCTGCTCGTTGGAAAGGCCCGTCTTCTCAGAACCGAACAATAGGGCCACAGGCCCCGTTGCTTGGCGCTGCCGGACCCAGGCGGGGAAATCAGGGAGCGGGATAAGATCTCGGTCCAGGTTGCGCCGCGACCCTGCCGTAGTGCCAACAACCAAGGACGCATCTCCCAAGCCCTCCGCCAGACTCTCCGTGGCGCGCGCTGAGGTGATAATCTCCTCAGCCCCCACCGCTGAGCGCGTCTCCTGCCACACCGGGCCATGGGGAGCCACAACCACCATCTCGCGAAAGCCGAAATTAGCCATGGCACGCGCCGCTGCCCCGATATTCAACGGATTCCGCGGCCGCACCAGCAAGAACCGCCAAGCTAGGTCAGGTGATTTCATAACCCGGATTCTACCAGGAGGCAGCAGCGGGTGTCGTATCGTTCTTGCAAACCCTCGACGAAGAATAAACCGTCCACCAAGAGGACACAGTGGAGTCTCCATGGTCTCTATGCTCCCTGTGGTGAATCTTCCTTCCGTGGCCTGACTTAATTCAAAGCAAATGGTCCGTTCCGATTCCGCGGGATTGAGTTACCATTGCCTGTTATGCTTACTGATCCTTTCGACCCTGACTTATTCCGGCGCAATGGCCACAAAGTAATCGACGCACTAGCCGCCTATCTCGAAACCGCCCTTGCGGGTGAATTGCCCGTACTCCCTTTCCGCCCCCCGCTCGAACTCGCGCGGGAATACCAGGGCTCTCTTCCCATAAACCCCGCCGACGACGCGGATGCCGAGGTTTCGCGCTGTCTAGCGCAGATCATCCAGCAGAGTATCCACTTGCCTCATCCCGGCTACATGGGTCATCAGGTCCCCCCTGCTTTGCCGATCGCAGCGCTGGGGGATCTAATATCGAGTGTGCTCAATAACAGCGTGGCTGTCTATGAAATGGCCCAAGGCGGCACGCAGATCGAGCGGCAAGTGATTCGCTGGCTGTGCGCCTCGGTGGGGTGGCCCCAGGATTCCGACGGCGTGCTGACTTCCGGAGGCTCTCTCGGAAACCTGACGGCACTCCTCGCAGCTCGCAATCATGCCACGCAAGGCGCAGCATGGCGGCAGGGACTTCATGCAGGTCCGCCTCTCGCTCTGCTGGTTTCAGACCAGGCGCACTATTCCGTGGTGCGCGCGGCAGGAGTCCTCGGCCTGGGTCAGGAGTCCGTTGTCGCGATTCCCACAGACAATCGCTTCCGCACCAATGTTTCCGAGCTCGCCGCCCTCTACCGGCGAACGGTGCAAGATGGGAAAAAGGTGATGGCCATTGTGGCGAGCGCTGGGACTACTGCCACGGGATCTTTCGACCCCTTGCGGGAGATGGGAGAGTTCTGCCGTGAAAAGGGGCTTTGGTTTCACATCGACGGCGCGCATGGGGCTTCGGCTTTGTATTCGGAGAAGTATCGTTACCTCACCGAAGGAATCGAGCTCGCCTCCTCGCTAGTGTGGGACATGCACAAGATGTTTTTTGCCCCCAGCTTGGCGACGGCTGTCCTATTCCGACACCGTGAAGACAACTACGCTGCCTTCTCTCAGGAGGCGAGCTATCTCTTCGGCCGGCACCCGGAGGCAGCGGACTTTGACCTTGCCCTTCGCACTGTCGAGTGTACAAAGAGAACGATGGGAATCAAGCTATGGCTGGCCCTGCGGGTTCATGGAACAAGGACCATCGGCGAGATGGTTACAAGGACGTTCGACCTGGCGCGGGAATTTGCAGCACTGCTCAAAGCCCAGCCTGATTTTGAACTGGCCACGGAACCGGCAAGCAACATTCTCTGTTTCCGGCACGTGCCCACAGCGCTGAAGACCCTCGAGAACGCCTCGGAAAAACTCGACGCGCACCAACTCCAGGTGAGACAAAAGGTGGTGGTTTCGGGAAAGTACTTCCTAGTGCACACGGTTCTGCGGAATAAGGTCTACTTGCGAACCACACTTATGAATCCTCGCACGACCATCGAGGATCTTACGGGACTCATTCAAGCTATCAGGCGGGTTTGCGATTAACGGCGGGTCAAATGGGAAATCCTGAAGAACAAACCATAAGGCAAAGGGCAAAGGTCAAATGGCAAATTCGGCAGATTCCAAACTAAGCAGACGACATTTCTTGACCACGGGAACGCTCACTGGGGCGGCAGCAGCGTTGCCTTCGCTGAGGGGGCCCGCAGGGGTTGCGGCATCAGTGACTTCGAAAGCCCTTGCACCGTTGAAGCCATTCGAATTCGATGAAACCACAGTGGCTAAGCTCCAACGAGAAATGCGATCCGGGGGGCTTACGGCGCGCTCCATCACAGAAAAATACCTGGCGCGCATCGAGAGCATTGACCAGCATGGACCCCACGTCAACTCTGTCATCGAAGTCAACCCGGAAGCGCTCGCCATGGCCGAGAGACTCGACCGCGAGCGCAAGACGAAGGGGCCGCGCGGGCCACTTCACGGTATTCCCGTTCTCATCAAAGACAACATTGCCACCCGCGACCGGATGATGACCACGGCAGGGTCGCTCGCTTTGGCGGGAGCGAGGCCGCCGAAAGATGCCTTCGTGGTAAAGAAGCTCCGTGAAGCAGGAGCTGTGATCCTCGGGAAGACCAACCTCAGCGAATGGGCCAACATCCGCTCGGCGCACTCGACGAGCGGCTGGAGCGCACGAGGTGGGCTAACGCACAATCCTTACGCGCTCGATCGTAACCCTTGCGGATCCAGCTCCGGGTCAGCCGCCGCCGTTTCGGCGAACTTCTGCGCGCTGGCCCTTGGCACCGAGACTGACGGCTCCATCGTCTGCCCTTCAAGCGTCAACGGGTTGGTGGGGATCAAGCCCACCGTCGGCTTGGTCAGCCGCGCTGGGATCATTCCGATTGCCCACAGCCAGGACACGGCCGGTCCTATGGCTCGAACTGTAACCGATGCTGCGATTCTGTTGGGATCTCTCGCGGGGGTTGACGCCGACGATCCGGCCACCGAGACGAGCCGCGGCAAGGCGTTTGCCGACTATACTAAGTTCCTTGACCCAAACGGGCTGCGCGGTTCCAGAATCGGCGTAGTACGCAAACTCTTCGGTATCAGCGATGCCGTCGACAGCTTAATGAATCAAGCCCTCGAAGAGATGAAACGGCAGGGCGCAGCACTGGTGGATCCGGTTGAGCTTGGAACCTTGGACCAGGTGGGGGACTCCGAGCTCCAGGTGCTCCTCTATGAGCTCAAGGCTGACCTGAACTCCTATCTGGCGGCACTCGGGCCCGGCGCGCCCGTACACACTTTGCAGGACATCATTGAGTTCAACAAGCGCAACCGCAAAAAAGAGATGCCGTACTTCGGCCAGGACCTGTTCGTCAAAGCAGAAGCTAAGGGTCCGCTGACGGAGAAGGAATACCTGGACGCTCTGGAAAAGAACCATCGCCTCACACAAAAGGAGGGAATCGATGCCGCCATGGAGAAGTTTCAATTGGACGCCCTGGTAGCCCCCACCGCGGGACCTGCCTGGTTGACCGACTTAGTGGACGGTGATCACGACACCGGGGGAAGTTCGACTCCAGCGGCGGTGGCAGGATATCCGAACATCAGCGTGCCGGCTGGTTTTGTGTTCGGCCTGCCTGTGGGAATCTCATTTTTTGGTAAAGCATACAGCGAGCCGACCTTGCTCAAGCTTGCTTACGCCTTCGAGCAAGCCACCCGGCATCGCCGCGTTCCGCAGTTTCTCCCCACCGCGGATTTGACCGCGTAGCACAAACCTCTCGTGCGCGTGTTAATGTCCCGTAGCAAAGTTGACATTGACTGCGCCCTTGCTCGTGGTAAGATATTATGAGCTTAGGAAGTGAGGGGAGGACGATCTCTTTTTTTCCCCTCGGTGGTTGGGTCGGAAGGTCCGCAGAATCGTATCAGGGCTCTTAGGGAAGCAAAACAAAGTGCGCCTAGCGGAAGGCGAACGAACCTCCTCCGCGAGGGGCTACGCACCTGATCTATGACCTCACGATGGAGGTCCAGGCGTCGAGTCTGCGGCTGAATGGCCTCACAGGACCCTATGACGATGGTTTACTTTCTGCCCGGAGCTTAGGCGCTTCTCCGTTCAGAATTCGTGACAAGGAGCAGAGAATGCTTGAAGAATTGCAGGAGTCAATCGCGAAGGCTAAAGAATCCCAGAAGCCACGGGAACAGGAGGTCGATGACAAACTTTCGCAAAGGGACCTTGAGAAGGTCTCCGGCTAATCGCCGCCGGCATAGTGCCCGAAGCCGGAATGCCCAGCCAGCCCAGGCTGCTACTGATTTGGTGCTGCGGGGACAGCCGGCGCGTTGGGTTGATCAGTGGGAGTCGCACTTACAATGCGGACTTTCGACTTGAACTGTTTATAGTCGGTGTAGCGAATAATCTCTTTCATGTGTACGGGGCCGTTGGAAAAATACAGGGTATCATCCGCCATGGTGTAGGTCGGAAACCAATACTTCCCGTCGATCTGCTCGCGCCAAGTGGTAAAACGCGGAAAGAGGTTTTCGCCTTTCTTGGTTCTCAACTCGGGCACCGGCTTGCCTTCCGACTTCACGATTTGCAGATCTTGGTCGTCAACCCACACAACACCCTGAAAATACTGGTGCCCTTTCACAATCTCCTTAGGCCGGACGGAAAAAACATATGCCGTAATTTCGTCAACCTTCACATGTCCCAAATACTTGACTTCGTATTCCGGCAGTTCATCCGTGGTGAGCACGAAGGGCTGAGTGTTGCGCATGGAAGTGAGATCTTCCTCAGTAATCATGATCTTCTTCAGGGTATCGGTGGGCGCGTAGGTTACGCGCTCGATCCGCTTACCCGAATCATCGAAGAGAATGTCCCACTCCTGCTCGTAAACACCTTCAACTTCGTTATCCGACCCTAATTCCTCCACCTTGTTGATCTGGTGGTAAGTGTAGTTGTCGCGCGCCAGCTTAAAGAGTTTCTCCTTGGCGGCAAATTCCTGGATGATCCGCTGGACTTGATCTGGGCTAGGGTCCGTAAGGTCTTTGCTGGGCGCGGGCGTGGCAGTCGTGGCCTCAGGCGCGGTGAGTTTTTTCAACGTGTCCGCAACTTTCTGATCCACGTTTGTGGAAGCAGAGTTGGGAGCTGAGGTATTGGCGGATGAGGTTTGCTGGGAAGATTCAGCAGTAGGCGCAGCGGCACTCGGCGAGGAGACTTGGCTTACCGCGGGAGGCAAAGGCGATGAAGCGCCTACGACGGTCAGCTGAGAGAGTGTGGGCGGAGTGGCTTGGGCCGCAGTTTCTTGGTTTCCCTGCGGGACTGCCGACGATCGAGCCAGCAAACCCTTGATCCCTTCCTCCAGCGTACCGACGTCCCGGGGTTCCCCTTCAAATCTCGAGTAAACGCGGCCGTCCCGCCCAATTAGGACCGTGGTGGGCAAACCGGTTATCCCCCCATAAAGTTTTCGCGTGTTCGCATCGCCCATGGCAATGGGGTAGTTGAGGTTGCCATGCTGATAGAAACTCTGCACTGCCTGCTTGTGATCCGATACGGCAATTCCAACAACTCGCAAACCCTTCTGGTAATATTGGTCCTCAAAGCCCACAAGCGCAGGAATCAATCTGCGGCAGTGCGGGCACCAACTGGCCCAGAAATTGAGGAGCACTACCTTGCCCTTGTAATCCGCGAGGTCAATCTTTTGCCCGGAGAGAGTCACCAGCGAAAATCGTGCTGCGTAGGGATGATCGTTAGCTGCCGAATTGCTTTCAAAGCTGCTTAGCGTTTCCCTGACCTTCCTGTCCACCTCCGCAGAGTTGGCGCTGGGAGCAGGCGTACTGGTGGGCTGGGTTTGCTGAGATGGGGCGGGGGCGGGCGAGGCAGAATTGGAAGGAACGTTCTGGCCATTCAAGCCTGCCTTGGTAAGGGCATCGATCAAATCATCGCTGGCTCCGGCGTCATGGAATTTCTTGGCCAGATCCGGGTTCATCTTGAAACTGACGCCGCGTTGTTCAACGAGGGTGACGATCTTTTGCGCCGGTGAACCTCCCAGCAAAAGCAACGTTACGTCATCAGTGCTCAAGGGCTGATCGGCTGCCACTGCGAGCAGGGCGAATAATCCCGCCACAACTGCCGCCAATATCCCCAAGGCTAATTTCTTGCTCATAGGTTAATGATCCTTCCTCGGTTAACCCTCCCTGGTTTTAAGCCCTTAGCAACGTTTCCCAATAAGATAGAGTGTATCTCAGGGTTAAAAGTTGTCTTTCCAGCCTGACACCAAACCGCCCTCAACGTGCGCGACGCCTATTCTTGAGCCGCGATTGGCGCAGCTTGTGCGCTTTACGCTTGGGTTTTGAAATTGCGAACGTAACCGTTCCCACGCGACGAACTCTCCATTCTTGCGCCTGTGGATCCTTGACCTCTGTTTCCATAGTGTGCTCTCAGTTTCTTTTCTTGATGTAAGGCGGCAAAATGCCGCCATTTGGCTATCACTCAAAAGCGCGCCGCTACCCCACTTACCTTGCAGGCTCAATTGCGGTCACGCTAATTATATCGCCCTTAAGTGTTCCGGTGATCTTTACTTTCTGCCCCGCGAATTCCTCAGGTTTTTTCTGGTCGCTGAGCTGGTAAACCTTGCCGTGGGCCACATCGGCCAGCACATACTTGCTGCCGGCTTTTACACACTCGAGGGTACAGTCCTTGTCACTCATTCCCTGCATCATGTGTTTCAAACCGCACATCGAGTCACTGATGTTTCCGACAAACGTTCTTGTCGCAGCCAGAGACTTCCCCGCAAAGCTCAAACTGGGGCCAAGCAAAAGCACGACACCCAGAAGGGTAATCCCCCGCATTTTGGGCCACCTCCCTATTATTGTAACTGAAAAGAAGAAGTCGCGAGACAGAAGATGCGGGGGCTTCGGGGGGACAGATTACTGTCGGCACCTAGCAGCAAGCGGAAAGCAGGACGCTAACGTCTAGGCACACTTCAGACTATACGGCGACAGGCACACCTCACTTCTGGCCCCCAAAACCCAGCCCCCACTCCCTACAGCCTGTTGTTCCCGTCTACTTGCCACCTACCGGGGAAACGTTAGAGACAGTAATGCTGCTGTCACTCAGGCTGCCTGTCACCTTGACAGCCTTACCGCCCAGGCCCTTGAACTTATCCTGGTCGTCAACCTGGTACACTTTACCATGGCTGACGAGGACGTACTTGGCGCCACCTGACGCGCACTTTTCAACGCACGTCTCAGCCGCCGCGCTGGGCTTGGCGTGCTTTGCCCCGCAATGCTCGTCGCTAACCGTCCCCGTGAACGTCTTGTCCTGAGCCCAACTCAGACAGCCAAAAGCGAACAGAGTCAACACAACCATCGTAATCCGCTTGATCATTGCATGCCTCCTCGTTTTTTTCGAGAATTTGCCACCCCGGTGGTGGCAGAGTACCAGCCCTGAGACTAGTTGTAGATCCGAGTTGATCGTCGAAGCCTCCACAGTTCAGCGGGCCACCCCGTTTCACCTAATTCGACCTGTTGTATTCACGCCCCGACCAGACAAATTGTACCTGTAAATGGAGGCGCATGACAAGTCAATTTAGATCTCAGCTCTCAGCCATCAGTTACTGTCTTCCTGCCAACGGCAGCCGGCCCGACACCTGACGCCAGACACCGGATCGCTTGCTGATAGCTGACGGCTGAGAGCTTCGTTCCCTGGTACCTGACACCCGGCACCTGACACCTGGCTTCGTTGCAATTTCATCCGTCGGCATCTACAATCAAAACATAAGGAGCTGAGAAATGGATAACGACGTTCTGCGGATTGCGGGGAGGGAATTCCGTTCGCGACTGATTATCGGCACGGGAAAGTACAAGAGTTTTCAAGAAATGGCGCGCGCCCACGAGGCTTCGGGTGCAGAAATGGTGACGGTCGCTGTCCGTCGCGTGAATCTTACGGACCGCAGTAAAGAATCCTTGCTCGATTATGTGGACCGAAAGAAGTTCTTCATTCTGCCTAATACTGCCGGCTGCTACACCGGCGACGAAGCAATCCGCACGGCGCGTTTAGCTAGGGAAGTGGGTCTCTCGAACTGGATCAAGTTGGAAGTAATCGGGGATGCGAAAACGCTCTTCCCGGACAATTTCGAGTTGGTGCGGGCGACCGAGGCGCTGGTCAAGGAAGGTTTTGTAGTTTTACCTTACACGAATGACGATCTGATTTCCGCTCGGCGCCTCATCGATGCCGGGGCGGCGGCGGTGATGCCGCTGGGAGCGCCCATCGGCTCCGGGCTAGGCATTCAGAATCCCGCCAATATACGCATCCTAAGGGAGATGATCACCAACGTTCCTCTTATCGTTGACGCCGGCGTAGGAACGGCGTCCGATGCAGCCATTGCTATGGAGCTCGGCGCGGATGCAGTCCTGATGAACACTGGCATTGCCGAGGCGCAGGACCCCATCCTAATGGCCCAGGCAATGCAGCATGCCGTCCTCGCCGGACGCCAAGCTTACCTTGCCGGGCGCATGCAAAGGAAACTTTACGCCGCAGCGTCCAGCCCGCTCGAAGGTGTGGTCCGATAAGTAAGCATTTTCACTTCGGTTGAGTCTCCGGGGCGGCGGGGACAGTGCGGTCCTTTTTCTGGTTTTTCTCCGGCACGGTGTAAATGATCTCTCCTGGACGCGCCAACCGCATCTGCTCCCGGGCCATGCCTTCGATGGCTTTCGGGTCAGATTGAAGCGCCTTGATGCGCTTATCCAACTGCTCGTTCTCTTCCTGAAGTTGCCGAATCTGTTGGCGGAGGCTGTCAATTTCCTTCTTTTCCTGGCGCAAGGCCAGGAATCCGTGCCCCCCGAATATTTCATGAGCGAGGAGCGCAATGCAAATCAGGACAAGGACGTATGTCGCGTTGCGGCGTAGGGTTGAGACGTCCCGAAAGAGCTTATCCATGATCCAAGCGCAGAGGGTTTCGAGGTTAAGAGCAGTTTAGTTAACCCTAAGACCAAATGGCACTTTCCATTCGACCCACCCGGCTGGCAGAGTCATGGCTAGCTGCGGTCTTTCCCGCCCGCCGCCCGCCAGTGGGAAACCGATTGGCATTGCCGAACGTACCGACGGTATTGTATCCTGCGCCGAAAGGTTGAGCAAGCACGCTGTTCCGCAAGCCTCAATTTGAGGACAGCGCTGATCCATGGGCCGGACGTGGGAAGCCAGCGGCAATCCCGCCATTGGAGGAGGAATTGTGACCGACAAAGTTGTAATACTCACGACGACCGCCAGCCGGGACGAAGGCAAGAGAATCGCGCGGGATCTGGTGGATACCCGACTTGCAGCGTGCGTGAATATCTCGCAGCCCATCGAGTCAGTTTATCGCTGGCAAGGCCAAATTGCTGAGGAGGAGGAGTTCCTGCTCATCATCAAGAGCACGAGGGGATTGTTCGCTGAGATTAAGGCCGAGATCTCAAAGATCCACAGTTACCAAACACCTGAGATCATTTGCCTCCCGATTATCGATGGCTCCCCCAAGTACTTGCAGTGGATATCCGATTCGGTGAAGCCGGGAGGTGCTGTGGAGGGTACGTAGGAGCAGAGAAGATCTTTGGCGACTCGATAGCCCTCCCCAGTGAATGTCACTGCTGTCGAGGACCGCATTTACTTGAAGCTCTCCGAACGTGCGTTAATATGGTGGATTGAAGGCTCGTGGCTATGCTAGGTCAAAGGCGCTTCAGAAAGGAGAGACGCGACAATGTTTCGCTCGTATCTTTGGAGATCTCGCACTTGCGTTCTCGCTGGCGCAGTAGCTCTGCTATTGAGCGGAGTGTGCAAACCGCAAGAGAAACAACCAGTTCCTCAGTTCAACTTAAACGTGGTGGTTAAAGAAGCCGATACGGGGCAAGCCATCAGCCAAGCACGACTCACGATCACCTTCAAATCCGGCAAACTCCACCATCCTATTTCGTATGGGGCCAAGACAAACGCTCAAGGGATGTATCGCTTCACAAACATTCCCAAGGGAACCATACGTCTGCTCGTTACTGCTGAGGGTCACCAGAGCTATGGCAAGGAAATCGAACTAGAAGAAGACAATCAAGTCATAGAGGTAAAACTCAAGAAGCCACAACCGCAACTTTAGTACTGAAAGAAGATGGACCGTTCAATGCTGTGAGGTTCAGTACGGCATCGAGAGTTCCCAACGCGCCCCGAGGCGATACCCCTTTTCCCCAATCGGGAACTGCCAAGCGCACGGGGGTTCCGCCTGGGTGCAAGGGATGAATTGTCTGGGCGTTCAAGTAGGATTAGGAGATGCTTAAGGTTGGTGCAAAGAGTTGGAAGGTCTTACAATCCTTAACGTTCCCGTAACGTCAGGCCGTTTTTTCCACAAGGTTTTCAACAGAGCTGTTGAAAAATCCTCGTGCGGCCACGCCTGACAAATGTCAGACGCCTGCGAAGGGACAGTCAACCCTCCGCAATTCTCTTGCCTGCTCACCCTGCTGATCACAAACGAACGCTGACCCAGTACTATTACTTTCTTCAGACTGTAACTATTTAGGAGCAGGAGTCGCGGGACCTACTACTGCCGTCGGCGGTTTGGGTGGCGCTGGCGCCCCTGCTGACGCGGAAAAGTAAGCGTCATCCATCCAGACTTTCGAGTTTTGCTTGAGTGCTTCCAAAGCGGCGTTGATCTTTTGCTGTCGGAGGGTATTCTCGATTCTTGTCGAGACATTCTTCAACTCCTCCGCCTGGTGCGAGACAACCTTGACGAACACCAGCGCTTGGCCGAGGTCGTACACATCAGTAACCTGTCCAGGCTTAAGCTCGAAGACTGCCTTTTCCATGTCCGCACGCGTGGATCCGCGGCGAACCGTATAAGGTTGCTCATCCACACGGACGAGATTCTCCATTCGATATTTGTCGGCTATTTTCTTGGGATCGTCCCCGGCGATGAAAGCCTTGTGGATTTCCTCGGCGCGGGCTTTGGCTTCTTCCGGCGGAAAACCCGGAATTCCTTCCTTGGCTCCCTCCGGTTTTTTGCGAACAACGACTTGGAGAACCTGGACTGCATCGAAATCGCTTTGGTGATCGGCATAGTATTTGCTGGTTTCTTCGGGTGTCACGACAACTCGACGCACAATCTCCTGGTACTCTTGCTCTGCCAGGATTTTGAGGCGACTCAGGGCGAGCAAGTCCTTAAAATCGGGAGTCGAGTCAAGATGTTGGCGGAGAGCCTCTTGGGATAGAACCAACAACTTCACGAACTCATCTGCAAGAGGCCGGCGGCCCTGCATAGCCAGATTCCTTTGAGCCTGAGGGGGAAAACCCTGGATGGCCCGCTCCACTACCCCTTGCGTTATCGACATGTCTCCGACCTTCAACACTACCTTATCGGGTGAGGATGCTTGGGCGGTTGGGGAAGGACCCGGGGTTGTCTGCCCCGCCGCTTGCCCGTGCGCGGCCTGGGCGCACACAACACCGACGAGAAATACCGCTATCATCGGTCCACCTGCCGACCAACGTCCCCGCCCCCGCCTGATCTGATCCATCGACATCGCCTCACAATTCATATGGATTGCTGCAAAACTGAGTTATATTAACACAGTTCCCCACCTACCGCCGGCCTATCATCCTCTGAGCAGCGTATCTGTATCGTTTGGAATGACATCCTCTCGAGATTCACGTCTTTCCCGCGAAGGCTGGAGTTCATTCACTTGACATGTTACTTCCAAAGGTCTGCGAAGTGGGTTCGCGCTTCCGGAGGAGTACGGCACACATTCTTGGCGTCGGCTGCTATAATGAAATCATGGCGGGACGTGAACTCGGCTCATCAGACTTCAATCTCTTGAGTGACTATCAACCGCGCGGCGATCAGGCGACGGCTATTCAGGACTTGGTGCGGGGGGTTGAGGAAGGCAAGCCCCATCAAGTTTTACTTGGGGTCACAGGGTCCGGCAAAACCTTCACCGTCGCGAAGGTGATTGAAGCCGTGAAACGTCCAACCCTGATCCTGGCGCACAACAAGACCCTGGCCGCGCAGCTTTACCACGAGTTTCGCTCCTTCTTTCCTCGCAACGCTGTCGAGTACTTCGTGAGTTACTACGACTACTACCAGCCGGAAGCTTACATCCCCGCTAGCGACGTTTACATCGAGAAGGAAGCGACCATCAACGATGAACTGGACAAGCTGCGCATGTCCGCCACTCGCTCACTTTTCGAGCGTCGCGATTGTGTGATCGTAGCCAGCGTGAGTTGTATTTACGGCTTGGGGTCGCCCGAAGCCTACTATGGAATGCTTCTGCTGCTGGAAAAGGGACAGAAGATTGCTCGGCGTGACATCCTGCGGCGGCTGGTCGAAATCCAGTACGAACGCAATGACGCGGACTTCCGGCGTGGCACCTTCCGCGTGCGCGGCGACGTGATTGAGGTTTTTCCCACCTACGAGGATGCGGCCTACCGTATCGAAATGTGGGGCGAGCAGGTGGAGAACCTGGCCCAGATTGACCCGCTCTTTGGCCAAGTGAAGCAGACCTACTCCCGCCTGCCCATTTATCCTCGTACCCATTATGTGTTGCCGGCCGAGAGGAAAGAGGAAGCCGTGCAACGCATCCTTAACGAACTGGAGTGGTGGCGAGGCGAACTCGAGAAGCAGGGAAAGCTGGTGGAGGCCCAGCGCGTTCAGCAGCGCACGATGTTCGACCTGGAGATGATGAAGGAAATCGGCTA